>Ga0187843_10000279_pt1 | contig 39062 bp, 35 predicted proteins | sample SpaLakP09_SKY_43_FD_134516 | JGI IMG/M metagenome (GOLD analysis project Ga0187843, IMG submission 134516) | Oligotrophic lake water microbial communities from Sparkling Lake, Wisconsin, USA - SP09_SKY_43 | ecosystem: Environmental > Aquatic > Freshwater > Lake | place: USA: Sparkling Lake... | reverse complement strand
GAGTTGCGTAACGAATTTGAAAAAGACTTTGATATTTCAAAACTTCAGGAAATAATTGATAAAGGTATTTTCAATTTAGTTTTTGTTTCAAAAATTATTGAAAATGTTTTTAAATGGATAGTAAAATTGCAATTGAATGATAAAAATATGGGTGATATACAAGATACAAGACAGAATATTATGACTGAAGATAATATTATATTTACTTTTAAAGAGATCAATAGATTGATTGATATAATGGACAAAGATTTTGAGGAAGTCTCGGACACAATGGCTGAAGAGCTTGTAGCCGAAATAAAAAATTAGATTTTTAAATAGTGTTGTATTTAAAAATTACTTAGTTACCAAATTAACTAGTTCGGTACTAAACTTATTATTCTGATGCATTTCTGATATGTCATCGTGTATCTTCAAACTTTCATCTTTTAGAAATTTAAATTTATCTTTCTTTGTAAAAAAATTTTTTTTATCCTCTTCATCTGGAACATAGTTCTTGATTTCGTTGTCATAATAAAAATATAAATCATTCGTTTTTTCTTTAAGAGCCGGTTGAATTGCCCCTATAAGTTTATTTGCTTTTTGATCCTTAAGTATATCTCCTTCGTTATTTTTATATTTAAATACTTGTCTTGATGCGTCAGCACAGTTATATAATATGGTGCCATCATCAGCTGTTATTATTTTATCTTTAACGAATTTAGCTATACCAGTCATTCCATCAACAATATGATCACCAGTAAGATTATTTGCTACAATATTAGAAATACGTTCGTGTGATAAATCAAGTATACCATTAAAAGTTATTTTGGTGTTATTAGTAGTAGTCGGTTTAGAAATAGCAGTAGTGGCAAGACGTTCAAGCTTATCTTGTAACTCTTTTATTTTTTCTTCTTGTTTGAGAAGTTGTTCTTTATAATTTTCTTCTTGTTTGAGAAGTTGTTCTTTATAATTTTCGTTTTCAGTTTTTATTTTTATATATTTTTCGTTTAACTCCTTCATTTCTATTTGATTTTTTTCTTTTTCGCAATTCAATGTTTCAATTTCCGAATATTTTTTCTTATCGCAAATAATATAATGAGATTGAAGTATTTGTTTTGTTGATAAAATTTTTTCACAATACTCGCATTTAAATTCTTTTTCAACTTCATTTATTTTTTTAGTTATTTTACCTTGTATGATAAGGCAATATTTTGTTGTTTTTTTATGATTATTTAAAATATAGTCATTTTTAAAACTACTATTACAAAATTCACAAGTAATCATTTATTATATTGTAAATATCTTTAAATAATTTTTTTTAAGATTTTTTAATAAAAAATATTAAAAAATCTTAAAAAATCTTAAAAAAATCAAAAAATGAAAAATCAATTTTATACTGTAACGCCTTAAAAATATTTTTTTTGGGAAAAAAATTTCCAACACACAATTTTTGTGTGTGTTTTTTTTTTCTTAGAAAATTAATAATGAACGCAAAATTTTGAAAAAGGTGTTTGCATTTTTGAAAAAGGTGTTCCAAAAACCTTTTCCATTTTTCAAACTTTTCTAGAAAATAAAAAAAAAATCTGTAGAACTTATAAAAAATAAATTATTTTTAAAAAGCATCGCACAACATCATCGCATCACCCGCGGATATATAAAAATTGAATTTTTGAAAATGTTTTTAGGATTTATTCAGATAACATGTTTAGCAAGGATGAATTAAAGCAAAGAGCTTCGGCTGCAAGGACGAATATAAAAGATAGAAGCATCTCTTTATTTATAAATGATTTGAAGAAACACATGCTCGCGACAGCTGATAGTGGGAAAGATAGTGGAAAATTTGTTGTGAATGAAACTAACTATAGTGAACTTATACATCTTCTTGGACCATTAGCCGATATTATTGGATGGTTAATAGATCATGTGAAACGCCGAGATGAGTTTGAAGGAATTACATTTGAAATAAAGAAACTTGAAGGTTTAGTAGAATACTCTTGGAAATAAATAAATATAATTTTAATACCGTTAATGGTATAAAAATTAATCCTTTCTCTTTTGTCTTGGTGTCCAATTCCACCAACCATCTTCATCACGAGTATAGTTCTTGACACTGAATACAGGCCAACTGATAGGATAAGTTCTTAAGTACTTTTGCATCTTCTAATTATTAGTTTTCAAATCTTTAAATCGATTTTAATTTCATATATTTATCTCCAAGATAAATAAAACTATCAACCCATCTCCAAATAACTTCCTTATCATCTTTATCTAACCTTCCAGATCTCCATAATTTCTTAAAATGATTAACTTTGCCCTGATTTATTGTGTCAAATATATTATTATCTAGGAATGATGCTTCATCTCGTTCCTTTATCATCTTCTTCAATTTTTGTTCGTTTTTGTTTATATTATGGTTGAAGATATTAATAACATCTTCAATTGGTATTTGATCTTTTAAGAAAATACGAATCATTACGAGATCTCCTTCTTCTGGGAACTGTTCAATCAGCTCGTCAAAAAAAGATATCAAGGAGTTTTTGAATTCAATTAAAACTTGAACTTCCGACATTTTATTTATTATTTTTATTTTTAAATACTTATTTATAAAAATATTTTATTAGTAATAAATGAGTAACTTGAAGAGTGTTTTTGATGAATTAACCGAGCATAACATATTACCATACTTAAATCAAACCTATATAATAACTGAAGAACCTGATCCACAGTCAGATAATTATATACATAGTACAGTGAATAAGATAGATGATATATTTGAACAAATCGTAGAAGATGGGAGTGTTGAAATAATTTATAAATTTAAAGGCGATAGCGAAATTTTAAAAAATATTTTTGAAAAATTTGGATTTTCAATAATAATTAAAAATGATACATTAACTTTATTTTTAAGCGATTCGGATTTATCAGAAGAATTTTTAGAAGAATGTAATAACTTGTATTCAGCATTACTTTTAGAAGAAGAGGATGAAGAGGAAGAGAGTGAAGAGGAGGATAGTGAAGAGGAAGAGAGTGAAGAGGAAGAGAGTGAAGATGAGGAGAGTGAGGATGATGAAGAGGAGGAGAGCGAATAAGAAATTTTAAATAAAATAAAATTATTTTATTTAATAAATGAAAAAGTTTAATAAATTTCTAATAGTCTTGGCTATTCTTATTTTAGTAGGTATCGGGGTGTTTTTTATATTCTATAAACCAGAATCATTTAAAAATAGTTATTTAACGAAAATATGGCAAACTTCAGCAACAAAAGAACCTAATTCAGAAATTTTATTTCCGGAAAAATGTCTGAATCGTTTTAATAAAACGTCATATTGTGGATTAGCATACTCTGGCGGAGGTGCACGTTCATACGCTGCAATAATCGGATATTTACGAGCCTTAAATAAAACAGGTTTGTATTCAAATGTAGATTATATCTCTACTTCATCCTCTGGATCATGGTTTAACGGAGTTTATTCTTTTGCGACATCAAAAGGAATTTCAAGTAATGAACTTTTAGGAGAAAGTATTCAATTATCAACAATGAATCTAGATGCATTATATAACAAAAATGACAATAATACATTTATGGGTTCGCGTATAAACAATGAAAGGGTAACTATTAGAGAAATAAATAACTCAATTTCAACTAAGATTCCAATAAATGATATATGGAACCATGTTATTGGTAAATTATTTTTGGAACCATACGGTTTAAATAAAGATGTACCAGCTACCTTAAATAATACTTTTGCAAACGATATTAATAATGTAAACGGTACTAATCTAGATATTTTGAGGCTTAAAGATACAGACCCATTTTGGATTTGCAATGCTTCATTATTTTATGAATTCGATAATTCGCCTTTTTCAATTATTAATTTTACACCAATGTACTCTGGAATAACTAAAACATATCTTATAAAAAACGAATTAAATTTAGGTGGATATGTAGTTGAAAATTATGCATTTGGATGCGATTTACAAAATAACTCAAAATTTGATTATGTCGATTATTCATCACTTGTAAATAATTATGGTACATTTTGTAAAAATAATCCATTTTTTAGAACTATGAACAACCCAAAATCAAAATGTTTTACATTAAGAGATATGATGGGTACAAGTTCTTCAAAATTTGTTAATAATATTGCACTTTTTAAATTATTAAATTTCTTAGGTTCTCAATATAATATATTATATAAAAATTTAAATCCCCCAACAACAAATGATGATCAATGTGGGGGGTTAATCAATCTAAATGGTAGTTGTAATGTAGATAATAAATTTGCTTCCGATTCTTGTACTTCCTATTTAGGTAAATGTTATTCTACCACAACCCCGCAATGTAAAGCTGATGGTGACTGTACCTATAATTTTCTTAACGGGTGCACAAATAATAAAGGTGGTGGATCTTTAAATTGCCGAATGGGATTTTTAAAATGTACTTGTAATAAAAACAGTATACCGCCTTATGATACAAATGAATATAAATCTAAATCTTTAAGAATAGGAGATTCAGGTAGTCTTGATGATTTAGGTATAATATCTCTTGTCGCAAGAGGAGTAAATAAAATAGTATCTTTCGTAAATACACAAGATGCAAAAACAAGGATTGCGAATTTATTTGGAGTTAAAGAAAAAAATAATTTAAGTTCCATAGTAGAAGGCTTGCAAATATTCGATTCAGTTTTTTATAATAACGTGTTATCTGATTTTGATAACTGTAAACGAACAAATGTCCCTATATATTCAAGACAAAAATTAAGTGTTTTGAAAAATAATTTATATGGTGTTAAAGGTGGATATGATGTAGATATTTTATTTTTAGTATTAGAACCTTGTTTAAATTTTATTAATTTATTACCATTACAATTAAAAAATTTAATAAATAGATTCCCAAATTCTGATTTTATATATTCTTCAAGATTTACAACTGGTTCAATTGACCCAATGAATATGGATGAAGGATCTAGACTTTATGGTATATTGACTTTATCAAGTACACAAATTAATTTAATATCAACATATACTGATTGGTGTATCAGTCAACCTGAAATATCTAGACATGTGAATGACTTATTGGCAAATACCGGACAACCTGTCTCAAATCCTGTTCCGCAAATAGGTACACCAGTACCTACGGTAGAACCTGGTAAATATAGAAATTATACTGATACACCTGGTACTTTAGTTATTACACCGTGCCCTGTTGGAAATTATTGTATAGATGGTTTAAAAATTCCTTGTCCGGAAGGAACATATGCGGATGTAGAAGGGTTGTCGGTGCCAAAAAAATGCCCTATTGGTAAATATCAAGATGAAAAAGGTAAACAGGATTGTAAATCTTGTCCTAATGGAACATATACAGATACTGAAGGTTCTAAGATGCCAATAAAATGTCCTAAAGGAAGTTTTTGTGTATCTGGTATTAGAAATCCTGTCCCAAAAGGGAATTATCAAGACTTAGAAGGAGCTTCAGATTTTAAGAAATGTCCTGTCGGTACATATTCTGATAAAGATGGCCAATCGCAATGTTCTATTCCACCGCCTGGATACCATCAAGATGAAATAGGACAATCAAATTATAAAATGTGTGATATTGGTAATTATTGTATAAATGGCGCGAAAATTCCTTGTTCAGTTGGTACATATGCACCTGATAAAGGATTATCTCAATGTTTAGTTCCACCACCTGGATACTACCAAGATCAACCTGCGCAATCAAGTTATAAAATATGTGAACCTGGTAATTACTGTAGAAATGGGTTTAAACAAGCTTGTCCAATGGGAACATCTTATACAAAAAGTGGTGGAAGTACTTGTTATCCCGATGGATTTTATAATAATCCTCTTACGAATACTCTTACCAAATGCGACACTGGTTATTATTGTATTAATGGAGAAAATATACAAGTTCCAGCTGGAACATATACAAATGATATGGGAATGTCTGTACCCATACCTTGTCCAAAAGGGCAATATCAAGATGAAAAAGGAAAAGATAGATGCAAAGATGCGCCAAAAGGTTCATTTGTCGCATCTGAACGTTCTTTATCTGCAACTCCGTGCGAGATAGGACAATATCAAGACGAAATAGGTAAAACTTCTTGTAAACTTTGCCCAATTGGAAAATATCAAGATGAAACTGGAAAAGATATATGTAAAGACGCACCTCCTGGTTCATATGTTGCATCTCAAGGTTCTGTTTCTGCTACACAATGCAATACAGGACAATATCAAGATGAAAGCGGAAAAGATAGTTGTAAACAAACTCCTCCAGGGTATTATACAAATTCTTCTGGTACTCAAACTATTATATGTCCAGCTGGAAGTTTTTGTATAAATGGTATTAAAAAAATAAATCCTCATAATACTTTTTCGGGTATTGGACAATCTGCACCAACACAATGTCCAACTAATAAATATTCCGAACCAGGGGCAATCGAATGTTCTAAAACTCTTAGAATAGTATTAACAACATCAAACGATTATTATTCTGGTACATATTCACAGGTTAAAGTTATTGTTAAGAATTCTCGAAATGAAAAATACAAAATCTACAAAGGCGGAGATTGGATTTTGGAAAATATAGACCCGCGAACAAACAAATATAATTTTCAAAGAGGTGCTAAAGATCAAGAATTTACACTTACTATAATGAATCCTTCTTATACATTATCACGATCAATGGGCGAAGATATATCAAAAAGTATAAAAGACGGACTTGTTTTTTTAGAATTAGATGGAGGCGATGATTGGAAAATTCAATCAGTTCAATTATATTACGATAATGTACTAATTCGAAACTATCCATCTATTGATAATAAATGGCTAGGGAATGGCACCGCTTCTTTTAAAGGAATAAGTTTTATAAATCCAAGTAAAGCTACTTTTATTTAGTCTTATTTTTAATAATAACATTATTGAAAATAAATTTTTTATAATTCAAAAGATGATTTATCTGGAAATAGGTTGTCCATAAAATTAAAATAATTGTCAATTGAATCGTCGTATACATCCGCTACACATAAAAAAGGATACTCTTTTTTTATTTTATTTTTATAATTAAATTTTTTTGTAAATATAATATCAGCTACTTTAGTTTCTTTAAAATCAGCGCCATACCAGTAAACATATAAGTAATATTTAAGTAGTACATTCAAGAACAAATTATCATTCCTTCTAAATTTAGACATACCAGTCTTATCATAACAATTTATTTTCGGGTCTATAAAAATTTTCTTTAACCTCTTTTCAATATCAAAATCAAATGATTTATTATACATTTTAGGAATATGCGCTGAATAATATCTTTCTTCTCCTGATGTATTTGTTATTTTGTTTAATAAATAATTATTAAAAATCCAAGCAGCGCCAAAATAATATTTGTCTAAATTAATTCTTGATATGTCTGAATGACTGCTTTTAATTTTCTTATGCATATTATAGGGTACTCCATCTTTATTTAAAAAATAAGAAGAGTCTATTTTTTGTAAAAGCATAAAATCATCATTCAAATATAAATAATTCTCCGATAAACCTGGAATATGGTGCAAATATGCCTCGATTGCACAAGAATTAAAGGTTGGTAAATATTCGTTTGGCATTATTTCTGAATGATTAACAGCCTTGAGCTGAGGATGATTTTGTTTCAAATATTCTGGGAATTGTCCGTCCTTGACTACTAAATAAATATTTCTATATTGAGGGTAATATTTTTCGATACTTCTCAAACAATATTTTAATTCTTTATGATTTGTAAATCTTTTTCTATCTTCTTGTTTATTCTTATTAGAATCGGCTTTTTCTTTTTGTAGCCAATAATTTTTTTCTTTCTTAAACTCTTCATCGTCATTTACCCAAGTTATAACTATATCAGTCTTTTGATTTTCATATGTATCATAAGATTTAAAAAGACAAAATGTTACAAATAAAAAAAGTAATATAATAATTATAAGACTATGCCAACCTTTCATTTATTTTATTTTATATTATATTTTAAAAATATTTTTTAAAAATACTTTTATTTTTCCATTTCCTGGCTAGTTTATCTTCCATTTTTTTAATTCAATATAGTAAGATGGACCAATTTGTTATATTTGTCTTTTCATTCACTAGTCCGTGTTCAAGTTCAACCTTGATTCCTTCTATATCCAATTCTTTTGCAAAATTTTTCACTTATTTTCATTTATATTATAATTGAAAATAAATTATTTTTATTAGGCGCTGCAATTAACACATCCTTCTTCCTGGTCGAGATGCTCTTCCTTGAACTTCTTTTCCTTCATCACATCCATTCCAAATCTTTGTGCATTCAAGGCCGCCTTTGATCTACAATAATACATTCCTGTCTTCAATCCCTTCTTCCACCCCAAGAAATGTATATTCGTTAGATCCTTAAAATTTGGCTTCTCGAACCACAGATTGAGACTCTGACTTTGACAAACAAATGGCGACCGATCAGCACTCATTTCAACAATACTTTTTTGAGGAATCTCCCAAACCGTCTTGTAAATATCTCTAAGGAATACCGGCAAGTTTCTTAGATTTTGAACTGAACCTCGGTCATAAATTATTCGATCCCTTACATCATCATTCCAAATATCTAAAGTTATTAAATCCTTCATTAAATACTTATTTATAACTGTAAACTCTCCAGCCAATGTCTTTCTAGAATATATATTACTCGTTACAGCCTCAAAACATTCATTATATCCCATAATTTGACTTGTAGAAGCAGTTGGCATAAGTGCAACGAGTAGACTATTCTTAACCCCAATTTCCATAATTTTCTTTCTTAATATATCCCAATTCCATCGTCCTGATAAGTCCTTGTCTTCCAGACCCCACAAATTGAACTGAAACTTACCTTCAGATAGCGGTGAACCCTTAAATGTTGAATATGTTTCTGATGTTTCGGCAAGATGAGAGGAAGAAAGCATTGCTCCGTAGTAGATACTTTCAAATAAATCCTTATTTATCTTTCGTGCTTTTTCTGAATCAAAAGGAAGTCTCAATAAAAAGAAAAGATCTGCCATTCCCTGAACACCAATACCAATCGGACGATGATTCATATTTGAAACTCTTGTTTTTTCGATTGGATAGTAGTTCTTATCAATGATCTGATTTAGATTAATTGTTAAGTCATATGCAAGTTGAGCCAATTTCTCATAGTGAATTCGCGGAGACAAAAGCTTCCAAGTATTATAATAACCACCAATATGAACAATATCTCCATTTGACAATTCACAAAATAGTTGTGGAACAGTTTCAAATTCTTCAACAACTCTTGATTTAATTCTAAGTTGTTCACTTTCTTCCTTCTCTATTTCTTCATATTCAAGACCTGTGTCTGTTAATAATTTCTTAAGTAGTTTACAATAAGAACAATCATCCTTTGTGTAGATCTTTAGAGTAGAATCAAATAAATGGTCTACCAATTCTTTTTTATCATCGTCCACGAGAGAATACCATACTGTGTTTTGTATATGACTTGTACTCTTATTTGGATATTCTAGAACAGCTGGAAGACAGATAGAGGCTAAATTACAAACACTTGTTTCTAAGCTGTTACTGACCTGCACTATTTCGGAACAGAGGTTGCTCGATTTTATGGTTCCAATGTTCTTCTGATTTGATTTTATATTACAAGCATCTTTGTAACAGATGTAAGGAGTTCCTGTTTCTACCTGTGAACTGATAATCGCCTTCCACAAATCACGAGCCTTAATCTTCTTCTTAAATTTACCTTCAGATACATACTTATTATATAAATGATTATACTCTTCTCCATAAACATCATTCAATCCTCTGCACATATCAGGACACATGAGGTGCCAATCTCCATCTGTTTCAACCTTTTCCATAAATAGATCGCAAACCCAAAGCGCATAAAACAAGTCACGAGCTCTTTCTTCTTCTGATCCATGATTCTTTTTTGCATCCAAAAATTCAAAAATATCAGCGTGATGAACTTCCAAATACATAGCAAATGATCCAAGACGCTTTCCACCCTGATTGAATTGACGCGCGATGCTATTAAAAGTACGCAGAAGTGGGATCAAACCATCGGATTTTCCACCGGTTTTGCGAATGTAAGAATCTTTTGCCCTGATATTTGAAATATGAACACCGATTCCACCAGCCCATTTTGAAATTAGGCCGCAGTCAGTATATGTTTCAAAAATACCTTCAATCGAATCCTCGATACCGGATAAAAAGCAACTAGCCATTTGCTGACGAGGTGTACCAGCATTAAAAAGAGTAGGTGTCGCGTGAGTATATTGTTTCAAAGAAAAAGCATCGTAAGTCTTCTTTACAAGTGGTAGATTGTCGCCGTGAATACCGATAGCGACGCGCATAAACATATGTTGAGGACGTTCTACGATCTTCTTAATACCCTTGGCATCATTCACTTTAAGAAGATAGGAGCGTTCTAAAGTTTTGAAACCAAAGAAATCGATAAGGTAGTCTCTATTGAAATCAATGATATCTTCAATTTCTTTTTCATAAATAGTCACGATCTTCAATAACTCTTTATTAACCAAAGGTGACTGCTCATTATGAATATCGCGGTTGTTATAAAGATCTTGTACAACATCAAACATACTTACTTTTGTATTCTTATGATGATTGCTTACCGCTATTCTACCCCCCAATGTCCCATAATCTGGATTATCTATGATAAGGGACATACATATCTGAGATGCCAAATTGTCGAGCTCGGTGGTTGTTATACCAGAGTATATCCGATTACATATCTTCTGAGTGATGACGGCCGGATCTACAGTGGTGATTTCGTCGATGTACTTATTCTCGGCGAATAATAATTTCTCTATTCTGCTAGTAATCTTGTCGAACTTAATAGGTTCTTGTTTTCCAGATCTTTTAATAACGAACATTTTATTAAAATATCTCTTTTTAAAATCTAAATTTCAAATTTTTATTTTTTAAATATCAGCTGAACTGCTACTTGACATTGATCTATCGAATTTAAAAATTTCTATTTGGTCTTCTAATTCGGCAATTTTTTGTTTTAATTGCTTCAATTCTTTTTGAAGAATATAAATTTTATTTTTACACGGGAAAGGATTTTGTTCATTCATTCTTTTTATAAACGCAGCGCATTCAGGTTTTCTAAAAGATAAAATACCCCGTAATTTTATTTGAAAAATTCGTTTTTCTTCCAATACTTTATCAAGTTGTACATAACGGTCTTGTAATTTTTTTATATGTTCAGGCTTTAGCGACCTTTTTTTTTCAATTAAAATTTTATCTATTATCATTTTTTCTTCATTTATAAAACTGTCTATGACATGTAGCCGTATTCTACTAATATTTGGAGGGATAGGCTTCGTATCGTATGAAATATTTAGCATTTAATTTTAAAGATTAATCTTTAAAATTAAATTATCGCTTTTGCGATTGTTTGTGCTATTATGGTTGCCCCATATTCATTTGGGTGAATCAAATCAGTTTGAAACGCTTTTGTATTATTTCTAAATGGTAATAAAGCTCCATGTATATCGATAACATCAAGATTTTTATTTTCAGCAATACCTCTAATCAGATTATTTTCTTTTAATATGTTTTCTTGATTTACCCCGATATCAGTTTTATCTGGTGAAGGGGCTGGTAAACATAAAAATATCTTTGGTCTTGATGGTAAATTTGCAAAAGAATCTACCATATCGACATAATCATTTCTAAAATTATCAGGGTTCCAATTCCATGGTTTTGAATCATTTGTTCCTAACATAAAAATAACTATATCTGGTTTAGAATTTAAAGCGTTTTGATAACCTTTTTCATTCCAGTATGATACATCTCCTTTACGTGAAACACATCTACCAGTTAATCCAAAATTTGAAACATCATAATCAGATCCTAATATTTTTTGCAACTTATATGGATAACTCTGCCAATTTTGCAAGTTCAAACCTTGTGTTATAGAATCACCAACGCAACTTACGTTTATTTTGTATTTTTTTTCAATACTCTGACAAGAATCACTTATTTTATCGTATATTTTATTTTGAGAATCGCATATAGCTGTTTTAGTTTTATTAGAAAGATCAACCGCTTGATCAACCGCTGATCGAATATTATTTTTACAAATAAGATCAAAAAATGATTTTAATCCTTCAGCTTGAGTAACCTGTTTATTGGACGTAGGGTAAAATCTTATTGCGATTATAGTACCTGTTATCAGTATTAAAATTATTCCTATAAATATTATTTTATTTTGAGTAGGCATTTATTATTTGTTAGATTTTTTTTATTTTTTTTAAATTATGAAATAAATGAATTTATAAAAGGAGGGTACCATCCATGTGGTTGAGGCTGTCTATAAACTTTAACTATGTCTTGATATTCTTTGTTATAACACTTATATGGTTTCCACAATTCTTCTGGGACAATTGATGCATCAACGAACCAATCTTCAAACATATCTCCATGATTTTTAACATTATCGCAAACCAAAGTATATCCGTGTTTTGTTAAAGTATTATATATCTTTATTTTAGCTTCTGAACCTGCTTGATATATATCATGTTCAATTGTAATTATCTTTGCTCTGTTTTTATCCCATGGGAAATTATCTATGCCTTTGATAGTTCCCGAATCGATATCAAAAGATATATAGTCTATGTCGGGGGGTAATTCTAAAGTATCCCAGTTAATAGTAGTTGCATCCGCGCAAATAAAAGGAGATTTCCTATCTTTGATAGCCGCCGCATGGTTAGGATCATTAGCAACATCATATATGTCTAGTAAAATACCTCTCCATCCCAAGTTTTCGAGAGTTATTGTATTATTATCAGTAAAAGGCTGGGAACAACCAATATCTAAGAAATATCCGTTTTTAATACCCATGCCTTTGTACAAAATAGTATAGACGAAAATGTCTTGGCCTGCTTGACTATAAGATCTTATCATTTTTAATAATTATATTATATTTTTTAAATAATATTTTTTTTTTATTAATATAATAAATAAAATGAGAAGAAACTTTTACAGAAGCATTAATCAATTTGGTTCTAATGAATTATCTCAAGTTAATGATCCCTTAACATATTGTATATTCGACGATCCTAACAAAAATTTTGAGCACGGAGGAAGTAACATTTATAAATATAGTTCAATTTCTAGGCCTTGTCAAGAATATATGGCCGAATATTGTTCGAAGAAGTGGGATGGTTTCTGCGATCTTGCAACAACTGTAGAATCAGGGTACTTACCAAAAGTTAATACTATAAATAATACTTCACCTATGGGAAATCTTTTACAACAGAAATATGATTTGAAGAATGGAGATGTTCTTTTAAGAAATGCCGCATCTAAAAAATATCTTACGGAAATGAGAGATTGTGTTATGAAATCGGAGCCTTTTGATCCCTTAGTTGCTGCATCACCAAATATTCACTATTGGGTACCTGCTGAAAACTCTGTTTCAGGAGGTATTTGCATTCCTACATATGAAGTAGATCCTAAAGTTATTGACCGAGATCCAATTATGAATAAGATTTTAGGAAAGCCTTATATCGCATTAGGATTATTGACAAATATCTATAACACAGCAAAAAGAAAAGGTACTTTGGAACAACTACAAGGTACCAAATTAGGAAAATTCTTTAGCGAAAATCCAGAACAATTTAATTAAAATGATTTAAAGACAAGATAATATAATATGGAAATGCCCTTGTAGCTCAGTTTGGTAGAGCGCGTGCCTTTTAAGCACGTGGTCGCGAGATCGAAACTCGCCAAGGGCTTTAAATTCCCCATCCAAAAAGGATAGGAAATTTATTCTTTTACAATTGAATATGTCTTGTTTTCCCATGTATGAGGTATACCGTATCTATCTGCAACCTTATACCAACTCAAATGTCTTGTTTCATAATTATTAATTTTATTTAGTTCTCTGCCGTCTTTCTTGTAATCATCTTTTGGATTTATACATCGTATATTGTCAATAACCGCGTATTTATCTTTTTCGTTAATGCCATTTGCCCAAATGTACAAATAATCTATACCCCAGCCAATAAGAGACTCATCATAATATTTCATCATTTTAATTAACGCGTCTTTGGAAAATACAGGCGTGTTTACTTCTACAAAGTTTGTATATCTCAATATGTTTCCAGGTATTTGTAAAGTTATTTCATGTGATATTTTAGAATCGTTTGTAAATGAAGGTTGGCATATGGACAATCTGTATTTATATAAGGTATCAAATAATTTATTTATATCGTTCGTACTCATTATAATATCATCGTCGACAATGTAAAATGCGTCATAATTTAAAATTTCATGGGGAAAATTCTTATATAAATAGTAAAAATTTTGAAATTTACTACCCTTTCTTCTCCATATTTTATCCACTAATGACTTATATTTATTAAATTTTTGATCATCGTCACCGTAATAAACAACAAACACATCATAATTTCTATTCCCGCCTAACCAATTTTTATAGAAATCTGTATTATCCCCAGCTGAAGTAAATACTAAATTTTTCTTTGTGTTTACGAATTTATCTTTTGCCATAAAAATTCCTATAAGTCCTATTAAAGTTACAAAAAAAGATAATATAAAAATAAGTTTAAGCCAAGTATTCATTTTTATATTATTAAATATTATTTTATTTAAAAATTTGTAATTTCAAAGAAAAAATTGATTTTTTTCAGGTGTTTATTAAGTTTATTTTACATTATTACGATGAACAGTCAAGACACTATTGATATTAGTATAAATGAATTGATCACGTCGATCAGAATATTGATCACCGGAATTACCGACGTTCATGATAGAAAGACCTTTATGACCAGTTTCACTGAGGCTATTGTAGCAAAAGATTATATGAAGATCAAAAACATTTTTTCTGTAGTAAGCAAATATACTCACGGCGACTCTTCACCCAAAAAGATAAAGATCTATGACGAACCACCAACTTTCCTTCAGGCTGGTCTCGATTTTGTTCATTCCTTGTGTAATGATCTACTCAACATGCCTAAACTTTCAGAGTACTACTCAGCCGTGGAAAGAGATGCTTTCCCAGATACAACCGATTGGAACAATGAACGATCTACAAAGAAAAAGACAAGAGTACCACGAAGTGTTGATACTTTTGTAAAAAAAGATATGATTCTTGTCAAGGGTGATACTCAAAGTGGAAAAGAGAAATTTACTGTAGCCTCCGCGATCAAGACTCTTCTACAAGGTCGAAATCCTGTTATCGTTACCCGACGTATTACTTGCGACGCCGATAAGCTTGAAAGAGGTATCACCAACTACTCTAAAATGTTCAGTGATTACATGAATAAACACCAGGTTGTCAAGCAGGAATTCAGTATATCTTGTATTCGGTCGAGTGACCAACTAGAGGGTATAAAGAATTTTGTACCTTCTATGATCATTTCGCTTGGTAACGAAACTCAACTTTCTAAGGTTCTTGAATTTGGTAAGCGTTTTCCTTTCAAGTTCGATCTTTATATTGATGAGATTGATAATGTTGATTACGGAGATGAGAGTGGAGCTGCAGAAATTCTTAAGCAGCTCAAGAAATTATCTTATCAGACAATTGGTATTACTGCAACTCCTCTAGATTCTATATTATCTGAGGAAGAACTAAAGTCTGTTAATATAATGAGATTATCTCGTCCTGAAGATTACAGAGGGTTTGTAGATATTACAGTAAAGCTTCTTGTAGAGGATCCAGAGATAAATGCCGTAAATCGCAAGGTTGTTAACTATCAAGATATCTTGGAAGCCGATAAGAATCTGGAACCTTTCTTGCGCGCGTTTTCAAAAACAAGAGCAGAGTTTGCTTGGAGTATTAAAAAATATATTCCAAATATCTGTTTACTCAAGAACTCTCGAATCAATGAGAGTCAGGAGACTCTGTTTTACGGCATTACAAACAATTATCCAAACGATTTTGCCGTCGTCTTGTACAATGGTAATGGCGTCAAAATTTATTACCCAAACATGCCTGCCGAGGTAGTATATAACAGAAAGGTTATTAGACCTTGTGTCAATGTGAATTTGGATATCACACAGGCTCTTCAATTTTTGAAGGAGATTGGGGATGTAAAGAGTTTCCCACGAATTGTCATCATCGCCGGGGAATTGGCTGGTCGTTGTATTTCTTATGTGTCAAGAGATTACGATTGGCATCTCACTGATATGTACTATAACCCTGCCAAAAGTACACCGATTCCTGAGATGATCCAAAGTTGTGGGCGGTTGTGCGGGCGCAATAGAGGTAAATCTCATCTTCATTTACATTGTACAAAAAGAGTAGCTGATGCTCTTTACGATGGATTTCATTTTACAAACGAGATTATCGAGAGAGCGATCGCGTCGCCTTTGTTACACGAAGATGATGAAATCAGTTTCTCTAAAAGTGTGAAAGCTGTGCCGATGAGCAGGAGAAATTCCCAAAAGGAAGAGATATGACTTCCAAGGTTGACATCAAGCGAAAGGATTTCAATTTGGTTAAGGGGGATGACAAGGGGTACTCACTGGATAAGTATAAATATTCAGAAGGGAAAGAAGAAGAGGTTGATGATATAGGCAAAGAAGAATATGATAGATTAACAAATAAAATGTTCCCATTGTGGTCTAAAGGGACAAACAAGATTGCTTCGTTTATGAAGAATTTAGTTTCTTCTAAAGTGTACACAGAAGAAGAAATCAAAAATTTGTGTCAACTGCACGGGGTAAGGTTGTATGATATTATTAAAAAACATAAAAATATATATGGGGATATAATCAAACGCGATGATAGTAAATATTATCTGCATCCATGTCTTGTATCATCATTTAATAAATATTTTAATAAGTAAATAGTATTTGTTCAAATATACATTTTAAAACATTCACGCTTATACTATTTCCAATTTGTTTTTTTATTTTTGTAACTGATAATTTTTTTTTAAATTTTAAATTGAAACCTTGTAATTTTAAGTACTCATTACAGTTGGCATATCTACTTTTTGGGACGCACCATAATGTTGATTGACATCCTATACAAGGACATATTTTATCAGAATTCGGAAAACTTGTGTATTTTAAAAAATCTGTATTGATGAATATACTATTTTTATTTATTATTGATTTGTATTTGTTAATTGTCTTTGAAATAATACTGCGATTGTCTTCTTCATCAATATAATTTTTCAGATCATCCATTTCTTTTTTTTCTGGCCATTCAAAATCTTTATCTTTGCACCCAACTATAAATACTCTCTCTCTATTTTGGGGTATACCATAATGTCTGGTGTTCAAAATTTTCCATTTAACCATATATCCATATTTCTCTAGTTCAAGTATTGATTCCCATATAATTTTCCATGTATTACCCTTATCATGCCCAATAATACCTTTAACATTTTCAAGAACAAAGTAACTTGGTTGTTTTATTTCTATCACTTCTAAACAACTGAAAAATACATTCCCCCTCTTATCTGTAAACCCTCTTCGTTCTCCCGCCGTGGAAAAAGGTTGGCATGGAAATCCACAAACATATAAATCTATATCCGGGACATCCTCAATATTTCTTTTTGTTATATCTCCTTCTGGAAATGTACCATCCTTATCTCCAAAAATAATTTCCGGATCATAGTTTGCTTTTATACTTTCTATACAATATTTATCGATTTCAGAAGAGAAAACATGTTTAAATGGTATTTCCAATTGTAAAAGAGCCTGAATAGGAGCTTCAATTCCGCTGCAATCGGTACCGACTCTTAGAATATTCATTTATTATATTATTATGTTTCATAAATAATTTTATTTTTATTAAATAAAATTATTTATTTCTTATTTTCCAAAGTGTATTCGCTCTACTAATTAATTGTTTCTTGCTGCAATTAATATTTTTAGGATCATTCATCAATTCAATTACTTTTGTCTCGATAAATTTGTTCTTTGTTAGTTGTTGATTTGTCATTTCAATCGGTGGTTGTTGTACGATACCTCTATTATTTTGTATTTCAAACAATTTCTCATCGTAGAATTTCAAATTCGACTTATCTATATCTGTATTAGTAAGTGGATTCTCTTTACCATACTCAATTGCTTTTAGACATGCTTGCTTTCCATCAACATAGCTCTCGGCATAAAATGCAACAATACCAAGTATATGCCATCTTTTATAATCGTAACAAAGCTTATCAACAAATAAAATAAGATCATCTGGGTATTTTAAACTACAACAAAGACTTGCAAATGTATGTGCCAGCTTCCAATTTTTTACATAATTATAATGTTCTGTGATTTTGAAAAGAGGCTCAGCTCTGGGTAAAAATTCAAAAGCTTTCATATACCATCCCATCGACTCCGACCAATCCAAACATAGCATTTCTGAAAGTTCTCCGCATTTTAGATATGCATGAAATCTCTCTTCGAAAAACCCTTCTAAAGTAGTTCGTATTTTGTAATAATAATAAGCATCCGAATTTTCTCGTAGACAACTACAAGTTTGTGCGAGATAAAAACAAGTTCTTGGTTCAGTCGGATCTTTTTTATACTCTGCCAACAGTAGTTCCTTGTCTCTTGTAAATCTTTTTCCAGTTTTATCATCATCTTGTGTTCTATCTTGATATAGTACAATATCATCATTCAACCTACAAATTTTATTATTTGCTTCTATATCGGTATGTATATACTCGTGAACAACACCTTTATAGTACCAACCTTTACGTGGTTTGACTAGCCTTACATTAAAATATTTATCTAATGCAAAACTCCACCATTGCTGACATACCAGAAATGCAGAAAAATCTGTATTTAAATTTTGTTTAGCTACCTCAATGAGTCTATCAGCACCTCTAAGTTCGTCGTTAACATCTAGTAATAGAAGATAGTCAACATCTTCGAAAGTGTACGCCCAATCTAAAGATTCATTTCTTGAAACTTGAAAATTTACGAATGTTCCTTGTTTTAGGCGTAATGGTATTTTGTTTTTTTCTGAAAATTCTTTTAAAATGTCAATCGTATTATCAGTTGAACCTGTATCAAATACTATTAAACTACTAATACAATCTTTAATACTATCTAAAGTAACATGTATTCTTTTCTTTTCATTTTTGCACATAATCAAAGCAGCTATATGAACTTTAGGCATCTTTTAATATATCTCGTTCATATTTTTAAATTCAAATAAAATTGAAAAATATTTTGGATTTATAAACCTAATTTACCAAGATGGACGCCGAAAAATTAGAAAAAAGAAGGAAGCGTATGGAAAGAATGATACTTGAGAAGGCTCAAAAAAAGGAAAAACGAATAGAAAGAGACCGCAAAATACAAGAGGCAAGAGTGGCAAAGGCACAGAGTAAACCGAAAGATCCGTTTTATTTTTTCAAACAGGAAGAGATTATTAAGATAAAAGAGGAGTTCCCTGAGTTCGACAAGAAGGCAATAGATAAAGAAGTGCAGAAGAGATGGAAAGTAATAAAGAGCGAGAATAAGAGTAAATAAATATATTTTAATTTTTAAAAATTAAAATATTCGATGGCGCTACTTTTTGAAAAGTACTTTCATTTTTAAAACTTTCAAGATTTTTAAAAAATAAATTTATAAAAAGATTTTGAAAATACTTTTTTTGAAAAAAGTCATCGCAATGACTTTTTGAAAGTACTTTTTTTGAAAAAAGTGCATCGCAATGACTTTTTGAAAGTACTTTTTTTGAAAAAAGTGCATCGCAATGACTTTTTGAAAGTACTTTTTTTGAAAAAAGTGCATCGCCGATGACTTTTTGAAAGTACTTTTATTTTTTTATAACTCTATATAAAAAAAATATTTCCACACACATTAAGAAAAAAGATCTGAAAAAAATAAAACGACTTTTTAAATTGAAAAGCAGGGTAAAAATAGGAGCGGAAAACGCGGTTCCAGAAAATTACTGGAATTTTCTGGAAAATCTTGGATCCTTGATTTTTTAACCTTAAAACAACCCGCATATTAAAAATCCAGAAATTTCCGGATATTTTCCTAAACTCCATTTAAATAATCATTTACTAAAATAAAATGGAATGTACCTTTTGTAAAAATACTTTTTCAACTGAGAAAAGTTTAGAAAAGCATAAGAGAACCGCTAAATACTGTGCTAAGATAAGATGTGAAACATCTTTAAGTTACGATTGTGATTATTGTGAAAAGAAATATACTACAAAATGCGATTTGAATCGACACTTATCAATTTGCACAGATAAGAAAATTAAAGATTTAGAAAAATTTTATGAAAAACAACTTGAAGAAAAAGATAAACAAATCGCTGATCTTCAAAACAAACTTGAGAACATCGCTATCAAAGCTGCTACAAAACCTACTCATGTTCAAAATAATAATCAGCGTATCAATCACATTGTAAATAATCTTATTCCTATAACACAAGAGCATTTAAAAGAACAAGCAGAATATCTAACTCTTGATCATATTAAAAATGGCGCTAGTGGGTATGTTCAATATGCTCTTGATTATCCTCTAAAAGATAGAGTTGCGTGTACTGATTATTCCCGAAAAAAAATTAAATACAAAGATGAAAAAGGGGATGTGATCGACGATCCTGAAATGACTAAATTAACTGAAAAATTATTTAAGGTAATAAAAGAAAAAAATACTTTTTTAATAGATGGATACATGGATGAGATACAAAGAAAGAATACTTCTACGATCACAGAGACCGGCAACGAATTAAATGATGAGGAAACGGAAAATTTTTATTATAGTTTAGATTTTTTGATCGATGAATTGCTTAAATATAAACATCTGAAAAATGATTTAATAGACACATCGGAAGGAAGAAGATCAGAGTTGTATTATGAGTTTACAAAAGATATATGTTCAAAGTTATGTAAATAATAATTTAAATATATAATACAAATTAAAAAAATGACAATCAAAAAAATATTAATTACGGGAGGCTGTGGATTCATCGGACACCATTTTGTTGAACATATTTTTCGAAAGACTAACTGGACTATATTTATTTTTGATAAGTTATCATATGCTTCAAACGGATTAGAAAGGATAAGAGATATCGGGATACTTGAAAGTCCAAGAATAAAAATATTTACAATCGATTTGATAAATCCTATTTCTGAAGGCGTCATCAAGGAATTAGGAGATATTAATTACATCGTGCATATGGCCGCCGAAACACATATTGATAATTCTATCAAACACCCAGTTCATGTAATTCGTAATAATGTTATGAGTACTGTTAACATTCTTGAGTACGCTAGAGGTTGTAAAACACTTGAGCGATTTTTTTATTTTAGTACGGATGAAGTTTACGGATGTGCGCCCGATGATATTGCTTATAAGGAGACAGATCGTCATAATCCAACAAATCCCTATTCATCTTCTAAATCCGCGGGTGAACAATTCTGTGTTGCATATGAGAATACCTACAAGCTTCCGATTATAATGGTTAATGTAATGAATGCTTTTGGAGAACGACAGCATGTTGAGAAATTTATTCCAAAATGCGTTAAATATATATTGGAAGATAGATTAATTCCTATTCATAGTGACACCACTTGTACAAAGGCCGGTACACGGTTTTATATACATGCGAGAAACATTGCATCGGCTGTTTTGTTCTTAATTAAAAATGGCAAAATAGGCGAGTTATACCATATTACGGGAGAAAAAGAAGTATCAAATTTAGAGATGGCGCAATTTATCGCGAGTGTACTTGGAAAAGAGTTGAAATATGAATTGGTTAATTTCCATAGTGAGCGCCCCGGACACGATTTGAGATATAGTTTGGATGGTACTAAATTATTTTCATTAGGATGGAGTCTACCTGTTAATTTTGAACATTCTTTAACGAACACAATAAAATGGACATTGGAAAATATGAAATGGCTCGAAGAATAAAAAATTTATATTTAAAAATTAGATTTTAAATATAAAAATGCAGCAACCGATACCTTTATTTTCAGGCGAACAGGTACAAGAAGAAAAATGTTCTATATGCCTTGATGATTTAAGTGATAACAAGCATAAAATAACTGAATGTGGACATGAGTTCCACTCAAATTGTATAATATCCTGGTTAAGATCAGGTAATACAAGCTGTCCTATTTGCAGAAATAATGACGGACATGTATATTTTTCTTTTAATAAGGAACGGAAGTTTATTTGTGATAGCATGATAAAATACTCCAAAAAAAATAAAATAGATAAAAAAATTTCCACACTTTTAAAAAATTATCAAAAAATAAAAAAAATAAAGACTGATAATAATCGGAAATTAAAAATTTTAAGAAAGCAAAATAAAGACACTATCAAGAATCTTGTAAAAAGAAGAGATGAAATTAGAAAGAAATATAAAAAAGAAATGAGAGAAAATAACAAAGAGCTAACTGCTGCTCGCAAAGGAGAAACAAAAATAGGAAATAAATTATGGAATATAGATAAAAAAATAAGGGATATTGAGAAGCAAATATGTATGATACCTATATGTCCAATAAAAATAAATTAGTAATTTAAAAATATAAAAACAATAACAAAAATGAATAAATTCAGTATTATAATGCCTTTAAAAATAAATCATTTGAATTCGTTTAAAATTTTTTGTGAGATAAGTTTACCCTTATATGAGAAATTTTTAAATTGCGATGATATTGATTATTTTTACATTATATGTCCCTTGAATGATGTCGCAACTTTAACAAAATATACTAGATTATACCCCCGTATACCTTTTAAATTTATCAATGAAAATCTTTTATTAAATAATAATATAAGCGATGCTGAAGGATGGTACAAACAACAACTGATTAAGTTATCAATCAGTTTAATTTTAGAAACAGAATATTATTTAGTTGTTGATAGTGATATGTACTTAAATCAGCCTTTTGGATACGGAGATTTATTTTATGATGGTAAGATAAAATATACATTCGAGCCTTGGCAGGAATTGAATAATGAAGACTATTCTACAAATTCAAATTGGTGGAAACAATCTTGTGATGTTTTAAATTTCGATGTCAGACATTTACATAACAAAAAGTTTTTGATGGGTGTAACACCTCAACTTTTAATAACTGATAAAGTCAAGGAGTTGATAGATCATTTAATTTATTTATATGATCGGGGATGGCAGAAAACTCTGTATGAAATGAAGTTTACAGAGTATACTTTATATTGGATATATTTGATAATTGATGAGAATACTAATTTGTATACGACGAAGGGGTATCCTTTATGGATTCACGACATAGAAACAAATATTTTAAAGTATGACACAGACGAAAATATGAGAGATGTTATAAAAAAATCAATACATGATAAGAAATCTTATTTTTCGGTGATACAATCTTATTTACATATTAACATTGACGAAATCAAGAATGCAATTTACAATGAAATAAGAATTACTTATACTGCTTTATTCTTAGTTGCATCAATGACAAATCCCAATAGGTCTCAATCTTTTGTTCGCAATGAAAGAAGACAGCAGATAACCGATACTTTGAATAGTATAAAAGATAAAATACCAAACTCAATTTGTGTTTTAATAGAAGGTTCTGTATTAACCGAATACGAAAGATATGAATACAAAAGGCATTACGATTTTGTATTAGAACTTGGAGATGATGAGAGTATACTACCATATGTCAATCATCCTTTTAATATTGGACACGGAGAAATGAAATTATTAGAAAAGGGAATCGACTATGTGTTAAATAATATAAAATACAATTTCTCTTATGTTTTTAAACTTTCGTCAAGGTATAAATTAAGTGATAAGTTTGATTTATCAAGCTATGTAAAAGATAAATATTGTTTTAGAGAACATATCGATTCCAGTATAAATGATAGAGTATTTACAACAGGTTTATACTCTATTCCTGTAAGTGGGATCGAAGACTACAAAAGAATACTTATAGAAGGTCAAAATGTTTTATCCAATACCTGTAACATGGTTGAACGTATGTATGTGGAGATGATACCTGATGATAAAATACATTTGGTAAAATATCTTGGTCTAGAAGGAATGCTTAGTTACAATAAATTATATTTTAATATTTGATTTAAGAGTAAATTATCTTTTAATAAAAATGAGAGTATTAATATTTGGATCGAAAGGATGGATAGGTACCAAGTTTAAGGATTTATTAAAAGAATTAAAGATTGAGTTCTATGGATCGACTAATAGGGTTGAACGTTTAAACATACCTGCTATCGTACATGAAATAAAAAAATATAATCCAACACATATTATATCATTTATTGGAAGAATCAGGGGATTTATCGGCGATAAAGAATATAAGACTATTGATTATCTAGAACAAGAAGATAAACTTTTTGAAAATATGAGAGACAATTTCCTAGCCCCTTTGTTACTTCATCAAATCATCAAAGAAGGCGGATATAATATCCATTTTACATATATCGGTACAGGTTGTATTTTTGAATATAAAGAAGATATCGGTTATGTACAAAAAAATCCTGAGGATTGCTATAAGTTTACGGAGAGTGATAGCGCTAATTTCTTTGGATCGAGCTATTCAATTATAAAAGGATACGCAGATAGTTATTTGAACAATCTTCCAAATGTTCTAAATATCAGAATAAGGATGCCAATTACAGACTCAGATGAACCTCAAAATTTTATTACAAAAATCACAAAATACGAAAAGATATGTTCGATTCCAAATTCAATGACAGTTCTCCCGAGCTTATTACCCTATATCGTTAAACTTATGGAAAGAAAATATTCAGGTACAGTAAATATGGTAAATCCAGGCGTTATAAGTCATAACGAGGTGTTGCAATTGTATAAAGAATATGTTGATCCGAGTTTTCAATGGAAGAATTTTACAATTGAAGAACAGGATGAAATATTAAGTTCTAAAAGATCAAATAATTATCTAGATACAACCTTATTAGAGTCGTTATTTCCGGAAGTTAAAAATATAAAAGAAGCAGTTTGCGAAATTATGCAAAAATATAATTTTGTTTTATAAGATAAATGTCTAATACTCTTAGAACTTTGAATGCGTTATGCATGGTAATACAAGGTAGTTTCTGCGGAATCTGGATTAAAAAGAAAAGTGATAACTATATTATTCCCCAGGATCTGAAAATATACACTACAAGTATACAAAATGTCGATGGTTATGTAAAAACTGTTATAAAAGAAGAACCAAATTCTTTTTTAAAGTTTGATTTAAGGGATCTACTAATAGCTTTTTTTGGAATAACATCATTGACTCATGCCTTTTATTTTATATCAAGTTTTGATAACGTACCTCTTATTGGCGGTGTTTATAACAAGATGATCGCTAATAAAAACAATTTTGTAAGATGGATTGAGTATTCAATAACTGCTACATTGATGATCAATATTGTAGCGCGATCTTCTGGAGTTAGCGAAGAAGATACTTTATTATTGAGCAATATAGCAACAGCTGCAGTAATGTTGCAAGGTCAGACAATTGAGCTTGCATTAAAAGAAAAACCATCTAGTACAAAGCTTCAACAATTAATTATATATAATCTAGTTGGATGGGCTTTAATGCTTGGTGTTTTTGGCGTGATAATATCAAAATTTCAGCAAACAGTTGATGAAATTAAGACTGCAACATGCGCGAACATTCCTGATTTTGTTAAGTATACAATTTACTCTCAATTTTTATTTTATAACTTATTTGGTTTTTGGCAATTGTATCAAATTTTTAGCGTATATAACAATCCAGATTATGATTATACAAAATTTGAGATTGGATATACAGTACTTTCTCTATTATCGAAAACAATACTTGGTGGTATTCTCGGGTTTGGTATAGATCAGTCAGCAGCAAGAGATGTAAATAAAAAATATTCTACGGATTGTAGTAAAAAATAATTTTTAAAGTATCAATAGTTTAAAAATTAATTTATTTGATTTCTACAATTTGGGCATTCTTGTTTATATTTCCCCCATTCTACTATACAACTGTTATGAAAAATATGATCGCATTTTGTAATTGATACGTCGTCTTCATCTTTAAAATCTGTAATGCATATGCTACAATCTTTGTTATTTTCTTTTTTTAAATCGTCAAGATCTTTATATTTTTGTTTTTCAATATTTATAATTGTATTACTTCTTTGAAGACTTGAATGTTCTTGTAAACTCTCTTCCATAACTTCTTCTAATATTTGATCTTCTAGTGTAGAAGAAAATAAATCTGCCAATGTCTGTCTTCCTATATTGTTAAATATATTTGTTAAAAACATATTTATACTTATATTGTCATTGAATAGGTCATCATTAAAAATATCATTGTTATATATATTGTTATCGTCTTGTTCCATCTTATTAATTATAATAAATATTTTTAAATTTTAATTTACCAGAAAAAATTGATTTTTTTCCCCTGTTTTTGAAGTTTAATTCACCTGACAACAAGAATATGCCCGTGAATATGGAATATGTGTACCAAAGTAGTGAATATGATTCTGAACCTGAATATGAGTCCGAATATGAGTTTGAACAAGTTACTCCTGTAGTTAAGAAACTTTCTCCTCTGCAGATGATTGCGGAAGAGAGAAAGCGAAAAGAGCGTGAGAAATTAGCCGTTCAAAAAAAGAATGAACAAGAGGAAACTGACAGGCGCGAGGCAGCCGTCGTAAAAACCCATTTGAGATGGATTAACGCACCTGTTCAAAGACAAGAGACGATGTCTTTAGATCAGATTGAGAAAGAGCAGATCGAAGAGCGCGAGTGGACTCAAGTTAAAAGAGAGGTTCGCGTGGCTCAAGTTGCTGATACTAGTAATCACAAGAGTGAGATGTGTAAATCACTTGCAACCGGTTCAAAGTTTAAGTGCAAGAAGGGAAATGCGTGTGTATATGCGCACAATACCAAGGAACTTAGACCACTTGATTGTCCTTATGGGAGTAGTTGTAGATTCACCAGACTCGATTACAGAAAAGGAGCTTACGTCAACACTGATAAGGGTAAGAGAGTTTGTACGAGGAAGCATCCTAATGAGAGCAAGACGAATTTCTTTTGTAGGACTGGGATTAAAGATCCGGTTACAGTCGAAGAGATGGATTCGGATTGGAATTTTATCAATGATTTTTACATCGCCTTTAACAACGATCACGGAGAAATTGTCAATAATTTGAAAAAGAGAATTGAAAACACACCGTGTAACAGAAATGTTGAGTACATTTTGGATAATCCTGTTACTGGTAATATAATGGCGTGTAAGTTCTCAGGTAAACTTCCAGCTGTTGAGGAGAAAAAGCAGAAAGTATATAAATACAAACCGATGGTGAACTACCTTGATCAGAAAAAGCAAAAAGACGAGAAGGCTAATATTATTGAAAAGATTAACAAGGTTACCAAGGAATTGGCAGTACTTGCGAAGTCTGTCAAGACAAACGAAGGCGTCATAACTCGTTTTTCCGAACGCACAGATTCAGAGGCTTGTATGCAAAAGGTCGTGAGTCTTAAACTTGAGAACCAACAGATTCAAAACAAAATAAAAAATCTTGAAATTAAGTTAGTGGAACTGAAGGAGCCTAAGAAGGAGGTACCTAGGGTGATGGTTGAGAATTGCTGGACGCGTAAAGCGGCGCCTGTTGTCGTAGAACCAAAGGCGGAGAGATCGATTTTTGATTTATCGGTAAAGTCTTTCCGTTTAGCTGTTTCAAAAGAGATAACCACGTCTCAGCCTCGAATTGAATCTGTACCTGTTCCAGTTCCAGAGACCATTTCCAAGACAAAAACTGAGCTGTGTCGTTCAGTTGGAAAATATGAGTGCAAACATCACGAATGTAGATTTGCACATAACAAGGACGAACTCAAGGTAGTGAGATGTCCATTTGGCGACAGATGTTTTGATGTGGAGTGCATCGCTGGAGTTTATAGAAACAAGGTGAATGCAAAAAATAGAATCTGTCAGAAGCAGCATTCGACAGAAACTATTCAGAGTGTGTACACAAGACTAGGATTAAAAGATGTACCTAAGCCTGATCCTATTGTCAAGGATGAGGGTGGTGGCGGTGATTGGACACTTGTTAAGACAAGAAGACCAGCTCCAGCTCCTAAAATTGAGAGCAACGAACGGACGCAATTGTGCAAATCTGTACCAGGTAAATATGTGTGCAGATCAGACAAGGATTGTAAGTTTGCACATAACAAGAAGGAGCTGAAGATACTAAGGTGCTCATTCGGAGAAAAGTGTTTCGATGTTGAGAACGCTGGCCGCGGAGTATACAGAAACAAGAAAAATATAAAGAACAGAGTTTGTCAGAGACAGCACGAGGGAGAGAGTTTGATTAGTGTTTATCAGAGAGTAGGATTAAATTAAATATAATTATTTTATCTTGATTAAAAGAAAATGGATTCTACACAAATTTTTATTTTAGTAGGCACAATTATTTTTGTAATACTTGTAGAAATTGTATACATAACAAGGATAAATATAAAAAAACTTGTACCTATTAATTACTTAATAATATTTTTAATCTTTTTCATCCCTATTTTGTCAACTACTGTATATATCTTATATTCAAACAGTATAAAAACTCCTCCTATGCCAAAAACTTGTCCGAAAAATTGTTCTGGTAATGGAACATGTGATACATCTACTGGAAAATGTACATGTAATACTGATTTTACCGGAGATGATTGTAGTACTACAAGCGGTGGAGTAGTGGTATGCGGTGCTGGATTTTACAATGATAATAATATTTGTAAGGAATGTGGCACTGGTACATATCAAGATCAATCAGGTCAATCAGTTTGTAAATCATGTGGAGTAGGTACTTACCAAGACAAAACGGGACAAATATCTTGTAAAGATTGCGGTGCCGGTACTTACCAAGACAAAACAGGGCAATCATCTTGTACTCAATGTGGTACAGGTACTTACAATCCAAAAACTGGTTCTATTTCTTCAACTGATTGTGTTGCTTGTGGAGTAGGTACTTATCAAGATGAAGCAGGTAAAATATCTTGCAAACAATGCAGCGTCGGTACTTACAATCCAAAAACTGGATCGATCATTTCAACTGACTGTCTTGCATGTGGAGCCGGTACTTACCAAGACAAAACGGGACAATCATCTTGTACTCAATGCGGTACAGGTACTTACAATACAAAAACTGGTTCTATTTCTTCAACTGATTGTGTTGCTTGTGGAGTAGGTACTTACCAAGACAAAACAGGGCAATCATCTTGTACTCAATGCGGTACAGGTACTTACAATACAAAAACTGGTTCTATTTCTTCAACTGATTGTGTTGCTTGTGGAGTTGGTACTTACCAAGACTCCAAAGGACAAGCATCTTGTAAACAATGTGTCGCCGGTACTTATCAAAATGAAGCAGGTAAAACATCATGTAAACAATGTGGCACCGGTACTTACCAAGATGAAACGGGACAATCATCATGTAAACAATGTGGCGCCGGTACTTACCAAGACAAAACGGGACAATCATCTTGCAAACAATGTGGCGCCGGTACTTACCAAGATGCATCAGGGCAATCATCATGTAAAACTATTGAAGAGACTCCAGGGTTAGGAGCAGGTGCGATTTTCGGTATAATAGTTGGGGTACTTGCTCTAGGATTTGGATTTTATTTTATTACAAGACCAATAAATAAAAAATCAAGTTCTACTCAAAACACTACCACTCAAAACACTACCACTCAAAACACCATTCAAAACACCACTCAAAACCCTAATGAAAAACGTCTTAATGGAAAACTTCAAGAAACTACTGATAACGGAGATTGTTTCTTTAGCGCAATATATGGATCGTTGAAAATGTTAAAAAAATATAGTCTTTTGAATAATAATGAAAATGAAGATAGTTTTATAAAAAAATTTAAAAAAATGCTTTTAAAAGAAGATGTTTTTAAAATAAAATACGATGTAATTTATAACAATATACGTGCGGGTATATATGGAGATAAGTACATTGGTTTATTTCCGATGGGAAAATGTATTGCTGAATTTATCGGACATAAAGATATAAAAGACAAAAGTTATGAAAAATTTTTAAAGACCTTTGTAGAAGAAAAATGCCTGGACCTAAATTATTTGCCACGAGGTGTATACACAGGAGGAGAGTCTGAACTAGAAGGTGCGAAGGCAATATTGGGTAGACATTATATAGAATTAAAAGTTTTCAATGATGAAGACGCTGCTAATAAATATATTAAAGAAAATATAAATAAAGATATGAGTAATAAAATAATATTAGTTGTGACAAGAAGTGGAAGACACTATCAATATAAATAAAATTTTATAATTACAATTATAAAATTTTAAGGTTATAATGAGTCTATATACTCATGAAGGTAATCTGTCCCATCTTTCAATTTCTTTATCTTCGCGTTCGTCTCAGTTATTTCTGCCTTTTCAGCCACACACTGCGTCAGCTCAAACTTCTTTACCAAAACAGTTCTTACAAAAAATGAATTTCCTACCAGGAAGCTTACCAAGAATAAAAACTGCGAAAAATCTAAAAAATAAACTTGTAGTGAAAAAGATAAAAAAATAACTAAAGCAGCCTCGTAAATCATGATATATCTATTAATTTTGATTCTGTCTTTAGAAAACTTTGTTTCATAAGTAGAATTTATTTTTGCTAGACAGGTACACGCAGTAGTCTTAAGTTTCTCCAATTCAACCAAATTCTTTAGCAAACCACGCATGTACCTACAACTTGTATCAAGCTTATCATTTTCTTCTTGTGATTCGGCTAGTTCAGCTTCGATCTTTTTATTTAGAGCAAGGTGCTCTCGGTTTTCCATTTGCAGAGTTTCGTTCATAAGTATAATATATTTTTCGTAGGGAGACGCTGTCTTATTCAATGATTCTCTGTCTTGATCGTTCTTGAAGAAAATATTCACGTTTTCAGATTTCTTGAAATGTTCCATCCCGTAATTCTATATCCGATAGTTTTTTAAAAATCAATTTTTATTTTTTTTAAATAAAATTCCAATTTTTCGAGTGTCATATCAAACTAAATTAATTTTTTTTCTTTTAATAAATGAATATTCTTCAGAATTTAAAAGATGTAAGTAAAATAAAATTGATAACGGTGTTAATATTTTGTATTGTCATGTTCTTTCCAGTTATAGGAAATTGGGCTAAATATGGTATTGACGATGATTGTGAATATTACAGTTTATGGGGTATATGTTTGTCTTATAGGAAAGAAAAAATTTGTTTTGGTTATTCTGATGGTTCTTATGCTCCTTCAGCATTGCAAATAATAATAACTTGCGTTATTTTAGCATATGTTCTATTGATAGCAGCACTAATGTTACTTATATTATTACCTACATCAAATGTATTTATTGTGTCTTTAATAACAGCTGGATTGCTTTCATGTATATCTTATTTCTTATGGATTAAAACATCACCAGAGTATAATTTTAGTTATTCTAAACCCATTCCTATTGAACCTCCTATTATTCCTATGCCTTGTTTATATTTAGAGTTAATAGGGGGCTTATTAATTGTTATATTTGGTATCGTATGCCATTTTTTTAAATTACCTATATAGGATTAAATTATTTTTGCAATAAAAATAAATTTATATATATAAATGAACACAGTTGGTATTTTACTAATAATAATCGCACTTATTATGATTTATCCATTTTTTGGAGAATTGATCGTGTTAGATCAGGATGAAGTTGAGGTAGATATTTCATTTTCAGAAGCTTGTTTTATTAGTATTGCGGGGGACGATTGTGGGCCTATAAACGATCAGATTACAGATACACTTCCTAATTTTTATACTGTAAAAAAACTTTTTATTGTTGGATACAGTTTGATAATTATTTCTATTTTTATGTCATTCTATAACCCTGCAAAACGGTTTTTGTTTATACCTGTTATTTTAGCTGGTATAGTGTGTTTAATTGCTCCAATAATCTTATTAAACAGTGCACTTTGCCTTGGTACTGGTGTTTGTTCTAATGGTTATCGACTTGGATCAATTGTGCAATTTACCGGTGCTGGACTAGCAATTGCTTTAGGTGCTTATTGTCTTGCATTTAAGCGCGCTTAAATCTCTTTAATCTTATCAATAGACTTTTCTAATCCCTGTTTAATATTTTCCAATATTGGCTTATTAACAGGCCTGCACGCCGATATACATTGTTCAAACGTTGTTTTCTCGTCTAAAAACAAGCTGGGTTTTTTAAATTCTATATCAAAAGCTGAATAGTAGTCTTTGAATTTAAAAGAATCTTGTAACTTATGAATTGCTAAATCCGTTTCTCTGGCCGAGAATATAGAGTGATTGATGCCATACGAATCACATGCTATCAACCCGTGAAGAGAAGATGAAATAATATTTTGGCAAGATTTAACTCCTTTTAGAACAGTCTCAACATAATTTCTCGGGTCTATTAGGAGAACATCCGGATTGTCAAAGATTGGATATGTTTCGAATTTGTCGTTGTTCTGAAGATCGCAATAGTTTGGGAAAATGCCTAGTTTATAAGTTCTTTTGATTTTTGGTTTATATACTCTTTCTACAAGCAAACCGGCATCGCCAAGATATGTGTTACTTGTATCGTTTCTGATATGGTTCAGTGATAGTTTCCCCCTTACGCAAATAGGATCTTTCTCAAAAAAAAGATATTTAGTGGGATACATAAATCCGAGAGACCATACATATCCTTTATAATCTTCAGGTATTACATGAAGAAGACTTCCCATTGTACAAATTTGCGAGTTAGCGTAGTTGGTATGGTTTAGTCGAATACCATAATTTTTTAAAATAAAAGGGGCAAGTACATCACCATAGTTGCAGAACCTCCCTTCAATGTTGTTGCACCAATATGCATTAATATTTTTCATTTCTATTTATAAATTTTGTTTATAAATAGACAATTGTTTAATGTTGAAACCGTTTATGAGCGTGCATGTAGGTGCACTCCACCGTTGGAAATCTTTTAGATAATTCTTCTTTAAAATAAGTCATGACTTCAAGTGGATTCGTATTTCCACAAGTATATATATCACTTGAAAGTAGACCTTCAACTGTATAAGAATGAGATGAGAAATGCGAGGCGTCCAGAAGAAGAAAACAACAAAAACCAGGCGGGGTATCTTTATTTAAAATTTCTAAATGCTTATGAACAATTTTCATTGATGTGCGGTTAATAGCAACAACCATAATATCAAAAACTATTTTACCTATTTCATATTCGTCGCCGTGAATACCCTTAAAGTCCGCTAATACGTGCGTACCTTTATAATCAAAGTTAGTACCTATATAATTTCCCATTCTATTTTTTATGTGTAACACAATTTTTAAAATCAATTTTTATTTTTTTAAGAAATAGTAAAAAAAATTGAATTTTTTCCAGTGTTTTGAGGTTAAAAATCAGTTAAAATGCCAAATAATACCCAACAACGTCAATTACTGAGCCCTTCGCGCTCGCGCTATGACCACCGTGGACAATGCGCCCCAGATAGAGATAGATGCAACCGTTGCTTCAGATACTGGTGTTCAAGATGTGGAAGAGGGTTAGGAGGAATGTGGGAAAGTTGTTACATATGCGATGAAGAAGAACAAGTCCAAGAGGAAGAAGTTGAATCCACCCCGCCACCCCACCAGCCATCCCTTGTTGCATCTCGTTACTTACATGAAGGCGAGTGCCTACCTGATAGCGACAGATGCCGTCGTTGTTTCAGATACTGGTGTGCATGGTGTGGAATAGGATTATCAGGAATGATGAGTAGATGTGATAGATGTAATTGAGTAAAAAAATTGATTTTTTTCTAGTGTTTTCAGGTTAAATTTAGTTATACTGAGTTGTTATGTCCCAATCAAGAATTTGCCCAGCTGCTTACCCTCCAAGAACCCATGTCAGTTTTCAACACCCAGTGATCGGATTAGTCCAAGGCGTGATATCTTCTATAAGAAGGAATGATCCATGTACATTAGCTTATGTCATCGATGTAAATTTTCAAGATACACATCTGGTTCAATTTATCATACAGTCTTCAGATATTTGTGTAATTCGTTAAATAAATACATTGTCTAATTTTCAAACCATAAAAGGTTTAAAAATTAATCGTTTTCAATGCAGTGTAAATATAATACATCCAGTATATTTCAAATAATGAAAAAACTAAAAATAAAAATTTCACCCATATTCTTGTTCTATTATTCGTTATCATTCTAAAATTTATACTCAATGACAGTAATGTCAAAAAAAATAATATGAACATTTAATTTTTAAATGATCTTGTATTTAAAAATCAAATTTAAATTATTCTTCTAATAGATAAGGGCAATTTATGGAATCATGTCCTGATTTTTCACATAATATACATTTACCCTCAGATTTTAATTTTTTAGAATCTTTCTGTAAACATTTTGCCACAGTGCTAATAACAAATGTTTTATTAAATAAGATCAAGCATAAGATCACAGTCATGAGTACAACTAAAGAACTAAATTGTATATCATTTGCTTTTCTTAATGCCATCATCTGATGTATTTCAGCTTCATTTGTTATTCGTCTTTTAATATTTTTTACTGCACCTGAAAGTTCTTGATCTATAATTTTATTTAGAGGTTCATAAACAGTTGGACAATATTCCTTCATTCCTTTGTATTTTATCTTGAAATCTGGATTTTCTAAATTTTCTATTTCGTCTAATAAAATATTTTTATCACTTACAAAATTAAATTTATTATCAATGTACTCTTCAATATCGATATCCAGACCAATATTTTCAGGAATGGAAGAAAGTATCCCTAAGATTTCTTTTTTTGTGAACTCTATTTTTATATTAACCAGATCTGTCATTTCTGTTAGTACGTTAATATCTTCTACATCATACCCTATAATAGAACCTAGATAACTCATAGTTGTTCTTTTCCCAAGACAAAATAATAATTCTTTTTGTAATTTTGTACTTCTAGTTAAAACTGTAGGTAATACACTCAAGAATTCAGACATAGAGTACGACGTTGTTAATAAAACATCTGTAGTTGCAGCTGAATATATATTAGACAATTCGTAAGCTGAGTATGATAGTAGTATTCCAATGATCGCGCTTATTATAATGTTAGCATCAGAGTCATGTCTGGGTTCTTTAATACCTGTTAGTTTACACACAATCTTTAAAGTCTCTTTATTTGCTTTTTTTCGTCCAACTACTCCTTTATATGGTACCATATCAGTACCATCACACATTTTTTTGGGTTTGACGCGTCGTTTTGATGTTCGTGTCTTCTTCATTTATTAAATAAAAAATATTTTTTTTATTTAAAATTATTCATAACTTACTAAATCTTCCGGTGATAATACAATTGCTTTTCCTGCTCTTATATCATCTTCTTCAGTCTTTACCCGATACCCTTTCCAAACCCCGCCAACTGATGGCTCTCCCCATATCTTTGAAAAATAATCTTTTATATTATTCTTTGTAAGTGTCAACGTCGTAGTATAACTATCCTTATACCAATCTTTAAATGCCGACCATATCTCCATCAAATTAATACTCGAACCCTTACATTCGATAAGAGCCTCGCCAGTAAATTGATAATAGAAATCGTTTTGCTTCTTGTATAATTCGGTAGCTGCAAGAACTTTTTCAGGCTCAAAACGAGTTGTTATATTCTTACGATGTTCTAACAAAAACCAGGCAAATGCCTCAAGCAGCCCAGGGATCTTTTTAGTGAACTCCATGTCCATGGGAAATCTCTTTTGTCTAAGTTGTTCTTCATATGTTTCAGGGCATGGTTCGCCTGGTTTTACAAAAGTTGTCTCAAATGGAATAACTCTTGTACGATTCCAGGTAGCTTTATCGCTATGTCTAAAGCTTGGTAGAACATTTCCGATAAACCACAACTTAAACAAAGGTACAATCTCTTTGGTATTTTTACCTTTTTCAAACAGATCTCTAGCCCAGTACGAATCATTACCAGATAAGCTTTTGAATATACCATTATTTAGTTCTTCGCCACCTTCGGGTTCTTCAAGTACTAACAAGCGCACACCGCCACCAGCTCTTGCAAGTTCGGGACCGGCTGCACCAATGTTTGCTTTCTTTCCTGTTAATAGAGTTGTGCTTATCTTAATAGAAAGATCACCTAAGAGCTTCTCAAAAACAGTTTGAGTTACAGACTTACCGTTATCTCCTTCACCCAGGAAGAAAAGTACAATCTTTCGAGGGTTACCACCAACGAATATGTCGGAAGCTTGATCCAAGAAATACTTACGAAGAGAAGTATCAGGAAATATTTTTTCAAAGAAATCATTAACTGCCAATACCTTTTCATCGACATCTGAGAATAAAGTATAGTTAACAGGTAAACACTTACTCAAATAATCTTCAGGCTTTCCATTTCTAAATAAATTTAGTTTCAGATCATAGACACCATTTTTAAACGCTACTAAATATGGATCAGTATCTAGCTTATGCTTGAATTTTTCATTATAGAACAAATCAGCTGCTTCTTTCATAACTGAAACCTTGTAAGTAGCTGATTTTAAATTCGAAATTATTTTCTGATATTGTTTGTTCTTAACCCTGTACATAGCTTCTTCTGATTTATCACAATTTGCAAGCTTCGCCTTGTTTGCCTCATGCATATCATTATATATATCGACTATTTCAGAAGATATCTTTTCTCTGAGATAAATTCCGTCTTCGATTTCTTTCCATTTGTGATTTGTAAACTGGTACCAAGTTTTGTTTGCAACGCTAGTACATACAAATTCGGTACAGTAGTTGGTATGTAAAATTTTTGCGATATCGTAATGACTACCTTCTAAAGAATCTTTTATATAATCATCGGATGATTCTTTTTTAAATTCTTCATACATTTCTTTGTTATCCAATTGTGCATAGTGATGTAGTGTACCAATAGTAAGATCTCCAAACTTCATTCTTTCCCATTTGTATATGCACACATTCTCATCGAACTTCTCTTCGTCTCTAGATGAAAATTCGATCCATTGTTCTAGTGCCTCGGGCGAACCCTCGCCGATATTATATAAACACCATCCAATTGTCATCCACTCATTGAAATCTTCTGCCCTAAATGTTGCTATCATAGATAATAATTTTTTTGATATTTTCAAAGATTCAATAACTGACACCTTCAAATATTTTTTATTTGGTTCTTTTTTATTGCTCATATTTTGTTTTATTGGTGATACAAGGCCATTTTTAAGCTCGCAAATTGATCTTCCATACGGAATTATGCTTAATATTCTGGGCAAATACAATTTTACCCGCCCCCTAATATCGATCAATTGTTCACGTGAATTATATATCTTGTAATATTTAAAAGCTTCTTCCAATTCAACCTCGTTGCCTTCTGAATTTATTATTTTTGTTACTAGATAAGGATCCATTTTTGGATCTTTTCTACAACCGTACATAAGCCAGTGAACAGAGCAACAACTTGTATCAATCAAATCACCAGACTTATCTGCACCTACTAAATCATCGAATACACCAAGTTTATTTACCATATCTTTAACTCTTGGTATTAAATGTATTTCTTGATCGACCTTATTCAAAAAACAATTAGGGAAAGTTAAATGAAAACCGTTTTTGTAGTATGTCCTACTGTTTGAACTTATACTATAAATTGGTTTTTCCAAAACTACACAAAGCAAATTTTCATCGGTGCATTCATCCAATATATTTCTCAATACAGTTTGATATACCTCGACTACTTTTAAAAGTTGTTCTTCTGTATAAATATGATCTTGTCCTTCTGTCAAAAATAAATTATCCTCGAGTATTTTGATATCTACATCCACCAATACGGGTAGATATTGCTGAGGTTTTTCTGCTAGTCCTAAATCAAGTATCTCATCTTCATTCTCTATTAACGTTTTACAATAAATATCCCATAATTCTTCGAGCTGTTCCCTATTAAATTGATACCTATTCTTCTTTATTAAAGAAACATGAGATTGGAAGGCTCCTTCCACTATATGATCGTTTATAAATTTACTTATTTTTGAAGAATTCATTTTATTAATAATATGAAAAATATAAATTTTAAAATTCAATTTTTTAATATAATTAGAAAATGTTTTTTAGTATAGTTGCATTTATTATTTTGGCTATTATAATTAATTACAAGCTTTGCTGTAGTCGTTTCGTAAAAATTACTAATTTTATTAAAGATAAACCTTTAAAAACTTTAAAAATATTAACTTATAATATCCAAAGATTCCCCTACACGACAAAGGGTAATCTCGATATAACAAAAATTTTAAGTACACATGATATTGTTTGTTTTCAAGAAAATTTTTGTTCATTTAGTGGAAATAATCGGGATTCATTTGGATATAATTGCATTCATCCACCGGGATCATTTTATAAATTAATTGATTCTGGTTTATCAGTTTATTCTAAATATGAAATAACTTTTATTGATTTTATAAGGTTTGATAACCTTGTTTCAATTGATAAACTATCAGATAAAGGGTTTTTAGTTTTTAAAATAAATGATCTCTATATTGTAAATACCCATTTACAAGCCGTTTACAAAAAATCAGATGATATAGAAATTGGATTTAAACAGCTCAGCCTTATAAGTGAGTATTGTAAAGATTTTGAAAAAGTTCTCATATGCGGAGATTTTAATATTGATCTTAGAGAAATTGTTCTACCTAAATATGGGAAAATAATAACTAAAATTCCTACTCATTGGAGCTTAATGGACGGTATTTTTAATTCTTCAAGTGCTATAAAAAAAGAAAATTATTTACCATTCTATTATGATGGTGCATTTTATAAAAATATTTTTATAACCAATGTAAAAACTGAATTTTTTATTAACGACACAGATCATTTAGGAGTTTCATTTGAAGTTTTTTTATAAAAATATTTATAAAAAAATTAAGCCTCATAAACAAGGTCTTTATTAAATCTTCTTACCACACTAATGCGAAGATTGTAAGAATGAAAACGTAAAAACAAAAAATTCTTGTAAACATCAATATTGTAATCATCCCTAAAAACAATACTATGTTCAAGTTCGGAATTCGATTTATATATTAAAGTTCTAGCAGTTAAATTCATTGTTCTGGTAGCATCTGCAAACTTGTCTTC
>Ga0187843_10000278_pt1 | contig 39440 bp, 37 predicted proteins | sample SpaLakP09_SKY_43_FD_134516 | JGI IMG/M metagenome (GOLD analysis project Ga0187843, IMG submission 134516) | Oligotrophic lake water microbial communities from Sparkling Lake, Wisconsin, USA - SP09_SKY_43 | ecosystem: Environmental > Aquatic > Freshwater > Lake | place: USA: Sparkling Lake... | reverse complement strand
GTTGGTTTCTTCCCTCTTAAGGAGTATTCATGAAATTTGTTCAAAGTGCGATGTTGGGTCTTGGTGCGGTCTTGCTGGCTGGTGCCGTGCAAGCGCAAGAGATTACTGGCGCAGGTGCGACTTTCCCTTTCCCTATTTATTCCAAGTGGGCTGAAGCCTACAAAGAGGTCTCAGGTGTTGGTATGAATTACCAATCCATTGGCTCATCGGGTGGCCTCAAGCAAATTCGCGCCAAGACAGTGACTTTTGGCGCTACTGATGCGCCAGTTGGAGGCGCTGACTTGGACAAAGACGCCATGATTCAGTTCCCAGCCATCATCGGTGGAACCGTGCCAGTGATCAACTTGGCTGGCTTCAAGCCTGGCGAATTGCGTGTCACAGGGCCAGTTTTGGCTGAAATGTTCATGGGCAAGATCAGCAAGTGGAACGATCCCAAATTTGCAGCTTTGAACCCTGGCAAAAACCTGCCTGATGAAACCATCACGATCGTGCACCGCGCTGACGGTTCGGGCACCACCTTCAACTGGACCGATTACCTGTCTGCTGTCAGCAAAGACTGGGCTGACACAGTTGGTAAAGGCGCTGCTGTGAAATGGCCTGCACCAACTTCAGTCGGCGGTAAGGGCAATGAAGGCGTGGCAGCAAATGTCAACCGCATCAAAGGTGCCTTGGGCTATGTTGAATACGCTTACGTGAAAAAGAACAAAATGAATTTCATGCAAGTGCAAAACGCCAATGGCAAGTATGTCAGCCCTGACGACTTGACATTTGCTGCAGCTGCTGCTGGTGCCGATTGGTTCAGCGTGCCTGGCATGGGTGTGTCCATGGTGAACGCCAAGGGCGACACCAGCTGGCCCATTTCAACCGCTTCGTTCATTGTGATGTTCAAAAGCCCAACAGACAAAGCAGCATCTGATGCAGCTTTGAAGTTTTTTGATTGGTCATTCAAGAATGGCAAGAAAATGGCCGCAGAACTTGACTATGTGCCATTGCCTGATGCTTTGACCGATCAAATTCGCAGCAAAGTTTGGACTCAGATTCAAAAGTAACTTGATTGATTCGACGGTTGGTTGGCGGTTGTAGGACCGCCAACCCTCTTTTGATTGATTTGAAATTCATATTGAAAGAGACAAGCATGCATACGACATTTCCCACAGAAACGCACCCCATGACGACTTCTATCAGCAAAATAAATTTCGATGCAGTAGGTAGACGTCAGCGTTTTCAAGATGCCATCTTTCATCGCTTAACGCAAGTTTTTTCATTGCTGGTTTTGCTGGCTTTGGTTGGCATCATCATCTCGTTGTTAATCAACGCATGGCCAACATTTCAAAAATTTGGATTCAAATTCATTTGGTATGTCGAGTGGGACATCATCAATGAAGAGTTTGGGGCGGCCATTGCCATTGTCGGCACGCTGGCTAGCGCTGGTATCGCCATGCTGTTTGCAGTTCCACTGGCCTTTGGAATTGCGGTTTTTCTGACAGAAACGTGCCCCGTTTGGCTTCGCCGACCCTTGGGCACAGCCATTGAACTTTTGGCTGCTGTTCCGTCGATCATTTATGGAATGTTCGGCTTGTTTGTGTTCGCGCCTTTATTTGCCGACTACATTCAAATGCCCCTGCGTGACCTGATGGCCGGAATGCCCATCATCGGCACCTTGTTTAGTGGGGCGGTCAACGGCATGGGCATCTTGGCTGCCGGTGTTGTGTTGGCGTTCATGGTGTTGCCTTTTGTGGCAGCAGTCATGCGCGATGTGTTTGAAATTACACCCTCCATATTGCGCGAGTCTGCCTACGGTTTGGGTTGCACAACTTGGGAGGTGGTGCGCAAAATCGTGCTCCCCTACACCCAAAAGGGCGTCATTGGCGGTGTGATGTTGGGACTGGGTCGCGCGCTTGGTGAAACCATGGCTGTCACTTTCGTGATCGGCAACGCCAACCGCATGCCAACTTCGCTTTTCTCCCCCGGTACATCGATCGCATCAACCCTCGCAAATGAATTTGGTGAAGCAGCTGATCTGCATATTTCATCCTTATTTGCTTTGGGCTTCATGTTGTTCATCATCACATTTGTGGTTTTGGCGTTTGCCAAAATGATGATCAATAGAGCTGAAAAGGCAAAGGGGTTTTAACGTGACGAACAACATGGACTTGAATATTTACCGTCGTCGTCGACTGGCTAATTTTTGGGGTTTATTGACCTCGATGCTGGCCATGGCCATCGGTTTAGCGGTTCTTTTCTGGATTCTCTTTGTGCTTTTTTCAAACGGCTTTGCCTCTTTGGACTGGAACATGTTCACCAAAGACACTCCTGCGCCAGGTACCGAGGGTGGGGGATTACGCAATGCCATCGTCGGAAGCTTGATGATTGTTGGCCTGACTGTCTTGGTGGCAACCCCGGTAGGGATCTTGGCAGGTATCTATATGGCCGAATATGGCGACACAAGCTTTACGGCCAACACCACCAGGTTTGTTACCGACATCATGTTGTCTGCACCATCCATCGTGATTGGCTTATTTGTATACGCTATAGCGGTTGCAACGCTTGGCACTTTTTCTGGGTACGCTGGAAGTTTGGCTCTCACATTGATTGCCATACCGGTTGTGATGCGCACCACTGAAAACATGTTGCGCTTGGTGCCGGGAAGTCTGCGTGAAGCTGCTTTTGCTCTAGGCGCGCCGCGTTGGAAGGTTTCCCTATCAGTCACGTTGCGTGCTGCTAAAAATGGCGTCATCACCGGTTTGCTGTTGGCCGTTGCCCGCATCAGTGGTGAAACAGCACCACTCTTGTTTACAGCGTTGAATAACCAATTTTTCAATTCAGACATGGGTTCTCCCATGGCCAATTTGCCCGTGGTCATTTTCCAATATGCCATGAGCCCTTATGACAATTGGATCCGACTGGCTTGGGGCGGGGCATTGCTGGTCACCATGGCTGTTTTACTGCTCAACATCATGGCTCGAATCTTTTTCCGCAATAAAGAGGTCGGCTGATCTTGACAAAACCATTCACAACCCCCCTACAAATCACTCAGGAAATTTATGGCTGACACTGCGCCCAAAAATGCCATCGAGGTTAAAAATCTTGACTTCTACTATGGCAAGTTTCAAGGTTTGAAAAAAATCAATCTCAATATTCAAGAGAATGCGGTCACCGCCTTCATTGGCCCTTCTGGATGTGGCAAATCAACCTTGCTCAGAACCCTCAATCGCATGTACAGCCTCTATCCAGGTCAGCATGCAGAGGGCGAGATCCTGTTTTATGGTCGTAATATTTTGGACAAGTCCCAAGATTTGAACTTGCTTCGGGCTCAAATCGGTATGGTTTTTCAAAAACCAACGCCTTTTCCAATGTCCATCTATGACAACATTGCTTTTGGCATTCGGTTGTATGAAAACTTGGCGCGGAGTGAAATGGACGACAGGGTTGAGTCCGCTTTGCAAAAAGCGGCCATTTGGAATGAAGTGAAAGACAAACTCGGACAAAGTGGACTGTCGCTCTCAGGTGGCCAACAGCAAAGGCTATGCATTGCCAGAACAGTCGCCGTCAGACCCAAAGTGATCTTGTTAGACGAACCGACTTCAGCCTTGGATCCTATTTCAACGTCCAAAGTTGAAGAATTGATCAACGAGCTAAAAAAAGAGTACACAGTCGCTATCGTGACCCACAATATGCAGCAAGCCGCTCGTGTTTCTGATTTCACTGCGTACATGTATTTGGGTGATATGGTTGAATTTGGTGTCACTGAACAGATTTTTTTCAAGCCTCAGCGGAAAGAGACTGAGGATTACATCACTGGCCGATTTGGTTGATCATTTTTTTACTTGAAGGATTCTCATGCCTGATAAACACCTGTCATCACAATTTGACCTTGAGTTAAACAATGTTTCGTCACGGTTGATGGAGATGGGCGGTTTGGTTGAATCTCAAATTCAGCAAGCAATTTACGCACTGTCACTTTTTGTTGTTGATGTCGCTGACCAAGTGATTGCGACTGAAAAGCGTGTGAACGCCATGGAAGTTGAAATTGACAGAGATATTTCCAGCATTATTTCCAGACGACAACCAACCGCCAATGACTTGCGTTTATTGATTGCCCTTTCAAAGGCGACTGCCAACTTGGAACGCGCGGGCGATGAGGCAAACAAGATTGCACGCATGGTCAAATCCATGGCATCCAGTGGAATTTACAAATCTTTGCCTTCATCCGAATTGCGTAAAAGTTCTGAGCTGGCTAGTGGTTTGATTCGCAAATCGCTAGATGCGTTTGCGCGACTCGATACAAGCACGGCGTTGACCATCATGAAAGAAGATGAATTGATTGACAAAGAGTTTGATGGCTTTGTTCGAATACTCATTACTTACATGATGGAAGATCCCCGCGCCATCACGCCAAGTTTGGATTTGTTGTTTGTTGCGAAAGCGCTGGAGCGCATCGGAGACCACGCCAAAAACATTGCTGAACTCATCATCTATATCGTCAAAGGTGAAGATATTCGGCATGCCAGTATGGAACATATTGAGTCGACTCTTCAATAAATCAGCAATATGCGTCACATGCCCCGAGTGTTGATTGTTGAAGATGAGGCAGCGATTGCCGAGTTAATTTCTGTTAATTTGAAGCACAATGGTTTATCGCCCATTTGGGCTGAAGATGGTGAAAGTGCTCAGCGTGAAATTGACGCGGTGTTGCCTGACGTTATCTTGCTAGATTGGATGTTGCCAGGACAACATGGTGTTGTTTGGGCGCGGAAATGGCGCAGTGATGCGCGAACCAAATCCATACCAATCTTGATGTTGACCGCCAAAAGCGAGGAGCATGACAAGGTTTCAGGCCTGGATGCCGGCGCTGATGATTACATCACCAAGCCTTTTTCCACCCAAGAATTGTTGGCCAGAATACGTTCTGTATTGCGTCGCCGAGCCCCAGAGCAGGCTGAAGACAGTGTGACCATGGGACAACTTCATTTGGATGGTGCAACCCACCGCGTGTCATTCAAAGGTCTGGCGCTTAAATTAGGTCCGACTGAATTTAAGTTGTTGAATTTCTTCATGCATCACGCCGAACGCGTTCACTCCAGAGCACAATTGCTAGACAAAGTCTGGGGCGATCATGTATTTATTGAGGAAAGAACGGTCGATGTCCACGTCAAGCGACTTCGTGAAGCGCTTGGTAATGCTGGCATCATGGTTGAAACTGTTCGTGGTGCCGGCTATCGTTTCACAAGCAAAGAATCGATTTGACGCGCCATGATTGTTGAGCGCGTATTCGGTTTTTTAATTACTGTCACGCTCGCAGGAATTCTCGGTTTTTTTGTTCTTTTTGAGGGGCGCTCGTTCACTGGGGCCCTCACAGGCATGTTGGTCGCAGCTGTTGCCATACACCTGATGGATTTGGTACGAGCGCATTCATTTTTTTGCTGGCTTCGCGCTGAGGACCATGACACAGACAGTTTTAATTCTGGCTATTGGCAAGAGGCTGCTGCGCGTGTGCGCAAGATCATCAAACTCAAAGATCAAACCCGTATTGCCAGTGAAGACAGTTTGCGCCATTTTTTGGCTGCCATCCAAGCGTCTCCAAATGGTGTGTTGCTGTTGGATCCCGAGTTCCGCATCCAATGGTGCAACCAAACAGCAGCACAGCATCTAGGCATCGATCCACGACTGGACTCCCAGCAACTGATTGGTAATTTATTGAGAAACCCAGTCTTCAGCACCTATGTTCATACCAAGGCTTTTGAAGCGGAGGTCATTATTGAAGGTCGTTTGCACCGGGTAGACCGACCTCACAAAGTAGGGATTCAAATTTTTCCTTATGGTGATGGCCGCATGCTTTTGTTATCGAGGGACGTTACTTCGATTGAGCAGGCTGAGGTGATGCGACGTGATTTCGTCGCCAATGTATCCCATGAAATTCGCACGCCATTGACAGTTCTTTTAGGTTTTGTCGAAACCCTTCAAACCTTGAAACTCACTGCGAACGAACAAGGCAATTATTTGGAGCTCATGGGACGACAAGCATTGCGTATGAAATCATTGGTTGAAGACTTGCTCACGTTGTCCAAGCTTGAAGGTAGTCCATTTCCTAGTTTGCACGATTGGTCATCCTTGACTGAAATCACCAATCAATGTGAGGAAGATGCGCGTGGATTGATGAAGGTGTTGAAACACGAAAAAGATCCATCTCATTTGCTCATATTTGAAACTGACGAAAGGCTCAAGGATGCTGAATTGGCTGGAGCCAGCAATGAACTGGCCAGTGCGTTCAACAATCTCATCAGCAATGCACTTCGTTACACCCCCCCTGGTGGAAAAATCTGGGTGAAATGGACCATGCTTGATGATGGTGCGAGATTCAGTGTTGAGGATTCTGGCCCAGGCATCAGTGAAGAACATTTGCCCCGACTGTCAGAGCGTTTTTACCGCATTGACAGAAGTCGTTCAAGGGAGACCGGAGGAACGGGCTTGGGTTTGGCAATTGTCAAACACGTGATCCAACGTCACGGTGGACAACTCAAAATAGAAAGCAAATCGAATCAAGGTTCGAAGTTCAGCCTGTGGATTCCTGGTACGCGATTGAAACTCGCCCAAGCGGTTGATTAAATCGCGTTTACAGGCGGCGTTAGTTGCTTCATGTGGTATCGAATCAGCCACATTAAACTGACTGCGACCAAGACCAAGCCAAAAATGCTCATTAACCAAAAAGCGGCTGCTGAGGCCATGGCTGGGAAAGGACCAATTCCATGGTAAGCCAGTTGAAAACCACCGGCCAAGCCCACACCCCATAAAACGAAGCTGTAAACAAAGGCAGGTGCCAAGGTCACTTTGAAGCTTCGCAAGACGAAAAAACACAGTGTTTGCAGCGCATCCACCAGATGGTAGAAGCCAATCAAAATCAATAATTGTGCAGCCATTTTTGCCACAGCGCCATCTTTGGAGTAAAGGTTGGCCAAGGGTTCATGAAACAGCCAAAGTAAGGATGACAAACAAAAAGCCACGACCATGGTGATTTGAAAACCGATACGCATGGCTTGTTTCATCTGCTCAAATTGTGCTGCGCCTTTCCAATAACTGATGCGTGCGCTAATTGCAATTGAAAAAGACAAAGGAAACATGTAGAGCAACGCCGCCATGTTGGTGGCAACCTGATGGCTGGCAGCCGCGGTATCACCCAGCCTGGAAATGAACAAAGCCATCAGGGTGAAAGAAGTGACTTCCACTGTCACGCTTAATCCATTGGGAAGGCCCAAGCGGCACATACTCAAAAGTTGTTTGGTATTTGGTTTTTCTAATGGTTGCCAGATGGCGCAAGCCGAATAGGTTCCATTATTTTTCAAAAGCCAAAGTGCAATTGCCATCATGCTGAAATTGACGATGACTGTGGCCAGAGCGCAGCCTGTCAATCCCATAGCCGGCCAAGATGAAAAGCCAAAAGTCAATGCAATCGACAAAGGTATTTTCAGAAGTAGCGCCATCAGTTGAATCGCTGTGACCAACTTAGGCTTACCCAAACTTTGGCTCAGTGAACTGAATAGTCTGAAAAACAGTGCCGGTGGTAACGCCAAGGCCAGTATGGATAAATAGGTGGTGGATTGCGCTTGTAAATGGATGGGCACGCCGGTCCATTGCAAAAGAAACTGAGGCGATAACAGCAATACCCCCCCCAGTAATGTCAGGCCCATCCAGAGATAGAGCGATTGCCGAAAAACGACACCCAATTGAGCATGGTTTTTGGCCCCGTGCAATTCTGCAAAGATGGGAAGCAATGCCTGCACAATGCCCAATAAAGCCACATAGACCGTGATGTAAATGGCCGCACTGACTGACAAAATGGCCAAGGCTTGAGGGTCGTAACGACCTGCTATCACCGTATCTGCCACACCAAAACTAACCACGGCCAATTGGCCTACCAATACAGTCAGGGCATGTTTAAAGATGATCGATTTTTCAGACATTGCTCAGAGCGGCTTCCTTTGGAAGATCACAATTTCTTCGTATTTATCTGCTGGACGTCTAGAGACGAAGGCCAGTGTCCATTCTGGAGGCAATTGAACTGTATTTTGCTGAAGCCAACTCCGCCGCGTCATTAACCAATGGCAATCAGTGGATGACTGGTTGGGCAAGGGAAGAAATTGAAATTTCCCGTGGTAGCTCAATCCGGCAATTTGATTTCGTTCAAGACCTTGTGCATAAACGCAACGAGGTTGTTCCATCAAGTTGGTCAACTCTTGAGCCCAAGGTCTGTAGCTCAGTGCGCGGTCCAAGATCGGCAACCACAAAGTCATGAGCAACACCCAACACAAGGTGGCGCCACTGGCTGGCAGCACCAAACTTTTCCAAATAGCGCTGGGATGTCTACCAATTCGCCAGTGCACTAATTTCATCCAAACTGTGGTGACCATCAAGGCCACACCAAAGCGCAAGGCATCGAAGTTGTGAATGAATCCTGGCACCAAGCGTTCGACATTAAGAGCGGGTTGTGAAGGGATGCCTGTTTGCAAGGACAACCAAACAATCCAAACGATCAAGGCACAACCGCTGAAAAACAGCAGTGTGAACCAGTCGATCAGTGCGGCCACACTTCGACTGAGGGTCGGCAGTGCAAATGCAGCCAACGCGGCCAAGCTTGGAAGTGCCAGCAGTAAAGTTTTTTCAGGCGCACTGGTTAACAAACTGGCCAAGATGGTGATGACGCACATAAAGAGCGGAAAAATTAAATGTTGGCTCCAAACTTGCATGCCCCAGTGTCCCCGCCAACGCCACAACGTCCAAGCCGCCAAGGGCCACGCAGGCCATAAAAACCACATCAATAATTCAGCTTTTTGTCGCCATTGTGTAGTCAATTCATGGATGGGCAAGACACGCCATTGCCAAAGGTCCAGTCGCAAAATAAGGATCGCTATGACACACAAGGAGAGCATCATCATCAAGATTTGCTGTGCTTTGGCCTGGGGATGTTTGAACCATAAAAATACACTCCCAATTCCAAGAATAAGAGCCATGCTTGGCGCGCCGCTCAAGGTCATTAAAACTAATCCGCAACTCCATGCGATCAAGGCTTTGATGGGGAAGTACGCTAAGCTGCATGCACCTGCGAACAATGCGGCCGCACCATAAAGCTGCATGGCCATGGGCGTGGTTTCATGACTGGGGAGTGCCAAACCCAAACAAGCTAAATAAGCCAGTAATCCTGCATCTGCCAATGACCTTGCATAGTCTTTGGGTTGTGCTTCTCCGCCAAAAGCAAACGCCACAGGTTGTGCCTGTGGGTTTCTGGCCAATTGATAAATACCATTCCAAATCAAGCGCATGCTCAACAAAGACAGCAAACTAAATGGAATGCGAACAGCAACTTCGGGTTGCAACCATCCTTGTGTCCATTGAATGCTCCACGCACCCAGCCAATAAGGCAAATAGGCTTTGAATTCCGGCGCCAAACCAGCCAGTTGCAAATCGAAATAGCTGGAATGATTTTGGGAGAGCGACCACATATAGCCGAAAGAAGCCACATCAATTCGTTTCCAAGGGTCATGCCCGGAGAGGCCAGCCAAGACGTAAAGCAGGCAAATGCAGATCAGCGCGATTCGCGGAAAACGTCGAACCGCTTGCTGCGAAATCAATACAGGTGAGGGCGTATTCACAAGTCAGAGTTTGTCATATGCATGATGCTGGCCTGACGAAAAAAAAGCAGCCTGACGGCTGCTTTTCGTTGTCAGCGGCCAATCACTTGGCGGCTGTTTTTCCATACTTGTTGCGGAAGCGTTCAACACGTCCACCCATGGTGTCCACAGATTTTTGTGTGCCAGTGTAGAAAGGGTGAGATTCACTTGAGGTGTCCAACTTGTACAAGGGCAGTTCACGCCCATCATCCATCTTGATGGTTTCTTTTGTATTGGCACAGGTACGTGTTAGAAATTTGAAACCATTTGACAAGTCTTGAAAACATACTTCCCGGTAAGCGGGGTGAATGCCATCTTTCATTTTTTATTCCTTTTTCAATTCGGTAGCCACAAGAGCCAATCTCTTGCACTTTTCGTAACCCGACATTATGCCCTATTGACCAACTCAACCACCTCGGCGCATCAGATCAAAGAAATCGACGTTGGTTTTGGTTGCTTTCATGTTTTTCAACATCAATTCCATGGATTCAATTTCATCCAAATTATAAATAAATTGTCTTAATATCCTTGTTTTTTGGAGAATTTCAGGAGCTAATAAGAGTTCTTCACGGCGTGTGCCACTGCGATTCAACTGAATAGCAGGGAAGACGCGTTTCTCGTAGAGGCGGCGGTCAAGGTGAATCTCACAATTGCCAGTGCCTTTGAATTCTTCAAAGATCACTTCATCCATGCGGCTACCGGTGTCGATCAAAGCGGTCGCAATGATGGTGAGCGAACCGCCTTCTTCTACTTTGCGGGCTGCGCCGAAGAAGCGCTTAGGCCGCTGTAGCGCATTGGCGTCAACGCCACCCGTTAGAACTTTGCCAGAACTGGGCACCACGTTGTTGTAGGCTCGCGCCAAACGAGTGATGGAGTCAAGCAAGATGATGACGTCTTTTTTCAGTTCAACCAATCGTTTCGCGCGTTCAATCACCATTTCGGCCACGTGCACATGGCGTGCAGCAGGCTCATCGAATGTGGAGGCGATCACCTCTGCCTTCACGGAACGCTGCATTTCTGTAACCTCTTCTGGACGCTCATCGACCAGCAAAACCATCATGTGGCTTTCGGGATAGTTGGCCGCGATAGCGTGGGCTATGTGTTGCATCATCACGGTTTTGCCGCTTTTGGGTGGAGCAACCAACAAGGCGCGCTGGCCTTTGCCTATAGGCGCAATTATGTCGATGATGCGACCTGTGATGTTTTCCTCGCCCTTGATGTCCTGCTCAAGTTTCATGTGCTCGCGGGGAAAAAGTGGCGTCAGGTTCTCAAACATCACTTTGTGTTTGTTGTTCTCCGGCAAGTCACCGTTGACCTGATCGAGTTTTGTCAGTGCGAAGTAGCGCTCGCCGTCTTTGGGGATGCGCACTTCACCTTCAATCATGTCGCCTGTATGCAAATTAAATCGGCGCACTTGGCTGGGGCTGATGTAAATGTCATCAGTGCTGGCGGTATAACTGGTGTCCGGGCTACGCAAAAAACCAAAGCCATCAGGCAATATTTCCAATACGCCGTCTGCAAAAACTTGCTCACCAGCACGCGCCCGTTTTTTGATGATGGCAAACATCAATTCTTGCTTGCGCATGCGACCAGTGTTCTCAATTTCGAGTTCTTCGGCTTGCTTTAAAACTTCAGACACATGGAGTGCTTTGAGTTCGTTCAGATGCATAGGGATACTCCAGTAGGGAGTTGAGTCAGAAGAGGGGGAGGTGCGAGCGGGCAGCCTGCAAGGAAAACAGGTGCTTTGCAAAACAGCCCAAGTCAGCTGATTTGCAAACGAGTCGAATTATGACAGGAAAAAAAGTTGAGTTAAGAAGCCAGTTGTTGGTCAATGAACTCGGTCAATTGCGCCTTACTCAGAGAACCAACCTTGGTTGCAGCAAGTTGCCCGTCTTTGAACAGCATTAAAGTGGGTATTCCACGGATACCAAATTTAGCTGGGATGTCGCGGTTTTCATCAACGTTCATTTTGGTGATCTGCAATTGACCCGAGTATGTCGTGGCTGCTTCGTCAAGGACAGGAGCGATCATTTTGCAGGGGCCGCACCACTCCGCCCAAAAATCAACCAAAACCGGCTGTTTGGCATTCAATACAGTTGCTTCGAAGGATGCATCAGAAATATGTTGGATGAGATCGCTTGCCATCAGGAGTCCTTGGTTTTTTTGAATTCTAAAGCCAATTCGAGCAGGCCACTTTGTCCCTTTGAGCCCCCAGGTTCTTCCATAGAATGCTCGCATGTTTGTTCATTTGCGCCTCCATACTGAATTTTCTGTTGCTGATGGAACCTGTCGTATTGATGAAGTCATTCAGGCAGCCAAAGCAGATGGGCAAGTCGCGCTGGCCATCACCGACTTGAACAATCTATTTGGCACGGTCAAGTTTTACTCGGCTTGTCGGCATGCGGGTATCAAGCCTTTGATTGGTGCTGAGGTTTCTGTGCTGTTACCCGGTGAGGATTCGGCGACAGAGCCCGCCAAAATCTTACTATTGGTTCAAAACAATACGGGCTATCTCAATCTTTGTGAGTTACTTTCGAAGCTTTGGACCCAGGACGCGGGGCGAACGCAAAATGCCCTTGATTGGCGCTGGCTTGAGAGCGAGATGTCGGCAGGTTTGGTGGCTTTGTCAGGGGCTCAACAAGGCCCGCTTGGCCCACTCTTGCTGGCCGGAAATCAGGTTCGCGCACATTCTTTGGCGGCCAAGTTAAGTGCGCTCTTTCCCAACCGATTTTTTATTGAATTGCAACGTGCTGGGAGGGTGGACGACGAACGCTACATCAGTTCAGCCGTCGAGTTGGCGCAAAGCATGGGTTTGCCTTTGGTGGCCACCCATCCGGTGCAATACATCCATGAAGAAGACTTTGAAGCACATGAAGCGCGCGTGTGCATTTCGCAAGGCGAGATTCTAGGCAACCCGAAAAGACTCAAGCGATTCACCCGTCAGCAATATTTCCTTAGCGCACAACAAATGGTGGCGTTGTTTGCAGATTTGCCCTCTGCGGTGGCCAATGCCAATGCAATTGCTGTGCGTTGCAACCTCAGCTTGACACTGGGAAAACCACAACTACCTGCTTTCCCAACGCCATTGGTCAACAGCAAACCAGTGCCCACTGATGACTATTTCAGGTCAGTTTCATTTCAAGGTCTTGAGAGTCGACTACTGCATTTGTATCCCGACGACAAACTGCGGCAAGAAAAGCGTGTCATTTATGAAGATCGGTTGAATTTCGAAATCGAAACGATTTTGAAAATGGGTTTTCCGGGCTACTTTTTAATCGTAAGTGATTTCATCAATTGGGCGAAGAACAATGGATGTCCCGTTGGACCGGGGCGTGGTTCTGGTGCAGGGTCATTGGTTGCCTACGCTTTGAAGATCACCGACCTGGATCCTCTGCGGTACAACTTACTGTTTGAACGTTTCCTGAATCCAGAACGGGTATCCATGCCCGACTTTGACATCGACTTTTGTCAAACCAATCGGGACAGGGTGATTGATTATGTGAAGAACCAATATGGGCGCGAAGCGGTGAGCCAAATCGTCACCTTTGGCACCATGGCCGCGCGGGCGGCCATTCGAGATGTGGGTCGCACCTTAGACATGAGCTATCCATTTTGTGAAGGACTTTCCAAGCTGATCCCAAATAAGCCAGGGCAGCACATGACCATTGCCATTGCGCTTGAACAAGAGCCGCAACTGGCACAACGCTTGGCGCAAGAAGATGAGGTCAAAATTTTGTTGAATTTGGCCCAAAAACTTGAAGGACTGACACGAAATGTGGGCATGCATGCTGGGGGGGTATTGATTGCCCCGGGCAAGCTCACAGATTTTTGTCCTTTGTACCAACAGCCCGGCAGCCCCGCCGCGGTCAGCCAATTTGATAAGGATGATGTGGAATCCATTGGCTTGGTAAAGTTTGACTTCTTGGGCTTGGCCACCTTGACAATTTTAGAAATGGCCAAGGATTTCATCGTCCAACGGCATCCAGCACAAGCGAGCTTCGCCTATGAAGACATCCCCTTGGATGATGCGCTGACATATAAATTGTTTTCTGACGGCAAAACAGAAGCCGTGTTTCAATTTGAAAGTCGTGGCATGCAAGCAATGTTGCGCGATGCAAAGCCTACCCGCTTGGAAGATTTGATTGTTTTAAATGCCCTGTTTCGCCCAGGCCCTATGAGTTTGATCCCCAGTTTTGTCGCGCGTAAACATGGTCGTGAGACGGTGCAATACCCTCATCCACTGGCTGAGCCTATCTTGGCTGAAACCTACGGGATCATGGTCTACCAAGAGCAGGTAATGCAAACGGCCCAAGTGCTCGGCGGATATTCATTGGGCGGCGCCGATTTGCTGCGTCGTGCCATGGGTAAGAAAAAAGCAGAGGAAATGGCGCTACATCGAACTATTTTTCGAGAGGGAGCGTCGAAGAACAACATTGCAACTGAGCAAGCTGACTCGATTTTCGATTTGATGGAAGAGTTTGCGGGCTACGGCTTCAACAAATCTCATGCGGCAGCCTATTCGCTATTGGCCTATCACACGGCTTGGATCAAGGTCCATTTCACCGCCGAGTTTTTTTGCGCCAATATGACCGTGGAAATGGATGACACCGATAAGTTGAAGATCCTGTTTGATGACGCCAAAGACATGGGCATCCAATTTGACCGACCAGACATCAATACCGGCATATATGCATTCATCCCAGTTTCTGAAAACAGAATCCGTTATGGACTCGGAGCCATCAAGGGTACCGGTCAATCAGCCATCGAGGCGATCTGTGAGGCACGCGAAAACGGCGGTGATTTCCACAGCTTATTTGATTTTTGTGCCCGAGTCGACCGTGCGCGCATGAATAAACGCTCCGTCGAGGCTTTGGTGAAAGCCGGGGCATTTGATGGACTCTGGGAAAATCGCGCGGAACTGCTGGCATCTGTCAGTTTGGCTTTTGATTACGCGCAAACACAAGCGGATCATGCCCACCAAGTTGGGCTCTTTGACCTGGGGGATGTTCACGGCTCGAGCAAAAATGAACCAACGCTGACACAGGCACTTGCCTGGGGTGTTCGTGAAAAGCTAACGCATGAAAAAATGGCAATTGGATTTCATTTTTCTGGGCATTTGTTTGAAGAAACACAAACCGAAGTGCGGCAGTTTCTCAAGACACGAATTGCAGACTTGAAGGAAAGTAAAGAGCCTCAATGGGTTGGTGGGATTGTGCGCGGCGAACGGTCTTTGAATACAACCAAAGGGCGATTGAACATTTTTGAGCTTGATGACATGAGTTCATCAGTTGAAGTCAGCGCAGATGATGCTGTCTTTTTAAGGCACAAGAATCTCATCAAAGAAGACTCGTTGATTGTTGCTCGGGTTAAGGTGCAAGTTGATCGACGCAATGGAGGGCTTCGCTTAGGCTTGTTAGAAGCAATGGATTTGACGCAAGCTCGATGTCGTTTTGGCAAATACCTGCAATTGGATGTTGAAGAGGAGTTGCCAGATGTTGGTGCTTTGATTAAAAAATACCCTCCACGAATTGAAAGCAATTCCAACTCAGAAACGCAACTGCAACTGGCTATCCGCTTGCAATTGCATCGCAGGCAAAACACCGTGGAGCTTCAATTGGGTGCAAATGCTTCTTTTTATCCATCTGATGCCGCGTTGAATATGATTTCAACGCAGACCAGCATTCGACTTTGCCAGATCGTCTACGATTAACCTCATGTTTTTCAATATACCAACATTAATGACCTGGACGCGTATCGTCGCTATTCCTTTGCTGGTTTGGGTTTACCAGTGGCCAGTTGATATGCCGATGCGAAACTTGATTGCTACCCTCATGTTCATCATTTTTGCCCTGACTGATTGGGCGGATGGTTACTTGGCCAGAAAACTCAATCAAACATCTTCGTTTGGTGCTTTTTTAGATCCTGTGGCCGATAAGATTTTGGTTTGTGCAAGTTTGCTGGTATTGGTTGATTTGGGTCGTGTCGACGTCATTGTTGCTTTGCTGATCATTGGCCGCGAAATCGCCATCTCTTCTTTGCGTGAATGGATGGCACAGATTGGTGCGCATAAAAGCATGGCCGTCCATATGTTGGGCAAGGTGAAAACAACCGTCCAGATGGTGGCCATACCTTTTTTACTCCTCGACACCAATTTGGGTTGGGGCATTGACACTGGTCAGTGGGGACGCATCTTGATCTGGGTTGCTGCGGTATTGACTGTATGGTCCATGGTTTATTACCTTCGCAAGGCCATACCCTTCATCAAAGAAAATGCCAAATGATCTTGTGGCTCAGCAATGAAAGCCGATAAAACCTACTAGAATAGCTCCGCACTTACCGAGAGTTGTTGGATAAGCAAAGCCTTGAATCGAAAATTCAATCACCTGATTCAAGTTTTTTTATCTTTCCAATTTCTTTGTTTTAGGTGCAAAAAAATCTGAATTTAACAACCTGGTAATCACACCTGATGTCAAGGGGACCTTTGTGAATAAAACTGAACTGATCGAACACATTGCTGCACACGCCGATATTTCCAAAGCAGCGGCCACACGTGCTTTGGAATCAACTATCGATGCCGTCAAAGCCACCCTCAAAAAAGGCGGCTCAGTGTCGCTCGTCGGCTTTGGCACTTTCGAGGTGACCAAGCGTGCTGCTCGCAATGGCCGTAATCCTGCCACTGGTGCGCCTATCAAAATCAAAGCGGCCAAAGTGCCTAAGTTTCGCCCAGGTAAAGCATTGAAAGATGCACTGAACTGAGCTGCGGATAAGGTGGGGTGCTTAGCTCAGTTGGTAGAGCGGCGCCCTTACAAGGCGTAGGTCGGCGGTTCGAGACCGTCAGCACCCACCACCCACTCTAAGGCGAACAATGGTTCGCCTTTTCTTTTTCACTAAAGAGTCATCCTATGTTTGAATTTATTCGTACACACAAAAAAATCATGCAAATTTTGCTGATTATTTTGATTTTTCCTTCCTTTGTGTTGTTTGGCATTGATGGCTATGATCGTTTTCAAGACGGGGGCGAGACAGTTGCAACCATCGATGGCATCAATATTTCAAAGGAAGAGTGGGAGCAAGCACACAAGGTAGAAATCGACCGTATGCGTGCGTCCATGCCTGGTGTCGATTCAAGCATGTTTGATACGCCAGCGATGAAATACGGGGTGTTAGAAAGATTGGTGCAGTCCAAAGTCCTTGAGGTCACTGCAAAAAAGCTGAACCTCTCAATATCAGACAGTCGGGTTGCCCAAACTATTTCCGAGATGCAAGCATTGGCGTCGCTAAAAAAACCTGATGGCAGCTTGGACATCGAAAAGTACAAGCAATTATTGGCAGCTCAAGGTATGTCTCCTGAAATTTTTGAAAATCGGATGCGCAGCGACTTGTCAGTGCGACAAGTTGTCAATGGCGTCACCCAAAGTACCGTTACTTTTCCTTCGCAAGTTGATGTGGCCATGAAGGCATTCAAGCAACAGCGAGAGATTCAAGTGGCCATTTTTTCTGCTTCAGACTATTTGGACAAAGCCCAGCCCACTGATGAAGAGCTCAAAGCCTACTTCAGCAAGCATGCTGAAGAATACAAATCAATCGAAACAGCAGATATTGAATTTGTCACACTTGATCTGGCCTCAATCGAGAAAACCATCAATGTGACCGAAGCCGAACTGAAGGCCTATTTCGATCAAAATCAAGCGGCCTTGAGTCAAAAAGAAGAGCGACGAGCCAGTCATATCCTGATCAATGCGGGTAAAGATGTTAGCGCTGCTGATCGTGCCAAAGCCAAAACCAAGGCCGTTGAACTTTTAAACCAATTGCTACAAAAACCAGAGCAATTTGCCGAATTGGCTAAACAAAATTCGCAAGATGCAGGTTCTGCTCCAAAGGGTGGCGATTTGGATTTCTTTGCAAAAGGCGCCATGGTGAAGCCTTTTGAAGATGCGGCATTTGCCCTGAAGAAAGGCGACATCAGTGAAGTCGTTGAATCCGAGTTTGGATATCACATCATTCGATTGACTGATATCAAAACTGTAGCTGGTGCGAACTTTCAACAAGTTCGTGCGCAACTGGAATCGGATTTGAAAAAAGAATTGGCTCGAAAGAAGTACGCCGAACTGGCGGAGCAATTTTCAAATTTGGTTTATGAGCAATCTGATAGCTTTGCCGCCGTTGTTGAGAAATTAAATTTACCCATACAAAGTGCACAAGGCATCACGCGTGATGTCAATGGTGGTGATAAAGTGATTTGGGCCAATCCGAATTTACTTAAATCTATTTTTTCTCCAGAAAGTATCAGTCGAAAGCGCAATACTGAAGCCATTGAAACTGCGCCAAATCAATTGGTTTCTGCGCGCATCAAAGAATACCGAGCACCTGCTCAATTGAGTCTAGATGAGGTCAAACAGATCGTTGTTCAAACCTTGCTCAAAGAAAAATCACTGGAGTTGGCTGTCAAAGAAGGCCAGTCTAAATTAGCGCAATGGCGGACCAACCCTGAGTCAGGTTCTTGGCAGGTTCCAGTCGCCATCTCCAGAGAGCAAACTCAGAAATTACCAGCAAATTTGGTCGATTTAGCCATGCGGGCAGATGAGAAGAAACTGCCATTTGTTGAGGGTGTCAGTCTCGGTGCAAGGGGTTTCGGTTTGGTCAAAGTCAACAAAGTGTTGCCACTCCCAGAATCAGACCGGTCGCCTGAAGTTCTTGAGCGCTTTACCAAAGCTTGGGCGACCGCAGAAAATCTTGCGTACTTCAGTATGCTTAAGGCGCAACTCAAAGTCACAATCAAGGTGCCCGAACCTTCAAGCAAAAGCTTGGTTCAATAAAGGGATTGAAGTCACGATAGATTTGCTCGTTATAATTTATCAAACGGTGGCTGTAGCTCAGTTGGTAGAGTCCAGGATTGTGATTCCTGTTGTCGTGGGTTCGAGCCCCATCAGCCACCCCATATTCATATGATTGTTTTCGGAGCAACTATGCCTGGACTTATTCCCAAAATTGATCCAGATGGCTTGCTGGAATTCTCAGTCGTCTACACAGATCGAGCTCTGAATCACATGTCAAAACGCTTTCAAGGCGTGATGTGTGACATATCCACAATTCTCAAGTCCGTCTACCAAGCCCATTCATCAGTATTGGTGCCTGGCAGTGGAACTTTTGGCATGGAATCCGTTGCTCGCCAATTCGCCAACCAGCAAAAAGTACTGGTTATTCGCAACGGTTGGTTCAGTTACCGTTGGTCTCAAATTTTTGACATGGGTCATATTCCGTCGGAAACCATTGTGCTGAAGTCCCGACCTTTAACAGACGCTGTTGACGCATCTTGGATTCCTTGCCCGATTGAGCAAGTTGTCGCCACCATCAAAACTGAAAAGCCTGCAGTGGTGTTTGCGCCTCACGTTGAAACTTCCTGTGGCATGATTTTGCCCGACGACTACCTGAAGCAAGTCGCCGACGCAGTCCATGCTGTTGGTGGTTTGTTTGTTTTAGATTGCATAGCCTCTGGCGCAATGTGGGTTGACATGCGCTCAACCGGCGTAGATGTGTTGGTCAGCGCTCCCCAAAAGGGCTGGAGCGGTTCGCCATGCTGCGCCATGGTTATGTTGAGTGAACGCGCTCGCAAAGCCATCGATGACACGCAAAGCAGCAGTTTTGCCTGCGACCTGAAGAAATGGTTGCAAATCATGGAAAGCTATGAAAATGGCTCTCACTCTTACCACACCACCATGCCTACAGATGCCTTGACTCGTCTACGCGAGGTGATGGAAGAAACGCAAGCTTATGGATTTGAGAAAGTCCGTCAAGAGCAAATTGAACTCGGCCTTCGTGTTCGTGCTTTGTTAGAAAGCCGTGGTTTTATAAGCGTTGCTGCAACTGGATTCAAGTCGCCAGGTGTGGTTGTCAGTCACACCACCGATCCTCAGATTCAGAACAGTCAAAAATTTCTAGCCTTAGGTTTGCAAACCGCTGCTGGCGTCCCATTGCAGTGTGACGAGCACAAAAACTTCATGACATTCAGGATCGGCTTGTTCGGTTTGGAAAAACTCCACAACATCGACCGCAGTGTTGGACATCTGTCTGCAGCATTAGATCAACTCGGTTTTGTAGAAAAAATCTCTTTGGCCGCTTGAACATGCTGCTTCAAATCGGACTGTTTCTCTTACAGACGATTGCGCATGTTTTAACCGCTTGTTTTTTATTGCGGTTTTACGCTTTTCTATTTCGAATTAATATCCATTCCAATGGTTCCGGATTAGGACAGTTTATATTTGCCTTGACAGATTGGGCCGTATTGCCACTCAGACGCTTTGTACCTCGAATCTCTCGCGTTGATATTCCTTCTTTGTTACCAGCACTGTCCGTGCAAACATTGCTTGGTGTGTTCAAGTCTTTAGCCTTGATGGGCAATATCCAGACCAGTTTTATTCTTTATTTCTTGATGCTGGATACCTTGGGCTTGTTGGTAAGTTTATGCACTGGATTGTTGATTGTTCAAACCCTGCTCAGTTGGATTCAACCGCAATCCAGTTTTCAATACGTCTTGCATCAATTCACACAGCCTTTTTTGAACCCTCTCAGAAAGGTCTTGCCCATTGTGGGCGGCATTGATTTGTCGCCCTTGGCTGCATTATTGATATTACAGATGATCAGCATGGTGATCCAAAATTATTGATTGCCATGAAAAAACCCTCAGCCTGAAAATCAAGCTGAGGGTTTGGTCGTTCAATGATTGTTCAAAGGCCAGCGTTTTGCTGAGCAACCATCATATAAAGCATTGAAATTGAGAGCATGGTGTTGATCCGTGAGGTGAGCATGGCTGTGCGGGCAGCCTTGGCTTTCTCAGGTGCTTCTACCGTCACAATGCCTAAGGCTTTCTTCTGATTGGGCCAAATGATGAACCACACGTTGAAGGCCATGACCAACGCGATCCACATACCCAAGCCGATTGCCACAACCCCAGGTTGGAGTGTGAGTGCCAAGACCAAATAGCCTTGCATCCATGCAAGCAAAATACCGGTGATGACCGTTGCCAAAGCTGCATAGCGGAACCAAAACAAAGCAGTGGGCGCAATCACTTTGCTGATTGCAGGTTTTTGCTCGTCAGGAATGCTGGGCATGGATGGGATTTGAACGAAGTTGAAATACCAAAGTAAACCAATCCACATGACACCAGAAGCCACATGCAGCCAGCGCATTACAAAAGCGCCCCAAGCATGGCTAAAGGGAATGCTGTTGCCTGAAATAGATGTTTCAACAAGCAAAATGATGATCAACAAGACCACGCCAGCAATGACGGTTTTGAGAAGAGATTGCAGAATTTGAGCCATTAAGCACCTTTACATGAAAGTCAAACACAATTCAAACCATGTACTTGAAAATCAATGCACAAGGCTGAAATTGGATTTTGCCACCGATATTGACACCCGCCATTACTCGGGGTTGACCATGACCAATTTACCTTGCACTGAACGTGAGTTCATTCGGTCGTATGCCTGAATAAGTTGATTCATGGGCATGGTGCTGTCAATGAAGGGTTTGATCTTTTTCTGCTCATACCATTCGGTCAAAGTGGTCATCATGGCTGCATTTTGTTGAGGCTCTCGCTTGGCAAAGTCTCCCCAAAACACGCCCACAATGGAGGCGCCCTTGAGTAACGCTAAATTCAAGGGCAGGGCAGGAATGGGGCCTGCTGCAAAGCCCACCACCAAGTAGCGACCGCGCCATGCAATCGACCTGAAGGCCGGTTCTGTGAAATCGCCGCCCACAGGGTCATAAATGACATCAGGGCCCAGTCCATTGGTCAGCGATTTAATCTGCTCGCGAAAGTTGCTACTGCTGTAGTTGATCACTTCGTCAGCGCCTAATTGACGGCAAAGAGCACATTTTTCGTCTGTTGAAGCGGCTGCAATTACTTTGGCACCCATCACCTTGGCGATTTGAATGGCCGAAGAACCAACCCCGCCCGCTGCGCCCAAAATCAGTACAGTTTCACCAGCTTTCAATTCCGCTCGATCCACCAAGGCATGGTAGGAGGTTGCGTAAATCATGATGAATGCTGCCGCATCGACGGCATTGAAGTTTGGCGTGAGTGGAAAGCAAAGTTTGGCTGGAGCCAGTGTGTGTGTGGCAAAACCGCCTGTGCCCGTCAAGCAAGCCACGGCTTGACCGACTTTCAAATGCTTCACGTTGCTGCCAATGGCTTCAATCACACCGGCATATTCAGAGCCCGGCACAAATGGCAGGGGGGGCTTCATTTGATATTTGTTTTGAACGATCAGCAAATCAGGAAAGTTCAAACTGGCCGCTTGAATTCGAATGAGAACTTCATCTGCGCCTGGGGTCGGCGTGGGCAGTTCAGTCCATGCCAGAGCTTCTACACCGATCGGGTTCTCGCAAAGCCAAGCTTTCATGTTTTTTCCTCAAAATTAAAATTAAAAATGGATCGGTAAATTGTTGATTCGGCCAGAGCAATGTTCAGGGTCTTCTCAAGCGGCCCCTACAATGGCGTTTTTTCCGGGATACGCATGAGAATTTTGATTTCAAATGACGATGGATACCAAGCGCCAGGCATTATCGCCTTGTATCAAGCCTTGAAGGAAGTTGCCCAAGTTGAAGTTATTGCGCCAGAACACAACAACAGTGCGAAATCTAACGCCTTGACCCTTCAGTCACCCATTTATATTCGGCAAGCTGAAAATGGCTTCAAATATGTCACTGGAACACCAGCCGACTGTGTTCATATCGCGCTAACGGGTCTGTTGAACTACAAGCCCGATTTGATTGTGTCAGGTATCAATAATGGTGCGAATATGGGGGACGACACCATCTACTCGGGTACTGTGGGCGCCGCCATGGAAGGTTATCTGATGGGCATTCCCGCCATTGCTTTTAGCCAAGTAGAGCGCGGCTGGAACCACCTGGACGCAGCTGCCGAACGTGCCAAGGAACTGGTTTTGTCATTGATGGCCGACGCCTCACTCAATCAAGCACCTTGGTTAGTAAACGTGAATATTCCAAACTTACCCAAAGGGAGTTTGGGTTCGAATCAGCTATGCCGACTTGGACGTCGCCATCCAGCGCAAAACGTCATCACCCAGGAAAGTCCACGTGGAGAAACAATGTACTGGATTGGTAGCGCAGGTGCCGCCAAAGATGAAGCGCATGACACTGATTTCTATATCACTTCGCAAGGGCATGTTTCTTTGACGCCGTTGCAGGTGGATTTGACCGATCACGAAGCACTTCCATTTTGGCGCTCATCCATCGACAACTGGACCACGCAGGCATGAAAGATAGACCCAGCTTTCCGGCGAAATTTCAGTCGACAGCTCCGGTGTCCAAACAGCCTATTTCTTCAAAATCCTGGGCAGCTTCACTTCAAGCGCAAGCCAAATCTGCCCAGCCGAACCTCATGGCCAGTGGGTTTGGCCTCGACTCCGAAACTGTTCGTGCCGCCATGGTTCGAAAATTAATCGCGCAGGGCGTCGAAGATGAGATGGTTTTGCAGGCCTTGGGTGCAGTCGAACGCCACAAATTTATTGACAGCGCTTTAGTCAACCAGGCATATGAAGACACCAGCTTGCCCATCGGATTCGGTCAAACGATTTCTAAGCCCAATGTGGTCGCTCGCATGATTGAACTCCTGCGCCAGGGAAATAATTTGAAAATCACAGGCAAGCTTGGGAGGGTTTTAGAAATTGGGACGGGCTGTGGGTATCAAGCAGCCTTGCTGAGCAGGGTGTCACAAGAGGTTTATAGCATTGAGCGCATTAAAGGACTGTATGAAAATGCCAAAGCAAACTTGCGGCCTTTGCGTATCCCGAATTTGCATCTTATTTTGGGGGACGGTATGCTGGGATGTCCTGCAGGCGCTCCATTTGCAGGCATCATCTCAGCGGCGGGCGGCGATGCGATTCCACATGCTTGGATAGACCAGTTGGCCGAAGGCGGTCGCATCGTGGCACCCGTGGCTACACCCCAAGGTCTGCAATCTTTGGTGGTGATTGACAAACTTTCAACGGGCTTGCACCAAAGTATTTTGGAGCCTGTGCATTTCGTTCCGCTTAAATCAGGTGTGATCTGAATGAAAAAAAATCTATCTAAGTTTGGATCTCGAGAATGGAGGCTTTTAAGCCTGCTTTTTTGCTTGGCGATGGCAGGTTGCGTGAGTTCAGGACGCAGTGTGCCCGCACCCGTTGAAGACCATGTGAGTCTCAAAAATAAACCTGTAGCCAAGTCAACGACGGGTTCCACGGCTTCTGCCCCCGCATCCACACCCGCTGGTTCTATGTTGCCTGATCAAGCGGCCAAAACCGGTTATTACACGGTAAAGCCAGGGGACACATTGATTCGCATTGGATTGGACCACGGACAGAATTGGCGTGACCTTATGCGCTGGAATACGCTCGATAATCCCAATCTGATTGAAGTAGGCCAAGTCTTGCGGGTGGCCCCTCCGCCAGCCAACTCTCAGCCAGAAGAGGTGGTGGTCAAACCGGTTGCTCCGCTGGGTCAAGTCTCAGGTGCACAAGCTGATGCCAAAGCGCAGTCGCAAAATCAGGCGGCCGCACAAACGACTTCTCCCACAGATGGCATGGAAGAACAACTTACATTTTTATGGCCTGCACAAGGCCAAGTCATTACGCCCTTCGATGACGCTAAAAACAAGGGGATTGACATTGGTGGCAAGCCTGGTGATCCGGTCTTGGCTGCAGCAGACGGACGCGTTGTTTATTCAGGGGCAGGTCTTCGTGGTTACGGCAACTTGGTTATTCTGAAACATAACAACACCTATTTATCGGCCTATGCGCACAACCAAAACTTGCTGGTGAAGGAAGACCAAATCGTTAAGAGAGGGCAAAAGATCGCCGAGATGGGCAACTCAGATTCCGAGCAGGTCAAATTACATTTTGAGATTCGAAAAATGGGCAAACCAATTGACCCTACCAAAATACTGGCACCCCGATAATTACTTCAACAATACAGGTCGTTATTTTGTCAAGCAGCCCTCTGAATATTGAATCTATGGATTTGGATGCGCAAGGAATTGCGCATCGAAGTGATGGCAAGGTCGTCTTTGTTGAAGGCGCGCTCCCCTTTGAAGTGGTCAGCGCCAATATTCATCGAAAAAAAAACAATTGGGAACAAGGTAGTTTGCTGCAGATTCACCGCGAATCTTCCCAGCGCGTTAAACCACAATGCCCCAATTTCGGCCTGCAAGCAGGTGCGTGTGGTGGTTGCAAGATGCAACACTTGAACATGCAGGCGCAAGTGGCAGTGAAGCAACGTGTGCTTGAAGACAATCTTTGGCACCTTGGCAAAGTCAAGCCTTCGCAGATTTTTCGACCTATTCAAGGACCGGATTGGGGATACCGTTACCGCGCCCGACTGTCAGTTCGCTACGTGATCAAGAAGTCGAAGGCTTTGATTGGATTTCATGAGCGAAAAAGCCACTATGTCGCCGACATGGAAAGCTGTGCGGTGTTACCCCCTCATGTCAGTGATTTGTTGCTGCCGCTTCGGACTTTGATTGGAAGTATGGACGCCAAGGACAGTTGTCCTCAGATCGAAGTGGCCTGTGGAGACACCGTCACAGCTTTGATCTTGCGGCATTTGGTGCCGTTGTCCACTGCCGATACCATCAGGCTGGCGAACTTCGCCAATCAATTTCACGTTCAGTGGTGGCTGCAGCCCAAGGGACCAGACTCGATTCAACTTCTTGAATCACCAACTTTAAAGACATCGACTGAAGCACTTTTTTACGGATTGCCCGCATTTGGCTTAGCGATGCACTTTCGGCCTACCGATTTCACCCAAGTCAATCCGCACATCAATCAGGTCTTGGTTTCTAAGGCACTTGGGCTACTTGACATCCAAGCCAGTGACCAATTGATTGATTGGTTTTGTGGGCTGGGCAATTTCACTCTACCAATGGCAACCAAAGCGAGCCGGGTAAAAGGTGTTGAAGGGAGTGCATCATTGTTGGATTGGGCGCAAAAAAACAAGGAATTGAATAGCTCTGAAGCCTTGAATGGCAGTCAAGCGCTAGCCATGTGCGATGTCGAATTTATATCTCTTAACTTGTTTGAGATAGATGCCGAAGACTTGGCGTCCTTTGGCCATGCGGACAAATGGCTGATTGACCCACCGCGGGAAGGTGCATTTGCTTTGATCAAGGCTTTGGTCGCATTGCATTCTGAATTGAATGCAACATGGTGTCCCCCAACACGTATCGTATACATCAGTTGCAATCCTGCAACTTTGGCCAGAGATGCTGATTTGCTCGTGAACCATGCAGGCTATGAGTGCACAGCCGTTGGCATGGTGAACATGTTTCCGCACACGGCACATGTTGAGAGCATGGCGGTATTCAACCGATCAAAATAAAAGGCCGCAGATTGCGGCCTTTTTATAAAGTGCGTTGAGTCGAACTCAATCGCGTTCGCCACCCATCAAACCTAACAAAGCCAGCAGACTTTGAAACACGTTGATCAAGTCCATGTAGATGGCCAATGTGGCGCTGATGTAATTGGTTTCACCACCATCAATGACTTGCTTGATGTCATACAACATGTATGCACTGAAGACACCGATGCCCAACATGGAGATCACCATCATGCCGACAGAAGAACCAACAAAGATGTTGATGATGCTGCCAACCATCAAAACAATAACTCCGACAAAGAGCCAGTTCGCCATGCCGGACAAGTCACGTTTGATCACAGTGGCCAAACTGGCCATAACAAAAAATACACCCGCTGTGCCGCCAAAGGCTGTCATGACCAATTCGCTGCCATTTTTAAAGCCCAACACCATGGCGATCATGCGCGAAAGCATCAGACCCATAAAAAATGTGAATCCCAGCAAAACAGCAATACCCTTGGACGAGTGTTTTGTTTTTTCTATGGCGTAAACAAAGCCAAAAGCCCCGACCAAGAAAACAATCAGTCCCAAGCCACCTGACAGTGCATAACTCAGACCAGTGCTGACACCAACCCAGGCACCAAATACCGTTGGCAACATCGTTAGAGCCAACAACCAATATGTGTTTTTCAGTACTTTGTTGCGTTCAAGCGCATCCGCACTTATGTCCCGGTAATTGATGTTTTCAATGTGCTCGTTCATCTTTGTTACTCCTTAGGGGGTAAATGATTGGCCAATTCTATCTTTTTCAAGAGCTTCTTGTTAAAAGGGTTATGCTCGTCCCATTTCGTGAAATCAAGTTGAAAAGCATGCAAACAAAATCATTTCTTGAGTTGGTCGATATTAAAAAAATTGCAGCTGCTGCTGAGGCAGAAGCCACCAGACACAGTTGGGCTGTCACCATTGCTATTGTGGATGATGGCGGTCATCTGCTGTGGTTACAGCGTCTTGACGGCGCTGCGCCGGTCTCAGCCCATATTGCGCCTGCAAAAGCACATACCGCAGCACTAGGCCGAAGAGAAAGCAAGATTTACGAAGATATGATCAATTCTGGGCGATATTCTTTCATGAGCGCACCCGACCTCAAGGGTTTATTGGAGGGGGGTGTGCCGATCAGTAAAGATGGTCAAGTGATTGGTGCCGTTGGGGTAAGCGGTGTGAAATCCAATGAGGATGCCCAAATTGCCAAGGCCGGTATCGCAGCATTGGGTCTATGAAACATCAAATCCTGTCAATAAGTCAATCTTTCTGGCCGGATTTCTTGCAAGATCGTTGTGGCGATTTCCTCGATGCTTTTCGTCGTGGTGGATAGCCACCGGATGCCGTGTCTTCGCATCATCGCTTCACCATCATGGACCTCTTGTTTGCAATTCTCTAGGCTTGCATATTTCGATTGAGGTCGCCGTTCATTCCTAATTTCACTCAAGCGTTCTGGCAGGATGGTCAAGCCGAATATTTTATTGAGATGAGGTTTGAGCGCCGTGGGTAATTGCTGGCGTTCAAAGTCTTCAGGTATCAAAGGATAGTTGGAGGCTTTAAGCCCATATTGCATGGCCAAATACAAGCTGGTTGGAGTCTTGCCGCTTCTGCTGACACCGACCAAAATCACATCGGATTTGTCCAAATCGGTATTTTTTTGTCCATCATCGTGCGCCAAGCTGAAATTGATGGCTTCAATACGATCGTGGTAAGCCTGGCTTTTGCTGATATCCGAGAAACGTCCTATTCGGTGATTTGACTTGATGCCAAACTCCAACTCAAGCGGCTTCACAAAAGTGCTGAACATGTCCATGAGAAGGGCGTTGCAGGCGTTTTCGAGTACCAGTAAAACCTCATCCTTGGCCAGGGTGGTGAAGACAATGGGTTTCACACCTTCAGCCTCTGCAGTGGCATTGATTTGCGTCGCAGCTTGAAGTGCTTTTTCAACAGAGTCAATGAAGGGCAAGCGAACGTGCCGCGGTTCAATCTCAAATTGAGCCAAGATGGCGTTTCCGAAAGTTTCAGCAGTGATACCTGTGCCATCAGAAACAAAAAACACGGTGCGAGTAGGCATATGCGGTCCTGTGTGCGTAAATTTAGATGCCTAAAATAGGTCTATACCGAATTACAACATGCACCGACACGACTGATGCCCATTTCAAAAAATACAAAGCATCCTCACTCTCGTGTGTGTGTGGCAGGCTATCCCTTGCGTAAGCCTTGCCTTGACCCCGTTTTAACTTTTGGAGTCTTGCCATGTCCGCATTATTTAATTCGACCGCCATGGTCGTACCTTTTGAAAATTTAAGAATGACTGACGTTGAGTCGGTGGGTGGAAAAAATGCCAGTCTCGGCGAAATGATCTCTCAACTGCCCACTGGTGTTCGTGTTCCGACTGGTTTCGCCACAACATCCCACGCTTTTCGTGTTTTCTTAAAGCATGAGCAATTAAATCAGCGGATTCAAACAGCTTTAGATGCGCTTGATACAGACGATTTGCAAGCGCTTGCCACGACGGGACTAAAAATCAGATCCTGGGTAACAGCGCAGCCTTTCCCAGCAGAGCTAGAAGTTGACATCAAAGCAGCGTTTCATGTTTTAAATGGCAACGCGATTTCAGCGTCTTACGCGGTTCGCTCTTCGGCCACGGCCGAAGATTTACCTGACGCATCTTTTGCTGGCCAACAAGAAAGCTTTTTGAATGTTCTGGGCATTGATGACATTCTTCACAAAATCAAGGAAGTCTTCGCGTCCCTCTACAACGATCGCGCCATCAGCTACCGGGTGCACAAGGGTTTTGCCCACGCAGATATTGCTTTGTCTGCGGGTGTTCAGCGGATGGTTCGTTCCGACCTGGGGGCAGCAGGTGTGATGTTCACCATGGACACAGAATCTGGTTTTGATGATGTGGTCTTCATAACTTCAAGTTATGGGCTTGGCGAAACTGTTGTTCAAGGTGCCGTTAATCCAGACGAGTTTTACGTCCATAAGCCCATGCTCAGGAACGGCCATAAAGCGATCGTGCGACGTAGTTTGGGCTCAAAACTGATCCAGATGAATTTCGCCAGCGAGGCGCAACGCCAAGCAAGTGGTCAGTTGGTGAACACCACAGATGTTCCGCCTGAAATGCGAAATCGTTATTCCTTGTCAGATGAGGAGGTGTCTCAACTGGCTCGATTCGCCTTGATCATTGAATCGCATTACGGGCGACCCATGGATATTGAGTGGGGCAAAGACGGTATGGACGGGCAGTTGTATATCCTGCAAGCTCGCCCTGAAACGGTCAAAAGTCAAATGAAGGGCCAAACAGAACTCCGCTACAAACTAAAAGGTCTAGGAATCGTGCTGGCTGAAGGGCGTGCAATTGGTCAAAAAATTGGCACAGGAACGGTTCGTTTGGTCAACAGTTTGTCTGAAATGGATTTGGTGCAAGCCGGGGACGTGCTGGTGACTGACATGACTGATCCAAATTGGGAACCGGTGATGAAAAAAGCCAGCGCCATTGTGACAAATCGGGGTGGACGAACTTGCCATGCGGCCATCATTGCACGTGAATTGGGTATTCCCGCCGTGGTCGGTTGTGGCGACGCCACAAGTCGTTTGGCAAACAACACGTTGGTCACTGTTAGCTGTTCAGAAGGGGACACAGGCTTTATTTATGACGGCTTGTTGGAAACCGAAGTGTCGGAGATGCAACGTGGCGACATGCCCAGCATCCCAACCAAGATCATGATGAACATTGGCAACCCTAGTTTGGCTTTTGACTTTGCGCAGTTGCCTAATGCCGGTGTTGGTTTGGCCCGCCTAGAGTTCATCATCAATAACAATATTGGCGTTCATCCGAAAGCGATATTGGACTATCCTCACATTGATTCCGACTTGAAAAAAGCGGTGGAATCCGTGGCGCGTGGACATGCTTCGCCTAAGGCCTTTTTTGTCGACAAAGTGACTGAAGGCGTGGCCACTATCGCAGCGGCCTTTTGGCCCAAACCCGTTATCGTTCGACTCTCAGATTTCAAATCTAATGAGTATCGGAAATTGATCGGTGGCGGTCGTTATGAACCCGAAGAAGAAAACCCTATGCTAGGTTTTCGTGGTGCCGCTCGCTATTTGAGTCAAGAATTTGAGCAAGCTTTTGAAATGGAATGCGAAGCTTTGCGCAGAGTGCGCGGTGAAATGGGGCTTTCCAATGTGCAAATCATGGTTCCTTTTGTCCGGACCTTGGGTCAAGCCAAGCGAGTGGTTGATTTGTTGGCGCTTAACGGCTTGCGTCGCGGTGAGAACGATTTGAAGCTCATCATGATGTGCGAAGTGCCTAGTAATGCAATTTTGGCAGAGGAATTCCTTGAATTCTTTGATGGTTTTTCCATTGGCTCCAATGATCTGACGCAATTGACTCTTGGGCTTGATCGTGACTCGGGCATGCCTCTGTTAGCGGCCGACTTTGATGAGCGAGACCCCGCGGTGAAATTCATGCTTTCGCGGGCGATTGAAGCTTGTCAAAAGCACTCTAAATATGTGGGCATTTGTGGCCAAGGTCCCAGCGACCATATTGATTTCGCAAAGTGGCTGGTTTCAGTTGGTATTGAATCCATTTCTCTTAATCCTGATAGCGTGGTGGCCACTTGGCAGGCATTGGCGACCGATTGAGGGTAGAGCCGGAAAAATTAAGTAGAATGTCAGATTTTCACCTTGCTACACCACGCATGACGCTGTGGGTAGCTCAAACCACAAGGAGAGTACATGCGTCATTATGAAATCGTTCTATTGATCCATCCTGATCAAAGCGAACAAGTGCCAGCGATGCTTGAACGCTACAAAAGCTTGATCACCAATGGCGGCGGTAAAGTTCACCGCCTCGAAGATTGGGGTCGTCGCCAGTTGACATACATGATCAACAAATTGGCCAAAGCCCATTACTTGTGTCTGAACATTGAAGCCAATCAAGATGTGATGGCTGAACTTGAGCATGCATTCAAGTTCAACGATGCGGTTCTTCGCCACTTGACAGTGCTGAAGAAAAAGGCAGAAACAAGCCCTTCACTCATGATGAAAACTGTGGAACGCGAAGAAGCGCGCAAAACACAGCACGCTGAGTTTCAAGCCTGACCTATGAGATTGATGTTGGAGGCGTGAATCGCTTCGAATTTGTTGCACGAGTTGCTGAAGTTTCCGCAAAAAGGTATACGCCAGTTGGTTTGCCGGTTGTTGATTGCCAACTTGCTCACGATTCCACCCTTGAAGAAGCGGGGACGCAAAGAAAAATTCAGTTGCTGTTGAAGTCTGTTGCCATCGGAACCATGGCTGAAACAATGCTTCAACTGCCCTTGGATAATCTATACAGATTCACTGGCTTCTTGGCCTCCACACAAAAATCAAAATCAGTCATCTTCCACATTCAAAGTATTCAAACTGAAAATTAGGAGCCTTTTTCATGGCCACGTTCAAAAAATTCAATAAAGATAAGCGCCCTAAGCGCAACACACAGTCCTTGCTTTTTAAGCGCAAACGCTTTTGCCGTTTCACCGTCACCGGTGTTGAAGAAATCGACTACAAAGACATCGATACATTGCGCGACTTCATCGCTGAAAATGGAAAGATTATTCCTGCGCGATTGACAGGCACCCGTGCCATTTACCAACGTCAATTGAATACAGCCATCAAGCGTGCGCGTTTCTTGGCCATGTTGCCTTACACCGACCAACACAAAATCTAAGGAGCGAAAACATGCAAATCATTCTGCTTGAAAAAGTCGTTAACCTTGGAAACTTGGGTGAGGTGGTTAAGGTCAAAGACGGTTATGCCCGTAACTTTTTGATCCCCTCTGGCCAAGCACGTCGAGCCACAGATGTTGCGATCAAAGAATTTGAAGCACGTCGAGCTGATTTGGAAAAAGCTGCACATGAAAAATTAGTTGCAGCACAAACCCAAGGTGAGAAATTAGCTGGTACCACCGTGAAAATCACGCAAAAAGCCGGTGTTGATGGGCGTTTGTTTGGTTCAGTGACCAACTTTGACATCGCCGAAGAATTGGCGAAGGCCGGTTATGCTGTTTCCAAGGCGCAAATCAGAATGCCCAATGGCCCGATCAAGACCGTTGGTGATTCTGAAGTGAGCGTGGCTCTGCACACTGATGTCTTGGTTGATATCAAAGTGGCTGTTTACGGCGAAACAGCCTAATCTGCTCTGCTTTTTGAAGTCCTGAAAAAACCGCTCTGTGGAGCGGTTTTTTCTTGGAGCCCATACTATTTGGGTTGGTTATACATGGCTGTCCGATACATATTCAATGCTTGTGCACAGGCTTATCCCGTGACAAATCTTGTCCCTTTCAATAGGATGGGACTTTGAAAGGTTCTGCATGTCAGTTGGATTTTCAAACGAGGAAGACTTGTCTGTTAATGATCGACAAATCGCGCAACTGCGAATTCCTCCTCACTCCTTAGAAGCTGAATCCAGCGTATTGGGGGGCTTGTTGCTGGACAATACAGCTTGGGATCGTGTTGGTGATCTTTTATCTGACAGCGATTTTTACCGTTATGAACATCGATTGGTTTTCAATGCAGTGAGCACCTTGGTAAATGCCAATCGCGCAGCCGACGTCATCACTGTTTTTGAAAATTTGCAAAGCCTGGGAAAGGCTGAAGAAATTGGTGGTTTAGCCTACTTAAATTCATTAGCGCAATATGTGCCTAGCGCTGCCAATATTCGACGCTATGCAGAAATTGTTCGAGAACGTGCGATTTTGCGTAAATTGGTGAGTGTGAGTGATGAAATTGCAACTTCGGCGCTGAACACCAATGGTCGACCTGTTCCAAATATCTTGGATGAGGCCGAACAGAAAATATTCAATATTGGCGAAGAAGGTTCGCGAATGCGCCAAGGATTTCAATCCATGGGCAATCTGGTGGTCGAGTTGCTTGATCGCGTTGAGGAGATGTCGCAAAACCCGAATGACATCACTGGTGTTCCTACAGGATTTTTCGATTTGGACCGCATGACTTCGGGCATGCAAGCCGGTGATCTGATTGTGCTGGCGGCAAGGCCTTCCATGGGTAAGACTGCCTTGGCCATCAATATTGCAGAGAACGTCGCGCTGAAAGAAGGCTTGCCAGTGGCTGTGTTCTCCATGGAAATGGGGGCGTCTCAATTAGCCATTCGTATCGTCGGTTCGATTGGCCGAATCGATCAAGGCCGTTTGCGCACCGGTAAATTGCAAGATGAAGAATGGCCACGTTTGGCAGAAGCAGTTGAACGTTTGCGAACGGTGTCATTGTCTATTGACGAAACTCCGGGCCTTACACCCAGTGAATTGCGGGCCAGTGCGCGACGATTGGCCAGAAACTGCGGCAAATTGGGCTTGGTGGTGGTGGATTACTTGCAGTTGATGAGTGGCAGCAGCGGCGGGGATGGCGACAATCGCGCCACTGAATTGGGTGAAATTTCACGTGGACTGAAGATGTTGGCCAAAGAACTGCAATGCCCCGTGATTGCGCTGTCTCAGTTGAATCGTGGTGTCGAGCAAAGAACGGACAAGCGACCCATGATGAGTGATTTGCGCGAATCAGGGGCGATTGAGCAAGATGCAGATGTCATTATGTTTATCTACCGTGACGATTACTACAACAAAGACTCGAAAGAGCCAGGAGTGGCAGAAATTATCATTGGCAAGCAAAGAAATGGACCGACGGGCACCGTGAAGTTAACCTTCCTCAAACCCATTACAAAATTTGAATCGTATGCGGGCGGCAGCTCAGATTATTAAGAAAGCTTAAAGCACTTCGCTTGCAAAGTCAGCCAAGCGTGAGCGCTCGCCACGGGCCAAGGTGATATGACCGCCATGTGGCCAACCCTTGAATCGATCGACGGCAAATGTCAGGCCAGAAGAGCCCTCAGTGAGGTAAGGCGTGTCAATTTGGGCGATATTGCCCATGCAGACAATTTTGGTGCCGGGGCCAGCTCGCGTGATGAGTGTTTTCATTTGTTTCGGCGTTAAATTTTGAGCCTCATCAATGATGACAAATTTATTCAAGAATGTACGACCGCGCATGAAATTCAAACTTTTAATTTTGATCTTGCTGCGAATCAATTCATTGGTGGCAGCTCGACCCCATTCGCCAGCATTGGTGTCGGTTTTGCCAAGTACTTCCAGATTGTCATCCAATGCGCCCATCCAAGGGCCCATTTTTTCTTCCTCTGTGCCGGGCAAAAAACCAATGTCTTCTCCGACACTAACAGTGGCTCTCGTCACGATGATTTCGGTATAGCGGCGTTCATCCAAGACTTGAATCAAACCTGACGCCAGTGCCAGCAGCGTTTTACCTGTTCCTGCAGTCCCAGTAAGTGTGACAAAGTCAATATCTGGATCCATGAGCATATTCAGGGCGAAATTTTGCTCACGATTTCTGGAGGTCACACCCCAAGCCGCATTTTTAATGTGACCAAAATCTCTGAGGGTTTTCATGACTGCAGTTTTGCCACGAATTTCTGTGACACGGGCATACAAACTTGGTTCGCCAGGTGACTCAAAATAGACAAACTGGTTGATGTGCATGTTGGCAACGACCGGGCCACCAATTCGGTAATAGGTTTGACCACCAGATTGCCAACTTTCAACCGATTTGGCTTGTTTTGACCAGAAATCCGAAGCTAGCGCCATCGATCCTGAGTAAAGCAAATCGCCATCTTCAAGCGTTTTGTCATTTTGGTAGTCTTCTGCGGGTAAGCCAAGCGCTCGGGCCTTGACGCGCATATTGATGTCTTTGGAAACCAAAACCACTTGGCGGGGCGCGTAAAGGTTCCCCAAAGCTTGGACCACTCCAAGGATTTGATTGTCAGCCTTGCCTTGAGGAAGGCTAGAAGGCAATTGATCATCCAGTGGCGTAGTTTGAAAGAATAGTTTGCCACTGACTTCAATATTTCCCGTGCTATTGAGTGCCAAGCCCTGATCGATACTTTCTTTGCTGGCACTGACCAAAGCATCCAATGTTCGGCTGGTTTGTCTGGCGTTTCGAGCAACCTCCGTCATGCCCTTTTTGTGGTTGTCTAGTTCTTCAAGAACAACCATAGGCAAGAAAACATCATGCTCTTCAAAGCGGAACAAGCACATGGGGTCGTGCATCAAGACATTGGTATCCAGCACAAACAACTTCCGCACACCATTTGGCTTTTTCACGCGTGTGCGGTTATTTTTTGACGTTCCCTCTAATTCATGCAATTGAAATGAATCGGTTGGTTTGACGCTATGGGTGCTTGTCAATGAGGCGGCTCGCTTCAGGGGATTTGCGACGAGCATTTTTTTTGATTTTGCCGAACTGACGGTCGTAGGGCGATCTGATTGACGAGATTTGACCGTGTTTGGAGTGAGGTCTTCTGGAAGACCCAAACGGGCTTGATCCGCACGCTTGCGTGGAGCAGGGGGGAGAGGCATTGAAATCAGGCGGAAGCTGCTGAGGATTTTTTCAGGGCTTTGACCGCTTTGAGAACTTCATCAACGTGTCCGGGAACTTTCAGGCCACGCCATTCCTGCTTCAAGATGCCATCTGCACCGACTAAGAAAGTACTGCGTTCAATCCCTTTGACTTTCTTTCCGTACATAATTTTATTTTTGACAACACCAAACATATGACACATTTTTTCTTCTGTATCGGCGATCAATTCAAAGGGAAGCTCTAGCTTTTCTTTAAAGCTATCGTGCGACCGCATGTTGTCGCGAGATACGCCAAAAATCACAGCGCCTGCTTTGGTGAAATCTTTAAATTTATCGCGAAACTGCATGGCTTCAGTTGTGCAACCAGGGGTGTTGTCTTTGGGGTAGAAATACAGAATAACTGTTTGACCCACGTGTGATTGATGGGTAACTTTGATGCCACCAGTAGCGTTTGCTTCAAATTCGGGGAGGTGTTTGTTAACAACAATCGCCATGGTTTTAGTCCGTTATGCCTAAGAAGCCAGAGTTAGATTTTCTGGAGAAAGGCCATTTTATCTCCAAAAAAACCGCTCGAACCGATAGCAACCCACGCGGCCAAAAAATCAACTGAAAAGCTGCTGTTCATTGAGCGGCTGAGGGAAGCAAAACAGCTGCGACTTGGCGGTGCTCGGCGGACAAGATATTGAAAGTTCGGCAAGCAGCTGCCGTGCTCATGCTCTCAAGTCCGATGCCCTTGACTATCAATATTTGATAAAGCGCCGGTTGTGGAAAAAAATGATTGGTGCCCGTACCTAGGATAACAATCTCAGCATTCAAATTGCGAAACAGTTCGAAGTGAACAGGGCGGAGTTCGTCAAATTTTTCACACGGCCATTTAATTTTTTCGCCATCGGAGGTGATTACCAGGCTGTGCTCGTATCTTTCACCATTGACGGCAAACCATCCCGGACCATGGGCGGTCACAGAAAGCTTGTCTGCACGATCGGGCTGAAGTTTCATTGGGTGGGTCTAGGTTGAAAGCCAAAAAGTGCCAAGAAGTATGTTCAAATTATAGGTTTTACACAGTCTGTTCAATTGGAGTGACTTTTGAAAACCATCCAAAAATCGACCAAGTTGGCCAACGTTTGTTATGACATTCGGGGTCCAGTGCTGGACAAAGCTCGCCAAATGGAAGAAGAGGGTCAAAAGATCATCAAACTGAACATTGGTAATTTGGCCGTTTTTGGATTTGATGCGCCTGAAGAAATTCAGCAAGACATCATCAGGAATTTGCCAGGTGCTGCCGCCTACTCTGACAGCAAGGGCATTTTTGCAGCACGCAAAGCCGTGATGCACTATACACAGCAACAAGGCATTGAAGGTGTGACGCTTGAGGATATTTACCTTGGCAATGGGGCCAGTGAGTTGATTGTCATGGCCACCAATGCGCTGCTCAACAATGGGGATGAGCTTTTGCTGCCGGCTCCCGACTATCCGCTTTGGACAGCAGCAGTGAGCTTGTCGGGTGGAACACCTGTGCATTACATGTGCGATGAGTCGAATGGGTGGATGCCCGATATTGAAGACATTCGAGCCAAGATCACGCCCCACACCAAAGGGATTGTGGTGATTAATCCCAATAATCCAACGGGTGCGCTTTATTCCGATGCGCTATTAAAAAATATTGTCAGCTTGGCGCGTGAGCATGGCTTGATCATCTTCGCCGATGAGGTGTACGACAAAGTTCTCTACGATGGTGCCCACCACACGGCTATTGGCAGTTTGTCCAATGACTTGCTCACGCTTACTTTCAACTCGCTGTCAAAAAGTTACCGAAGTTGTGGTTACCGAGCTGGCTGGCTGGTGGTCTCTGGAGATAAAAAACCCGCCAAAGATTACATCGAAGGCCTGAACATGTTGTCGTCCATGCGTTTGTGTGCCAATGTGCCTGGTCAAAGTGCCATTCAAACGGCACTGGGCGGTTATCAAAGCATCAATGATTTGGTCAAACCCGGTGGTCGTCTTTGCCGTCAGCGGGATTTGGCTTATGAGTTGATCACCGCCATTCCAGGTGTGACCTGTGTCAAACCGCAAGCAGCTTTGTATATGTTTCCCAAACTTGATCCAAAGATGTACCCGATCAAAGACGACCAGCAATTCATCAATGACTTGTTGCAAGAAACCAAAGTCTTGTTGGTGCAAGGCACAGGTTTCAATTGGCCAAGTCCAGACCACTTCCGGATTGTTTTCCTGCCGCACGAAGATGACTTGCGCGTGGCCATTGGGCGCATCGCTCAATTTCTAGAACACTATCGAAAGAACGCAAGCGCATGAAACCCATTCAAATTGGGCTATTGGGGCTGGGAACCGTTGGCAGTGGCACCTATGAAGTTCTAAAACGCAATCAAGTCGAAATTCAGCGTCGACATGGCAAACCGTTACACATAAGCATGGTGGCTGACTTGGATACCGCCAAAGCGAATTCTTTGGTGGGTTCAGACTGCCAAGTTGTGTCTGACGCTTGGCAAGTTATCGCTAATCCCGAAATCGACATCGTCATCGAACTGATTGGTGGTTACGGTATTGCTTTGCAATTGGTGTTGGGCGCGATCGAGGCTGGAAAGCATGTTGTGACGGCCAACAAAGCCCTGTTAGCCGTGCATGGTAATGAGATATTTGCAGCCGCGCAACGTAAAGGCGTGATGGTCGGGTTTGAAGCAGCAGTCGCCGGTGGCATTCCCATCATTAAATCTTTGCGCGAGGGCTTGAGCGCCAATCGCATCGAATGGTTGGCCGGAATCATCAATGGCACCACCAATTTCATCCTCACCGAAATGCGTGAAAAAGGCTTGAGTTTTGAAGTGGCTCTTAAGCAGGCACAAGAGCTCGGATATGCCGAAGCCGACCCCACCTTTGACATTCAAGGCATCGATGCCGCCCATAAATGCAGCATCATGGCGTCAATTGCTTTTGGAATCCCGATGCCATTTTCCAAAGCCTATGTTGAAGGCATTACGCAATTGCAAGCCGTTGATATTGAGTTCGCCAAACAACTGGGCTACCGCATCAAGCTGCTAGGCATCGCCAAGAAGACTTTACATGGCGTTGAGCTTCGTGTTCATCCCAGCCTGGTTTCTGAAAAATCGCTGATCGCCAATGTTGAAGGTGCCATGAACGCGGTCATGGTTAAAGCCGATGCCGTGGGAACCACTTTGTATTACGGTAAGGGCGCAGGTGGCGAGCCCACCGCCAGCGCGGTGATTGCCGACTTGGTCGACATTGCGCGTTTATCTACAGCGCATGCCTCCTGTCGAGTTCCCTATTTGGCCTATCAATCTCAAGCGATTCAGGATTTACCGGTCCTTTCCATTGAAGATATAGAGACCTGCTATTACCTGCGTTTGGGCGTGGCTGACCAAGCTGGCGTTTTGGCCAATGTGACGGGCGTGTTGGCTGAATTCGAAATCAGCATTGATGCCATGTTGCAGCAACCTGCCTCCCAAGGACACGCTCAAACAGAATTGATCATCCTGACGCATACGGCAAAAGAATCGGTCATGAATGCAGCTATCCAAAAAATTCAGCAATTGCCAACGGTCTTGATGCCGGTGGTTCGAATTCGCAAGGAAGATTTGAGCTGATGTTTTATATCTCTACCCGGGGTCATGTAGCGAAGCAGAAATTTTGCGATATTTTGCTCGAAGGTTTGGCGCCCGATGGCGGTTTGTATCTTCCTGAAACCTATCCATGCTTGGATGACGCTCAGCTATTGCGACTGCGACAAGTTTTCAAAACCCAAGGCTATGCGCATTTGGCTTTTGAAATCCTCAGCCTTTACATCGACGACATTCCTTCTGCAGATTTGTTGACCCTTTGCAAGAAGACCTATACCGCTGAAGTTTTTGGTCATCAATTGATTGCGCCAGTGCGTTCATTTGGCCCTGCCATTTTTATTTTGGAGCTGTCAAACGGCCCGACTT
>Ga0187843_10000276_pt1 | contig 39698 bp, 25 predicted proteins | sample SpaLakP09_SKY_43_FD_134516 | JGI IMG/M metagenome (GOLD analysis project Ga0187843, IMG submission 134516) | Oligotrophic lake water microbial communities from Sparkling Lake, Wisconsin, USA - SP09_SKY_43 | ecosystem: Environmental > Aquatic > Freshwater > Lake | place: USA: Sparkling Lake... | reverse complement strand
CTAATGATATACAATAAAAATTGACATCAACTTTTCAATTTAAATAATCAATCACCACTATTATCTAATGGCTGCTACTGCTGCTACTGCTCCTGCTCCCACTCGTGTCTACAAGAAGCACACGCACCATCAGCACATTCTGGAACTTCCTGACACCTACGTAGGAAGCACCAAGACAAATGAAGAAACGCGTTGGATTTACGACGGAGCCACGAACAAAATGGTCTACAAAAAACTCAACTACAATCCTGGTCTCTATAAAATCTTTGATGAGATTGTGGTCAATGCTCGGGATGAGTTTGTTCGTAGCACTATGACGGCGGGGATGACCCCCATTAAACACATTGATATTTCGGTAGATTCCAAGGAGGGTGATACGATTATCTCAGTAGAGAATGATGGCGATGGGATTCCTATTGAGATGAATTCAGATGGGGTGATGATCCCTGAGATGATTTTCGGTCAACTTTTGACTTCAAGTAACTACGATAAGACGGAAGAAAAGATTGTCGGGGGGAAGAATGGTTACGGAAGCAAAGCTGTAAATATTTTGAGCAAACTCTTCACAGTTGACATTAAAACTCCTGCGTCTCAGAAGCAGTATTCTCAGAGCTGGTACAATAATATGTTCCAAGTTGAGAAACCTATTATTAAAAAATCAACATCTAAAACGGGTTATGTAAAGATTACATTCATTCCTGACAAGACCCGATTCCAAGGAGCATTTGATGAAAATGGTGCCATTACTGACATGATATCAGCTTTCCAGACGCGCACCGTTGAACTCGCTGCGCTCGTCGGCAAAGAAGTCAAAGTGACCTGGAATGGCACTGTTATCGGATCCAACACCTTTGAAAAATACATCAAACTATTCCTCCGTGATGGCATGACAGGATTTGCCTATGAACAGTGCGGACCTCGCTGGGAAGTAGGTGCCATCTTGGCATCACATTTGTATTCAGATGAAGAAGAACTCGCTGAAGACAAACATATCTCCTTTGTCAACGGCATTAATACAAAGAAAGGTGGTAAGCATGTAGAAACAGTTACACGAAAAGTCCTCACCGATTTCTGTGAGCTTGCCAAGAAAAAGAAAGTAGATATCAAACCAGGACAACTCAAGAATGCAGTGGTTTTGTTTCTGAACAGCACCATTGTCAATCCCTCCTTTGATTCGCAAAGCAAAGAGTTCCTTACGACTCCTGCTGCAGAGTTCGGATCACGCGCAGAGTACTCAGGGAAGCTCGTGGATTCCCTATTTAAATTAGGGCTTCTAGATGAAGCCAAACATGTCCTGGAAGCAAAATCCTTGCGTGATGTAAAGAAAACCGATGGCAAGAAACGATCCGTCCTGCGCGGTATTACTAAGTTGGAAGATGCATTGTTCGCAGGAACTGCGAAGAGTAGTGAATGTACTCTCATCCTCACGGAAGGAGATTCAGCTGCTACTTCTGCCATCTCTGGCTTGAAAGAGGTCGGTCGTGAGCGATGGGGTGTCTTCCCCTTGAAAGGAAAGTTGCTCAATGTGCGTGAGATTACGATCCAGAAATTCAATGCAAATGAAGAGCTTACCACGATCAAGAAGATTCTCGGGTTGGAACAAGGCAAGAAATATCGGGATTCATCCGAGTTGCGATATGGACGCGTCATGGTTATGGCCGATCAGGATCATGATGGATCCCATATCAAAGGTCTTCTCATGAACTTGTTCCATGCAGAATGGCCTGGGCTCATGCAAGCGGGATTCTTATGTACCTTATTGACGCCGATCTTGAAAGCGATGAAAGGCAAAGTTGTTATGGCCTTCTATTCTATCCCTGAATTCCAGGCGTGGAAAGAGACGTTGCCTTCAGGCTTGAGTGGCTGGAAAATTAAATACTATAAAGGGTTGGGTACATCTACACCCATGGAAGCCCGTGAATGGTTCAAAGAACTCCATGAAATCAAATACGAATGGGATGAGAAAACGGATGATTCTATCAATCTCGCCTTCAACAAGAAACAAGCAGATGATCGTAAACGATGGCTCTCTCACTACGATCCAACCACCATGCTTGTCCCTGTGGCTGGAGCAGCATCCTATACCGAGTTTGTTAACAAAGAGCTCATTCACTTCAGCAATGCTGATAATATCCGATCGCTCCCCAACATGATGGATGGATTGAAACCGTCACAGCGAAAGATCTTGTTTGCCTGTCTCAAGAGGAATCTCAAAGAGGAAATCCGCGTAGCACAGCTTGCAGGATATGTCTCTGAACATGCAGCGTATCATCATGGTGAAGCATCGTTGAATGGGACAATCATTGGTATGGCACAGAACTTTGTGGGATCCAATAATATTAATCTGTTGCGTCCTGTGGGGCAATTTGGATCACGGCTTCAGGCAGGCCAGGATGCAGCTTCTCCACGTTACATTCACACGTATCTAGAGGACATTGTCTTCAAAATCTTTCGCAAAGAAGATAATTGTCTCTTGAAATACATTGATGATGATGGTGATGTGGTAGAACCAGAATACTATTTGCCTGTTGTACCACTTCTTGCTATCAATGGCTCTCTAGGAATTGGAACGGGGTATTCAACTAATGTACCTCCATACAAACCTGATGAAATTGCCTGCCTCCTCAGAAAACGTTTAGATGGATCTATTCTTACACTGGCAAATTATCCTTTGGACCCCTGGTGGTTTGGATTCAAGGGTACAACCAGTCGTCAAGATGAACAAACATGGCTCACCAAAGGATTGTATACCATGGATGATGAGAAGAAAACTGTGACGATTACTGAACTCCCTGTTGGAACATGGACCAAACCCTATAAAGAATTCTTGGATGGTATGTGTGAAGAAGAAGAGAAGAAATCCAAAGAAGCCAAGAAGGAAGCAAAGAAAGCAGAGACTGCTAGCACGGCTTCTAGCAAATCTGGTAAAGAAGTGGAGCCTTGTGGTCTGAAAGGATTTGATGATCTTTACAATGACGTGGATGTTCGGTTTATTCTCTATTTCACGGAAGAAGGCTATGATGAAGTCAAGGAGAATCCTGACAAGTTTGAGAAGCACTTCAAACTAATTAGTTCATGGAAAACGACAAATATGACCTGCTTTGATACAGAGTTCAATATTGTAAAATACAAGACGGTGGGTGATATCATGGAAGCATTTATGGAGAAACGTTTGCCGATGTATGAAGCCCGTCGGCAATATCAATTGGGAGCCTTGAAAAAACAGATTACAGAACTGGACGCAAAGCGACGATTTATTCAGGCTATTCTGGATGAACGCTTAGTGTTGCAGAAGAAAACGGACAAAGAAATTGTTCAAGGGCTACAAGCATGTGATATTCCTCCGTTGAGCGGTACTGATCCTATTGATCCAAATGCATATGATTCCTATGATTATGTCTTGAAAATGCGGATTGATCGGTTGAAACTGTCAGCCATCATAGAGTTGGATAAACAGATCATGGAGAAACAAGATGAGATTGATTATCTGGATTCGCAAACAGATGCATCTCTTTGGATTAAAGATTTGGATGAATTTCAAGAGACGTGGGCTGCGTACTCTGTGGCACGTATAGCAGAATCTGTTCCGATGGCTGAAAAAATGGATGAGAAACCAAAGAAGAAACGTCCTGTACTTGCGAAGAAGTAATTAACAAAAAATAAACAGTAATATATTTATATTATTTTTCATGAGATAGTTTTACTATGCAGGATAGCATCGTGCTTTAAAATCATCCATATTTTCAGTTCCCATAGAGAGATTACATGAACCGCATGTTGGACGTAGATTTGTAGCAATATCTTTTCCTCCATTGCATACTGCAATAATATGACCTGCATGCCATGTATCAAATGCATCTAGTTCTTTTTTACAACAATAGCATTGTCCTTTCATAGAATCGCCAAATGCCATTCTCCATGCTTCTCCGCGAATCTTTTTAGGAATTGCCTTGCGTGGTTCTTTGGGTTCCTTTGGTTCCTTTGACTTTTCTTCTTTTTCTTCTGGTTCTTTTGGCTTTGGTTTCTTTTCTTTATCAGGGATTGCTAATTTTGCTTTTACAATCGCTTCAAGTGAAACACATGTATCATATGATCGCATCATAAGCCATTCAGAATCATTCATAAAATCTGATTTGGGCTTATATCCATTTGAATTACATAGCATTTGCATTGTAGAACTTAATGCAGCTGCTTGAGGATCATCAGAATGTTGTGTCATTAACCAGTTAGACAATTTGAATAGAATCTGATCTCTGTCACGTTGTTCATATGTAAAGAGTAGTTTCTTAAACTTGATGGAAGGTCCTGCCATTGTTTGATATCTTTTTATGATATCATATCTTTCAATTTTTATACAGATATTATAAAAATTGAAATAAAAGTTGGATTAATATGACAGACAACCATGTCGCTTACAGACTCTGCATTTGATTTTGTATTTGACTCTGCATTTGATTCTGCAGAATCAAAGAGTGATGTTAAATGTAAATCTAAAAAGATCGAATCTTCAGATGAAACAGATGAGAAAATGGAATTAATGCGAATGCTTGAGGAATCTCGCAGAACAATTGCATTATTGCAGAAAGAAAAAGATGACTTATATGAAAAGAGGAAAAAAGAGGAACAGGAGGAAAAGGAAAAAGAAGAACAGAGGCAATTGGAGGAATATTATAAGAAATTTGAAGAGCGTTTTGCATACATTTATCATCCATATCCTAATAAACCATATGAATACATGCAACGACTTATTGAACAATTACATAAGTCTGGAGAAAGAGTATTATTTGTTCAAGGTATTGTTGAACGTGGTAATAATGGCATTATCATTACAATTAAGAATGTGTACTATACCTGTTCCAAAGATAACAAGGATCCAAATACAGTAGATATTATTATGAATCCTATGTACACCTTTTCACAGAAGCTCAATCATAAATATATGACACTTATTTATAATATGATTTGTGGAACAACGCATACAACTGGACATAATAATCAAATTGCATACGTAATGCCATTTTATACTAGTATACAATCTGGAAGAAAGTGTGAATCTAATGTCACTGCTGAACTAATACAGGGACTAACTTTATTTGAATCCATTATTCGTTACATCCCTGGCGGATATAAAAATGGGCACTGGAAACAGCTCAATGGATTCTATGGAATGTATCTTCATGAGCAAACAATGGAGCTCTCTTACATCCCTCCAGCTTTAGAGTAATTCTTACGTGTTTTTCGGAATCGTGATCCACCTTCTTTTGGATCTTTATTACCTTTTATCTGAGCACAAGTAATCTCCTTAAATTTATACTGACGTTTAGGATATTCAGTTGCATTTATTGAAGCGCGTTCTTCCTTTGTAAAACCAAAATAATCTGCTAATGTTTCATCTGTGATTTTTTTAAGAGGAATAGACCGTATATCTGGGTAGTATTTTGGATCTATTTTTTTCTGTGTAAATTTAATATAATTTAATAATAATGCAGATAATTTTGTATCAAAATATTGTTGTACTTTATCTAAATCATCTCCAATAATTATAAAATTTGTTCCATCTCTAGGATATTTACCATAGTCTCCATCTCTGTCATAATAGTATCGTGGATATGTATATCCATTTATTATTAATTTTGGTTGATCAGCCAATGGATGTTTTATGTTAGTTTTTACATATTGTATCTCACCATTTTCATAAATTCCAATTATTTGTTTATATAAACCAGTTACACACCCTTTTACAGTTGTTGATTTTATTGCATTTGTTTTTAAAAATAAATCTGATTTTTTATATACTTTAGAATATATTGAATTAAATGCTAAGATAATTATACTATCTTGTGTCAACATAAGTTGTTCATCATTTTGTAACATATCAATAATTCGCGTAGATTTAGTTGGCGGTGTATTTTGAATAAGATAATACGCAGTTGTAAGTTCTCCTGATCCACCAAATAGTTTCTTTGATTGTTCTAAAAATATAATTCGTATATGATGTATTTGTCTTGAAAGTATAATATCACGTGTACCTGTTGTTTCTGGATGAAACCAATTAATTGGTGTAATAAATAATAAATATCCATTATTTTTTACTATATTTTTAGTAAAAATTTTTATAATAAATTTTGTCCATAAAGATTCTCTTGCAGTGTCCTCTAATCCTAAAGCCGTTATTTCTGCTTTAACTTTTTGAGTTTGTTTACGTAAAATTGTACCTTTATTAAATGGCGGATTACCTATAACAATATCAAATTCATTTACAGTTCCATTATGAAATTTCATAGGAATATCTGCTAAAAATCCATTTATTCTATGCATTTGAATAATATTTGGTTCAACCCCTGGTGCTAATTTCATAAACAATCTACGTGCAATTGCATTATTTTTTGAATTGAGTTCTACCATAAATAGCATTTTTTCTACAATATGTTTTCGTCTTGCAGTTTCATTCTTAATTACTCGTGTTAATCCAGGATTGTATTTACCATCACCTATTTCTGTAATACCTATATACTTTCCATCATTTGTACGAAATCCATAGAATAAACGCAAGAAAGTAGCAATGGGATAATTACCCATACCATTTGCAGGATCTAACCATTTCAAATCTTTATCTTTCCAAACTGTATCTGGTAATGTATCTAACATTTCATGGACTAATGTCATCGGAGTAAATACTTCGCCAAATTTGTGACGTTCTGCCGTTTTCGGTGCTAAATGTTCTGCGATATACTCTAATACTTTTTGTACACTTTCTGGATAATGAGCATTATCATTAACATATGTTTTTAATGCCATGTATGAATTACCTCTATTTGCATCTTTTATTTTTCTTAAATTTGTTAATTTTGGAAGAATTATTATATCTATAACAAAATTACGCTGTTCATCCGTACGCAATGTATCTTTTGCTATAATACCACGCTTAATAAGTGTATCATATAATACTTCTCTTAGAGATTCATCTTTTCCTAACTTTGATTCTAGTTGTTCAAGGTCTGATGCATTTGTCCCAAATGCACCAAATTTTAATGTAGTTTTAAACATCTCAATATATGCTTTGCGTTTTGTCTCTTCAGATGTTATATCAGGAAAAGGAAAAATAACTGGATTAGGATATGATTTAGACTCAGATTTAGACTCAGATTCAGACTCAGAATTACTTTCAGCCTCAGGTACATTTCTATTCGCTTTTCGTATTACCTTTTTATTAGCTTCCTCTTTCAAACTACCTAGAAATTCGGCATATGATCCTAAATAGGTCTTTGCTAACACTTCATCAATATTTTTATTTAATGCATCACCTACATTATCTAACTGATGCCCATCTTTTGATGGACGTTGAAGCAATCGCTGTAATTCTGGAATAGTTTCTTTCTGAATCTGTGACTTTCCATTTGCACGTTCTTCATGTGTACCAAAAATAGGCTTATCATCATCTATAGAAAATATGTCTAAGACTTTATTAAATAAACTAGGCACTTCTTGTGCACGTGGATATACTCTTTTACCTGTACGTGATTCTTTTCCTATCATTTGATAATTCATAATTGCAGTAACTGTTCTAAAATAATTTAGATCAATAATATAACCACCTTTCTTATTTATAGATTCTGTTAAGGCACGGTACATCTTTTGAATTCGTTCATCCACTTTTTCACCATTATCTAACAATACTATAATATCAACACATGGCAATGAAATACCAAGATGCAACATATTCTGTGCTAAAATGATAAGACCTTTTCCTTTCTTTCTTGCTTTAATCTCTTCATCAATAAGACATTGCTTTAATGACTTCTCAGTAGTTGGACATGCCCATGAAAATATACCACATGAATCAGATCCATCTAATGCAGGAATTTTTACCGAATTATTTTGTGATCTAGGTATTAATTTCTTCCAGTCTACCGAAGATGATACTGCAATTACATGAAAATACTTACGAAACCATGGTATTTGAAAAATAGCACCTGCCAGTGCACACATTCGTTTGCCAAGTGGATGTCCATTCATATGTGGTAAAAACCATAATTGTGAATGAACAACAAAATCTGATGTAAAAAATCGTAGACGATCTCCAATTCGCTGTGCAATATGATCCACTGATGTTAATGCACTATCTATTGGATCTATTTTCTCTTCATCCATATTCGGCACTTGGATACTCATCACTTGCTGCGATTTTGGTGCAAGATAATTCAATAATCGCATGATGCCTTTTGGAATTGTAAATCCAGTATACCATCTTTCTGGGCCGATTCTTTCAGGATTAAAATCACGACGTACTTTAAATAAATGTGTTAGTGTTGGATATCCTTTTCCTTCTTCTTTTAAAAATGCATCTTTTGCACTTGGTGTAAATTGTGTAGTTAGTAAATAGAGTTCTGGAAATTTCTTATATTCTTGCTCAATTATTTCGTGTGTTTGTCCATATCTAGTACATGTATCTAATGCTCTGTCATAGTATTCACCAAAATTCTGTTTGAAATACTCTTCATTTGTAGTTAATTTCTTTGCTTCTTGAATATCTTGATAGTCCCAAATAATTGTATGATCTGGTTGAATATTAAATATAGATAATGGTTTCATATATGTTCCTGTCATATAAACAACTGGAATATCATTTTGAATCTGTTCATCAATCTCTTTTAACTCCTTCTGTTCCTCTTCTTCTGATATTTCATCTTCATCTGCTTTTTTTTCATCAACTTTATCCTCTTTTTGCTCTTGAACAGAAGTACCTCTTGCCATTTGTTTTGCCGCTTTATGCGTAGTCTGTTTTAAATGTGCTTCATCACATATAAATAGATCTGCACGTAATTTGCCTCCTTTTAATTCTTGTAATATAGGACGTGTGCTACTTTCTGTCTTATATAATTCTACACTCATCATAAAAATGTATTTCTTTTCAGGATCAATTCTTTCATCTTTTACTACTTTATCAACAACATCAATGCATTCATACTCTCTAAAATTTTGAAATTGTTCAAATAAATCTGCTTTAAACTGAGATAATGTTTCAGATTTTGCACCAAGTAATACAACTACACGTTTAGGAAGTAATTTGTCAATGATACCACCTGCAATATATGTTTTTCCACCACGAGGTACAATACCAACAAGAAATTTATTATCTGTAGATCGTGTTTCACGAAACTCTTTAATTGCATCACATATTTTATATGTAGCAATGTATTGATGTAATCGTAAACGCATAATAGGTAATGGTTTTGATTCTAAATGTAGTATTTCAGACAGAATTTCTTTTGTAATCTTACTAGGATATTTTGGTTTTACAAAATCATATAAACGCGACAATGCATTAAATAAATCATCCATACCATATATATATGTAGCTTCTTCTGAAATATATTTACGAATAGCACGACGCATTTTCTCTTCAACTGCATTTTTATCTTTTACAAGCAGAATAATTTTTCTATCATATTCTTCATGTAACTTCTTTGCAGCAGTATAAATATTTTGTATATCAAATTTATCTACTCCTTTTTGATTGTCATGTTTAAAATATTTACTAGAGCAGAAATAAAATAATGGCTTATCTGTTTGTTCAGACTGTTTTCCTTCTACTTCTTTACAGCTATCTGTTACTTTTATAGTAGGATCAGATGAACATGGATCTGCATCTAAATTTATCTTATTTTGTTTATATACAAAGGTAATATCTGATGCACCACTTTTTGATCCTTCATTTACTTTTCTTGATTGTAAATAGGTAAGAGGTGTATTAATAAAATGGGGTTCATCAATATGTACAAGTGTTTCTATTTTTCCATTATACATATAAAAATCATCTTTAATGGGAAATTCATCTATTAATCCTAATGCAAATACAATGTCCCAATATGCTTCATATACCTGTCCATTTAACTTATAATCTAATAGACCTTCATTTGGTTTTTTAGCACGATTTAATACATTTAATAAGAGATCAAGTCTTGTCATAGAAGATTGTAAGGGTCGTTGTGATTGTATGTCTTTTATACTTTGCTGTTTAAGATCACGAATACGTTTCTCTAACTCTGCTAGCGATCCAATTGGCTCTTTTGTACATGGATCATATAATTGCGGACATGGATTAGATTTCTCTTCAGCACTTGCTCCTTTCTCTTCGGATTCACTTGCTCCTTTCTCTTCAGCTTTCTTTTCTTCAGGAAAAAATGAAAAATACTCATAATGTTGTTCGCCTTGATTATGTAGATGAATTGCTGCTTTACCATTCTCATTTTTTAACAAATGTGTCTCAATATGATTATGTATTCTCAATATAATATTACATTGTAATAATTCTTCTTTTACAATATATACCTCTATTTCACCTACCCATTCTCCCATTGTTCTTATATGCAATGCAAGACGTTCACAAAATGAGCTTCTTATTCCTAATTTTTCTCCCTTTTCTCCAAATTCTTTTTTAAACCAAGATGGATAATGTGCTATTACTTTACTATACGTATTAGAATTTGCAGTTAATCCTACTAAATAATCATATGAATCAATTATACCATTTTTTTCATGATGAAATGGTATATTTCCTAATGCAATACGATCTGCAATTTTATTACGAAATGACTCAATAAATGCCATTTCATCAGATGCATCCAATGTTAAACATGTTGCAACTATTTGTAATAATCCTTCTCTTTCTTGAAGTGCTCTAAAAATTGCACTAAAAAAACAATTTCCATCATCCAATGTTGGTTTTGTTTGAACAGGTCTTGGTCCTGCAAGTATTAATTTCTTTTTTCCATTCTTTTGTGTTGACTGTAATCCTTTAAACCCATGTGTTGGTACAAGTGAAGCAGATGGTACTCGGACAGGATTAGAAACAGATGGTACTCGGACAGATTTAGAAGCATTTACTGCCATCTACTATTATCTGTAAATTATATATTATAATCTCATCCTTTATAAATGACCATTATTAATGGCATTGAGATTGATATTGTATATAAACCTATGGATGATATCCGTCAAGCCATTATGAATAATGATCCCATTGATGATACTCTTCATGTGATCGCTGTCACTTCCAATCCCTGTCAATTTGCGCGCCGTTATATTTTAGCTCGTGAATTCCTCTCCCGAATGGAACAAGAAGCCAATGTAAAAGTATATGTGGTTGAACTCGCATATGGCGATCAACAGTTTTATGTCACAGATAAGAAGAATCCTCGTCATCTACAGATTCGCGGAACAATACCCCTATGGCACAAAGAAAATATGATCAATATCGGTGTAAAACTTCTACCGTCTAATTGGAAAGCCATGGCATGGATTGATGCCGATGTAGAGTTTGAAAATGTTAACTGGGCTATGGATACCTTAAAAGTATTAAATGGGTGCCGTGACGTGATTCAACTCTTTAGTCATGCAGTAGATATGAATAAACATATGGAAGCTATGTCTATCTTTCCCAGTTTTGGCTTTCAGTATTCAAAGAAGTCGCGCTATGGTGGTACAGGAATCAACATGTGGCATCCTGGATATGCTTGGGCTTGCACAAAGAAAGCCTATGATCGCATGGGAGGACTTTATGAATATAGTATCCTTGGCTCAGGAGATCACAATATGTCTTTTTCCTTTATTGGACAGCCTGATAAGAGTTTGAATGTAGATACAACCAATGCATACAATGAATCGCTGCGTTTATTTCAAAAACGTGCTGCACAGTTACGATTGGGATATGTTCCTGGCGTTATTCGTCATCATTTCCATGGTGCAAAAAAGAACAGAAAATACCATGAGCGCTGGCAGATTTTAGTTGATAACGCATATAATCCTTTTATACATATCACAAAAAATAGAGATGGGCTTTTAGTACCGACGGAATTATGTCCTCAAAAGATGCTGGATGAAATTCTGGCATATTTTGCGGAGAGGAATGAGGACGAGGGGTATGCTGATGCTTAAAGGTGTTAGCTATCCAAGTCTCTATAAACATGGCGGCGCCGCCTTTTTTGGCAGACTTTTTTTAAGAACTTGTTAAAAAAGCCTTTACATCATATTGCGAAACGGCAACGATTTTGTACCCGCACTAGACATATTTAACGGTTTCTCCAACGGGATTGGTAAATGTGATATATCATTCAAATAATATTGATATTGTTCAATTTCTGACATGATTCGTGGGACACTCCATTCAATTACGAGTTTATTGAGTTCGTTAATCTGTCCTTCAATGTTAAATGGATTATTTTTAGCATATTGTAAATACATTCCACGCATAATCATCTTCAATTCATCAACATCTTGATCATCAATCTTAAATTGTTTGGGTCCACTTCTACGGTAAACCTCATTCGTGATCTCTTTCTGGATTCGTTGTGCGTTTGTACGGCTAAAATAAGCGTCAGAAAGTGCTGTATGCTCCCAGTTGCCCCGGAGCATATCACCTGAAAAGTTTACTTCCGTTTGTGTTGGATGTTGAAAGCCTTGAAGTTTCACTACGGAATTGGAAGTACCGGTTGGGGTTGAAAGATTGACTCTGCCATTTTGACCCCCCTGACCATAAGTGGTATACGGGAGTTCAAATTCTGGAAGGGATGCACCGGCTGAATATGACATTCTACCGACCCTGTGTTTTTTTTCTAAGCTCTGAATATAAAATGTCATCCGTTACACGTTTTCTTAAACAAGTTGATCCTTCTACCTCTTATTCAAGCATTGGTGATTTAATTAGTTCTGTTAGTACTCGTGTATTTGAGTTCGTTCCCTCCTCTGGCAATGTTGTCGGCAACTACCCCCCTGGTTATGTCCAGGCTGCATCTGCCGCTCTCCAGGCTGCTCTCGCTACTATTGCCGCCACCCCTGCCTCCCAATGCGTTGTCCGTGATATGGGCAAGACTATCTTGGCACCTATTGGCTCATTGACGGGTGCTCGTGGTTATTTTCGCCAGGTACAGATCCTTTTGCCTGGCACTGTTTCTGCCACCCAAGGCTTTATTGGAGGATCCGCTGGCAATGTATTCGGTGTCCTCGGCGCTGCTGCCACCCCTGATGCCTACACCAACTACATGACTCTTTACATTGCTTCCCCTCTTGCAGGCATCTTGGGTGGCCCTCTCTCAACTTCCGCTGTCATTGGCGCAATGTAAGCAGAAGCGACTCTGTAAGCAGAAGCAGAAGCAGAAGCAACTATATAAATATTTTTAATTATCTTATTCTGTAGCGAATAGAATAAGATAAGTAATAGAACCTATTAATAGTAGAAAATGATTATTGAAATACCACCCCTTAACATTAAACTAATTATCTTTATGATCATATCTATTATTATTTTAACATTCGGTACAATGAAAGTTAAAGATCATTATCAAATCATGGGTGCTGCCATCTATTTTGCAGGGGCTCTCTATATATGTGTTATCTACGGTATTCGTTGGTTTGGTAAACCTACATCAGGTGCCACTTCATGGCCTCCTATCATTAATACATGTCCTGATTATTTAACCTATATAGAACGTACTGAATCAGGGGTAAAAGTACCAAAATGCATTGATACGATAGGAGTTTCAACAAAAGCGTTTTCAATGATTCCAAAAGGTATAGATCCTACATTACCATCCACTGATTCAAAATATTTTTTTGATTTAACCATTAAAACTAATAATAAAAATCAGGAATTGTGCCAACGTGCAATTCAAGCTGGTTTAACATGGGAAGGAATCACAAATGGTGATGGATGTATTAGTCAAACTGGTACTGCATCTAGTACGGGACAAGATGTTCCTAAATGTACTCCTTAGTGCGTTTAAAATCTACATTTAATTGCTACGGTATCATTGTAGAGAAATCTACAAGCATTCATAGTTTAGTGGCAGAATTGCCCCCTTCCAAGGGGTAGACACGGGTTCAATTCCCGTTGAATGCATCTATGTTATTTTTGATAGATTTATAATCGTTCAAAAATAAGATATTTTATTTTTAATAAGATACCCTCGCTAAATAATTATAGTAGTGCCTGCAAAGCAATAGAATACGCATAAGGACTATTCCCCGCACATCCCTTTCCATCAATATTTGCATCCCACATCGTCACTCCTTTCAACCCCTGTTGCTTTGCAATTGTAGTTAGATTCATCGCATCCTGCAATGATAAAACTTGATCCATATCATTCTGGCCACCCATCAATCCAAGAATAATTTTCGTTGCAGGAATAGACCACGTTTTCTGATAATATTCAATATCCCATTCAATCTGTTTCGCATACGTTTCCTGACCAATCCATAGATCATATTCCATCGGTTGCCATGCATCTATACTTTCAATTGTCATACTCAATAGATCCCGTTGATAATGCCCTTGATTTGGAATATGTCCTTCCGCATACTCTTGTGTATTCCAAGCCTGTGCAGCCGTTGTCAACGTAATATACATAGAAGGATTAAGTGATCGCAATGTGTTAATAATACATGCTGCAGTTATAGCAAAATTAGTTGGAACAGTAGATTCCTCAATATCAATATCCACGCCATCAAATTCATAAAGATTCAATACACCACTGATATTCTCAGCCAACTCATCAGGATAATCATATAGATCCGATCCCGTTAATGAATTAATACCACCAATAGACAGACTAATCTTAGCATCCACAGAATGAACAAGACTAATAATGTTCTTTACATTATCCATTGTAACGGATCTAAATCCAGGAATATAATGACTGCTAATAAAATTAAAACTAGCAAATGCCAGAATAATTCGTGTGGTCGGTGTTATTACACCCTTCTCTATCATTTCTTGAAGTTGATCCAAGGGATCATTGTCCCAATATGTAATATATATTGAAAAAGACATTATATTATTCTTATATAGTATGTCTTGTAAATGCTTTAGATTGATGTAAAAACTAGTGTAAAGAATAATCTGGAATATCTAGTAATGGTTCGTACTAGTCTACCTGAATCCGAAACGGCATGTCTTCATCCAGAAATTGAAGCAGCAATGATAAAATGGCTATCTACTCGTTCCCATCCTGCCTTTTTGTTAATTGGTCCACCAGGGGTTGGAAAAACAACAATGGTATATCGTGTCTGCAAACAATCCAAATTCTGGATTCAAGAATTCAATGCAAGTCATACACGAACTGGTTCTAGTTTTCGTCAAACTATTATGCCATTACTTATGGAGACAGGAGTCAGTAAATGGATTCACCCTTCTACACCCAATGGACGTGCAGTACTATTGGATGAAATGGATGGACTCTCTCAGGGTGAAAAAGGTGGTCTTCAAGAACTCCTAGATTATTTGAAATCTAAACGTTCTCTTGCACAGGACTGTCCTTTAATTTTAATTTGCAATATCTTGGAAGGCCGTATTATGCAACAACTTCTTAAATATTGTTTAGTACATTATGTGAATATGCCAAAGAGGGAGAAGCTAGCCGAATATTTTAAGAAAGATATCCCTGATTCATTATATTTCTTGGGAGATATTCGTAAAGTATCACAGAGTTTAATTTATCAAGAAGCAGTGGAACCTATTATTCAAGAAAAAGACGCCACGTTAGATCAGACGATTCATGTGGCCATTCGTGCAGCATGGTTTACACTTTTTAAATCCTGGGATAAAAACGATGAACTGGATTTGGAAACCAAAGATGCCAATTTGGCAGGTCTCTTATTTCATCAGAACCTACCATTGTATTTGGAAAAAGCCCCGTTTGAAGTCTATGAAGAAATTCTGGATTATCTGCGATGGAGTGATCGTGCTGATTTCTGGGCGTTCTTTCATCAATGCTGGAATTTATTACCTTTGTCTTATCGTCTTAAATTAAAATATCCCAATTTATATTTACAGAATTATGATAAACCGTCAGTGATTCCTGAACCTGCACAACTTCAATATACCATGGTTCTAACCAAACAGTCTGCTTTATTTAATGCTTGGAAAGAGATGAATCGTGTTGCGGCAGAACATGATATACCATTTAGGTGTGTAACACAATGGGCTACACATCAAAAGGGTAAATTATATGATACATTGGGACTTAAACTTGAATCTCTGAGTGAAGATATATTACTTGAAGATTCTGTAAAGGTAGAATTACAGAATTCTGTAATTCCTGATGTAATGGTGCCTGCAACTGTAAGCTCTGCGACTGTAAGCTCTGCAACTGTGAGCTCTGCGACTGTGAGCTCTGCGACTGTAAGCTCTGCAACTGTAAGCTCTGCAACTGTGAGCTCTGCAACTGTGAGCTCTGCAACTGTAAGCTCTGCGAAGGGCGTGAAGCGTGTGAAAAGTGTATCAATGCCTGCTTCTGTTCAAAAACGGGTAGGTCGTGGTAAAAAAGTAAACACGGAGTAAATACAGATAAACTTCGCACCAATTCCACTTTAGATATAAATAATACAGATATACTTCCTTCCTTAAAGTGTTTTATTGCTTTACGTAATGAAAATGATGTAATTAATTCAGATGTAATTCCACGTGCTTTCAGTTCAGGCCACAGATCATGATAAATCTTATCAAATGAAATATATACAATGCATGATTTTTTAGACTGAATCACATCTAAACATGCATCTTTTTTAGATCGCAATGCGTTCATTCCAAGTGGTGATAAACAGTGCATATGGGTTACATCCAATGCATTGCGACAGGTTGGACATTTAAATTGTATAATGGTATTTTGCAGAATGCACTTTGCACAGTATAAATGATAACAGCACTTTACAATTGTTGGATATTCACATTGATCTAAACAGATTCCACATTCATTTTCTTCTATTTTTCTTGAAATCATATCTTGCTTTTCTTGCGATGCAATATAATCATTTGGATCAACCGATTCAACTCCAAGTGCTTGAAATAACTGTATGATATTGCTAGAACGTATTGAAGTATTTCTCGTGAGATAAATACTTGAAAGAGATTGTAGCGTAGTTGTTGATTTACATTGTAAAATACTGTGTTCTATTTGTCTTTTGTATATACTCTGGCGAATATGTTCATTTGAATTTCGGATGATTGTATAACTGCGGTCTGGATGACTGTATGATAAATACTGTTTTATATAATGCGAAGGAAAAATATGATTCTCTTCAGTTGAATTATCTAATAACATTTCCTCTAAATCACAATGCATAGGTTCTTGCAAGAATAAGAGCTGGCTTTTCTTGAGAGGATTGCGAAAGAGTAGCGAGGACCATTGATAGGAAATAAACCACAGAAATTGAAATTGCATCTGTGGATCGGATGATTTCATTTGAATAAAAAGGGGTTCATCCATACAGATATTATTCCATGTAATATTGTGTTTGAGTGCATATTCATTCACATAACGATAACATTTGTTTGTAGTAAGAACAAACTTACTGGATATAATTCGTTCTATCAGATTCTCTTTTATTTTTCCACGTGTTTCAATTGGAACATAGGACAGAGTTGTGTGAGTTTTAATTTCATCCTCCCAATGTCCAAATAGATGTGAAGGAACAATGATGAGATTTGTACAGAGTTGTGGATAGGTCTGTTTCTGTGAATAAAAATAGGGTGTGGAATATTGTGTGAGTTCAAAGGATGGATGCGGATCTGTATCAGATGCGAGATATCCTAAGATGGCTAGGGTTTTACCGGACCCAGACGGGTCTGTTACAATTCCTATTTTTGCTTTTATTTCGTCGGCATCCACTTGGAACCCTTCTGTCATTTTTGCACGATAGGTGTGCATACCGTGAATTAGTGTGAATTGATGAGGATATAGTGGAGTTTTAATATTGGATATAGAAGTTGTTATGTCTATTAAAGGTACTGGTGTTAAAGGTACTGGTATTAAAGGTACTGGCGTTAAAGGTTGTAATGTATTTGAATAAATTGTATGAAGTATCCGCAGATTTTCATTATGATTCTGCATATTGATATTCCTATTCTTTGTGAGTTTAAGTTGCGGATACTCTAGTATCCGCAACGCAGATCAAACAAATAAATTTGTTTGATACAAGTTGCTGGCTAACCAGCAACACCGATTTTGAAATATTTATTTCAAACAAGTTGCAGACAGCCCCAAATAAAAATCATACACCTCTTTCTCTTTTACAACATCTGATAACTGCAATGGAGTTATTTTCATTCTTTCTTTTGCCTGTCGTTTATTAGCAACATGTGATTCTCTTAGCTTTTGTTTATCTACTGTATTATCAGTATGACATATCACTAAAATAAGATTTGAATCTAATTGAATCATCGGATGAATATAATTTTCTAAAAAAGATGTTTCTTCGCCTTTTGTAACAAACTCGTCATATCTATGTTTATCTGAATAGGATTTTCTCCATGCCATTGTACCATTTGTTGCATGATTTGCCATAAATGGTCCAATTGTATAGATTTTCTGTGTATCAATATAATACATATGCATTTTTGATGAACCGGCCAGCATTGCCTTAGGATATCTCTTAAATGTATCTACGATTGTCTGGATACGATGGGGTGGATAATAATCATCGTCGTCCATTGCGATAATAATCTGTCCTTTTGCTTCTTTGTTGAGGAGATTACGTTTTGCACCAATTGATATTTTTTCTTCTAATGCAATGTAACGAATGTTGGGTAGAGAAGCAATTGCTTCTACAAAAAAATCTCCTACCTTATCTTGACCATCGTCTATAATAATCCATTCCATATTTTCTTTGGGATATGTTTGATGTTGATAAATTTGGATGAGTGTTGGAATAAATTGTCTGCGATTGTATGTGGGGGTGACAATAGATACTTCTATCAAAGCTTCTGGTATAGCTTGTGCCATTTCTTATACTTCATCACTCTGATTTAAATTCACGAAAGAGAGACATGCATCCTTCTTTTGTTTGAATCTGTGTCAGATATTTTTGTCGCTCTTCTTTTACTGTCCAATTCAATTCCAACTGATCATAATATAGTTCCAACCAATCATGAACATATTCAGCCTTTGATTTCTTTAATTCTTTGTATAGATTGACTTCTTTTCCTTCTATATCCTCATCAATGGAAATGGTTTGATCTCCAATCATAAGGAAATTACGATCCGCCAAATCAGGAATACCCAGAACATATCTGAATAAGAGTGCTTGAATATAATCAATTTGTTGTTGCTCAGAAGAAAGTTTATACTTGTAATGAAAGTGTATTTTGTCCCATTCAACAACTTCTGTTTCAGGCCATATCTTACTGGAATGCAACTTGATAGGAAATGATTCTTTATTTGTCACATTTCCTATCAATGATTCAAAGAGGATAAAATAGGCTCGCTTGGAACGATCAATTGTATTACGTGCTCCCAATGGAACTCCTTCAGGCCAACGATCTGGAATGAGATATTTTATAGTAAATGGAATATAGGGAAGTCCATTTTCTGCTTTCCAGTTTGTATTTGCTTCTAATGCATCAATCTCTTTTCTAGTTGCATAGGGACCTTTCATGACAACGAGACGTTGTTCTACTTTTTGATCGCCTGTGGCTTTTTCAGGTGTCATTGCAAAATATACATCCATGTTTGAAGCCATCGTAGTAAGTTGTGTACGCACAATAAATATATAATCTGTTTCTTTTGATATGATAAGTACAGGGCGTTTTTTTTCTTTTCTGGCCTCTCCAATAATCGGTATTCCATCTTCCCATCGTTTTCGGTCTTCATACAATTGTTTCCACAATGGATTTACAAATTCTGCCTCATTCTCTACATATGCTCCTTTTAAGGCAAATTCAGTAAGTGACTTGTTGTGTCCTGTCTTTGTATGACGATCTGCAACATAATCATCCACTTCTATGATATGATTTGAACGGTTTCTGTTCCATGTTTTATCTATATTAGGAAGTTCAGGAAGTTCTCCATCAGGAATCACACCTAATACATTTAACAATGGAATCAGCCAACACAGAAATCCCTCTTTCATGTCTCCAATGTATTTTTTATACCATCTGATGAAGATATCCATCTTTTTACTTGTGAATGGGCTATATAATTCTCTGAAGATAAACCAGACAGGTTTAGAGGATTTATATATTTTCTCTTGGAGTTTTTCAGTGGAATGATAAATTTTATTGGCATGATAGGTAGCCAAAATGTTTTTCTCTTGAAGATATTTTTTAAACATCTGACAATGAAATACCAGATCTCCTTCTTCTAAGGATGACCATGGAATACTGGGATAATATGCTTCAAATGCTGCATCCGTTTTCTGCAATGCTCTGATATGGGATGCAACGCGTGCTTTTTTAGATGCACATAGAAGTGCCACCCATTCTGCAATCCATTCTTCCTCTTTTTCTTTGGATCTCTCAGGTTTCTCTCGCTCTGCATATAATTGGGTGATGTATGTATCTACTTTTTCAAGCAGGGCCATATTTTCCACATCTTCTAAATAAATAATGAGAAGGCGATGAAGAAAATTGGTGCGAATTGTTTCTCCTCTTTCAGTAGCTTCTTTGAATAAATCAAGCTCACCTGCACAGAATAGTGCCTTCTCAGTCATACCACGACGAATATACTTTTGAAGTCCTGATTTCATGAGATCACATGGGAATCCATTCCACGTGATCTCATGACGAAATGTATCAGATAAGGACATGGCTTGATGTTTCAAGCTGTGCATTTATCATTTCAATTTTTTTGAATTTTACTAGTTTATTCTTTCTCTTTCTGTTCCTGTTCCTTTGGTTCAAGTATAGCGGGTAAAGGTGCTTCTTTAGAAATGGGTTCCTTAGATAAAGGAGTGATGGATTCCTTAGGTAAAGGAGCAGTAGCGGATTCCTTAGGTAAAGGAGTTGATTGATTGGGAGTTTTATTTGGTTGAGTCTGTTGATTAGGTAAAGGAGCTTCTTTCTGTTCAATTACAGTAGGTAAAGGAGCAGTAGCGGATTCCTTAGGTGCTTCCTTTTCTTTTGGCTTCATTAGTTTATGCATATTATTTTCTGTTTTATCAAATATTTCTTTACGATCTGTAAAAATCTCTTCTGTTGTACGTATCACTTCATAATAGGGAAAGGATTCATTTAAAGAGTCTGTGTATTTTTTCATTAGAATTTGTAAGAATGAAAAATCTTTTTCAGCATTATCTCCTTTTAAATAACGAAATGGATACAAAAATAAATTAATCAATCCATTATCAGATGTATATGTTGTAAATGGTATCATTGCAAATATTTTTGGCATTAGTTTCACACGAGGTTGTGGCGGATCTTGCTCACGGTTCAAATACATCTCATATAACTTTTTACATATATAGTATCCACCCATTAGAATCGCAATATATGCAAAAATATTACACAATACCAATACTAAAATGAAAAAAATAAGACGAATAGGAGCAGGATAGACAATTAGTTCATTTGCTACAAGAGATGCCAGATATAATGACAGAATAGGATAAAATAAAATAGATACTAATTGAGACCCTTTATCATATACATTTTCAAGAATACGAGAAATATCTATTTGATCCACCGTAGTCGTTTTAGTGGGTAATGTAACTGCTTCAACTACGTCTTCTTTTATTTCTGTAGGTTTCTGTTTCTGTTCTGCATATTTATTTGCTTCATCATCATTTACAGTTTTATAAATATAATAGGTAAGTTTATTCTGTAATCTTTTTAGAAAATCAGGAATTGTACCATCCATCCTATTGAAATGAAATGAATTATAGGATGGGTTTTAAGCGAAGCCTAATATGCACTAAAGTGCGTACCTCAGCGAAGCCTAATAAGCCTGTAATAAATTACAGGGCGTACCATATATCGGCCTTTGGCCGATATAGTTAAGCTCTTTAATTTATTAAAGTGCATATTTCAACCCACCCATACCAGAAGCAATCGTTACCCAATTCAAACTCTCCACATAAATTCCAATATTATATTGATAAAATGAATTGGAAGGTAACGGGAATACATTTAAATCCACTTGTAATGATTTAATACGACTACTATTAATACTTCCACGAGGTTGCGTAACAGGCGATGATAATGCAAATGGATATACAATCATCTCAGGTTCTGGAATACCTGTTAAATACTTCCATGGCACAACCTGTGTAAAATACTGGTATGGTTTCTCTTCTTGTAACGGATTACCATCTCCCAGTACAGTAAGTGTATTAATAATAGATCGTTGTCCATTTACAATCATCTTACCTGTACTAGATGTTAACTGTACATAACTATTCCATCCTCCATCATTTGCAAGGAATGGTGCCTTCAAAGGGTTAATCCAGTTTGTATAATTTGCTACCTGATTACGATAAACAATAGAATCAGATCGTCTCGGTACTAATATAATTCGTTCAATTGGATTATGCACATCTAATTCTACAAACTGCCGTGCAATAATACTATCAAATTGATATGATGTAATTTGACGAACAAGATACTGTAATGATTCCGATGAAAATTGTGTACGTTCTTCATCTGTAATATATACATACGTCATTTGAATACGCGGTTGAAGTGGCCATGTATTAAGAACAGGATTCGGTGTTCCCACATCTGTTAAGAAATTATTAATAGTTACATCTGAAATATCACCTACATTCGTATAATATACATTTAATGGCTGTAATGCAACAGGAGACGGATTAAATTGAACTCCAGGTGCTACTTGATATCCATTTACATCCAATACACGGTATAACTGATTAATCGGACGTAATATGATTTGAATTTCACATTCATGATACTGCAAAGAAACAAGAGGAAGTGCATCAAATGTAGACTCTGAGAACCAAAATGGCAATGGAACTTGAATCTGTCGCCCTGCAATGGACGGACGATTCGTATTAGGCGGAGTCGTGGTAGATCCATTGCCATTATTATTATATACTAACGGATATCCTGTACCCGTTGAACCACCTCCATATAGACCATTTGCAGGATCATATAAGTCTGGAATATTCCCTACAAGTGTCTGCCATTTCCGATATGAAATCGCATCTAAATCACATTGTGCTTTCGCAATCATATATGTGCCATCATATTCCTGAATTTTCTGACCACCTATAAAAAATGCAACATTCTGTATCATATGACATCCAATGTAGTTTACCCATGCAAAATTATATTGAGCACTACGTGGCTTGGATCCCTGTTGACTCTGTAACAGATCTATATATTTGCAGTAAATATCGGGTAGATTACATACAAAATATACATCACGGACTAAATCTGCAATGCGCTGAACCTTCATGCGGACTTGAATCGGTTGAGAATAAGACAGATCTTGAGGACCATCCATTGCAAATGTTACAGATTCTTCCGCAAAGTGGCTGTATTTTTTATAACTCTTATAAAAATAAGTAAAATTTGGATTTCCTGAAAGTAATACATTTTGTGCACCATAGGCTACCAATGCAAAGAGACCACCGCCTGGCATCACTAGTTTTGTATTAGTTTATATGGCAATGCTTTAGACCTTAGTTATTATTTGCCCACCATGTATCTGCCAAATAAGGCGGTACATCATTCAAATTGGATGAATCCATTTGAGAAGAAGGTCCTTGTTCCATATCTTTCTGAATCTCGGCATAGCACAATGCATAGTTAAAATATGTTAATCTGCTTAACATTCCCTTTGCAGATCCATCTACCTTAAATCCAGTATCATCTACTGATGGGATTTTTGATTGCTCAAGGCTAATATGACGTTGACTAAAACAGATCACATCCTGGTAATTTTGATAGATAACAGATCCTTCAAATGATTTCTTTTTAGATAAATTGCCATTGATAAATATCTCCAATGCACTATCTTTACAGACAATGGCAACATGAACCCATTTACTCAATGGCATATTCTCAACATCTATGTAATTATTCCAAGTTTTATAGGTATTCATATAAACTCGTAATGTGTTCACATTAGAATGCATATAAACACCGGGTGCAAGAAGAGGAAACTGTGATGAATAACCTTTGTGAAAAATGTGTTTTAATCCAGCAAACCCTTGTTGAAATGTAACAGGATCTATGTTAAGGTAGAAGGTATAGGTAAATTCCATCCCTGTACGTTCATTATCGGATAATTGCACAATTGCACCTTTTGTTAAATTGGGATTCTGTGTAATCGTAATAGTTTTGTTTGCAACAGAATATGTATGCGGTAATAGTTCTACACGGTTAATTGCTAAACGATTCATATATTTATACAGAAGTTCTGCAAATAAGAAACCGAGATATAGTAATAACACAATAACGACAGGAAATAAAAAATTCTGTATACCGGATCCACTATTCTGTTGTGCATTCGCCGTTGGTTGAAAAGCCATCTATTATTTATAGGTTTTTGTAAATAATAGATTGTTATATAGCTTTTTAAAGGCCTACAGGCCTTTAAGACATAGATCGTATCGGTTCAAAAAAGCTAGAAAACCAGCCACCAATGGATGTAATCGGTTCAGGTCCAGCCATGTAATTTTTATAAACCATCTCAGGATTTAATGCAACATCATACATCGTTGTTGTTGAAATTTTTCCTCCAAATCCACCATAACCCAGCAGTATTGCTTCATATCCGCTTGAATCTACTTTGAATGTGCTAGGTAATATACATGATCTTGATAATTTGCCATCCACATATACATCAACCACTTTCGCATTTACTGCTACTGAAATATTTACCCAGCGTTGCATTGGTAATTCAGGAATATTACATATATCTGAATCGGTTGAATCAACTGCAGAAGGTGCGCTAAAGGTTGAAGTGCGACCTACAATAGCTAATTTATTAGATGGACGCCCCGTTGCATCCCCAGATGGATTAGATTCATGTGTATCCAGTTTAACATATAACTTTGGAGTATATGCACCGAGATAGATACGAATGGTATCAAAACTGGATTCTATATTTGTTCCACCAATTGTTATAATGGATTTATTTTGTCCTGATAATAGACTCCAATTTGCAATATAAATCCATGTTGAAATTGTAAATTCTCCACCTTCATATAATGGTGCTAATGCGGTCGGTTGAAATTTAATGGGTTTATCTGCAGGTACATTTGCATCTTGTGTTGCAGTAATAAGCGGATAGATATTATTCATTTTAGGACCAAATAAGTATTGATATAAATAATATAATCCCAATAATCCTGCAAAAATAACTAAAACAGGAATCATTTTAACAATAGGCGAACTGTTTGAATTGTTATTTGATTCCATGATTCTGTCATATACAACGAATATATGATACAATAAAAATTATGCATAGGGAGTAGACCACGAATACATGTTATCTGTTGGTGGTTTTGTAATAGGATCACATGGTAATCCGGGAGGACATTCTACAAACATTTTCAGATTAGGAAAAGAGGGAAATAAATAATGATCCTCTGTAATATTATTATTTGTATCCACATACATTAATCGCTGGCGTTCTGCCTCTATCGGTGGTAACCGATTCTTATTAATAATAACATGAATTGCACTACCATCTAGACCATTGCTTCCAACAGAAAGAGGGCTAGAAATAACAACCGGATAATGATTAAGATGATGAGATGCCACAATATGATTATCATAAATTACATCAAATCGTCGGCCTTCTCGTAATATTGCAATAAATACCCATTTTTGTTTAGGAATAGGTGGAAGATCAATTATTTCATTCTGGGGTGTATTTGATCCATTCTCTTTTTTAAGCGTCTTTACACGAAGACGGGCAGATACATCAGATGTACTTGTATTTGATGTTTCAAGCCACCAGTTATTATCCACATATATGACTGATACAAAATTATTATTGTATGTTGTTGTACGATTTCCTGCTTGTAATGAAAAGAAACCCATTACCGTAGAACCACCTGACCCTAAAATTGTTTTTTGGACTTCATCTGCTGTAACAATATCTTTTTTAACATTTAGTGGAGTCAATGACGTTAATACATCTGTATTTCCTGTATCACGATTTATATAAATGTAATATAAGATGAATACAATGATTAATAAGATACCTAATACATGAAACATAGATATGGATTGGAGTAATCCTTCAAACATCTTCTTTTATCTTGTATATTTATCCATTATAAAGGACTACATGAAGTAGATGATGATATTGCTCCAGCAGCAAATGATAGGGCAGAAGCCATATCGGGTTTTGCATAACGTATTTCAGAAGTAGACAGAGTACGATCCCATATTTTAAGATTCTGCATTTTTGCAATAGTTAGTTCTGTTCCTGTAGCAATATTTATATCGCCTTTTATATCTTGCAATGATTGTTTATATGCAATTGAACTTTTTAATAATCCATTAATATATACTTCTAGCATTTGTTGCATCACAATAACTCCTAAACGAAATGGTTCTTGAACAGGTATATTTTCAATAATAATCTGTTCCATTGTTGAACCTGATGTACTAACTGCAACAATTATATCATTTACATCTGGTTTTAATGCTACTACAAAATTAAAAGAAGATGCAATAGACATAATAGTATCTCCTGTGCAACTAGATCTACGTGTTAATCCTCTACTCAGTAAAATTCGGTGACATGTTGAAAATTGCATTGGATCTTGGATAAACATATCCACTGTGAATGAATAATCGTAGTATTTATTTTTAATGGGGAGATCTTTATCTTTAATTAACGTTGGAGTGGGATATACTCCAGATCCATTCCAGAAAAGAACACCATCATCAAAGCCAGGTATGAGTATAATACCGGGGGCACCAGGACGCAAACTGTATATTGGTGTAATGTAATAATGAATAAGGAGAGAAATAACAATAATAACAAAAATGATTCCAATAATATATGCGATTATTTTACCTGAACCCTCTAGAAAAGATCCAGATACAGATGCAGATGCAGATGCAAATGCAGTAGTTGAGTAACCAGGTGGAAGAGGAACAGATGGTCTAAACAGAGAGAATGCAGATGCAGATGCAGGTGCATCTGCAGTTGCAGTAGTAGGCTGTGTGGGTAAATATGTACCTAATCTTGATAAAATATTACCTGGTCCTCTAAGATATTGTTGAAAATTTATTGGTTCTCTAGCCATCTATCTTATATTTTTTCATAAAAAATAATATACCACCACAAACAGATAATACAAATCCACCTGTTATAAATCCTCTGATAAATGAACGATAGTCTACTTCGTCCAAATCCTGTTTTGTCCAGATAGGCGATCGTCCACGTTGTCCTAATTTCTCATAATAATTTAGTACTTCTGCCTCAGTCCACTGTGGTTTATTGGTTAATTTATTGACTTTATTATGTATATCAATTGTCCATTTGAGCAAATCCTCTCTAGAATCTAGAAAAGGTGTAATTGGTTTAGAAGAAAGATGTTCTTTATAATGTTCTCTGCAAACAGAACAGGGTATAAGAAATGTAAGTGATTCAAAAAACTCTTTGGCGCATTTCTTATCTGTATATGTTGGATTCTTTGAATAACCGAGTGCTACAATATGCATTGTGTGCCAGAAAAAAGGTCCCCATACTGTCGGTGGAAGATGCATTCTATTTACTCTAACCAGTTTCAATAAATCTTTATTTATCTTTACAGCATAAAGAAATTACATGAAATACATAGTAATTATGGATTCAAACCGGATACGATATTGTACAAATTGTGGCCTACATGGTCATGTATTTCGTAGTTGTAATGCTCCTGTTACTAGTTATGGAGTGATTGCTGTAAAATATAATGAAGCACGACAGAATGATTCCATTCAATTTCTTCTTATTCAACGTAAAGATTCGCTTTCATTCATAGAATTTATTCGTGGAAAATATGATATTCATGATAGTGAATATATTACAAATCTGTTAAGAAATATGACACAGAGTGAACAGAAACAATTGATTGTACATTCATTTGATGAAATCTGGCAGAATATTTGGGGAAATGTATCCAGATTACAATCGCATAAAAATGATTATAGAAAATCGGAGGAGCGATTTATGCTACACAACCGAGTCTACCAGAAATGATTGCAACACATCCTTCTCCATGGATTGAACCAGAATGGGGATTTCCTAAAGGACGTCGTAATTCCAATGAAAAAGATATTCATTGTGCAGTACGTGAATTTGTAGAAGAGACTGGATTACGAGAAGAAGATTTTATTATTATTCATAATACAAAATCAATTTCTGAAACGTATATTGGATCTAATCATGTGAATTATTGTCATAAATACTATTTGGCAGTCTGTAAAACAGACGCAGATGTTAGTGTAGATCATAATAATGTTCATATGATACGTGAAATTGGCAATATTCAATGGTTGTCGTTTGATAATGCATTTGCGAAGATTCGTCCGGATAATATAGAAAAACGAGAGATTCTGTTAAAAGCAAAGAAGATTATGAATCAATTTCATTTGGTGAATACATGAACATAAGAAAAATCATCTATTAAATAGCATGGCTGATTCAAATGCGAATAGTCCATTTAATAATCCATTTGCTAGTAATAATGAATCAGATACAGAATCTCCTGTAGCTTCTGCTCCTGTTGCTCCTGTAGCTTCTGCTCCTGTTGCTTCTGCTCTTGTTGCTTCTGTTGCTTCTGTTATAAATGCAGCAAATGCAGTATCTGATAGTCCATTTAATAATCCATTTGCTAGTAATAGTAATACTAATTCTTCTCCTTCTCCTGCTTCTGTTGCTCCTTTAGCTCCTGTTGCTCCTTTAGCTCCTTTAGCTCCTGTAGAAGCTCCTTCATCTGTTGCTCCTTCTCCTGTAGTAAATAATTCATTTAATAATCCATTTGCTAGTAATAGTAATACAAATTCTCCTGCTCCTAATGTTCCTCTTGCATCTGTTACATCTCCTGTAGCTCCTGTAGCATCTGTAGCTCCTGTAGCATCTGTAGCTCCTGTAGTATCTGTAGCTCCTGTAGTATCTGTAGCTCCTGTAGTATCTGTAGCTCCTGTTGTACCTGATTCAGCAAATGCATTTAATAATCCATTTGCTAGTAATAGTAATGAAAATGAAGCATCTCCTATTGCACCTGTTGCACCTGTTACTTCTGTAGAAGAACCTGTATCTGCATTTGCACCTACTGTACCTATTGCACCTTCAGTCCTATTAGATCAAGAAGAAAAAGAAGAAGCTGTATCAGCACCTTCAGTTGTATTAGATCAAGAAGAAAAAGAAGAAGCTGTATCAGCACCTTCAGTCGTTTTAGATCAAGAAGAAAAAGAAGAAGCTGTACCAGCACCAGCACCAGTACCAGCACCAGCACCAGTAAAATCTAAAAGACCCGTGTTAAGAGTAGATCCACGCTTTCAGTCCCTTACAAACACAGAAATCATAGAATTATGGGATACAACAACCGAATTTAAGGAGCGTGATAAAATCATCTTAGAACTACAGCGTAGAAAACTATTTCCATCTGCATCTGTAAATCAATGGGATATAGATACAGGTGCTTATCCTGATATTAAAGATCCTGAATTCTTGCAAAAACTCCTTGCAAAACGAGAATTTGCAGATTCACTCCAAACCACATGGAAACCTAAAACAGATCCCTGTGAAGATAATACAAGTTTTGAAGTAACAGCTGTTCAGCGTTTTATTACAAATTTTATGTCACCTAAAACACCTTATATGTCTGCCTTGTTATATCATGGAGTAGGTGTCGGTAAAACATGTGCCGCTGTACAGATTGCAGAAGCATGGTTGGAATTCCTTCCCAATGATCAAGTTATTATCGTAGCACCCCCTACCATTCAAAAAGGATTTTATCGCACTATTTTTGATCCAACAAAAGTGATTATTGGTGAAGATGGCGAACCCAATTCTGCATCGCAATGTACAGGAACAATCTACATGGCACTTACTAATACATTATATGAAAAAGATGTAGATAAAATAAAACGTCGTGTAGATCGCTTTATACGCAAACGCTATAAAATTTTTGGATACATTTCATTTGCAAATTATATTCGTGATCTCGTAAAAGTTACCCAACAAGGTATCAGCGAAGATCGTAAAAATGAAATAGAAAAAGAACGAATTCGTAAACATTTTAGTGGAAAACTATTAATTGTAGATGAAGGTCATAATCTTCGTGATATTTCAGGAGAAGAAGACAGTAAATTAGAAAAAGGTGAAAAGGGAGAAAAAGGTGATTCAGAAGGTGGGAAATTGTTAACTCCTTACCTTAAAAATATCTTACAATTCTCTGAAGGAATGAAATTCTGTATTTTAACTGCTACTCCTATGTATAATAGCTATCTTGAAATTATTTTTATGTTTAATTTATTACTTATGAATGATAAAAAAGCCCAAATTAAACAACAGGATGTATTTCATCATAATGGAGAAATCACAGAGAATGGTCAACGAATCATTGCTGATATTTCGGGACATTATGTGAGTTTTATGCGCGGTGAAAATCCATTATCCTTTCCTATCCGTTTGCATCCTGAACGTATCCCAGAACTACCTGAATATCCCACTGAAAATCCACGCGGTATCATTATCCCAGAAGAAGACCGAGACTATTATAGACATTTACCATTAGTACCCATTGCACTAAAAGGTGATTTATTAGATGCTACTATTACATTTACCAATGAATTATCCGACTCTGGTCAGGAACTAGGTACAATTGATTTAGAACGTCTTGTTCATGCAGGTAATTTTATTGTTCCTGCTACACCTGCCACACAAGGGACAGATCCTGCCAACTATAGAGCGCGTACAGATATTCGTTCTTTGGATACAGTATTTATAAGAGAAACACGGGACAAAGAGAAAGTATACCGATCCAAGATTGGTAAACCTGAATGGTTGGCTGCACAGAATATTGGACAGTACAGTGCAAAATTTGAATTCTTACTAGATCGTCTACGAAACGCTGAAGGATGTTGTTTTGTATACAGTCGGTTTGTACACGGTGGTGCGATTCCTCTTGCACTTGTCCTAGAAGCAAACGGATATACTCATTATAAACGACGACGTGGGCTACTCGCTGATGGCATTCAAGTTCCTGGAGGACGACAATGTGCCTTATGTCCCAGAAAAGAAGATGAACATAAAGGAACAAATGCAGCTGCTGTATCTCATTCATTTGTACCTGCAAAATATGGTATTCTAACAGGTGATATAGATATTTCACCAAATAATGAAGAAACCATTACTGCTCAGCGCCGATTTGAAAATAAATATGGCGAACATATGAAGATTATTATTGGTTCGCAGATTGCATCTGAAGGTGTAGATTTACGATTTATTCGCGAAACACATTTAATTGATGCATGGTACCATTTAAATAAAACAGAACAAGTTACAGGTCGTGCTATTCGTTTTCTGTCTCATTGTGCACTTGAACCAGAAAAACGGAATAATACTATATATTTATATGTGGCGGTCATGGATAATGAGAGAGAAACATCTGATTTATATAGTTATCGCAGAGGATATAAAAAAGCAGTTCATATTGGCAATGTGACACGCATTATGAAACAATCCTCATTAGACTGTAATTTGAATCATGATGCCATTGTTATTCGTGGAGAAGATACAGTTCGTCAAGTTGATTCACAACGCAATGTACGTGAAGAAGTTGAAATCAATGATATGCCATTTACAGCAATATGTGACTGGCTAGATACATGTGATTATAAATGTAATCCTGAAATTAAGGTTAATCTTTTAAAAAAGGATGATTCTACATATGATGAGTTTTCTGCACGATGGCGTATGCATCAAGTAAAAGAACGTATTAAGGGACAATTTCGTGAACAGACCTTTATTCAATCTGAAAACATGTGGGAAATCTTAGCAGATATTCCTCGCATTGCGTCTGTTACTGTGTTAAATGAAATTGTAAATAATAAAGCATTTCAAATTATACATAATGGCATGAAAGGATATATACGTTTTTGCAATGGATATTATATATTTCAACCTAATATTTATGAAGATTTATCTATCCCACTTGCAATTCGTTCTGCACAATTCCCTATCAAGCGCGATGAATACATTCCTATTTTATATGAAACGCCTGAAATAACAGAAGAATTGGTGCCCGTGGATGAATCTATTCTTGATAGATGGACTGCAGTTTCAGAATGGATCGCCTATATTGCAGAATATGATGAGTATATTCCACCGCCGATACAAATAGAATATTGGCGTCTTGCACTGGCAGGTACTGATAAGGATTTATTGGAGAAATATTCAAATATTATTGAGACGATTTGGTGGTTTCATATTTCATTTCATCAATCTACACGAAAAGATTCCAATTCATTTCGTAGAGCATTATTGTTTTATTTGTGGGATGAATGGTTACAGATTAATGAACAGAAATGGCTCATTTATTCAAGCGGACTAGATGTACAAGAGTGCATAGAAGAAAGTCAATACCGATTTGGAAAACAGAACATTAACAGATTATTAGATCCAATTTATACAAATCAATTACAATATATCTGTGAAGATAATACAACATGTAGTATTGTTATTATTAATCGTATACAACAAGATGCAAGTGATCCACTTAAACAACTACGAGTCAATACGAAAACAACTGGTATTCTGTATGGATTTATTGTTGTTAAAAACCGACAATATATATTTAAAACAGGTGAACCACCTGCAGGAGATGAAAGGCTTGGAGTAGGATTAGAATGTGCACGAAATAGTAAGATTGCGGTTCATATGGCGAAACTAATCAAATTGGGTGATGTTCTTAACAGAAATGGGTATAGTGATTTTGATTTAAATAGTGTGCAATTAAATGAAGACCGTGATATCATGGAAGATGATCAACTTATTAAGGTTCTTCAAATTAAAAATTCAAATCGTATTTGTACCTTGTTTAATTTTGTATTACGATACATGGATGAAGAAATGGTAGATGGTAAACGATGGTTCTATCGTCCTGTTTCTGCTTATTACACGGGACATAAGAGCATTGAACGGGTTAAAGTGAAAGAGAGAAAAGGGTAAAGGCTTTAACAAGTTCTAAAAAAGCCTGCCAAAAAAGTACAGAATATAAAAAATTGACACACTAATTCCTTTTAGAATAGCTAGAGCAGAATGGAATCAACCGTTTTCTTTGAGAAGAAAGTAAGTATCACCCCTAAGGAACTAAATAGAGTCAAGACAGAACCGATTGATGACATTCTGTTGCAAAAAGCTATTCAAATGATTGAAAACAAATGTTCAGAACAGGGGTTTGTTCTTCCCGGTTCTGTATCACTTCTATCACGTTCTGTGGGGTATTTTGAGGCAGCACGGTTCACGGGCGATTCCAATTACTATGTAAAATTACAAGCAAAAGTTCTATATCCTGTGGATGGTGTTCGTTTGTATGGAGAAGTGATTCGTAAAAATAAAATGGGTTTATACGTAAATTACAATAATGCTATTCATGTTCAAATACCTCGCGATTTACACATTGGAGACGAAGAATTTGATAAAGTGGAAATTGGTCAATATGTATTGGTTGAATTAAAACGATCCAAATTTGCAATCAATGATGCTTTTATCCTATCAAGTGGTAAATATATTTCAAAGAATAAAGATCAAGGCGAAGAACCTGAAGTGGATGAAGTAGATAAAGTAGATGAAGTAGATGAAGTGGATGAAAAGGAAGAAAAAGAAGTGGAAATTGAAGAATCTAAATATGATATTGATGCAGATACTGTTGCAGATGAAACATTGTATGTAGCGCCAGCTGCTTCTGCTGTACCAGTTGCTTCCACTATACCAGTTGCTTCCACTATACCAGTTGCTTCCACTGCTTCTGCTGTACCCGCTATACCAGTAGTACCAGTAGCTCCTGTAGAAAAAGAGATTGCTTCATCGGCTAAACCAAAATCAGTAAGACCTGTAATGAAAAAGAAAACAGTAGAACCAGTCGTACCAGTAGCACCTGTAGCACCAGTAGAAGTAGATGAAAAAGAAGAAAAACCAGTAGCATTTAATCCTGTAGCTTCTATAGCTTCTATAGCTCCTGTAACTCCTAATTCACCCATTCGTGCAAAAGCAGCAAAACCAGCAGGGGCACCAGAATCGCCAAAAAATAAAACACGTGAGCAGCAAGAAAAAGATGATGCAGCACTTGCACTGCAGTTACAAGATGGAGGTAAAGTAAAAAAACGAGCAACAAAAACAAAACAGAAAGATGCGGTATAAATGCTTTAAACAACTTATACGGAAATATAAATGGAAGCTCATCAATTACGTAAATATATTTTTGATCATATAAAATCACTTGTTCCTTCTGAATATGAAGAGGTATTTCGGATTATACGTAAGAATAAAGAATCATATAGTGAAAATTCAAATGGAATTTTTTTTGATCTATCTTCAGTAGGTCAAGAAACACTCTCTAAAATAAAAGAATATCTAGATTTCTGTTTAAAAACACGTCAAGAACATGAACTTCGTCTAAAAGATCTTGAAACTATTCGTATACATAATGAAACGTATAAAGATGAAGATGAATAAAAATTGATTTATCAAGCCATCGTAGATTTATCAAGCCATCCATTCTGGATTTAACAAGCCATCCATTCTGGATTTAACAAGCCATCCATTCTGGATTTAACAAGCCATCCATTCTGGATTTAACAAGCCATCCATTCTGGATTTAAGGATTCACCACTATTATTAATAAGAAGACAGGATGAACCCTGTTAAAACCTATCAGAATATTAGTTTTAAAGAACTTATCGCATGTTCAGAACAGAATCCACATCGTTCTGCTGTTTTGAAAATGGAAGAAGTAAAGCAAACAGATGATCGCACTTTACATAAATTGGATCTACCCGAATATGTATCACATGTTATTCAACCTGCGAGCATTCTTAGTATATGCAACTGTATTGCTGACCCCAATTATTATTACATGGCTCCTCCTAATGCACGTACTCAACTTTTAATTGATATTACTACTACTCTACAACAGAAAACAGATGAGCTCAAAACATCTGCCATTTCTCGTAAACGTAGAAAGATTTATGATTTAATCGGTGTAGCCTATGATCAATCTGCTATGACAGACAAAGATACACTAGAATTAATTCATGGTATTTCTGTACTCTGTAATCTACAATTTGTTATCATTAAAGAAACTGTACAAGATAATATAGAAAATGGTTCCATGCAAGATACTGCATTAAAAGGTGAGATTCTCTTTGGTACAAATCCAATTCATTGGACAAAAGAACATCCCATTTGGATCATTGATTTTAAATCACGTTGGATTGCTATACCTCATACAGTTCTACCCGATCATATCTATTCCATTCTTGGAAACTGGTTAGAAGGCATACAACAAAAAAGATGGATCGTTCAATGGCCTGAAATAGATGAAACTAAAACAGAACTCATTCATCAATTAATGATGCTTCCTGGATGGCAAGAAACAGATCGCAAACTCTCTAAAGATCAACTTTCTTCTCGTCTAGGACGATTGCAAACGCTACAGAAATTAAACTCGTTTTAAACATAAACTTAAAGTTTATCACAATAATATATAGCAATGGATATTAAAGTCGGTGTACATCTCATTGCGAATATATACGACGTAGAACCATGCTTACTTGAAAAAATGGAAGTGGGTATTCCCATTTTAGAAAAGATCGTACAAAATCTGAATCTGCATGTAGTATCTAAAACTGGATTTCAATTTGATCCAGTAGGATATACATACGCATTCGTTTTGTCCGAGAGTCATTTTACGATTCATACATATCCTGAACATCGTTCATGTTATATTGATATTTTTTGTTGCAATAAAGATTTTAATTCAGAAGATGCAATTACTCTTCTCACCAATGCATTTGGGACAACTCAGATTACATATCAAACAATATTTAGATAAAAATTGACTATGTCTTATTTATATTATAAACTTAAGGTGATTTTCCTTATACTTTATAGTAATGGACTTAACGAAGGATCAATTCAAGAAGATCACAGAGTTAATTCAACTCTGGTACAAGGATCCAACATTTGAATTGGAAACTACGTTTGGTCCAAAAGGTACAGTTGATTCAAATACGTTCTTGCAAATTGCACAACGTCTTCGGACAAAGGAATTTGAAGTCATTCCTCAAGATGATCGTCTAAGTATCATCACTCCGAATAACATGCGTATTTCACTTCAAGGACTTGGTCTCATTGAAAGCTATTGCAAAGATAATAGTCTACAAGGTAAGCCATTTACTGCCATGATTAAAGAACGAATAGGAAATAATGCAGAACCCATTCATCTTCCTGAATATGATATCCGTTTTAAAATTCGCCGAGAACTTGATCTAAGTAATAATGATCCTCGTATTACACAGCTCCTCAAAACATGGAATACACAAGCTAAAGCGTTTCGTATGATTCGTCGCTGGAGTTTTAAAGGAAAAGGAATCCGCATTGATATGTCTATGATTCGTCAATCACAAATACAAGCCACGGGTGAATTTAAATGGACCTCTACTTTTCTGGATGCAAATATTTTACGACAAATGACACGATACGAAGTAGAAGTAGAATTGCTACATGAAAATATGAAAGAAAGTCCAGAAGATGCCTTGGGAATTACCTTGCGTGCTCTCATTGCAGGTGTAGGAGAAGTACAGCGTGCCATTCAAAAGAATTCACTGTTGATTCGTAAATCAGTTATGCAATCAGTACGTGCTGAATATGCCTCACTCGTTAAATCCGATAAATTCCGTGGAGTTGGACCTGTCACCCTTGAAGTTCAAAATATGGATAAAGAAATAAATGAAGCTATTCCAAATATTCGCACAGGATTCAATGTAACAGATAAAGCAGATGGAATGCGTACCATGGGATTTATCAATTCTACTGGGGATTTCTATCTCATTGATCAAAGTATGACCGTTTATCGCACTGGTCTTCAAAACGCTACATGTGCAAATAGTTTGGTGGATGGTGAATGGATCACATCTTTAAAAGATGGAACTCCTGTAAATCGTTATCTGATATTTGATATTTATATCTACAACCGCGCCAAAGTTTCTCAGCTACCCTTTATCACTACAACTGACAGTCAAATAGATCGTGAAGGCGAATCACGCTATATCAAATTAAATGAACTCTTTGATAAATGGATCATTGAACCCAAAGTTACTGCAAAAGGTGTAACTGAAGCTACGCTTCTAATTATTGCATGCAAGCAGTTCAAATTTGGAAATGGTAATCAAATCTTTGAGCAATGTGCTACAATGTTAGACAGAGAACAAATCTATAATACAGACGGTCTTATCCTTACAAGTAATTCAGAACCACTCCCTGATAAATTCGGTGGACGATTCAATATGCAATTTAAATGGAAACCATCCAAAGACAATACTATTGATTTCCTTGTTCTATTTGAATCAGATGAATCAGGAGATAAAATATCCACTTCCATTGACACATCTGGTGCTACTACACGCTATAAAACAATGCGGTTATACGTAGGTGGCTTAGACAATAAAAGTCCACGTACTTCCATTTTAAATGAAACCCTTGTAGAAAAAGAAAAACCTAAATATCGTCCTATTCTCTTTCAACCTCAACAATTTGGTGATCTATACGCAAACTTCTGCAATGTTCTTGTCCAGAATGATCCTGATACATTTGAAGAATATGCAGTAACTGAACATACTCACGAACCCATTCAGCATCGTAGTATTGTAGAAATGCGATATGTTATTGGGAATGAAGCAGGATGGCGCTGGATTCCTACTCGTATTCGCCATGATAAAACAGAACGATATGTACGCGCCATTGCACAAGGTGGAGATATTAAATATACAGGTATGATGAACGATGAAGGAACCGCCAACTCTGTCTGGAATTCCATTCATGATCCTGTAACAGAATCCATGATTCGTACAGGAAATGAAGAACCCAGCGAACGTGAAACTGCTACTATTGCTACTGCTGATATTACTAAGACATATTACGAGCAAAAAGCACCCAAAGAAGAAGTAGCAGGTGTGTCAGGATTACGTGATTTTCATAATAAATATATCAAGAATGAAATCTTAATTAAGAGTGTATTGCAACCAGGTAATAAACGGCTTCTTGATATTACATGCGGTGTTGGAGGTGATTTAAATAAATGGGTATACGCCAATGCAAGTTATGTCATGGGTATTGATATTGCTGAAAATAATATTATCAATCCGCAAACAGGTGCATATAGTCGTTATGCAAAAATGATGCTTGATGCAAAAAAGAAACGATTGCCTAAAATTGCATTTGCAGTAGGTGATAGTTCCAAATCCATTGTAAATGGTGATGCAGGTTCTACTCCTGAAGAACGCGACATGATGCGAGCCGTCTTTGGTAAAGTAGAACCAGAAGGTGCTGTACCTCCTTATATTACAAATGTAATGAAAAACTCATTCAGGGAAGGAGCTGATGTTGTGTCCTGTATGTTTGCCATCCATTACTTCTTTAAGAATAAAGACACACTAGATGGATTGCTTAAGAATCTGGCAGATACTGTAAAAGTGGGAGGATACTTTATTGGTTGTTGTTTTGATGGAGAAACTGTCTTTCGGTTATTAGAATCTGTTGAGAAAAACGAATCTGTTACTGGAACACATAATGATGTTCAGCTCTGGAAAATTAAGAAAGAATATGATCAGGATGAATTAACCGATGATGATAGCTCTATTGGTCTACCGATTCATGTGGATTTTATTAGCATTGGAAATGCATTTACAGAATATCTAGTATCCTTTCCATTACTTGTGGCCAAACTCAGAGAAATCGGTCTGGAACTTCTTACCACTGCAGAAGCAAATCGGATTGGATTACAGCACAGTACTGCCATGTTTCAAGACAGTTATGAAATGGCAAAAAAAGGTAAACATAATTATGTCATGCCTGATGCAGTTAAAGACTACTCCTTTCTTAATCGTTGGTTTATCTTTGTGCGACGTCAAGAACTTTCTGGTAGAGTTAAAGATACAAAAGCTGTAACAAAGGTATTGTCAGAGTCACGTCCAGGCGTATATAGACGATTTGAGGAACGTATTATTGATGCTGATCCTTCCTATGCTAAATTCCTCACTGTTGATTCTAGTGACTACAGTGTATTGCAACCATGGCATAGATCATACGTAAAAAACATTTTAAAGGCATGGTTTCCATCTACCCTGAGCCATATTGTAGATGCTACTGCACATATTGGTGTAGATTCAATCTATTTATCTGATTTGTTTCCTGGCGCAAAAGTGGATGCATATGAAGTTGTACCTAATACATTTGAAGCATTGAAAATTAATATTCAAACCTTTGATAAAGAGGATTTCATTGTACCGCATTTACAGGATATTTCATTATGGGATCCGTCTGAACCTATTGACTTATTATTTGTAGATCCTCCATGGGGTGGTCGTAATTATAAAAAAGTTAAAAAACTAAACTTGTATCTTCAAGCAGAAGGTGAAGCACCCAATGAAAGTAAAAATATTAAAACGATTCTTAAAAAATGGCTATCATCAGGATACATTAAAACAGTTGTTCTCAAAGTTCCCACCAATTTTGATCTAAATGATCTTCCACCTTACAATCTTCAAACGGATGCAAAAGTTGTATATAATGCTACTAAAACGAAAAAAGATTATGTACTGATGATATTTAGAGCATCTCCTGAAATCTTACGTACTGCTCCTGCTCTTGAAGAAAAGGTGGAAGTATCTGTAACAGAACCTGAAGAAGTTGCATCTTCTGCTTTTAAGACAGATGCTGCTGCCGCCGCAGTAT
>Ga0187843_10000275_pt1 | contig 39929 bp, 21 predicted proteins | sample SpaLakP09_SKY_43_FD_134516 | JGI IMG/M metagenome (GOLD analysis project Ga0187843, IMG submission 134516) | Oligotrophic lake water microbial communities from Sparkling Lake, Wisconsin, USA - SP09_SKY_43 | ecosystem: Environmental > Aquatic > Freshwater > Lake | place: USA: Sparkling Lake... | reverse complement strand
CCTGCGCGGCTTGACTGGGCAACGCCCGAGCCAGGCTCGCGGCGCGGCGGAGTAGTGCGGCAAGTTCAGAATCATTGGCTGCAGCAAAGCCCTCCGCATGTCGCACATGTACAAACGACCGCTGCATCTCGGGCAATAGAGCCGGCGTCGCCGCCTGCAAGCGCAAGAGGTAGCCCCCCTCGACAAGTGACAACACCTGCGCGCGCGCCGCATGGCGGGCGGACGCCAGCGCGACTCCTGTTGGGCCGCTGTCCAGCACGTGCTCAAAGCCGTGATCGTGGCCGGCCTTCTCGATCAAGGAACGCTGCAGCGGATTCATCGGCTCAGTCTGCTTGCCATCGGTATTCGAACGCATCGGCATCCAACGCCAGGGCGTCGCGCTTTTCTTTTCCACCAGGGATATTGGGCATCATCATCAACTGCATCTGAATGGCATTGGTGATGCCACTCAGGCAGGTCTTGGTCTTGATCCAGTTCACCGGACTGAACACCTTGCCGCCGGGCTGCGACTCGTTGGCAGCCGTCTCAAGTGCAAAGTTGAGCGCCGTCGCCGCCACCGACGCGGTCCATTCGGCAATGCCCTTGTCTTGGGCCTGCTGCCAAGCACGATCGGGTGCCGGTACGCGATCAACATGCTTGCTGGCCACGGCAAAGCACATGGACACCGCATACAAGTGATGGAACGGCGCGTAAGCGCGCATCGCCAGAAGGGTTTCGTTGAAACCGTGAGGATTGTCCTTTCCCCAGCCTTTCTCAACCAAGGCCATCCAATCCTGCAACGCCGCGATGCGTTCCGGCGTGTAGTCGCGTTTGAAAAGCTGCTCGAAATACTTGTCGAAAATCTTGGTCTCGCTGTACGAGATGTTCGGGCGCTGCGAATGCCAAGCCATGAGCCGCTTGCCCAGGTTGCCCAGATCCACGACCCGCGAAACATTCTTGCTGGCGCCGGGCTGCTCGCCGCGCTTGCTCATGAACTGACCGTCCGGGTAGCGTTGTTCAAACGCCTTCTTTAGTGCCAAAACTCGTTTGTCATTGCTGCGCAGATCGCGCGGCTTTACGGTGGACTGTGAGTTGGTTGAGATGCTGATGCGGTCAGCGCGGTCGTGCTGCGGAATCTCGTAGAAGCGGAACATCACAAAGGTGTCGTCGAGCTGCTTGACCTTTTCGCTACATGACAGGATGGTGGTCAGCGATTGGCAGCCATTCACGACACTCAGGCCCTGCAACTTCAGCTGATCACCCTGCAAGGTCATGCGCGAGCAAATGGCCGTGATGCCGTTGTGGAAGAAGAAAAAGTCGCGGTGCTTGTCGCCGTAGATGGTGGCCTTGATCTGTTTGTTCACGCTGTTGGACAAGCCCAGCGACTGGCGAACGTTTTTCTGGAAGAGTGCGCCATCTTTGATGCCGGGGAATGCCAGGCACTCCCGCAAGGGGACGGCAGCAACGATCACCGCCGTGCCCGCCATTTCCATGCTCATGAACTTGCCCGACACCAGAGTCAGCTCGTGCTTGATGAATGGGTTCTCCTTCTCCAGCGCCAACTCATAACGCCGTTGCAGCTCATCGGTGTTCACCAACGTCAACGTAGCGGGCAGGTCGTCTGAGGCAGCAAGCTCCTTCTGGAAAGTAGCCAGATCGTGCCGTGCAGCGTCGGTCAGCTCGCCGGTGGTAATGAGTTCGAAGTGAATGTCATAGCCATCGTCCAGCGCCGTGGACAAGTCAGTCAGTCGCTGCTTAAGCCGGGTGTTAGCGTTCTGCTGGAGAGCAGCCAAATCTTTGAGCTGCACCCAAGACGAAAGCACCTCGCGCAGCGGCGCTGCATCCACCGCCTGAGTGGAGATGAACTTGCCCTGCACCACGTACACCGCCTGTACATCGTCATCAATCACGATGGCATCGATCTGCTTGTCATCGGCGCCATCGGTAATGCAATAACGGGCCTGACTCGCATCCTGTCCATGGATGTTGCGCACATACCAGGCCACGAAGCGCTGGCCATCATTGGAAAAGTGCTGCTGGTAGTAGCTCTGCGCAACGTCCTGTGTGATCTTCTCGAACAATGTCTTCTCCCTGAAATCAAGAACGGTTCTGGCTGTTTGAATCCACCCGGTTCCATTCAATAACTCGCTTGCGCCAATGGGCCTCGATTGCCTGCGTAAAGTCAGCTCGAACAAGCTTGGCCCTGGCCTCGCACCATTCGACAGACTCACGGCGAACCACCACGCCCTCCAGGGGCCCCTTCCGATAGCGGCTTGGGGTTGCGTCTACCAGTTGCTTGAGGGCAGCCACCGTGGTCTTTCCCCGTGCTATCCGTGGCACGGAGGAAAGGCCCGCCGAGACTGCAAGCGAATTACGTCGTGTCGTGCTCCAGAAACGGCCTGTCGAGCGGTCGTACACATCGAAGAGCAGCAGCCAGTCCGGCAGCGCTGCATAGTCAAGCGAGTGGCGTGCGACACACCATTCACCAAACAGGATGATGTTGGGTGTCAGTGCTGAGCGCACTGCGTCGCCATGCTGGGCGAGCCACGCGGGCAGGCGAGCGAACTGACCAGCATTGGGCCCGGCCAAATACTGCCCACGGTTCTGCGCGCGTAGGCCCCCGTCGGGTCCAAGCGAAAAGCCCAGATTGGCACCGTCCAGCTTCTCTTCCACCACTACATCGCCAGCCAGCAGCGCCCGCACCTCTGCGGGCGGTAGCACTTTGTCATCACGTGGCGCACCTTCGCCCAGCCACGCAATGTGCGGTATGTGAGGGAAGCGGACGAAATCAAGCATTTCATCGTGCCTTCTTCGACAACCATTTGGGGTGACACCACTCAGCGCCAATTAGTTGTTGTACGAAGACGCCGGCGCGTTCCATTTCTTTTTGCCAGTCATACCAATCGGTATCACATGAATTTACAAGAGTGCAACCACCAACGATTCCGCCGGCAGCAAGCACGGCTGCCACCATCTTTCGATCAGCATGATCTGTGACGACCGCACTCAAGTCCGAATCTGAAATTGCTGCGCTCTCTGGTTCATTCCATTCGATTTCGAAGCCAAAGAGTTGCCCAGTTGAGAATTTTTGCAGCACTACTTGCAGGCCGTAGTCCTGCTCTGTCAGTTTGTCTCGTCGAGTCACGCCTTTGTATTCGTCGACGATGACCCAGCCCCAGTCGAGAACAATTTGTGCTTCGCTTTCCTCAAATGAGATGAGCCAATCGAGCACCTTCTTTCTGAGCACGCCATCTTCAACAGGCGTGACGTCTTCGGCAAATGGAGACGCTTCGTGTGCGGCACTGGCAACGAGCAACACGTTAGTATCAACGACGTGTTTGCTGGCAGTCATTCTTGTCTGCCTGGATCGCCAACTTGAGACGTTAGCCGGGCCCTTGCTTGCTCACGAGTCTCACCTATTGCATCGCCAAAGAACTTGTCCGGCCAATTGGCAATTGCCCCAAACTTGTTGGGAACCAACTCTCGTAGTTTTGCCTGTCTCCCCTCGCGTTCGATGAAATACATGGCCGCGTCATTAGGCTTGATTCTCTGCTTGGCGATCAATGTTTGCATGCGCCGGAAGAGGTGCTCCGAATGGGTCTCGACTAGGAACTGGACATTGCGCTCATGACTCACAGTCGCCAACAACTCGGCCAATCTGCTTTGCGCCAAGGGATGCAAGTGGCTCTCGGGTTCTTCAACGATGACGATATGGCCGGGCTGAGCAAATAAGGCCGCGACGATGACGGGAATGACCTGTGATACGCCCACGCCCACATCCTTGAGATTGCTGGCCTGTCCATCGTTCTCGATCATCAATTCATAACGCGCGGAGTCGCCCAGCGCGCGGATGGCAAGGCCATCCGCCAGATTCATTTCCTTGAGCCAGTAAATCGTCTGCTCGAATAGTTGGGCTTCAAGGGGTTGGGCGTGATTTCGTTTCATAGCCAGCGCTCGCGCGACGCCGCTGGCGATCAAGGCATCAACTGCCTTCGCGCCATCGTCACCAATGTGGGCGGGCATACGCCCGGCCCACACGTAGTCACGCTGCGCCATGCGTCGGACTGGCCCGAGGTAAATGATGCGTCCTAGTTCGTCCAGGAGGCCGGGACCAATCGGCTTGATCAACTCACCGTGGCTACCCAGCCTGTTCAGTGTGGATGCAGAAAAGGCGAAAGAGCGCTGCGGCCGGAAATCCGAACTCTGACCCAAATGCTTAACCTGCGTGGCTAGCCTCAGGCGGTAGATACCGGCCTTGCGACGCTGCACCGTGAACCCTTGCCCGTCCTTCCCTAGGCGCAGATAGGCCAGTTCGGCGCTACCTGCCGGGCCCTTGTTGTAGCGCGCGGAAAACAACGTCGAGCTTTCAGCCTCACCCTGCGCCGCCCACCGGAATTCAATGCCCACTTGCGTCGCTGAGGTGCTTTCACTGGCGGCGCCGTGGCGACAAAGCACGTCCTTGAACTGGCCCAGCGTGACTGAATCGTCGGCGTCTGGGTTGCCCAAGTTCAGATCGAGGTTTGGGTCGTCCCCCTTCACTGTTTGCCGGATCAAAAGCAGGCTCTGAATCAGGCTGGACTTACCGGATGAGTTAGTGCCAAGGAGGAGTGTGATACGCGCCAGGCGGATGGGTCCTGTGCTGCGCCAGATCTTGAAGTTCTCTAGTTTCAGGTGCGTCAGCATCAGTGCAACTCTCCTCGATCCAGTTGATCCCATGCAGCCAGCACCAGGGTTTGTGTGCGGTACTCACCGTGTTCTTTTTTTTCTTTGGTCTTGAGCACGCGAAAGGTCTCAGAAGGGTAGCCTTCGCCCATCACCTCTTCGGGGTCGAGAATGTAGCGCAGCTCATCTTTGCTCAGACCATACAAGCGCGCATAGTACGCATCGAGTTCGGCCCGAAGCCCAGCGCGCCGGTCGGGCTCGAAGGCAAAGGGTTCCCCTTCGAACCCCAATTCATGTGCCCAGCCAGATAGGTCGTGCGAGGTGTAGGTCAGCTCAAGTACGCGCGGGACGATGAAGGTGAGATCGGTATCGGTGTAGCGTTCTGGGGGCAGCACGGGGAACTGCTTCAAATAGCCGTAGGTCAGATGCGTTCCGCCCACTTTGACGCGAGCGCAATAGTCCAGCGTTAGCGAACACAGGTTGGCAAGCAATGCGGCTGTACGTTGGGCGCTGGTTGTTGTGGACAGGAGTGGCATGGTGTGCCCCACCCCCGCCAACGGCATCACTGATGCAATTACGGTTCGCTCCACGGAGCGTAGGGCGATGTCGCGCCAGCCCATCAACCACTTCGGGCTAGTCGCTATCAGCCATTTCTCGGCCAATGCCTCCACAGAATCCGAATCAGTCAAAGCTTCAAGCGGTTGCGTTAAGTGCCGGTGCTTGGACGTGTAGTCAATCACCGCTTGCACAGAACTTGGGGCGGTCATGTACCAAGCCGTCCCGTTGTGGCTACCCGGTTGATAGCGAACCACCTTTTGCTCGCCCTCGGCGGGAAGGTAGTCATCGTTCAGCGGCTGAATGCAGGCTGGGTTGTTGCCGACCAAGCCCAAGGAGGTTGGCGCAATGGTTTTGGCGTATGGATGCGCTTGCACAAACTTCTGCCAGGAGGGGTACATGCCGGTTGCAGCGAGACTGCTGCGGTGGTCAGCTAACCACCAGCCGAACAGCAGTTGGGTCGCACACAACACGATAGTTTGTTGATTGCGATCCTTTAGCGCCTTGAGGAGGCCCTCAGGCAGGTGTGCCGTGCGGAGCCACACCTCGCGTTCGCTCACCCAGTACCGAGGCACCACCAGCGTGGCAGGATCTTGCTTTTCGGCCAACGTCATGTCGCGGCTGTTGCCGTCTGGTGTGTAGGTGGCCCAACGATGATCGAATTGGTGGACGAGCTTGGCCTCGTACAGCGGCAGCCGGTTTGGCGCGGGTTCGTAGGAAAACAGGTGGCTGTCGTTCGACATGTCAAGCATGCGCATAAACGAAATGCCCCACGGATTGGCGGCTGGCTCCACGACGCGGGCATCTTGGCCTTCGCCCTCAATCACTTCGTCCTTGATCAGGACCGGGGCGACGCGATACAGCTTTTTGGTCAGCTCGGCGTCTTGTTTGCTTCGAAATACAGGGCAAGTGAGCGTATTCGGATTGATGAGACGGAAGTCTGCGGCCGAAAGCGTGAACCATTTTTCGGGTTGCTGAAGATCGTCGATGGTGTTGGCGTCAAAAAGAAATTCAGCCGCTTCGGTTTGACCCAGCGTCAGTAAACAGAAGGACTTTCGGTCATCTGTCGCTTTGAACCAGGCGCGCACTTCGTAAAAGCTGATAAGCCGGGCGAGTAGTCGCCGGCTCGTCAGATGCCCAAATAAGGCCTTGGTGCTGTCATCGGTGGCAATACCGGTGGGCACGATGAAACCGGCGCGTCCATCGCTGGCATGGATTTGCAAAATCGTTTCGGCAAACAAGGCATAGGTGTTCACATCTCCCACGCCGGTGAGCGGATAACGCCCGCCGTCAGCGCCATTGACGTGGGCAAACAGACTGGCCGCTTCGGACGTGCGACGGGCGGCGACAAACTCGTCATAAAGGCGTATTTCGGGGTTACCTTTTGGATCTTTGTATTCCTCGTTTGCATCTTTTCTGTCTACGCTCGTCAGCTCAGGGTGAAGGTGGCGTGCCAACATGCCTTCACTGAGCCACTGGATGCGTTGTGCGCGTTCAGCCTTGTTGCGAGCCTCGGCCACATCGCGGTGGCGGGTTGCGAAGAACTCCTCCTCCTGCAGTTTGATGCGCTCCCATGGCGGGTTGCCCAGCACGCAATCGAAGCCGCCTTGTGCAAAGACCTGCGGGAATGCGAGCGGCCAATGAAAGACCTTGGCATGCCGGCATGCTGCCTGTGCCGCTGCTAACGCAGCCTGCTGCTCTGCCTGCAAGCTCGCACGTTGCAGGGTGAGGTACAGCGTGGTGGTGGTTGGAACGGCCTTGGCGTTCTCCTCTGTCTTGGGCAACAGATAAGCTCCCAGCAAAGCGTCCGCTGCAGCAGCCAGGTAGCTAGTGCGTGCAGTTTGAAGATACTGGGCATAGGCTTGTGCCTTGACCTCAATCTCGGCCGTACTGCCCTCCGGTAGCGCCTCAATGGCGCGCAGCTGCGCCAAACCATGTGTGTCTTCAAGCTGCAGTCGCGCCTGTTTGCTCTTGCGTTCTGCGGACAATTGCTTGAGCGCCGCCGTGTTTGCCTTGGCCAAGACTTTGCACACCTCTTTGTCATCACCGGACAAAGCCTTGAATGCGTCTTTGGCAATGCCATGCTCCAGGCAGTGCAGGCTGGTCAACCCCAGCAGCGCGTCACCCACTTGCAAGTGGTGATCCAGGAAGGTCAGAGGTCGGCCCTCTTCAAAGCCCTCCAGCCACAGCGCAGTGCGGGCCAGTTCGATGGCCATGGGGTTGCGATCAACCCCGAAGATGCATCGGGCCACCACCTCGCGCAGTGCATGGCGGTAGTCTTGGGGGCGTACAGCACCCGCCTGCCCGCCTTCCACGCTCCGCAACTGGGCCAACTTCTCGGCCAAGCGACGAGCGGCGGCCAGCAGGAAGTGCCCACTACCGCACGCCGGGTCCATCACTCGGATGGAAAGCAAGGCTTCAGTGGGGTTGTCGGGGCGGGCCCCCAGGCGCTGTTCAATAAGTGGGTCTAGCGCGCTCTTGATCAACTCCTGCACCAGACTGTCAGGCGTGTAATAGCTGCCCGAGGTCTTGCGGGCATTGCCTGCCGTGCTGCCCTCTTCTGTGATCCCCACAAATCCGAATGTTCGGGAGGGCAGGTCAATGGTGGGCACCAGCTCCAGCAGGCTCTCGTACACGCTCCCTAGCTCTTCAGGCCCCATATTGCGGTAGTCCACCGGGACCAGGCCGCTGACTCTGCCTTGGGGAACTTCAGCCCAACGCAAGTGCTTCAAGGCAGCAAGCAGGTAGGCGTTTTGCAGGCTCGAAGCGTCCAGGTGCGAGCACTGATCCGTCGCGAACAAGCCCCCTAGCGCAGGCAATGCCAGCCGGGCTTGGCCGTGTGCCAAGCCGCGCCAGATGATGCGGATAGCCTGCCAGTAGTCGTCATGCCTGTTTCGGGCCCGACGCTTGAGGCAGAGCTCGCGCATGCGGCTGAGGGCATAGCCTTCCGCGTACGATTTACGGGCCGCAATGGACTCGACGCTGTCGTCCAGCGGGTGCAACACTCCGCGCTCTTCCACGGTGAAGATAAAGATAAGGCGGTAAATCAACCGTAGCAGCTGCTGAAAGTACGCATCTTTACTCAGGCTGCCGTCGTGAAGTGCCATGCGCAGCGCTTCGTTCGCCGGGTGCTGCAGAAAGCCTTCGCCAAAGGTCAGCAAAGCTTTTTCCACCCCGTTGCGCAGACCTTCTCGCACGCGGGTACCCTCTAGCTTGCCGGCCTCACGCCAGCGCTCCCAAACGCACGCAACGCCACCAGCCTGCGACGCGCGACTGGCGTGCAGCAGGCGCCAAACATTGGCGAACTCGGCATAGCGCTGACCGCCCAGAAGGTCGGCCAAGTCAAATTCAAGATAGGTGGGGCGGGTGAGCGATGCTGCGTCGCGCAGCAAGCGCAACTGCGTGCCGTTGCTGACCATGCCCCAGGTGTGATCTGGGCTGGCGTTGAGCAGCTCTTGCATGGCTTGGAACGCCGACTTCTTACGGGTACCCCCACCAGCCACAGCGAACCGCTCGTCGGCATCCTCCAACCCCATCTCGTGAGGGGCCACCAGAACGGCCAGCTTGCCCGCCAAGAAGCTGATTGGGTAGGCCATATCGCCGACATGCACAACCTCTGCTGGCTGCAGCGAGCTGTAACCCAAGGCGTCTCGCAGCAGCTCACTCACAAAGCCTACGGTGAGCCGGTGTGCGTTCACATCGGCTCGGTCCAGCTGACCTGCAAAGTGCTGCCACTGTGCACAGGCGATCTGGAAGGCACGGCTGAATTCGTCTTTTAGCTTGACGCCCTTGGGTATGCCATAGTCAACCTCCGTCTGGCCTTCGGCGCGGCCTTGCGCTGCCTTTTCAAGTTGGTCGGGCAGGAACAGACTGCCCTCCAGTTTGAGGGTGGGCAGGTTCAGCGCGGCCTGGGTCTTGCGTATGCGTTTCATCTTGTTCTCAACTCAGGCTTACAGCGAATCAGGAAGCAGCACGTACACGCCAACCACATCCACCGGCAGGCAGGGTTGGACGTTGTATTGGCCCACGTCGCGGGCCGCCTCGCGCACGCGCTTGTGGTCTGCCAGAAGGATGTCAGCGCGTTGTTGAGCCAACCCCTCAAGCTGCTGAGGGTGTGCAGCCAGGAACTCAATAGCCTGGCGCACCTCGCGCTGCACGGCTTCCGCTGGAAGATTGCCACTCGGCGTGCACTCAATGAGGCGAGCCGCTTGGTCGTCTGTCAGCCACTCCGGTTTCCCACGCCCCCGCACTGCCAGAGCCACGGTTTCTTCGGCCATCATCTGGAAGGGCTCTCGGCGGCGCACGTAGCTGAGCTGATGGCGCAAGCGCAACAGATACAGCGTAGTGGCGACCTCCACATCGTTGGTGAGAGTGGCAGCGCAGCGGGCGGCCACAGGCAGTGCAGTGCCGAGAGCGTCTTCCAGCAGGTACTGGGCCAGCAGCCCCACCACCGGGTGGCTGCGGTGCAGCTCTTCATAGTCAATCAGCTGGGGAGCACCCAGCCCCTCGTCGGCTAGGCGTAGGCGCAAGGCTTCGGGCAAGTGTTGGGGTGAGAAGCGCGTCTTATTCCCGCGGCGCGTGTTCTCAAGCGGTGAGCCCAAGCGCACGCAAGCGCTTTGCAGAAAACGCTTCACGTCGGCCTTCGTGCCGAGCGCTTGCTGTTGTTTGTGCCATTCAGGCAATACTTCGTCGGGCCGGATCCGCCGCTGCGCAAAAACCGTGCGATTGGCCTTGGCCTTCTCCAGCGCGTCTTGCCATTTGGCCTGCAAAGGTGCAAGCAGGCGCTCAGGTTCGCCGAAATCGAAAGCCTCTTGCAACATGGGCGCCGGTGCTCGGTGCTCTCGGCGCATCAGGGCCGCCTTCACCAGGGCCTGATTGATGCGAGCGTCGTCTTCGGGCAGCGGCACCATCACACCGAGCTCCTTCTGGATGGCCTCGCCCTTGCGCAAGATCACCTTCAGGACGAAGCCATCAATCGGGTTGTCTTGGCCATAGAGCATGGTGCATCGCACCTCGGGGGCCTGCTGACCGAAACGGTCTACCCGACCTTCGCGTTGCTCGTGCCGCGTGGGGTTCCAGGCCAGGTCGTAATGGATGACGGCGGTGAACAGGTGCTGGAGGTTGATGCCTTCTGACAGGCAGTCGGTGGCAACCAGGATGCGACTGTCCGACTCGGCCATGTCTTCCACACGCTCTCTGCGCTCTTCCGGCGTGAGCTCTCCAGTGATGGGCTCGATCAGGGCGCCGGGGAACCTGGCCTTCAGTTGCTCCGCTACGTAGTGCGCCGTTGCGATGTAGCGGCAAAACACTACGGGGTGATAGCCGTCCTTCAGCATTTGGCCTACGTGCTGGATCAGCGCCGCGAGCTTGGGGTCGCCTGCCTGACCTGAGAGGCGTTGCGCACTGGCAATAAGCGCCTCCAAGCGCGCTGCGTCTTGAATCTGGCCGGGCGGCTCCAGGTCACTGGCCGACAGGTCGTCAGCGTCGCCGTCGTGCAAGCGTTCGTCGGTCAGCAGGTCTTCATCTGTCTGACTTCCTTCCAAACGCGTGGTCAGCGCTTTAACGGCTGCGGCCGGAGACGACGCCACACATCGAAGCAAGGCCAGCGTGGCGTACCACATCAGCCCTGCGCCCCCAGCGGCCCCCTCCCGTTCGGCGCTCTCAGCCAACTCCCGGCAGTAGTCTTGCACTGCATCGAAGAAAGTTCCCCACTCACCGCTCAGCTGGTAGGTCAGCTCGGTTTTCATGCGCCGAGCAAAGCCCCGACCATCTTCGGTTTCGGCCTGCCACTCGGCGATATCTTTGCGGCGCCGCTGCACGAAGTGGCGAGCCAGTTCTTGGCGCAACGGGTCACTGGCCGACATGCGCCCCTGCAAAGCCAGGAAGCGCGGATCCAGCAGGGACAGCAGGTTGTAGAACGCCACTTCATCGCCGGAATGGGGCGTGGCGGTGAGCAGGAGCAGGTGGCGTTTCTCGTCCTTTGCCAGACGCTGCAGCAGCTCAAAGCGCAGTTGCTTGCCTGCGCCGCTGCTGGCGCAGGTGTGGGCCTCGTCCACGATGATGAATTCGGGTGCAGTGGCGATGAACTGCTCGCGGTTGCGTTCGCTCTTGATGTAGTCAAGGCTCACCACCACCACAGGGTGGTGATCGAACAAGGCCACACCATGGGGAAGCTCCCGCTCAATGCGGACGGCTGATGAAGCCGTGAGAGCCACGGCGTGCAAGTTGAAGCGGGTCTCGAGCTCTGATTGCCATTGCTCCACCAGGTGAGGGGGGCACAGCACGGCAAGGCGCCCGATCTCGCCTCGGTCCATCAGCTCGCGGGCGATCAGGCCTGCCTCCACGGTTTTGCCGACACCAACGTCATCCGCAATCAACAAACGCACAGTGGACAGGCGCAGTGCCATCAGCAAGGGCACCAACTGGTAGCCACGTGGCTCCACCGCGATATTGCCAAATGAACGGAAGGGGCCCGCACCAGCTCGCAGTGTCAGACGCAGGGCATCCCGCAACAGGACAGCGGCCGCATGGTTGCCTGCCCTTGCTGGGTCTGGCATTTCGAAGGTGGCATGCTCAACAGGAAGCAACTCCAGCTCGGGGATCAAAGCAACGGTTTCGTCTTCGGCCCCACCGAGGGGGCGCAGGCGCAGCCAGTCGCGGCGAGAGTCCGTCTGCACCACCCATTCGCGGCCTCGGGCGCGAACCAGGTTGCCTGGCAGAAAATCGTGTTCAAGTGTTGTCATGAGTAGCGCCGTGAGCGTCAGGGGGCCGGACCAAACACGGCGTGGTGTTCAGCAAAGCGCGCGGCCCAATTTTCGGGTTCGGAAAAGTCCAGCACTTGCCAGCCTTTGTCGTGCAATGTTGCTGCGGTGGCAGCATCGATCCGGCTGAGAAACACGAGAGCGCGCGCAGCCTTGTACTGGGCAGCAGCGGTGGCAGCGCCCTGGTTGACGGGTACGTTCAGTGCATCCGGCGGGGGCAAACCTGACTGGGTCAAGAACGCTAGCCAGCGCGAATGCAGGGTGTCGTGCTCTGCTGCTGTTTCCGCACCGGTCGATCCCACCGGTTCGCCAACATCAACACGTCGCGGTACTACCTGGGCATTTGCCATGGCAACCAGCAGCTTGAGAACCTCCGGGTTCCGGCGATTGATGTGCTCATGATCGGGCTGATTGAAGTAAGACAGCAGGCACTGGTAGCAGCCCGCCTCGCAGATGTGATTGCCCAGGTCATCCTTCAATTCCAGCGCGGGCAGATCTTCGAGCCGCCAAATGCCATCGGCAGGGGGCTGATGGTGAAGCAGCATCAGCGCGTTCTGTGCCACCAGTGCCAAGCTGGCTGAATCGTTGGCCAAGCGTGTGAGCACACCTGCGCCGCCTTCTGCTGCCTCGTAGAACAGCAGTGCACGACGCTCGTCGAGCTTGGGCAGCGGTTCGGCCACCAATTCAGACTCTTCGATCTGGAAAGTCATCTCGATGCCGCGTTTGAGGGTGGCCTGCAAAGTCGCCATGGCCTCCAGCGGCAGTGCATGCATTGGCGCGAGGATCAGCAGGTTGCGATGGTCTTCAACAAACGGAACGATGCGCTGGTTGGGCACCTTGTCCATAAGAGCGTCGTCATTGCCGTTGTCATCGCCTGCATCCGGGGCGTCTTGCTTGCTCCAAGTTCCCGTGATGGGGTTGATGTAGAAGCCCAGTTGCTCCTTGTCCTTGCGGCGGCGCCAACCTCGGTTGATGCGCCAGATGCGCGCAGCAGGCGCGTAACTGAGTTCGGCCAGGGCATGCTCTCCCTGCAGGACGTCGGCTTTTTGCTTCTGGATTTTCCCGTCAGGCCCAGGCAGGAAACGGTAGGTGGTTTGCAGCTCAAATCCTTGGCGCTGCCGATCCTCGTCGTTGATCGATATGCGCTCCACTGGAACGGTCTCCACCGTTTCAATGCGATAGAGCTCGCGCACCCAATCGCTCTCAGTCAGCAGGGCATCGCAGTTTTCACAGCGGTTGACCAGTGGCTGCCCGCCGCCCGGCTCACCCAAGTGACCATAGCCGCACTGGCTGCAGACCAGCGACGTGATCGTCGAAAGTTGGCTGTTGCCCGAGATGTGGTCGGCATTGCCCACATTGAGCTTGGCACGCACCACACGGTACATGCGCCCCTGGTGATAGATGAGGCTGCGCGGGCCGAACTCGGACAACGCCAAGAAGCGCGGGCGGCTGACCATGCTGCCTTCGTCATCCTTGCCGTTAGTCGATTGACCACCGCGAGCAGGAATCCAGGCCATGAGGGGCAAGCGGGGGAAGTTGTAGCCAGGCAGGAAACCCTGGCTAGCCAGATACCGGTAGGTGTAGAAGTCGGTGTTCTGGCTGTTGCCAGATTTGAGCAGCACAGCATATTGGCGGGCCGCATCGCCATAGCGGCGCTGAGCGTTCTGGCGTTCAGCGTGCGAGGCCGTATGGCTCTTGACGATTTGGTCGGCCATGTTCATCTGCTGCCGAGTGGCATCGAACAGCACGCGCCAGCGCTCCAGCGCGCCAGAGAACTGCTCGGGCGCACGCTCAATGACCTGCTGAACATACTCAGGCGTAAACCAGTGGCTGCCGTTCAGCTCATTCTGAAGTTGCCCAACCACCCGTTGCGCGCTACCAAGCGCACGTTCGCGTACGCCTGGTGCTTTGAAGGCGTCCTGGTAGCTCTGCTTGAGTGGCTTGCCAGGTTGATCCAAGTCGAGCATCGGGGCGATGCTGGCATCCAGCGGTGTCTGTGTGCTGGCCAACCAAACGGCCTGAAGGTGGCTGTCGACCAAGTCGCGGTTGGCAAGATCCAACGTAGGCGCTCGAACCACGCCATGCACCATGTCATTGGCATGGTGGAAAAACCATTGATCATGGGGGCTGAGCGCCGCACAGTAGGTCAGCACCAGAGCTTGTTGGCCTGAACGCCCAGCGCGGCCGCTGCGTTGCGCGTAGTTGGCCGGTGTGGGAGGCATGTTCCGCAGGTACACGGTGTTGAGCGCGGAGATGTCCACACCCAGCTCCATGGTGGGCGAGCAGAACATGACTGGCAGACGCTCCAACGGAGCCTCATGCGCAGGGTTCTGTGACCAGTCGTTGCGGTCCTTGTCGGTGTAGCGGAAGCGCTGCTCAAGGAGTTGCCGCCGCGGAGCGTCGACCTGAGCGGTGTGCTCTTGCGCCTCGAACTCAAACAACGGATGCGAGGGCAAGCGCAGCAGATCGGCCACGCTGAGGTACAGCTCTCGAAAGAAGGTGTTGACCCGGCTGTCTTCGCCCAGGGCTTGATTGGCGGTCAGGCACCAATCCAGCGCCGCGGCATTGAGACGCCAGCCCGCCAGCTGGGCATCGATGGCGTGCTTCTGCACATAGCCGTAATTTCCGGCGGCGCGCAGCAAGGCCTCGAGCAGCTCAACCCATTCGCGATCCTTCCAGTTCTTGACTTGGCCAGCAAACGCCGAGTCTTGCCAGAAGCTGGCAGTCTTGATGAGACGCATCAGACGAGACCGCGCGCCACCGGTGACGAGGTCAGCGCGCGGCTTACCTTTGTACTCCGGTCGTTTGCCAAGAATGAGGTAGCGGCCAGTCTCGAGCTTTTCATCCGGTGCAAAGGCCCAGCGTTCAGTGAGGTAGGTGTGGCCACTGGTTCGAGCCTTGTCCTGCTCGACCGGGTCAAGGTAGCGTGTTTCTAGACACAGATGTCGGCGCAAGTTGTCGAACAGCAGCCCATACAGGCGGGAGCGGTGCGCGGGGCTGAGCATGGAGAGGACATTGCTGTCCGTGAAAGCCGCTGCGTCCGCACAGAATTCTTCAAGCCCGCGATAGCGAATCGCCAGCAACTCCAGTTGATCCAGGTTGGGATTGTTGTAGCGCCAGCCCCTGCGCAGGTCGCGTAGCAACCGATACGCAATGATGAAACGCAGCGTGCGCTGCGCCTCCTGCCGAGCCAGGCCCATGAGCTTGGGCGAACGCAGATACTCGACGAGCGTGCTCTGGTCCACCTGATTGAAGCTGAGCGCCTTGAACACGGCGTCGGCCAATTGCTCTTCGTTGAGTACGCCTGCGTTGTCCTGCAAAGCACCAACCAGGCCGGCTCGCAGCGTGAGCAAAAAGACAAAATCATTGAAATGCCCGGCCTGCAAAGCAGCATCTTGCCGGTTGTCGGTGAAGCCCAATAGCTTCCGAGGGTCGGGCTGACCATGCATCGGATCGGGCAACGCGAAGAGCTGCTGCAAGGCACTGAGCGCGATCATCGTGGTTGCCGAGGATCGGCCTTCGCCTGACAGGCTGGACAGGCGGTTGGCATCCTTGCCATAGGCTTCATGCACGACGCCGCAGCTCAAGCAGAAACGGAACTTGCCTGGAATGAACCAGAACTCCTCGCCTGCGCCTTCGTGCCCTTGGGCATCGGCGGCAACGTGGTATGGGATGGCCTTCCTGTAGGTCTGTTTGACTTTAGGGTCTTCGCGACTCTGATCCAGCCAACTCTCAGGCAGGTCCTCGATCTGACCACCGTACTGCTGCCCCACTCTGACCGGGCAAAGGAAGCCGTAGCTTGCATCTTCGCTGTCGTCCACGCTGACGTCATCGATTTCTCGCGGGAGGTAGCTAACAGGCCGCTGGCTGGACTGCCATACCGGCAGATACTCCTGTCCACAGTCGCGACAGAAGTGTGCGGGATAGAGGTGTACGCCTTGGTCCTGCCGTCCAGGTGCAAAGCGCTGGGCATCGAGGGTGATGTGGCGATGGCCTGCGGCCTCCAGCGTCGTAAGCACCTTGCCTGGGCCACTAATGAACTGGTGCAGCTTGAAGGCGAAAGGCGGGCGCCCCTGCGGGGTACGCACATCATGTGCGGCTACAAGAAAGCGCTGCAGGGCCGCGCGAGCCTCAGTCACTTTGCAGTTCGCGTCCAGCGCCAGATCTTCGCTTGCGGCATGAATTGTCTTGGGCTTGGCGCGGCGGGGAGGCTCGTGATCAGGCAACTCGATGCCCAGATTGAGCTCGACCCAAATGGACAGCGGATCACATTGGAAGGCTTCGAAGTCTGGCCACTCAAAGCGCTCCCGCTGAATGGCTGCGGGCAACTCAGGGGCAATGGCCGTGACATCCTTGAGTGGATCTGTGACGCGCTCCAGCGTCTCACCGATCACATCATGCTCACTGATCAGTGTCCCGAAGAGCTTGGTCGCAACTTCGGCCACTGTTCTATTGCGATCTTCCTGCGTACCAGCGCTGGACATGGTGGCCGAAGTGCCAATGCAAACCAGTTTGTCCGCATGGAGTCGCTCGCGCAGGCGGCGCACAAGCAAGGCCACGTCAGCCCCCTGTCGACCTCGGTAGGTATGGAGTTCGTCCAGCACCAGAAACTCCAGATCTTCACAATGATCCACCACCTGCCGGTCGACGTCGTCGAAGCGGGTGAGGATGTACTCCAGCATCATGAAATTAGTCAGGAGGATGTCTGGCGGGTTCTCCGCTATGGCATCACGCTCGGGCTTCTTTTCCTGCCCGGTATAGCGGGCCACCGTAAAGGGCCGCTGACCTGCTTCGTAGCCGTGCAGGAACTTCTCAAGCTCTTCGAGCTGGCTGTTTGCCAGCGCATTCATTGGGTAAATGACAATGGCACGGGTGCGAGGTTTGCCGCCTTCAGCCTTGGCCCTGACGATGCGATCGATGATGGGGATGAAGAACGAGAGCGACTTACCGGAGCCCGTGCCGGTCGTCACCACATAGCTCTGCTGCGCCTGCCCCTTAGCCAACGCTTGCAATTGATGGGCATAGAGGTGCAGTGGTTGCGGACGGCCCTCCGGCTTGCCGACCTGGAACACGTCGGCACAAATGGGATGCAGCAGGCCTTCAGCTGCAAGTGTCTGCACCGTTCCCTTGCGCTGATAGTTCGGGTTGATCTGCACCAGCGGCTCAGGCCAGTAGCGGCCATCCTGATACTGACGCTCGACCTCTTGTTGGATGTCAGGTGCGGCTATACGAACAAAGCTGCGCGAGAAGTTGCTGTATCGCTCGACGAGCTGGTTGCGAAACTGAAAAACGTCATCCACGGCTCTACTCTCCCCTATCCTTTTTGTGGCCCGGCGCGTTGACGGGCGCATCATTCCAATGGGCAGTCAATTTTCGGTGTGCCGCCATCTGGCCCCCCGCGTTTTCTATACGGATCATTCAACCGCCGCCTACATGGCTCTCTGAATCAAACGCACGATGTTGCGGTTGATCCCTGGGCAGGCTTCCTCGATCTCCGAGAGGAAGAAGGATCGCTAGCGCTTGAGGACACACTCCTCGCGTAGTGGTTGCAGCCATCCGCACTGAGTTCGTTCTTATCGCCCGCTACTCGAAGCCCTCTTTTCGTGAGCACGACTCGCACGACCTTGTCTCTGCTGATGTACGTCATCCCAGCAGCACCATAAATTCGGTCGCTAGTGCTTCTGGCCGCACAGCTCGAGCACCGTCGGCACGATGCATCCGAACCAGACCATATGCTTCTAGAGTTCGTAAAGTTCGTGAGAGGTTGCTCGGCGCCCTGCCGGAAAGTTTGGCGAGCTCCGCCACCGTGCGCGGCTGAGACGAGCGCATCGTTTTGAGCAACTGTCGATTCTCGTCAGACAAGACACCAGCAAGCTGTCGCCACGAGTCAAACCAGACCGTGGGCATTGCTGTCCCGGGCCCCGCGGCCGATGGTGTGCTTGATAGATCGGAGCGAATACCTACGACGGTGCGCATATCTAGATTGATGTGTTCGGATGATCATATCAGGCGAACACATCAATTCGGGTTCTTGCCCTTGGTTCCGCACGTGGAGCAAGAAGCGTCAATTGCTCGTCATCGCGAGGGAATAGTGGAGGGCGGCTTCTGTGCCAATGTCGTCAATGCCATAAGCACTAGCGATTGCCTCCCAGGATCTGCCTCTTCCGCGCCTTGTTTCCGCGGTTCAGGATCTTGTAAACCGTCGAGAGCGCGATTCCTAATTCCCATGCTACCTGCGGCTTGCTATTCCCCTGCCGCAAGAGCCGATTGATGTCATGCGCGGTAGGCATGTACTTCTCGGAAAACTCCGCAGAAGCCTCCTGCCAGACCCGCTGCTTGAGTATCGCCCTGGGCACGTGCTCGCTGGCAATGGACCTTCCCCTTGCCGCCGGGTGATCTCTGTCAAAGCCAAGCATTGCTAAGTTGACCTCCTCTGAGTAGCGCCCCTTCCCGCACCAAGCCTTAAAAAACCCTTTGATTGACAACAGTTCCTTCAAATCCAGGCGTTGACGTTCACGGCTCCGCTTTTCCATGTCGCCTACCGGGGCTGGTTGCGCTTCAATCGAAACGGCCACCGCCAATATCGACCCAAAAAGCTGCTCCGCTGCGATATGGATGTCGTTGTCCATGACAGCTAACAACTCCCGAAGTTGATTGGCCAGAACCATGGCCCTACGGCATGACAAGAAACTCAATCCGGTAAGGTTTGCGGCTGCCTGCATTTCATCTGCCACCTCGGTCGTCCAAGTCGGGCCAGTGCGGAGCAGCTTCTTGATCGGTGCAACACGGGAATACGCAAGTAATTTCTGTTGGTAGCTGGGCCCGATTTTTTTGCCCAGTCGAGCCACCGTCGTCTCCTGTGTTTTCGTGGCATGAACACTGCAGCGTGAAATCGCACTGGCATGCCGGTAGCAAATCGAACAATGGCGCACCTCGTCGATCACGTCCAATGCTGTCATCCACGCCGACAGAATTTGCAACCCCACGCCGGAACTCTCATACAGCAACCTTGCGGCATGGACCTTCTTCAGATCGCGGTCCGCACCGGAAAAGCGAAGTTCGAATGGCACATTGAGCGTGCGTCCAATCCCGCTAAACGCCCCTGCGACGAAGCGAAGGTCATCTTGGGAAAGCGTGGTCGGCACACTGATCGGCACGGCATAGGCATGCACGCCGCCGAATTCGATACAGCTGTAAAAAGCGTCCACGTCCTCTTGCACTGTGAGCGATAGGCGGCTCTTGCGCGCATCATGAAGAGCCCTGACTGCCTTCTGTTTTTGAAGCGCCTCCGTCACCGCCTCTGGGAATTGCATGTCCGGGAGGCCATCCGCAATTTCAAAACCCTCGAGTTCCCACCGGGCGTGTGCAAACCGCAGCGCCTCAAGCTGCACGCGGCCAGGTTGGGTACGGAGCCTCAATGCTGCCCGCAGAGCCTCCCCATGAAACCGGATGAACGGGAATTGATCGAAATCAAAGGCCTCGATTTCAGGTACCTGACCGGTGTTGGCGGTGTTGATCAAAAACTGGACTGGGGACGACGCCAACGCATCGAATCCATCCCTGGCCCGAGTGATCAACTCCAGGGATATTGCATTCATCTCCGTCAGCAGGGCCTTACGAATTTCCGCCTTGGCGGTGGCGATTCCTGACTTCTGCTTCATTTGCGCGGCCTCGACTGCACTCGCCAAGCACCAGTGCAATCTTTCGTTGACGAAGTTCGCAGCCAACGCCCGCTCGTCCGTCGGCAATACATCGATCGCCAGATGAGTTTCCAGCTCTATCGCCGACCGCAATTGGCTCGCAGCCTCAGCCACGGATTTCTTGAACATGATGGGAGCTCTATCGACCTAAAACTGTCGAATTCTTCTACGTTATGCAAAAGTATAAGGATACAAGTTCTGCCCCCTTAAACACACTTCGCAACCGGCGCCCGATCTGACGGAAACGTCCAGCGCAGGAAATTGAGCAAGAACCGAAACACTGGGGAATGGGGTAGCAGGATGCATGGAAATGACGGCCATCGGAAGCAAGATCGGAGTCCGCAGGGATTTCAAGAAGTCGACCACTTGCGTCCCCTCGCAAAGCCCCAGCGTCAGGCTTGGCCAGCTCTGCCCAAGTACATCACTTGCGACAACGCATCTCCGTTCCACTCTGCTGAGCTTCGTCAGTTGCTCACCCGTGAGGTGAACTCGACGCCGATCGACCCCACAGGTTCTAGCAAATGAGCTCCCGCGCATCGAAAAAGATGGCTCGCCCATTGGGCGTCCGTGGCCACCAAAAAAGCAGCCATCTGGTCGCCAGTTTCAAAGCGGGCGGCGAAATGTTCGTTGAAACCCCCGATGAACGAACCACGATGCTCGCGATCGACGTCGACCCAAGGACGGTCAGCATCACCTCACAGCCCTTCACCGTAAGGTTGGATCTTGAAATGATCTTCGCGACAAAAGCCGAAGCTCTCAAGGCGGCGCCACGAGCCCGCCCTCAGCGAGTCAATGGCGAGCCACTTCTGGAGCGTGTCTATACGCCGGATTTCCTCGTCGGGCTCATTGGTCCTGTCCCTTTGGTCGTCGAAGCCAAGTCGGCAACGGAAGTCGAAAGGATCGAAGAAGAACTCGCCCGGCGCGGTCGGATCTTGAACAACCTCGGCTTTCACTATCTGGTGGTACCCAGTACCGAGATCAACCACCCCGGACTGCATGCCAATCTGGTCCACATGCGCGACGCCATGAAATACAGGCGGGACAACGACACCCGCCCGCTTCTTGATGGCTTGATCAAACGTGTCGCCAACCGACAAGGGCAATTCCTGTTGGGCGAACTCAAAGGCGCGGTCTCCGACGTGTGCATCTACCTCGGACTTATCTCGGGCGTCATTGGGTGCGATCTGCGCAGAGGCAACCTCGGTGTGGACACGGTTGTCTGGCCAGCGCAGGGCGACCTCCACCACCTTCAGCTGCTTCAGTTGGAGGTGTAAATGGCACAAAGGGTTCAGGCCGGACTGCAGATTTCCCGGCATGGGAAGAACGGATACGTCGGCCACATTCGGCAGTTGCACCAGAAGCTGGAGATTCACTCTGACGACGGCGACATGGTCATCCTCACACCTGAGCAATTCCGAAGGGAAGTCGTGGACGGCGACATCCGCTTGTTGGTTCCGGACGGGAACGGAACGCTTCGACCGGTGTCGACCAACTGGCGCGAGAACGAGCGCAAGACTGCGGCGCTCGAACGCGACAAGCGACTCAAAATCTTGAAATATGTCGACGGCGAGCGTGATCAAGGTCTCCAGATCAAAGACATCGTTTCTAAGCTGCCCAATTTCTGCAGGGAGCAAGAATTGGGCGTGGCCCCGTGCGAGCGCACGTTGCGCGACTGGCGGAAACTGGCGAAAGGCCATGAGTCCATGTTGTCGCCCGCATGGAGTCGGTGCGGCAATCGATACCAAGGTCCGGATTCAATTCTTCTTGAAATCATCGGGGAAGTCGTCGACGTCGCCGTGATGGGCAACGATCTCTTCACGCTGACCGCGGCCTGGGGATTCATCGAGGCTCGCTTTGATGAAGAATGGAAAAAGCGCAAGGGTGACATTGCCCCACCGAGGCACTCCATCAAAAAACTAAGGAACTTCCTACGTGCCATGCCGTGGGTCGATCTGATGAAGATGCGCATGGACGGCCGCACTGCCCGTGCCATCACCCGAAGGGCAGTGCGAGCCCACGATACCGGGGTCTTCTGGGAGTGCGTCGAGATGGACGCCACAGTCCTGGACATCCTGGTCCGGGACGAAGAGGGCAAGGAAATCGGCCGTCCCTTGCTTTACGTGGCCATCGACGTGGCCACCGGCTATCCCGTAGGTCTGCATCTCACGATTCAAAAAGCATCGACACTGCCTTTTGTGGAATGCCTGCGCTTCATGTACTTCCCGAAGCCGGCCGGCTTTGATGAAAAGTACGGCATCAAGAACCGGATCGAGGTGTTCGGGAAACCTGTCTCACTGCGGGTTGACAACGGCTCGGAGTTCATCGGCAAGGCCGCCACGGAGTTGGTTCGGCAGCTGTTTGGGGACAGCGCACGCTGCCAACCCTACACGCCTCAAGAGAAGCCGTACGTGGAGCGGTGGAATGGGATTCTGAAACTCTACATCTTGACGTTGTCGGGAGCTACTACCTCATCCGTGAATGGCGAGCAACGCGCCCCTAAGCCCGGTGAAAAGCTCTTCACCCTGGAGGAGCTCCGAGGAAAGATCTATCGATTCGTTTACGACGTCTACGCCTTGCGCGTTAACGACCTTCGGTCCATCAGGTGCGGCAAGGCGGTCGCGCCATTCGACATCTGGCATGAGATGGCGGCAACCTTTACCCAACCCGTACCTGTCAGCCGCGAGGAGTTTGAAAAGTCGTTGTGTTTCAAGCGTGAGACTCGCGCACTCGGTCACGATGGCATCCACTACGACGGCTGGAACTACCACTCTGACGAGCTCGCTGCGCTGTATCTGCAGCATGGTCAAGGCCAGTATGAATTCTTGTACACCGACTTGGACGCAGTGACCATTTACGTCGTGCCGCCGGGTGGAGGTGAACTCGTCGCCGCCCATGAAAAACTTCTCTTGGGCACCAGTGTTGACCGTGCCTCCGCGAAGGCCGTCAAGAAGCGGATTGCAGACGAAAAGAAAATCCTGGATCGCAGGACCTTTGCCCACGCCTTGGTCGAGTACAGGGAACTCCAAGGCAAGGTGAAATCGAGCCGCAGCCGCTCTAAGCAAGCCCGCATCGACGACCTGCTGACGAAGGCTTCTGAGCACACAAAACTGACCATGCCACCGCCGAAATCCACCAACTCGTCCGCATCCACAACGCCACTTCCCACGACTGGCGCCGCGAACAGCGCGCCACGGGGACGGAAAATGGGAGCCACCCGTTGAGCAAGACAATTTTCGAAGACTGGATCTTCGAGCACATCCAGTACAAGACGTCATTCGACACCATGGTCGAGGAAATTGAACAGGTCCTGGATGGCGGCTCGCCCATCATCTTCCCCTTGGTGGGAGATTCTCGCGCGGGCAAGACGGCATTGCTCAAGGATCTCGAGGCTCACTTTGAGGATCGGGTCAGCCCGTCTGGACACAAGCGTGTCATCCGCGTGTCCATGCCGGCCACGGCTTCCAACGAAGCCTTAGCCATTCGGATCATCACCGCGATTCTTGGGGACATCCCCATCAAGGGAAAGCCGCATCAAATCATCGATCAGGCGCGACGCACGATGGAGGCGGCCGGCGTGCTGGTGTTGATGATCGACGAAACCAATCACCTCGTGGAAAAGCGATCCACAGAGCGTGCGCAAACCAAGGAAAATCGCCACGCGGCTGACTGGTTCAAAGAGCTAGGTGATTTGTCGGGAGTTTCCGTGGTGCTGGCAGGACTGTCTCATGTGATCCGCATGTACGCCGACAACGACCAGTTGGAAAACCGGGGCTTGGTCGGCGCCCGCATCGAACCGTACGCCTGGAGTGTCGGTGAGGATCGACAGCAGTTCCAGGACATGATGCTCGCCGGGATCACGCACTTGCAGGACCACGGCTGGCAAGTCGAGGTGGAGGCCGACTTGCTGACACGCCTTGCTTACTTGGGAGGCGGTGGCTACATCGGCAAAGCAAGGGACTTTCTTGTGCGGATCGAGGAAGTCGGGCGCAAGAGCAAGTGCCTGGATCGTGAGTTGGTTGCTCGGGCATACAAGGGGAAGTACCGCCTTGATGCCAAAGGTGACCCGCTCGCTCAAAAGACGATCGATGATGTGCAGCTCAATGGCGCGCACCGCGCAGCATTGGAGCGTGCTCTACGCAGCGGTCGAGGCCCGCAGAAATGACCCGGCACACCGCATCCAAGGCAATCCACTGGCTTCAACCCCTCACACCGCACCCCGACGAGTGCCTATCCGGATTTCTCGGTCGATGGGCGCGAGAAAACGTGCTCGCGTCGCGAACCAACCTCCTCAAAACCCTCGGCATTTCTCGCGCGATTCGCTTGCCCGCCGTCGAACTGCCAAAGCTGGCATCGTTGCTGGGATTGCACGTGACGGCATTGGAGTCGATTGCTCCGGTGGCTGAGCCGACGCGCGCCGTTATGCGCAAAAGCCACACCCGGCCGGATACGGAAGCGGTCTGCCCTCAATGCCTGTCAGAAGCGTCGTACTCCCGGCAACTCTGGTCCCACTGCCTCGCGACGGCTTGTCCGGTGCACGCGACGCGACTGCGAGACCATTGCCAACAGTGCGGCGACGGCATCCGGCACAACAGGCCACTGCCGCACCTCTGCGACTGCGGTGCGGATTTGCGCGTACAAACCACAGAGCCCGCTTCTCAGGCTGAGGTTGATTTTTCAGCGCTTCTCATGGGTAGCCAGCCCAAAGGCTCCAGCATCCCCCTGTTTCTGGGCGCTGGTATCCCGGCGGAGATCGACTTGTACGTCTGGGGACTTGCGAACCACTTTGGTTGTGCGGCCGACGGGAAGTCCCTTGCCAAAGCCGGCAAGCTGCCCCTGCCGAAGTCCGTGGAACAAGCGGCGGATCGGATCGTCCCGTTGTTCGAACTGCTTGAGGACTGGCCACGTCGCTTTGACGCACGGCTGAAGCAGATGATGGAAGCGGCACCGACGGTCGCGACCAGTGGCGTGGCGGCAAAGCATGGACGTTGGTACTTCTTCCTGTTCCGGACTTACCGACAGGATGCGTTTTACCCAGTGCGCGTGGCTGCAGCAAATCGCATCACCTCATCGCACGACGGACTGCTCAATGCGAGAACTCACAGCATCCAAAACATCGCCACGGTTGAAAAGCGATCGCTTTCCGTCAAGGAGGCATCGGCCGAGTTGCGGGTGAGCAGCGAGCGAATCAATGATGGCATCGACAGGTGTGTGATTTCGGCAAGCATTCACGACGAGGCGGTGGGCTATCGCCAGCGATTCCTATCGCGTGAAGAAGTCCAGCGGCTGAAGCAAGTCCAGTTTGAGCACATCAACGACACCGCTGCGCAAGCCATCCTCAATGTCCCGAAATCCGTTTACAACTTGATCTGTGAAGCCGGGTGGATCACGCGCTCCGATCCGAACGACACCGCTCCCGTTGTGTCAGGCTATATCCAGCATGTCCCGTTGCTTGGCTTGATTGAGCGACTGCGAAAGCTCGCGCAGGAGAACAAGGACCGCAAGATCGTCGCATCAATCCCGTTGCGGGAGCTGAGCTTCCGACGCACAACGAACATGCCGCGCCTGATTGGCCTGTTTCGTGCCATCGCTGTCGGCGAGCTTACGCCGGTGGATCACGACGAGCATCTGAGCATCGGTGGGCTGATGTTCGCGCAAGACGAAGTTGACCAGCGCATCGCGTCATGGTTTGTCGAGCGAGGGCTGACCTTGCAACAGGTCAGTGCCATGATGGGCGCTCACTATGACGCGGTCAAAAGCTGGGTCGACCTGGGTGTACTCCCCGCGAACCGGGAGCCGATGGAGCAAGGCGCTCCCTGGGTGGTTGACTTGCGGGACCTGGTGACGTTTTTGCAAAATTACTCGCCCCTGGCGTGGCAAGCAAAATTCTGCAATTCATCCAGTCGCGGCTTGACGTCGCGGTTAGAAGGCCTGGGCGTTACGCCGATCGCATCCGAAGACGTGGGTCGAGGACAACTGGTCAAGCTGAGCGACGTGTTCACCGCGTTGAAGGCCGCGCACATCAAAGACTTGGTCCAACTGCGGGACGAGGAATGATCAACACCCGCGGTAGCATTGGCACGCACTGAAGACGGTTACCAACATGGCTTGATGTCCTCCAGCGCCTCGGCTGCGGCCGAGCGCGCCGCCTCTCGCGCCTCCAGCATCCGCGCAATGTCGGTGCATTGGGTGAGGTGGAGCCATTCTTCGGAGTCAGCTGCGAACAGGTGATTCGGCAAGCACAGGATGTGCGCGCGAGCCTCAGCACTGTCGGCAAGCAAACGTGCGAAGTCGTCCATGCGACCACCGCTCGCAAGCAATTCAGCCACCAGCCCCACCGGCGCAATGGCCAAGGCCTCTTCACCAAACCATTCGACCGGGTCCGTCGGGTGGAGTGCCCCGCGACCAGAATTTAGGCAGAGCCAATCCGTGCAAAAATCCCAAGCGATTGAATCAACAGGCACATGCACACTTGCCCCCAGATGGGTTAGCACCTCAGCCCATCCCGGTTCAGCTGGACTGTTCGGCAGATCCTGCCATCGAAATACGTCGGCTGTTTTCACAGCGACCGCCGTTCAATGACAAGGCACAGCACACCAAGCGATGCTGGCGCGAACACCAACAAAAGCAACATCAGAAAATCCATGACGACATGGTGCGCTTTTGTGGCTGCTTGTCCAGCAATGCCAAGCCCAATGCTTGGAACTGACCGACAAGGGGCGAGAAGTTTCCCTCTGATCCCATCCTGGCACTTTATGGCAAGGAATTTGCCATATGGCAAACCTCTTGCCATAAACGCCAGCAGACTGCTCCTAGCATGTGGCTACCGTCGGCAGGTTAGATGTCGGATCGACACGTCGCAAGTCGCGTAACCATTGCGCCTGTGCAAGAGACTTCGATTCGTATTGGTTGCCATCGACAACTCGAGTCACAGGAAAGGACACGGGTCGCGTTTCGGTGTCAGGATGCTGGTACGGCGAATGGCACGCGTCACACCGACACGCAGCGCCAGTAGATCCTGTGCATAGGCTTTTTGGTCATCTGGCGCCCTGGCAATCCGCTGAAACATGCCGTCGTAGATGATGACCTCGTCGAACTCCTTGCCCTTCGACTTGTGAATGGTCATGAGGTGAATGCCGCGCCAGTCCTTCTGAGCCGCAGCGAAGTGTTCTTGCAACAGGGCACTTCGCACCGCATCTTCTGCACCTTTGTACCCGCCATGTGCGCGCCAAAGGGCACCTAAGCTGGTGCGCAGCAAGGAGCTGCGGTGCAGAAGCCGAAGGTAGCGCGCGTCCGTTGCCACTTGCTGCAACGCGTCCGCTGGTGACGCCGCCAGCAGACCGCGAAGATGGAGCCAGTCTGCAGCAGGGTCACCCGTCAATTGAAGATGGTTCCGCTCCGCTGAGATTCGTTGGACCTCGCTGACGATCAACTGGCGCTTAGCGCCGCGGACCTTTCCTGTCGCTACAAAGCCATTGAGAGCGCCTGCAAGGTCAAGTTCCGCCTGTGGCGTGGGTTTGCCTCCGCGCCGACCGCGAATATGAGAGTGAAGGGCTCCGAGCATTCGACTCGCCACGTCGGCCGCTGCGCCCCCCTCTAACAGCGTTGCTATCACGCCGGCGGCCAGCGCGGGCGGCTCTGCATCCATCGCAACGTCATGGTGCAACTCAGGCAAGCCGTCGGCCGCGGAAGACAGATAGTCGGACAAATCAAGCATCAGTCGCTTAGAGGGCACCAGGATGGCAATGGACTTGTCCGGAACCGTCTTCAGGCGGGTCAAGGCCGCGCAAACCGCGGCCTTGGTGCTGAAGTGCAGACTCCTGCCATACATGAAGCCATAGCGAGTGACCTTGACTTGCTGATAGGTCTTGCCCTTGTTCGTCCCGGTGAGAAGGTCGTTCCCATAGATCGTGATGTCGGTGCCGCTGCTGCGGTGGTTCTCGCCGACGAAATCAAAGTGCTTCGCTTGGAAAGTCTCCAGGAATTCGCCCACCCGCCTTGGGTCCGCACCTCGAAATTCATAGATGCGCTGGTCGGGATCAGCCAGCGCGATCAGCCGGCTCCGGCGCCCGAGTTGCTGGATCAGCGCCCATTCATCGCTGTTCGTATCCTGGAACTCGTCAAGGATGACGATGGGATAGCTGTCGGAATAGATGGCGGCAAGTCGACCGCTTCGTTGAAGCAGTTCGCCAACCAGGCGAGCAAACAAATCGAAATGCAGAAGTCCCTCTTGCTCGAAAAGCCGCTTCTTTTCGGCATCATGGCCGTTCTTGTCGATGTCGGTCAGATGCGCAGCCGCTTCAGGTGGAGGCAAAAGTTGCACGCCCGGTCTGCCGTTAAGCAGATACGCATGGCTCCTGAGAATGGTCCATGCGAAACCGTGGTACGTGCTGACCTCCAGCCATTGCAGATCCTCGCGCGAGATCAGCTCTGCAGCCTTTTCGATGATGCGCGCGACCGTCGGCCTGGCGAAGCTCAAGAACAAGACTTTTTGCCCCGGTTTGAGCGTTCCTGACCGAATCTCATCGCGCGCCTTCACCAACGCGACGTGCGTCTTGCCGGCGCCAGGACCTCCCAGCGCCAAGGCATGCTCGGTGCATGCCAAGAAGCGAAGCTTCTGATCGCTCCACATGATGGTCATGCCTATGGCTTTGGCGGGTGAGGTTGAAACTTTTCGTAGGCCGGTGCCGGTAAGACGGGCTCAGCTAGAACAGCCGCATCGCCAGCCTCGGCTGGGGCCGGTGCGACCTCTGCGACCTCTGCGAGCTCGCCGGCCTCCTCGGCTGGCGGTGGAGGTGGCTCGATGACGTTCTTGATGGCCTCCAACGTCACTCTGACGTATTCAGGCACGTCGTTGATGGCCGGGCACGAGGCGAGCAGGTCGCCAGCGTCTCCACCGCCTTTGGCCCAAGCGAAAAAATTCGACAACATCGCCTGTAGCTCAGCCAGCGGCGTTGCTGCTGACGGCGTCTTTGCCGCCAAATGTGGTGGCCAATCGCCCGCGGCTACAACTGCGGCGGCGTAGCCGCGGAGCGCGGCCTCAGAAGCCCCATGCAACACCAGGTTTTCGAACCCCTTGGTCGCGGACTCGTAGGCATGGTCGACCGAAGCAACGATGTCTGCCAACGCTTCCGGTGTCTGTTTGTCAAAGACAGCGAAGACGATCTTGCCGAGAGACCGGAAGAACTTCCCCAGCGGAGCGACATTGCTCTCGCCGCGCGCATCGACGATTGCTACGCCGAGGTTCTCGAGCGACTTGAACCGCGTGGCGTCCAGGTCGCATAGCCTGCGTGCAGCAGCAGGCAGCGCATCAAACTCAGTACGGCCCTCCAGCACCAGCACGTAGCGAGCGAGCAGCGCCTCGCAGAACCGCGCTCGGAACTCAGTGCGGTATGCCTTGGGCTTGACCGCTGGAGGGTATGTTGCCGACGTGCCGGTCATCACACCTGCTGCGCGCTTGAGGACCAGGACCTGGGTCGGGTCAAACTCCTCCAGCACATATGGCGAATGAGAGGTGAAGATTGCCTGTGCTGATTTCTGGCGCAGCGAATTGATGATGCGCTTTTGGGTGTGAGGGGGGAGCGCGATCTCAGGCTCTTCCATCGCGAAGATTACGCTCTGCTTCAGCTCGGCAATGATCGACAGAAGCGCCAGCACGAGCGTGTTGATGGTGCCTGTGCCTTGGTGCTGGTACGGCGCGGAATAGGTGGTGCCGTCTGGCCGCGTCGCGCCCGTGCCCATGAAAACCGTGAGGGTCTTACGGAGCATGTCTCGGGTTAGGTCCGAGACCCGCATGTGGGGCTCTTCGGCCCAGTCGGACGGCACGTAATGGCGCACCGCGTCCTGAACTGCGGCCAACAAGTCGCCGATCTCCTCGGCTTCGCCGACCGGCAGGTCCCGCAACTGGCCAAGCAGATCCTCCCACATCTTCAGGCGCGTGTTCTTCAGCCGCAGGATGACGTCCAGGAGCGACCCGCGTTCCAGGCTAAGAGCTCGCGCGCCCGTGCGCAGAGTTCGCAGGTAGAGGAAGCCACACCTGCGCTTGTCGGCGGTCGAGAAACGCACGTAGGAACCGTCCGCCATCTCGGGAACGGCGTAGTAGGTGTCGCCGGCGAAATCGTCCTCGTCGATGTCGTACCAACCGTTGAAGAACACGCGCACCGCGGCGCCAACATGCGGTAAATCTGCGCCTTCAGGCGGTGGCCCAGCCAGCAACGCCTTGGCGTTCGCATCCCACCACTCGATGTGGTCGCGGAAGTGTCGTTGCTGCTCCTCGGAGAGGCCGGCAACGATCACCTCGACCTGAATCGGAGTCACCTCCTTCTTGGCCGGGTCTACATACATTCCGGCGTAGAAGTCGTGCTCGTCAACTACCGGGCGCCGATTGAGCCGCTCAGGCCCAAGTACCAGGTCCACGGCTTCCAACAACGTTGACTTGCCGGCATTGTTGTCGCCCACTAATACGGTGTGTCCGTCGAGGTGGACCTCACCATGGACAATGCCCCGGAAGTTCCGGACACGAACGCGCACAAGATGCATTTCGCCCCTCCCAGTCTGGTGAAATCCAGACCATTAGTTCTTGCGCGACATCGTAGGTGGGATTCACATGAATCGCCACCCGATCGCTGAAATCGGGCACTCTTGCCGCGGCCCGTCGCAAATTCGGTGCGGCGTGGACTGCGCCGGCGGCTTCATCCAGTGAGGCACAGCCGAACCTCCGCAAGCGCCCATGCCCATTCAAGCCGCTCCTGCTCCAGCCGAAACCGTTCACCCCAGCGACCGCTGAGCAACCCATCAAGAACCTGCCGCTCGCTCGCCACGAGCATGCTGTCGGCCGGCACAGAGGCCTGCGTTTGTTCCTGCACAGCCAGATGTCGCGCATCCTCCAAGGTCTTCACATCCATCAGCACAGACTGCAGCTGAGGGATGACCTGACGAGCGCGATGCAACATCAGGAATCCATGGGTGTCGACATCACCCCAGTACATGACCTTTGAGCAAATGCGTATCCATGGCACTTCGCGGAGCAATGCGACCGCCATACCGAGCTTGAAGATGACGACGACGTCGTCCATGTCCGGTAGGGCAAGCGCCGTTTCCTGGTTTTCGACAATCAGAACTCTGGAGGGCTCGATGGGCAGACGTGCGATGTCGCTGACCGGCGCCTCCACGTCTGTCAGTCCGCCCATCTTGGCGCGCAGCCGAGAGCACAGCACTCGCAGACGCATGCGCGGCTCCTGGCGCTTCAGTCCAAGCAAGGACTCCAGGTCTGGCACACCCACTCCTTCCGAGATCGGTCGCAAGGCGAGCAATAGATCCCGAACAAGCTGCCTGCGTGTCTCAATCCATTTGGTGTGCAGGCCCTCGATAGGCAACTGTCGCAGGTAGAGGTTGGAGGGTTTCCTCTGCTCCGTCCAAATCAACAGTGATCGCAGCCGGGCGAAGTCATCATCAGCATACCGAGCAAGCGTCTCGTAGTGTTTGGCGAGCACACGATGCCGAGCGAGTGCCGGAAAGGCCCCTGCCAGACTTGCCGCCCGGTCGACGACGATATTCCAGTCAGACTGCTTGCCAATCGCCAGTGCTACATCAAGCGGCGAAGAGAAGACGACATGTGACGGAAGATGCTGCCGCCCCATCTTTGGCCAGGAACGCTCGACTCGCTCCACTTGAAACGGATAACTGATTGATTTGTTGGGCTCAGACCAGGCCGCAACCCAGGCACGAACCGCGTCCATTCCATCTTGCACCTCGGCTTCCGTAGGCGAGCCGAGTGACAAACGCCACGGCCACTCACCTTCGTCCATCAACCAGTTGCCGGCCTGGCGCTGATACTTCTGTAGCGCAAGCTCAAGAACCTCCTTGGGTGTTCGCAGCTGAGTCAAGTTGAGCCCCCCTGGGCAGCGTTCGCCGCGGCCGCCTCTGCGGAAGCCTCTGCACGCAACTTGTCAGAGAGGATTAAGCGGCCCTTCTCAACGTCATAGTCGATCTGCAGATGTGTAGAAGATTTCCGGCTGGTGCTGTGGACAAAGGCAGCGCCGCCGATGAAGGGCTCCAGCGCCATCACCGCCTTCATCGGGGTGGCCACGATCATCTGAAAGCCCATGGCCTCGAAGATCTTCATGGTCAGGGTGGTGAACTCGGCATCGGCTTTCTCGAAGGCCTCGTCCATGAACACCGTGTTGTAGCGAGGCGCCTCCCCGAACTCGCCCCCCAGTTGGAAACGCAGGGCGGCGGCCAGAATCGAGAGGGTCAGCTTCTGGCGCTGTCCACCAGACTTGCCGCTTCCGCTTCGATAGCTCTCGTGCTCCAGGCCAGCGTCGTCCAATTCCTTGGCAATGAACTCCACGTGCTGCCGAACGTCCAGCACCTGGTCACGCCACTTTCGATCGAGCGGGTCTGGACTGGAAAGCCGCCCGACGATTTCCTTGACGACGTGGAACCGGGCCTCGCCATGCGCCTCATCGTCGCTCAATGAATGGTCGAGGGCCCGTTTGAGGTCAGCTTTGAATTTTCGGACATCGTCCGTCAATCGATCCTTGGACAGGATCTCCAGATGGGTCCCAGACTCCGAGTTGTAGATACGCGACTTCAGCCCTTCGTTCACCACTTCGAGGCGGTCAGCGATCTGCGTTCGCTCGAGTTCCAGACGGGCAGATAGACGGATCAGCGCCTGGCTGCTGTGGTCGTGCAGCAGCTTCTTGAACCTGGCCTTGAAGGCGGGCAAGTTTTCTTCGACCAAGCGGGCAAGCGTGGCGAAGAAGTCCTCCGCACTTGCGATCACCGGATCGCGCCCCGCACCGGCCGCTTCCCAGCGCCTGACGAATTCGGCGAACTTCGCCTCGATAAACTTTTCCTTCCCATGGATCTGCTCGATCAAGGCCTCTCGCTGCGCGTTGAGGGCTTTGTCAACCGCCCGGGCCGCATCGCTCACCGTGGCCACTGCTTCCGCTTTCCCGGTCTCTGTGAAACGTCTATCCAGCAGTTCCAGTTGAACGGGGCTGAGACGGAATCCCAAATGCTCCGGCTTGAGCCGCAATCGCTGATCCTGGAGCCGGCTCAGTTCACGCTGCTCGACCGCGATCACGGCACTCTTGTCGCGGACCTTCTCGTTCTGCTGGGTTACGGCAGCCTCCTGTGTCTTGATGCGCCGCTCCAATTCGGCGAGGTCGGGGGATTCGCGGCGCATGGCTGCGATCTCCTTCTCTGCCTTGTCAATGCGCTGTGCCACCGATGCCACATCGATGTCTGCCCAAGTGGCATTGGCGATGATGACGCAGTGCTGCAAGCTGAGCGCATCTCTCTCGGCATCATCCTGTGCCTCCTGCAGCTTGGTTTGCAATCCTGCAATCGTCATCCCGAGTGCGGCGGCGTCCTCACGGTAAGCCGCAAGCTTGGCGGTGTTGTCCAAGCCCAGAACCCAATGCTTGCGGTTGTTGACGTCAAAGCGATCATTCTTTTCGTGACGCACGAAGGAGTGCTTGACCTGGCCTTTCAAGGTCACTGCGGGCCTGGTCGAGGCGCGGAACTTCTGCAGGTCCTCCATGCACTCGTAATCGAACCGTGCTTTCAGCTCCTCACGCACCCATTCAGCCAACGGTGTCTTGGCGAACTGCAGCTTCCTGACCAGGGAAGTGGCGCCGACGTTCTGGTTGCCTGCAGTTTGACCGCCCGCAGGGATGCGGTTGTAGAAAACACGGGCGCCCAGGTGTTCCTCTTCAATCCAGCGCGTCGCCTGCTCGTAGTACCGATCCTCGACAAGAATGGAGGTGGCAAACCCGCCCAAGACGCGCTCCATGGCACCTTGCCACTTTCCATCGTCAGGCCGAACCTCCATCAACTCCCCCGCAAACGGGAGCTTCTCGGGCGCGACCCTCAGCGCCCTCGCAAGCCGATCTCGGATGTCGAGGAGAAACGACGGGATGTTGGAAGTGCTTGTCTCCATGGAAGCAATCTCCAGGCGCACCGCCCCGAAACGCTCGCTGGCCTTCCTCAGTTCGTGATCAAGTCCACTCTGGCGTTCGCGCTGCCGCAGTCGGTTGCTGGCCCCGGCATCCATCATGGCCTTGGACTCCGCCACGCGAGTGGCCATCCAGGATCCATCTGCGGGTAGCGGCCAATCCAGAGCCTTGCAGGCTTCCTCGACCCGATCACGTCGCTTCAGGCGATCAGCCTTCTGCTGTTCGAGTTCAACAACGCTTTGTTCCAGCTGCTGAATCTTGCGGCCACCGGCATCGGCCAGTTGATGCCTCATGCGGTCCAGCGTGTTCTGCTCGGCCTGGGCCAACTCCTCGAGGGGACGCAGCTCCTCAGCTGAGCCGGCCAGTTTGACTTCCCGTTGCTGAATATCGACGCCGAGCAGCCTGTCCTTCAGCTGCTCCACATAGGGGTCCACTCCCACCAGCAGCTCGTCGACCGTGTTGCGCTCGAGGATGTGGCTTTGCCGCAGGAAGTGTGCCTCCTGCGCCGGCTGAAGCGTGTCACGCTGCTGCTCGGCGGTGACGACGGCGTTATGGGCCTCGTTCAGCTCGCCAAACTGGTCAACCAAGTCCTTGGCAACGGCATAGGTCTCTGGCGGCTCCAGCATGAACTCGCGCAAGAACTGATTCAGGTCGCCGAGATCTTTGGTCGACTGCGTTTTGTGGAGCAGTCGCAGTGCCGACTCGTTCTCAATGCCCAGAAGCCGTCGATAGCACTCTTGGTAGCCATGAAATTCGGTGTCGGCGTAGGCCGCATCAATCTGCGCTTTGAACTGGCGTACATTGAAATCCGAAGCGGCAAATGGCTTGCATTCCTTGACATCGAACTCCCGCTTGAACACCAAGTAGAAACGGCGCAGGTCCTGTGTCGCCGTACTTGTGCCCTTGATCCACAGGACCTGCGCCAGTGTGATGATGTGACCCGCCTTGTTGCGGTAAGTCTCTGCGATCGCTGACCAGGTGGAGTTCGACCGCAGATATTGGTGCGCAGCGTCCAGCGAACCCTCCTCGACGGTCTTGTCGCCCCACGCTCCACGTACATAACTCAACGCCGTGCGGTCAGATCCCTTGCGCCCACCATCTCCTGCGGCTGCAACGTTGTAGGCCAGATGCCGCGGAGGTGTCATGAGGGTTGCGTGGGCGTCCATTGCGGTGGATTTCCCCGCCCCTGAGGGGCCGACAAACATGAAGCCTTTGTTGGCGATCTTGAAGGTATGGACGTTCGAATACGTCCCCCAGTCGAAGGTCTGGATCTGGGACATCCAAAAGCGCTCGCTGTCCAAATCGCTGGGCAGGCTCGGGGGTAGTTTGCTCATTGCTGCTCCTCGCCTGCTGTAGATGGCGCGATGCCTTCCCCTGCTTCAATGTCGTCGGCAGGCTGCGGCTGCTTCAGCATCTCCTCAAAGATCCGTGTGAGCTGCTGCACCTCCTCGGCGGGGAAGATGAGCCGGAGCGCAGGGGAAATTTCGTACCGTCCTTCGCTCGCCCGGATCTTGTGCAGGACACCGAGGCTGTTGGCCCGATCGACGACCTTGTCCATATGGCGCCCAAACTTCGCGTGATCGACGTTGCCGTTCTTCTCGAACACCTGCAGGTGGTCTTGCATCTCCTGTACAGAGATGACAGCACGCTCTCCCTGGGCATCTGCGGTCGTCAATCGCTGCCTCAGAAAGAGGACAAGGATGGTGTCGAAGAAGGTCAGCTGAACGCGCTTGAGCAGGATCGGAACGTCGATCTCGTCGGAGACCACTTGCCGGGTAAAAGCCACCTCCATATCGCGGTCGACGACCAGCTCCAGGAAGAGTTCATGCAGGCGGCCGCGGAGCGCGCGCTCTTCCTGAATGAGAACCGGCCAGAGCCTCGGATGTCGACGCACGTCTACCGTCGGCCCTCTCAGTAGCTGCACCAGAACTCGTCGAGTCGCCTCGCTAAGTTGACCGGCGTCATCCGGGAAAAGCACCGTAGCCGTTGTCTGGCTGTCAGATGGATGGGCATTGTCTTGGTCCACTTCGTTTTCATGCGAATTCATCGATACGCTCCCTCAGAAAATAGATGGTGGGCATGGAGGCAGCTCGCTCAGTGCCATCCAAACCCATCCAGGTCACTTGGACTTTTTCTGGCAGAACCTCGCCGTGCTTGACGCCAAGCGCAACGTAGCCAACAACGGTTCCCAACCCTTGTTGGGCGGGGTACTTCTGCAGCAGGTCAGCGATCGAAATCTGACTAACCTCGGTCAGTGCATTCCGGATGTATGCACGCAACGCACGGAAATCGACTTCCGAATGCTTCAGGAGTTCAGCGACAACCTCGAGGTCAAGCTCGGATGGCGGCGCGTCCTCCATATCAGTTGCAACGCCCCGAATGAGCGGATCGTCCGGCCGTACTTGCGAGATCGAGCGAATCGATGCGTGAGACAGCGTCAGCGTGTAGTTCACCCAGGAGTTGGGCCGCAGCTGCTCCTTCAGATGCAATGCCGTCTTTAGCGATTCTTGAAGCAGGCCATGCAATCGACGCTGTTCAAGGAAGTCCCGGCTTTGGACAAAGCCGCGCAGATTTCGCGCAAGGTTTTGTTGAACATCTTGTACAGCGCCTCCTTCGGCTGCCAGGCTGGTCGTCAGCCGCGTGAGGAAGCGGCGCTCGTGGCGATCCAATTCGCGAGAGAAGGGTCTGGCGATGATCTCGCGCACAGATTCCTGCAGCAGGGTGGACTCCACTGGGTCTGTCAGCAATCGCCAGAACGCCTGGAAGGTGCGGCCCGCTTCACTTTCAGCGATGACGTCGATGCCTTCAAAGAGGTGCTCAAGGACTTGGGACCGGCTGCTGTCGCCCTCGACCAAGCTCTGCCTGAGCTCCTTGGCCAGGTCTGCGAACGCATCACGCACCCGACGAAAATCTCCGGTCAGATCGTCAGCCAGTGTGATGATTTCGCGCGCGCGCTCCAGCGCGCGCTCGTCGGCGATGGTCTTGACCACGCCTCGACTGACCTCATCAATTTCCTGATCGATGCGGCGGCGCTCCTCAAGCAGCGCCTCCATCCTTCGCTCCGGGTTGGCGTTGGTCTCATGCGCAAGCCGACTCAACTGCTGGATCACAGTCTGCAGGCGGCTTTCGGTGGCGGTCGACCTCGGTTTCATCACGCTTTGCATGTAGCGGATGGCCGTCATGGCATCGCTGGAAAGCTCATACTCTTCCTCCACCGCGCCAGGAGGGAATCGTCGCACCAGCCAGCCCTGAGTCAGCCACTCAGCGATATAGGCTTGAGGCGAGCGGTCCAGTTCCTCCCCGAGTCCTCGGAGCAGTGTCATCTGGTGGAGGACACGCTCGTGCAATGCCGAGCTCGGAAGAACCTTGTCAGAGTCCAGCAACACCGTCTGCAGCAGGGCAATGACGATGGGCGCTTTATCCGCGGCGAGCAGCGTCCAGGTCGGCTGGCGCCGCAAGGATTTCAGTTCTGCGCTTAGTTTGACTGCAGACACGATGCCTCCCTTTTCCGGTATGACCTCAGCCGCTGGCAGGTCAGTAGCGTTTGTGCCTCACCAGTATTTGGCGCAGGTAGCTCATGGGGTGAGCTACAAAAAGCGACTGAAAACTATTTTGCTAGAGGAAACCCGTAATCAATCACCTACTTCCACGGGCAGTTTTACTATCGAAACCTCCCGGCTTCGGGCTTAGCGCTGGAGCGATCCCTCACTCCATCAGTGATTTTGATGACACCGCGCCTGCCATCGCGCGAGGTGCAGTTTTCCAGACATCCCGGAGCGCCCTTTATGGCCGGTCGCGACCGAAGGAGGCGAGGAGTTCAGCAAGAGGGCGCTTCATCGGATCGAGGTGGTCCGCCACCGAAAGCGCCTCATCCCTCCACGCTTCGAACAACACCGATGGCCCCTGCGTAAGGTCGGGGTGATGCCCCAATGCGGCGACCAACTCGCGGATGTCGAGCGCCGCCCGGCGCTGCTCGGCGCACGCGACGATCTCGCTCCGGATTTGCTCCCGACGAGCGGCAATTGCGGCCAAACGCTTTCGTTCGGCCTCTCGTTTCGCTTCTTCTATTTCTTCGAGGCGATTCTTGCGGTACTCCAACCGCCACTCGTAGTGGCGGTGAGCATGTTGACGCAGTTCGCGTTCGGCACGATGAAGCAAAGCCGCGACGATGACCCCCAGTTGGTTCTCCAACTTGTTCGATGGCTCATCGAGCCAATCCTGGATGCCATCAGCATCCCGGTCACTGCCGACCCGGAGTGTCGTGGCGGACGGCCCCTTGGGTCGGCTCGGAGCATCCGAGCCAACGGGCTCCAGAAACTGAAGCTCCAAGTGCGTCGCACCGAAGTCAAGTTTGAGCCGAAGCTGATGCGTCGTGCCCTGACCGCGAATCCACTCCTCATGGTCGAACACATCTTGTTTGCCGTATAGACGGCCCATGGCGTGCGAGATGCTGTTGAAGATTCGGAGCTGGCGCTGAAAGACAGGGGCGTCGAAGCGCGGCTTGTCGAAAGACCACCCGTTGTTCGCAAACTTCTCGCGGTGCTTGGCCTCTGAGTTCAGCAGACGCCCCAGACTGATGTGCGGCGAAGCCAGGTCACGGCAAGCGGTAACCCGGCCGATGGCTTTCACCGCGGCAGCAACCTGCTGGTCGATGTCTTCCTCAAAGATCGGCTGAACAATGAGTTCATCCAAGTCCTCCGAAGTACGCCAGCCACGATTGGTGGGAGTCTCACCGAGCGTCACAAAATTCGATTGACCTGGGAGTCGAATTGGTAGGGCGGCCTTGAAGATCGGCTTGCCGTTCTGCAATCGCGCCCAATGACCCTTCGGTGGCGCCGGGACCATGGATCGCGTGCATTGCTTGCTGATCCAAACGTCAGAAACGCCAAGGTCCTTGGCTAGGGTCGTGCGTGGCTTGGTCCACACCAAGTCATACAGTTCCCGTCGAGTGAGCGTCTTTCCCATCCTCGCTGTCCCACGTAAAGCCGAGAGGCTATGAAGATTACGGCACGGGGCCCCGCGACTCGGAAGCTCAAAGCCGGTTCGTCTGTTCCGACTGACCCATCCAGTGCCGTATGACGCACCAACAGCGCGGAACAGACACGGGTTCGAGAGCGCGCAGCAGATTGAAGTGCAGAGCTTTAATTAAAGTTCGACGCTGGCCTTAGCTGCGCCTATTTGCTTCGTTCGGCATGAATGGGGAGGTCAACCGTTTGCTCGAGGCCGGAGCCAGTGTCGATGACTTGGACAGCTCAGGGGCGTCCGCCTTGCTCTGCGCAATTCAGCATGCCGAGGCGACGGGCCAGCGAGAGGCGCTTGATCTGCTCCTCGCTCGGCCTCACCAAATCACCACTCTCCACACGCTGACCAGTAGAAAACGATTGACGCCGCTCATGTGCGCCATCGACCTTGGCCTGCCAGATGTCGTCGCGGCATTGATCGGCCAGGGAGTTGATGTTGAGCAGAAGGCGCTCACCGACAACCAGTCACCGCTGTACTTACTTGGTCAGCCAGCTCTTCTACAAGATGAATCCGGCATACATGCTGAACTTCTTGAGTCAAAAGATGATGGAAGAGCCAGACCTTGTGTTGCAGGACACCTTGCGGCGCTTCGGTGTGGGGATGGCCGGAACCTTTGGATCGTTGGTGAGCGTGCCTCGATCACATCCTGAGCTGGTCATCTTCACCGCGAAGCTGTTGGTTGACAGGCATGCATCGAGACACCGCGTCTCCAAGTTGATGCGAATCGCGGAGTTGCTGCTGGATGCAGGTGCCAATCCGAATACACCCCACAAGTACCCAGTTCAAGGTCGAACGCCACTGATGTTGGCTGCTGAGAGTGACTTGCTTGCCCTGTTCAGCTTGATACTTGACCACGGGGGGGATCCGCTCAGGCCTGACTCGATGGGACAGAACTGCGCGCAGATCGCACGATCATCTGGATCCATGCGAATCTTCGGGCGCCTTGTCCGGTAGCGCCAGCAGGCGATCGGCTTCCTGAAGGTCGGTTGCCGTCAGCGCTCGGTTTGGATCACACAGCACCAGGCGTTCAGTTCTGCTGAACAGCCACGAGCTGTCGTCAATCGCAACCCACTTTGTACCCGGCGCTTCAAACTGAAGCCATTGGCGGATCTGGTGCTCGCGCGAGCCGCCAGCATCTCCATCAGCTGGCGTGGTCGAGATGACTCGAGACTGCAGATCTGCAGTGAAGATGGGTCCAAAGAAGAGGCATCCCGTATGGCGAAAATGACCTATCCACGTGCGCTGTGTGAGGACTTTTGCGGTACTTTGCGGTGCTTTCCCGCAATTGCGGT
>Ga0187843_10000274_pt1 | contig 40006 bp, 33 predicted proteins | sample SpaLakP09_SKY_43_FD_134516 | JGI IMG/M metagenome (GOLD analysis project Ga0187843, IMG submission 134516) | Oligotrophic lake water microbial communities from Sparkling Lake, Wisconsin, USA - SP09_SKY_43 | ecosystem: Environmental > Aquatic > Freshwater > Lake | place: USA: Sparkling Lake... | reverse complement strand
GACTATCGAATATCGGCGCTTGCAACACCGCAAGCTGGCCGCCTAATATCAACCCAACTGATGAGGCCAACACTCCGTTAATTTACGCAGCCAACAGTGCCAAATGTTCTGACGACGGACACTCTGGTGTCAGTGCGCTTGTCTCAAGCTGTATGATTAAGTCACGCTTTAAGCCACGAGTGCCAGCGAGATACAATTCCAGCCCACCTTGCATATAGAGTTCAAACAGACTGTCGTGGAGCCTCTGTTGGCTTTGAATCAGCTTGTCGTTCATCGTGCTATAGCCTTCGCAGCTTTGCGAAATGCGACCTCATCATTCTGTGCCCCATAGACATACCCACGCAACGCTTGTTGCTGATCAGCGAGTGTTGGCTCAGCTTGACGAATTCCCTGCTGAATTGAAGAAACAGCCTTAGAACGGTCCTCAATGTCATTCTTAGTATTTTGAGTATCAGTGCTGCTTGGCTTGGGCTTTTGCGTCTGAGGACTCTTCTGTGGCGCTGGCTTAGGTGGTTTAGACTTTCGTGAACGGCACTGTTTAGCAAGTGCATCATTTCTACTCACCAAAATCGTGACTAACTGCGATGCCACGCCCATCAGCAGATCAATGTCAGCCTTGACTTCTTTGCTCTCACTCTCAGCTGCCAGTTTGGGCAGTAGCAAAATTGCTCGTTTAATCTGTTCTCGTGCGTTCATGTGCGACACTCCTTGATAAGTGTATTTATCACTATGACAAAGCATGGTTCGTGATTGAAAGCGGCACAGCTATACAACACGAGCGCCGTCGATCAGATTTTCTCTGTTTGGTTAATCTATTGAAATTAAGAGAAATAATGGTGCCGCCTATAGGATTCGAACCTACGACCCCCGCATTACGAATGCGATGCTCTACCAACTGAGCTAAGGCGGCAATGGCGTGTCCATTAGCGGGAATAAGCTCAATTTCCCAGCCTTTTTTTAACGACTTTCACCGTCAGTCTATAGCGCCACTCTGCAACTGAGCGATGTTCATCTCGGCAGTGAGATGCTTGGCATAGAACCTATCAATCATCTCGACAGAGGTTCTTGCGCTACGAGCAATAGTAAGTAGATCAATGCCTTCTCCATGTATCATGCGGAACATGATACATGTGTGCCTCAAGCTGTAGAGCGTCCTTGCATCGCCATTTGAGCCCGTTTTCAACCCAGCAACCTTCAGCACTTGATCAAATTGCCGTGTGATATCCCGCAATGCATAATCACGGTTCAACTGCTGTGGACAAAACAGATAGTCATCTGGCTTCCCAAAGCCTTCTGCCTTTTGACGCTCCAGCAATCCGTCATAAACCTCGACAGCCCTTTTGAGCGTCACGACTGGGCTTCCATGACCTTTTGTCGGTGGATGCGTCAGTCGCAGATAAGTGTCTTTGCCGCGAATAATCGCAACATGCTTATGCTGAAGTACCTTAATGTCAGTGGGACGAATGAACGAGTTCGTCATGAAGATGATGAGATCATACACCTCTTGCGTAATCTCAACATTGCGCAGGAACTTTCCAGCCTTTGAATCCACCCGTATTTTCGTACCAATGCGTGACCTACAGACGGAATGAAGCGTACTATATTCTTTGCTGTTGAACCAAGGACGAGCTGTGTCAGTCGTTTTGAGACGCGGGAACGCTGGAAGCCCAGTTATCACTCCAACTCGCTGAGCGTACTTTAATATCGTCTTTATGTGCGAGAGGTGAATCTTCAGCGTGTTGATTGTAAGCGGACGGTCTGGGGTGCTGAGCTTGTTGATGTAATCGCTGATGACGCTGTAATCTATGTCCGCAATCTCATACTTTCCAAAGTGCGGTAGCAAGTCAGCTTCCAGACGCCCTGCGTCATAACTAATTTTCTGCTTTGATAATTCGCCACGCTTGAACCGTGCATCATTCTCTTTGGCAAGACCACGAGCGCAAACTTCAAAGCCACTCGTTTTGGTGAAGGGCAGATTGTTCATCTTGCGATGCTTGAGATCAACAAAGACCTTCTTGGCAGCTTTGATCGCTTCCTTTTTGTCAGCAACCTTCAAACTGCGACGAACGATTTTTCCGTCCTCGTAATACCGCGCATACCAAAAAGGCGACGCTGCCATTTTGTAAATTGTGAGCGTACCGAACCCCGTCACCTTCTGCAGCGAACTTGGAATGGGCTGCGTGCGGTCACGCATTGTCGGGTCAGCACGACTTTGACTATTTTTTACAATGCCTTTGCTCATGAAATTGTTGTATAGTAAAAACTATACAACAGCAAGCGTGTCTAAATCACTGTAAGCATTGCATTTCTGGGAAAAATGGGGTGTTCGCCAACACATTACGAATGCGATGCTCTACCAACTGAGCTAAGGCGGCGCTGGCCTGTTGGCCGTGGGGAGCGCATAGCCAAGTGCGCCTGTGAGTTCAAGTGACCTTGTGTCAAATACCCGGCCACATGGAATGCACGTGCGAAATAGCGCGTCCTTATTCGCCGGACAGGACCCAGCCGACGCTGATTTCTTTGGCAGCCAAGGGAACGTCGAGCCGTGCCTCGCTAAAATCGACCTTTTCTCCGGGGCCAAGCGCGCGTGTTTTTGCCTTCATTTTCCAGCTATAGACCGACCGGCCGCTCGCATCCTTCAGCGTGACCAGCATTTCAGGGACATTTTGCTTCACGGCTGTCGGATTAACGATACTGCCGCTCGCAATGAAATACGGCGTGCCATCCTCGCGTTCGTTGAGTTCGAGATTGTCGTTCAAAACAATGGTCAGATCGGGTTCCGCGGCTGCGTTTGAAAGGCCGATTTCGGGCATTCCGAAATAGGATATCGCGCCGCCAATGGCCGCCACCAAAATGGCAAAGGCGACCGCCGCCATCGTCCATATCTTCGAGAGATTCCGGCGGGCTTTAAACGGTGGTTCATGGGCAAAATGGCTCTGCGCAGGCGCATCGTCCAATAATCCGCCGCGCGGCACAGAAGGTTCCTTATAAGCCGTAGGGGCTTCAGCGGATCCAACGCGCATATCCGCAAAATTTGGAAATGCAGGTTCCGTCGTCCCGACATCATTTGCGCGTTCTGCGTCCACCGCACTTGGCGAAACGAATGTCGTTGGTGCAGGTTGCGGAACGGGTACGGGCGCGGGCTCGTCCACAGGTGTAGCCGGTGGCACCGTCTGCGCTGGCGCTGTTGCCTCCGCCGATGCGGCGGGTGGCGCGCTATGCGTCTCCACGGGTGCAACAACGGCGGGTGCTGGCGCTACCTCGGGCACGGCCCCTGCCTGAAACCAGCTATGTTTGCAGTTGGCACAGCGCACTTGGCGGCCGTCAACACCAACGGCATTGTCAGGGACAGCATAACGTGTGCGGCAGGATGGACAGACGAGCAGCATCTCTGCGCATAAACAGCAGCCGCCGGTGACTTGCAACCCTGCTATCGTAAAATGCTGTGGACGGTGACAATTCATCGGCCGCTGGTCATATGAATAGCCTTTGCCCCGTCCTGCCGTTTGTGCCATTTATCGCATTGATGCAGAGCGTGGTGGAATTCGATAATGTGGGGCTAAGATACGGAACGGGGGTGGAAACACTCACCGACCTTAGCTTTACCCTATATCCTGGAAGCTTCCATTTCCTGACCGGCGCATCGGGTGCGGGCAAGACATCGTTGCTGAAATTATTATATCTCGCGCACCGCCCAAGCCGGGGTGCAATCCGCATGTTCGGGCATGACGCCATCACTTTGCCGCGCAACCGCTTGCCGGGGTTCCGGCGCAGGATTGGTGTCGTTTTCCAAGACTTCCGCTTGGTTCCGCATTTGTCGACATTCGACAATATCGCCCTGCCGTTGCGCATTGCCGGCGTTCAAGAAAAGGATTTACGCGGCCCAGTCTCCGAAATGTTGGCGTGGATTGGCCTTACCGAACGGGCAGAAGCACGGCCAGCGACGCTTTCGGGCGGTGAACAGCAACGCGTAGCAATTGCCCGCGCGGTCATTGGCCGCCCCGAAATGCTTGTGGCCGACGAGCCGACGGGAAATGTCGATCCAGAAATGGCCCGCCGGTTGCTTCAGTTGTTTGCTGCGCTGAACAAGCTGGGGACCACCGTCGTGGTCGCAACGCACGACATCCATTTGCTGCAAGAGATTGAAGGCGCGCAGATGATGCGGCTCGACAAAGGCCGCTTGTCCGATCCCACAGGGTCACTGCGTCACCCGCCACGGCCGTTGGTTTTGGAAAACTGATGCTGCTGGATTTCGCCCTTCCCGCGCATGACCGCAAGCTCATCCCCGAAGGCCGTTTGTCGGGGCCGATGCCATGGGTGATTGCCATCATGTTGTTTCTGACATTGCTGGTGGCGGCAGGCGGGCTGACATTGACTGAGGCTGCGCGCCAAGGGGGTAAGGATCTTGCGCGGCAAGTGACGGTCCAAATCATCGAGTCAGACCCTGCACAACGCGCAGCGCAACGTGCCGCGGTCACCCGCACGCTGCGCAAGTTGGACAGCATTGGAGAGGTGGAGCCTGTGCCCGACGCCGACGTGCGTGATTTGCTCGAACCATGGCTTGGCACGGGCGTTATTGACGCAGATGTACCCGTCCCGGCGTTGGTGGATGTGCGCTTCGCCTCTGAACCCACGGCCGAAACGCTCAGCCGCTTACAATCAGCGCTGCGTTCGGTTGCGCCAAACATCCGGGTGGATTCGCACAGCAGCTGGATGGCGCCGTTTTTCGAACTCATGCGCGCGCTGCTATGGCTGGCGGCGGCCGTGTTCCTTTTGCTGCTCGTCGCCACGTCGGCTGTTGTGATTTTGGCGGTTCGAAGCACGCTGAATACCCATCGGGAAACGATAGAGATTATGCACATGATGGGCGGCACCGATGTTCAGGCCGCGCGCTTGTTCCAGCGCCGCGTTGCCCTGGATGCATTGCTCGGCGGCATCGTCGGTTTCATTGTGGCAGCGGTTGTTATCATTGCCGTGGGTGGCCGGTTCGCGGCGGTTGAGCCGGGACTTTTGTCTGGCGCGCATTTCCCTTATTATGGCTGGGCGATCCTTGCGCTCATTCCGCTTGCCGTGATGGCGCTTGCCATGCTTATGGCGCGTATGACGGTGATTTCGGCGTTGAAGAGAATGTTATGATCAGACGGTCCATTGCTTTTGTGTTGCTTGTCTGGATGCTCGGCTTCGCCTGGTTTGCGTTGCTTTTGCCGCAACCCGCCGCAATCACCCCAACCGACGCCGTCGTTGTCCTAACGGGCGGGCCGAACCGGATTGACCGCGGGCTTGAGATATTGGCAACAGGGCAGTCGCAAAAAATGCTGATTTCCGGGGTCGACCGCGATGTCAAACCGCGGGAGCTTGCCGCGCAATATCCGGGTTCGTCGAAATATTTCAAATGCTGCATCGATCTGGGTTTCCAGTCGGTCGACACCCGATCGAACGCATTGGAAACGGCGGCATGGGCCAAGCGGAACAAAGTGACCAGTTTGCGGCTTATCACGCATGATTGGCATATGCGACGCGCGCGCTTTGAACTCGACAGGGAATTGTCCGGCAATGTCGCCGTCACCAATGATGCTGTATCGACCCACCCGTCGCTGGGCGCGCTGTTCAAAGAATATAATAAATATTGGTTGCGGGCTGTCGCGTCTCTGCTGGGTATGTAGCCGATGCTCGCGATGATCCGATCTGGCTTATACATTGCCATTTTCTACACGGGATCGGTGTTTTTCGTGGCCACAGCGTTTTTCGCGCAATGGTTTTCCATTCCGCTGATGCAATGGGCGGTACGCAGCTGGTCGCGCTGGCAATATGCCTGCTACCGCCACATTTTGGGCATCACGATTAAGATTGAGGGCCACTTGCCGCACAAGCCCGTGCTCTATGCGATCAAGCATGAAAGCATGTTTGAGACGATCGACATGCCGCGTATGTTTAACAAGCCCGCTGTGGTCACCAAAAAAGAATTGTTCGACATACCCTTTTGGGGGCCCGCAGCGCGCGCTTATGGCATGATACCCGTTGACCGCAACGGCGGCGCCACCGCATTGCGCGCGATGCTCGTTTTGGCGAAAAAGATGATCGCCGACGGGCGACCCATTGTGATTTTCCCGGAAGGCACGCGCGTCGCGCCGGGCAGCCAACCGCCGCTGCAATCCGGATTTGCCGGATTGTATAAGCTCATAAACCTGCCCGTAGTGCCAATCGCGGTCAACAGCGGCACCTTAAGCCCGCGCAGGACTGGTATCTGGAAATCGGGGACAATTACGTACAAGGTCGGCGAAGAACTTCCCACGGGCCTGCCGCGCGAAGACATTGAAGCGCGGGTGCATGCGGCGATTAACGCGCTGAATTAATGCTTGCGTCCAAAGTCGGGCGCGTCATCATCTTGACCCTGTTCGACAATCGACCGCCGGATGTCACGCGTGCGGCTGAACAACGCCTCCAACTCGTCGCCTTTGCCGTACCGAATGGCGCGTTGCAAGGCGCTTAAATCTTCCGAAAAACGCTGCAGCATTTCAAGCACAGCGTCCTTGTTCGACAGGAACACGTCGCGCCACATCACGGGATCGGACGCAGCAATACGGGTGAAATCGCGGAAACCACCGGCGGAATATTTGATAACTTCGCTTTGAGTCACGCCTTCAAGATCATCGGCGGTTCCGACAATCGTATAAGCGATAAGATGCGGCAGATGGCTGGTTACCGCCAACACCATATCATGGTGGCGCGCATCCATGATTTCGACATCCGCGCCAAGGCGCTGCCAAAAACTGCGCAAGCGCTCGACAGCTGCCTCTGGCGCATTTTCGGGCGGCGTCAATATGCACCAGCGGCCTTTGAACAAGGTTGCAAAACCTGCATCCGGCCCGCTTTTTTCCGTACCCGCAACAGGATGGGCGGGAATGATCATCGCGTTGGGCAGAACGGCCGCAAGCGCGTCCGCGACGCTTTGCTTACATGAGCCGACGTCACTGACGATGGCATCGGCAGGCAGGTCGGACGCAAAGTCCGCCGCGACTGCCCCCATGGCACCTACCGGCACGCATAAAATGACAAGGTCGGCGGCCATGACCGACGCGCCCGCAGTATCGGTGACATCGTCGCATATGCCCAATTGGACAGCACGCGCCCGGACAAGCGGATCGGCATCATGGCCGGTGATCCGCACCGATGGCATCTGCGCCTTTACGGCACGCGCGACGGACGAGCCAATGAGCCCAAGCCCAATCACCGTTAAACGCGCAAATGGCAGCATCAGGCGTGCGCTTCCAAAATCTTGCGCAACGCCGCCATGACGCCGCGATTTTCATCCTCGGTGCCAATCGTAATCCGCAGCCCGCTGCCAAGGCCCTGCCCCGGCAACCAGCGCACGATATAGCCCTCGGCCATAAGGCCATTATAAGCCGCTTCCGCACTGCAATTGCCTTCAAACAATATCATCAGGAAGTTCGCCCACGACGGGATGACTTTCACGCCATGGTTCGACAATGCCGCACATTCGGCCGCCATCCAGTCACGCCATAGGGCATTATGCTGGCGGCTGCGCGTCACGAAATCCGTATCGCCAAGCGCGGCAATCGCTGCGGCCTGCCCTGCAGCGGTGACATTGAACGGCGCACGCACGCGGTTGAGCGTCGCGATCAGGCCCGGCTGACCATAGCACCAGCCAATGCGTTCGGCCGCAAGACCATAGATTTTGGAAAATGTGCGCGTAATCAGGACATTGTCATGTTGGCGCGCAAGCTCCAGCGCGGCAGGGCCGTCATCCTCAAGATACTCGCCATAGGCTTGGTCCAAAACAAGGACGCAGTTGCCGGGCAGGCCAGCATGAAGCCGCGCGATTTCGGCGTCGCTGCAATAAGTACCGGTCGGGTTATTGGGATTTGCGACAAAAACAACCCGTGTCTTTTCTGTCACCAACGCCAGCAACGCATCGACGTCTGTGCCATAATCCTTATCAGGGGCGACAATCACATTGGCAGCGGTCTTCCGCGCGGCGATGTCGTACACCGAAAAGCCGTAGCGGACATAAATGATATCATCACCAGCGCCAGCATAGCCCATGGCGATCAGATTCAGCAGTTCGTCAGAACCCGTACCGCAAACGATCAGGTCGCTGTCGACGTCATAGGCTGCGCCTAAAGCCTCGCGCAGCGCGGTGCTGGCGGGGTCAGGGTAGCGCGCGAGTGACGCGCCTTTATCGAGCAGCGCAGCGGCCGCATGTGGGCTGCAGCCAAGCGGATTTTCGTTCGCGGATAATTTTATCAATACGCGTCCATCATCCGACTTTGCTTTGCCGGGGGTATAGGCGCTGATGGCTTCGATCCATGGTTTGGCGGTAGGCGTGTTCATGCCCGCGGCCATAGCGGCGCAAGCAGCGAAGCGCAACGCTCGCCCTATTTGGCCAACGCAGATTAAAGAGTTTCTATTGTTTCGCACGGCCACGCTGATATGGCGTTGTGTATGCAAGGGGATACGCGTTTCGGTCTGGATAGGAAGATACGCCTGCTGGGACCAGTGAAACTGGACAGCGGCGCAGAATTTGCGCCTGTCGATATCGCGTATGAAAGCTATGGCGCATTAAACGCGGATAGATCGAACGCCATTCTCATCTGCCATGCGCTGACCGGCGACCAATATGTGGCGTCTACGCATCCTGTGACCGGCAAGGATGGTTGGTGGACGCGTATGGTCGGGCCAGGCAAGCCCATCGACCCTGCACGGCATTGCATCATCAGCATCAACGTCATGGGCAGCTGCATGGGCTCTTCGGGGCCCGCCAGCATCGACCCTACAACAGGTGCCGCCTATGCCATGGGCTTTCCCGTCATCACCATCCCCGACATGGTGCGCGCACAGGCGTTGTTGCTTGACCATCTGGGCATTGAAACGCTCGAGGCCGTTGTGGGCGGATCGATGGGCGGCATGCAGGCGTTAAGCTGGGCTGCCTTATATCCCGAACGCGTGAAGTCTGCGGTCGTGATTGCGTCTACCGCCCGCCATTCCGCACAGAATATCGCCTTTCACGAGGTCGGGCGTCAGGCCATCATGGCGGACCCTCGCTGGAACAATGGCGCTTATTATGGCCACGAGGCGCCATCATCGGGCCTTGCCGTTGCCCGTATGGCGGCGCACATCACCTATCTTTCGGAGGCAGGCCTTACCGAGAAATTTGGCCGCCGCCTGCAAAACCGCGATGCCAAAAGCTTCGGATTTGACGCCGATTTTCAGGTGGAAAGCTATTTGCGTTATCAAGGGCTTAGCTTTGTCGACCGCTTTGATGCCAATAGCTATCTCTACATCACGCGCGCGATGGACTATTTTGACCTCGCCGAACCACATGACGGGGTTCTGGCGAAGGCATTTGCAGGCACAAAGACACGCTTTTGTCTGATCAGTTTTGACAGTGACTGGTTGTACCCGACCGCAGAATCACGGCGCATTGTGCACGCGCTGAACGCCGCGGGCGCTGCGGTCAGTTTCGTTGAGCTATCAAGCCCGTTTGGCCATGATGCCTTTTTGCTGGAAGCGCCGGAGATGAACCGCATCGTGGACGGTTTCTTGCGCGCAGGAGGGCAAGCATGAGCGCCCTTCGTCCGGACCTTGCCATCATCGCCCGCGAAGTCCGCGAGGGGGCCCGTGTGCTCGATATTGGCTGCGGTGACGGGCAGTTGATGGCCGCGTTGCGCGATACCAAAAATGTCGATGCCCGCGGTCTTGAACTGAATGCGCACGATGTTGCGACCGCCGTATCCCGTGGCCTCTCCGTCATTCAAGGCGATGCCGACACCGATTTGGCGGAATATCCGGACGGCAGCTTTGATTATGCCATTCTCAGCCAGACATTGCAGACGACCAAAAGACCTGATCTGGTTCTGGACCATCTGGTCCGGATCGGGCGTGAGGCATTTGTCTCCTTCCCCAACTTTGCGCAGTGGCGCATCCGTTTTGCCCATATGTTTGGCGGACGTATGCCCGTCACCAAGCAACTTCCACACCGCTGGTACGACACACCCAATATCCACCATGTGACCATCGACGATTTCCGAAGCTTGTTACACGACCGGAATATCGAGATTGAGGGCCAGTGGTTTCTGTCTGGAAACAAGCCGCGCGGTGAACGCTTTGCAAATCTGCTGGCGCAGCATGCTGTGTTCAAGCTGCGCCGGAAATAGCCTGGCGTCGAAAAGCTGCGCCGATATGGCTTCGGCCATATGGCCGTTCAGTAAAACTCCACCATCGGCTTGGCTTCACGCACACTGATTTGGCGATCCTGTTTTGCCGTGCTTTGCGCGACCACAGCAGGTGCAATGCGCTCTGCCCGAACGATCGTCACTGTCGCCGTTGCGACCCGCTCCGCGCCGCGCCTTTGAACGGGGCTTTCAGCAACAGCTGCTGCGGCAGTCAAAAGGAATGCGGTGAGAATCATGCCATAGTAAACAACCCATTTACCAATATAGGCAAGAATTAATGAACGTTATTAGCCGCGCTATTGTCGGGAAATACGGCCAATCGCCGGCCAAGTTTCATTCTGTGCCGATTTGCGACAATGCCCCGGGCATTTCTAAACCGATAAAGGCTGTTGCGCCGGCCAACGGGCTTTGCTAGTGGCCCCCTCCTACCTGTCGAGGCGCGTGCGGCCATGGCGGAATTGGTAGACGCGCAACGTTGAGGTCGTTGTGGGCGAAAGCCCGTGGAAGTTCGAGTCTTCTTGGCCGCACCAGACAGCCGTTTTCGGCATGTGATAACCGCCTGACCACAAGCATCCTGAAACAAATATGTGTGATGTCGCGGATATTAGTCCCGCCCCCGGCTCTCGGATATTCATTCCCATGCACAATAAAGTTCACGGCGCATGGGTTCGCGATCCTTCGCTGCGCGACAAGGTGCAAACGGCCGTCATTCTCGACGGCCGTTCGAACGCATGACTGTTGATCGGCGCGTAGCGCTTAGGCTTTGGCCTTCAAACTTTCCGCCACCGCAACGCCGTGCCGCTCTAGCGCTTCGACAATTTTTGCAGCACCTTCAAGATCGCCCCAGAACATGGGGCCGCCGCGATAAATGGGCCAGCCATAGCCATAGATCCAGACCACATCGATATCCGATGGCCGCTGGGCTTTGCCTTCCTGAAGTATTTTGTAGCCCTCATTGACCATCGGGTAGAGTGTGCGCTCGACAATCTCCTGGTCGCTGATGTCACGTTTCGGCAAGTTAGAGGTCGACCGGAACTCTTCGATGATCGCGAGCGCCTCAGCACTTGGCGTGCCGACACGCTTTTCATCATAATCGTAAAAGCCCTTGCCGTTTTTCTGGCCAAAGCGGCCCGCAGCGCACAGCGCATCACGGATCGTTTCAATACGGCTTGGGTCGCGGTGCCAGCCAATATCGAGGCCAGCAAGATCGCTCATCTGGAAAGGCCCCATGGGCATGCCAAAATCGGTATGGACCTTGTCGATCTGCGCCGGTGTTGCGCCCTCCAATAATAATTGCATCGCTGGCTGTTGGCGCGTTGACAGCATCCGGTTGCCAATAAAGCCGTGACAGACGCCGGCGACCACCGCCACTTTGCCAATTTTCTTGCCAATTGCCATCGCGGTTGCGAGCACGTCGTCCGCAGTCTTTGCACCGCGCACGACCTCCAACAATTTCATCACATTGGCGGGCGAGAAGAAGTGCATGCCAACCACGTCTTGAGGACGCGAGGTGCTATCGGCGATTTCATCAACATCGAGATAGGACGTGTTCGACGCCAAAATCGCACCGGGCTTACAAATGGCATCAAGCTTGCCAAACACCTCTTTCTTGACGTCCATGCTCTCATACACAGCTTCAATTACGAGGTCGCAATCTGCGAGGTCCTCAAGCGCGAGTGACGGCGTCAACAGACCCATCATGCCCTCAACTTGTTCCGTCGTGAAGCGGCCTTTGGCGGCACTATTTTCGTAATTTTTGCGGATGACACCCACGCCGCGATCGAGATTTTCCTTAACCATCTCAACGATGGTCACTGGAATCCCCTTGGACAGGAAATTCATCGATATGCCGCCGCCCATTGTGCCTGCGCCAATAACGCCGACTTTCTTAATGTTACGCAGTGCCAAATCTTTGGGCAGTCCGTCAATTTTTGCGGCTTGTCGCTCGGCAAAGAACATGTGGCGCTGTGCAGCCGATTGTGAACCGCCCATCAGTTTGAGAAATTCAGTGCGCTCGAATTTCATGCCTTCATCAAAAGGCAGTCGTGTCGCGGCCTCAACGCACGCCAAATTGGCGTAAGGCGCATCAAAGCCCCGCCATTTTTTTGCATTGGCAGCCTTCAGCTGTTCAATGACGGCGACATCGCCAGCAAGCGGCCGGTCGCGAGTTGGCCGAGGACCAACCGAAATCAATTCACGTGCATAAGCGATGGCATCTTCCGCCAAGCTGTCTTCACCGGCAAGCCGGTCGACTAAGCCAATTGCGGCGGCCTTAGCGGCGGACAAATGCTCCCCAAGTGCGCACATCGTTGCGGCAGCCTCAATACCCACGACACGAGGAAGCCGCTGCGTGCCACCCGCACCCGGCAACAGGCCAAGCTTGACCTCGGGAACGCCAAGTCGCGCCGATGGAACCGCGATACGGTAATGGCAGACAAGCGCGGTTTCCAATCCCCCGCCAAGCGCCGTCCCATGGATGGCCGCGACGACAGGCTTATGCGCGGCTTCAATCATGTTGAGCACCGCATTGAAATCAGGCCCTTGCGGAGCCTTTCCAAATTCGGTGATATCTGCGCCTGCAATGAAGGTTGATCCCGCACAACGCAGCACAATCGCTTTGACCGAGTCGTCGGCAAGTGCCAGCTCAAAACCGTCTTTCAGCCCCTGCCGGACATGCCATGACAGCGCATTAACGGGCGGGTTATCGACAAGAACAACAAGGACATCATCGATTTTCTGCGTGGTGACTGACTGCACGGTAAGCTCCTCAATATCAGCGCAGGCCATTTTTGATCCGCTCGCTGGGTAAAATTGAATGTCTCGGTGGTTCTAGAATGTTTTGGGTCGCGCTGGCAATCCCGCTGCGTCATCAAAGCGCAGCGCCCAGATGTCTGGCGTTAGTTTTTCAGGCTTTGAATGATCGCCGAAAAATCCATGCCGCCTTTTCCAGCGGCATCAAATTGCGCGTATAGTTCGGCCGCCCGCGCGCCCATGGGCACATCGGCGTTGACCGACTGCGCAGCTTCCATCGCCAGCTTAAGGTCCTTCAGCATCAGTGCGGTCGCAAATCCGCCCTGATAATCATTATCTGCAGGCGATGCCGGCCCGACGCCTGGAACGGGGCAATAGCTTGTCATCGACCAGTTTTGGCCAGAGGCTTTCGACGAAATGTCGTAAAAGGTTTGAAGGTCGAGCCCCAGCTTTTCCGCCATGGCAAAAGTTTCGCACGTCGCAATCATCGATGCACCCAGCAGCATGTTGTTGCATATCTTTGCCGCCTGACCAGCCCCTGATCCGCCAGCATGAATGACAGCCTTGCCCATCGCCGACAGGATCGGCTCTGCCCGCGCAAAGGCGGTATCCGTGCCACCCACCATGAAGGTCAATGTGCCCCCATTGGCCGCCGCAATGCCGCCCGACACCGGCGCATCGACCATGTCATAGCCAGCCGCGACAGCATCCGCCGTCACCTTGCGCGCGGTATCAACGTCAATCGTCGAACAATCAAGCAATATCGCGCCCTTGGGGGCATGGCCCAATACATCGGTTTCAAATACGCTATCGACGATTTTGCCATTGGGCAGCATCGATACGACCGCGTCAACACCATCGACCGCGTCGCGCACGGACGTAAACATGGCGCAGCCATTTTCCTGCGCCCGCGCCAGAGCATCCGCCGACAGATCAAACGCATTTACCCTGTGCCCTGCCTTAACAAGGTTTGCGGCCATGCCGCCGCCCATATTGCCAAGACCGATAAATGCGATTTTCATGTGATTTACCCCATGGTGGGAATGACGAACGCGTTGCCACCGTCGGGCGAGCCATCGGGCCAACGCTGGGTGATGGTCTTGACCTTGGTCCAGAACTTCACGCCTTCCATGCCGTGCTGGTTGGTGTCGCCAAAGGCAGAGCGTTTCCAGCCGCCAAAGCTGTGATAAGCAACCGGCACCGGGATCGGCACGTTAATGCCAACCATGCCGACATTGACGCGCGCGGCAAATTCACGGGCGGCGTGGCCATTGCGCGTGAAGATCGCAACGCCATTGCCATATTGGTGCTTCGACGGAAGCGCCAAGGCCTCTTCAAAGTTGGCCGCGCGGACGATCTGCAGCACTGGGCCGAAGATTTCTTCCTTATAACTTTCCATGTCCGTCGTCACATGGTCGAACAGGGTTGGTCCAATGAAGTAACCTTCCTCATGCCCCTGAAGCTTGAACCCGCGTCCATCGACAATCAACTCGCCGCCTTCATCAACGCAGGTCTGGATCCAGCCTTCAACCTTTGCCTTATGCTGCGCGGTTACAACAGGACCATAATGCGCTTCGGCATCGGTCGAGACGCCGACGCGGAGTGCTTGTATTGCTGGAATAAGCTTCGCCTTCAAACGCTCTGCGGTGTCGTCACCAACTGGCACGACGACAGGGAGCGCCATGCAGCGTTCACCGGCTGACCCAAAGGCCGCGCCAGCCAAATCATTGACGACTTGGTCGAGGTCTGCATCGGGCATGACGATGCCATGGTTCTTCGCGCCGCCCATGGCCTGCACGCGCTTGCCGTTGGCAACGCCGCGATTGTAGACATAATGCGCAATGTCGGACGAGCCGACAAAGCTGACCGCGCCGATGGCGGGGTGATCAAGAATGGCGTCGACCATTTCCTTGTCACCATGCACGACCTGGCAAATGCCTTCGGGCAATCCAGCCTCGATAAACAGTTCTGCCAACCGCACAGGAACACTGGGGTCACGCTCGCTTGGCTTGATGATGAACGCGTTGCCCGTCGCAATCGCGGGGCCACACATCCACAAGGGGATCATGCCGGGGAAGTTGAACGGGGTGATGCCTGCACCAACGCCGATAGGCTGACGCATCGAATATACATCAATGCCGGGGCCAGCGCCTTGGCTATATTCGCCCTTCAGTACATGCGGGATGCCGCAGCAAAATTCGATAACTTCCAACCCGCGCTGAATATCGCCCTTACTATCGGCAATGACCTTGCCATGTTCGGACGAAAGCATATGCGCCAGATCGTCCATATTGGCTTCAACCAAGCGTTTGAATTCGAACATCACGCGTGCGCGGCGCTGCGGGTTGGTCGTCGCCCACGCCGGTTGCGCGGCCAATGCGGCCTGCACCGCACGTTCCAGCACAGCGGCATCGCCCAATGCAACGCGGGCCTGAACGCCGCCATTATTGGGATCCATGATATCGCCAAAACGCGATGCGCTGTTGCCCGCGCCACCGCTAATGAAATGATCGATTTGACGCATAGCTCTTCTCCTAATCTCGTGCGCCGCCAATGCCCGTGTCAGCCCATTAATGCAACCTCGCTATATTATGGTTCAAAATTCGGTGATGGTGCATATAGGGGCTTCAGAACGCCGCAATATCCTTATCCTTCATTTTTCGGGAACCTGCATGATCACGCTATTGGCTCGCACCTCGCTACTGGCGTTCGTCATCGGTACGCCTGCGGCCTATGCGCAGGACAGTGCCGAACCGATTATCATCGTCACCGGAAAAGGGCTCGACCAGACGAAGGGTGACCCCGCTTATGGCTCGGTGGAAATCGACCGCGCGCGCCTAAGCAGCGAAGCGTCTGGCCGGATTGAAAATATCCTCGCCGATGTTGCGGGATTTCAACAGTTCCGGCGTTCGGACAGCCGTTCAGCCAATCCATCGGCGCAAGGTGCCACCTTGCGCGCGCTTGGGGGCAATGCATCGAGCCGCACTTTGGTGCTCCTTGATGGCGTGCCTCAGGCCGACCCGTTTTTCGGTTATATCCCCTTTAGCGCAATCACCCCCGAACGGTTATCATCCATTCGCGTCACGCGCGGCGGCGGCAATGGTGCCTTTGGTGCAGGGGCCGTCGCTGGGACGATCGATCTGAACAGCGCAGGGCGGGGCGACCTGCCCGATGCGGCATTGTCCGCCTTTTACGGCAGCGGCAACGCCAGCGAATTGTCCGCTGGCCTCGCGACTGATCTGGGTGCAGGATTTGTCAGCATATCGGGTCGGTGGGATCGCGGCGACGGGTTTTATACCGCGCCACGCGCCACCCGCCAGCCCACTGATGTCCGCGCAGCGTATGAAAGCTGGTCAACCGGATTGCGCGCTGTTGCGCCATTGGCAGACGGGGTTGAACTGCAGTTGCGGGGACTGATTTTTCAGGACAACCGCACCTTGCGCTTTGCAGGCGCAGACAGCCGCTCCGAAGGACAGGACGCAAGCATCCGCATCGTATCACAGGGCCGCTGGCAAGTCGACGCGCTGGCCTATGTTCAGGCGCGCAATTTTACCAACATCGTGATCAGCGCCACGTCGTTCCGCAAAACGCTCGACCAAAGAAACACGCCATCCACTGGCGTCGGTGGCAAAATAGAGGTCAGGCCACCCGTTGACGGCGATCATCAATTGCGCATCGGCGTAGACGCGCGGCTATCCGAAGGCGAGCTGTTTGAAGATGTATACAGCGGCGTCACCGGCCTCATCACCGCACGGCGCAATGCTGGCGGAAACAGCGCGACATTTGGTGTTTTCGCCGAGAATGATTGGACGCTGGGCGATTTGACGCTCACCGGCGGCATCCGTGCAGACCGTTGGACGATCAACAACGGCTTTTTTGCAGAGCGCGCCACCAACGGAACCGTCGTGCGCGATGATGCCTTTGCCGATCGCGCACATTGGCAGTCCAGCGCACGGGTTGGCGCATTATATGCGCCGACCGATGGCGTCGCGCTCCGTGCCGCGGCTTATACCGGTTTTCGTTTGCCCACGCTGAATGAACTCTACCGCCCGTTCACCGTCTTCCCCGTAGCAACGCGCGCCAATGAAGCGTTAAACGTGGAAAAGCTACGCGGTGTCGAGGCGGGGTTTGATGTCCGGCCCGCCGCTGGCATGACCTTTGGCGCGACACTGTTTTACAACAGGCTCAACGACGCCATCGCCAACGTCACCATTGGCACTAATCTGCGCCAGCGCGGCAATGTCGATGCAGTCATTGCCAAGGGCGTCGAGCTCAGCGGCGAAGCGCAATTTGGTGCGGTCAGCATTGCCGCATCGTACGCGTTCAGCCACAGCAAAGTGCGCGCCTCAGGCATCGCCAGCGGGCTCAATGGGCTCACACCTGCACAAAGCCCCCGGCATGCAGCAAATGCGACCGTGCGTTGGACGCCACGCGCCGACGCCATATTTTCGGCAACAGCCCGTTATGTCGGCGCACAATTCGAAGATGATCTTGAGGCAAATATTTTGCCATCGGCGCTGACCTTTGACGGCTTTGCACAAATCCCCCTCACCCGGCAGATCGCATTGACCGGCCGAGTGGAGAATATCCTCAATGAAGAGGTTGTGACCCGCAAAGTGGGAACGTCCATAGACCTTGGAACGCCCCGGATATTCTGGATCGGACTGAAATTTTCAGCCCGATAGCGGCCTAACGTCGCTTTATTTCCAGAACTGCGCCGAAGCGATTTTTGCGCCTTCGGCCAGAGCCGCCATCTTGGCCCAAACAACACTGCGGTCGACGCTGCCGGAACCGACATGGATGCTGAAGCCGCAATCTGCGCCGGCCATGACATTGTCGCGGCCAACCAAATGGGCATAACGGGCAATGCGTTGGGCGATCAGTTCGGGATGTTCGATATAGTTTGACTGGCATTCAATAACACCGGGGATCAGCACTTTGCCCTCGGGCAATTTGATGTCTTCAAACATCGTGAACTCATGGGCGTGGCGCGGGTTTGCGGCTTCAAACTGTATGGCGTGCGGACGGGCGCGCCACACAAGATCAATGATGTCGCGGAACGGTACGTCACAATGATGTGGCCCTGGATAGTTGCCCCAGCACATATGCATACGCAGCTGCTCTGGCGGAATATTCGCAGTCGCGCGGTTCAGCGCCTCAATATTGAGCGCCATCTTGTCGCGGAAGCCACTGAGGTCGAGTTCGCGGAACTGCGTGTGGCGACCCATCGCCAAGTCCGGGCAGTCGACCTGCAGGATGATGCCTTGTGCGGCAATGGCCTCATATTCGTGGCGCAGACCTTCGGCGAGCGCGAACACATAGTCTTCATCGCTGTCATAATAATCATTGCGGAAGAAAAGGGCCGTCACGCCGGGTGATGCCGCGCTCATAAATGCTTGCTTGCCTGCGTGCTTTGCCAGCGCAGCATTCAGCGACGCCGCGTCGCGATCCACAGCCGTCATGTCTTTGACCGTTATGGGGGCGTTGCATGCGGGCGTTTTACGATGCTTGCGGCCCGGATCGGAGAAGACACGGTCCTTGGTCGACGGATAATCTTCGATATCCTGAAACGCAAAGCTGTTGCCGGTGCCGCCAAAGCCATTGAGCCGGTCCTTGATATAGGTCGCATAGCTTGGTTTTGACTGTTCACCATCATTGATGATGTCGAGCCCGGCTTCGGCCTGGCGGTCGACCACGAACTGAACGGCCTCGGCAATGCGTGCGTCGACAGCGGCCAGATCCAGAGGCAAGCCGTCTTCTTTCGCGAACATGATTTCAATCAGGTCGTCTTCGCGCGGCAAGCTGCCGACATGCGTGGTCAAAAAACGTCCGGCATTGGCCATTTCAAAGTTCCTTCAAATGATATGTGTTCAAAAAATTCTGGAGCAAGCCATTCACGACGACGGCAGCGTCGACATTTGCGAGATGTCCAGCATGTGGAATAATTTCGCAATGACCTTTTGGCGCGTTTGTACCGACATAGTCCGCAACCTGTCGCCGCCACATGCTATCCTGCGCACCTGCGATCGCCAAAATGGGCATCGTGAGCGCGGCAATGTCTTGGGCGGTAAAGTGCAACGGTTCTTGGTCCACATGTTGATCACGGGCGTCATAGGCATTGAGTATGTCATCGACCAGTGCCTGCGCGTCGGCTGTGACCTGCGTGAGCGGATGACGCCGCCACAGCGCAATCATGTCGTCAAAGCGGCCATTGCGCACCAGGTCTGCATATGCTGCCCGGTCAATCTCTGGCGTCTCGCCCGACTCAGGAACCACGGCATGCAGTGGTGCACCGATAAGGCTTATAGCGCGTAAACGCTCTGATCCGGCACGCGCATAATCCAGCGCGACCGCTGCGCCTTGGGACAGGCCAATCAGCGCGAAGTGTCGTTCGCCAAAAAAATTGGCGATGCGGTCAATATCATCGCGCTCGGCCGACAACATCGGCGGGGCAGTTGATCGCCCGAAGCCGCGGCGGTCTGGTATCACCAGACGCACATTCGAAAGTGCCAGCTGGGGCACCCAAATGCGCCAATCCAACGTCCAGCCATGTAGCAAAATGACAAGCGGCCCGGCGCCAGCCGCACGGACATGCAGCTGCCCGCCGTCGACGTCTACCCAGTGCGATTCAGCGATTTCGCCGCCTGACCCTTCGTGTTGACGACTGGCCAGCACAGGAATTTAGGCGTGCATCGCGCGGAACGGGTTGTTGTTGCTGTGGTCGCCCGCAAGCCAGCGGCTCAGTTCCGAGCGCGCTTCTGCACGGCGCTGTTCATCAAGCGGCGCGGCTTCCGGCGCGTCATAAGTGAACTCAAGCGTCATGTTGTTGGGGTCTTTGACATAGACCGAACGGCAATAGCCATGCTCAAGCGTATATGTCTGCGGCTCGGTTATACCCGCAGCCGCGATACGCTGCTCAAGTTCTGCCTGACCGTCTTTCTCGACTTGCAAAGCGATGTGAATGAATGGCGATTCCGGCATTTCAGGACCGAATTCAGCTTGGTCCGCGGGGTCGGCAAATTGGAAGAAGGCAAGCGCGCTCCCATCGGCCAATTCAAAGAAGCAATGGCAATAGGTACGTTCTTTGCCGAAAAGCTCGTCTTTCTCGCAATATGTGGCGATCAAAGGGAAACCCAGCACGTCTTCGTAAAAGGCGCGCGTCGCTTCGAGATCCTTCGTTACATAGGCTGTGTGATGCAGTCTTTTTGCAAGAATTTGCGTGCTCATGCTGTGTGTCCTCGTCCGCTTAAAAGAATATAATGCCGCGTTAGGCGATCAGTTTGCCCGCGATCTGTGCGACATGGCTGCCCTGGAAACGGGCCCCTGCCAATTCGTTTTCGCTTGGCATCCGGCTGCCATCATTTCCGGCAAGCGTCGTTGCGCCATAAGGCGTGCCGCCGCTGATTTCGCCCATCTCGCTGTTGCCCTTAAAGGTATAAGGCAGACCAACAATTACCATGCCATGATGGAGCAAGGTTGTGTGGAATGATGTAATCGTTGTTTCCTGTCCGCCATGCTGGCTGGCCGTTGAGCAGAACACGCTCCCGACCTTGCCCACCAAAGCATTTGCGAACCACAAACCGCCGGTTTGATCGAGGAAGTTGCGCATTTGCGCCGCCATATTTCCGAACCGTGTGGGCGTTCCGAAAATGATGGCGTCGTAATTTGCAAGCTCATCAGGCGTTGCGATGGGCGCAGCCTGATCAACCTTGATATGCGCAGCAGCCGCAATTTCGTCGGGCACCAGTTCAGGGACCCGCTTAACGTCGACGACCGTACCCTCGACCGACCGTGCGCCTTCTGCAACGGCCTCTGCCATGGCCTCAATGTGGCCGTAGCTGGAATAATATAGGACGAGGACTTTGGTCATAAACGCTCCTTAGAATTTGTAGCTGGCTTCCAAACCGTAAATACGCGGACGTGCCTTGAAAACAAAGCCGCCGGGTGAGAATTCAGCGTTATATTTTTCGTTGAACAGGTTGCTGGCAAAAGCAGCCATGGTCCAACTGTCGCTGCTGACACCAATTCGCGCATCGACCAAATCGACTGGCGCGCGAACCGTGGTGTTGAATGGCTCCCACCATGTCTTGCCCGTGCGGCGATAATCCACGCGGAAAAGGCCATCAAGCGTATCGGTCAACTGTGGCGTATATTGTGCGCCAAGGTTGAACGTGTAACGCGAAATCAACGGCGCTTCGTTGCCAATCGCTGAAGCGTCGGGGAATTCCTTGATTTCGCTGAATGTGTAGCCGGCTGCAGCGTTCAACTGAATGTCCGATGTTGGGCGGAAATTGGCTTCAACCTCAAACCCTTGAATGCGGGTCTTTGGCACGTTGCCAAGGTTCTGCGTCGAGTTAGCGGCAAGGAAGACGAAGAAGTAGCTGTTCTTCGACATTGTCGAATAGACCGCTGCGTTCAAAGTCAGCTTGCGATCCAGCAAACGGGTTTTCACCCCTGCTTCAAACGTTGTAGCCGTTTCGTCTTTAAAGATATCTGAAACACCAACAATGCCGTTGCTGCGGGCAACGCCACCAACGCCGGTCTGGTTAAAGCCACCCGAACGGAACCCGCGGCTGTATCCGCCGTACAAGGTTACGTCGTCATTTGGCTGATAGGTCAACGTTACCTTCGGCTGAAGATCGTCAAAAGTTACACGACGCTTTTCGCCAGTGACGCCCTGCGCGAAGCCTGGAACGTTTGGCAAAAATCCGCGTGGCGTGAGCGTTGTGTTTACGCGCTTGTCACGGTCATAACGCAGCGATGCATCGACGCGGAACTGGTCGGAGAATTCGTAACCCAAATTCCCGAATACCGCCCATGCGAAGTTATTCTGGCTGTCTGCAAGAAACGTCTGCTGCGGGCTTGCAGGGTTGGTTGACGGCGTGCGGTAAACCGGGAACACACCTTGGCCAAAATCGACGAGATTTCCGGTCGAAATAAAGCGCTGTGTATCGATGAAATAGCCACCGAACATCCAGAACAATTTGTCGTTCTTTGGCGACTCGATACGGATTTCTTGGCTCACGGCCTTGACGTTAAGATATTGGCTTTGCGCAATATCGATGCCGTAACCAAGACCAAAGCCGAAAGGTGAGTTGGCTGGACGGAACAAGAAGGATTCATTGACTGGCCGGAAGTCAAAGGCATCGCCAGTCAGGATTTCTTTGACCGTGTCGTACGAGGTAATCGACGTTGCTGTGAAGCCGTCACCCTCATAAGCGAATTTCGCCGCAACGTTCAGAATATCGCGGTTGTTGATGCCGCGGTTGTTAACGCGGATCGGCAGGCTGACATCATTCACGTCATTGACGATATTGAAATAGAGCGCCTGTGTTTCAAGCTTTGCATAAGATGCACGCAAGTCAGCCGTCCAGCCATTGCCTGGTTCGAACAGCAGATTGCCGCGCAAGGACAGGTCCTTAACCGGGTCGGCATCTTCATTCAGGAATGTGTTGGGTAGATAGCCGTTTGTATCGCGGTAGGAACCCGACATGCGATATTTTACGGTGTCGGACAGTGGGCCGCTGATGCCTGCACGGACGTTCCAGCCAAAGCCGTTGTCGATGCCAGCCTTGATGCTGCCGGAGAATTCGTCGGTTGGTTTCTGGCTGGTGATGATGATTGCACCACCGATTGCGTTGCGACCATAAAGACCACCCTGCGGTCCTTTGAGGACTTCGATTTGCGCAATATCAACCAGCTCTTGGTTGAATGCTGCAGGGTTAACCTGCTGAACGCCGTCGATAACGACTGCAACCGAAGGCTCGCTGTTACGTGCCTGCGTGATGCCGCGGATGATGATGAACGCGTTGCCGGAATTTTGTGTTTCCACCAAATTGACGTTGGACGTCAGGTTGATGAAGTCGAGCGGCTTTTCAATGCCTGCATTCTCGATGGCTTCTGTGCTGAAGGCGGTAACCGCCGCTGGCACGTCCTGCAAATTTTGGTCGCGACGAAGCGCGCTGACCACGATTTCCTGTGGCGCTTCTTCAGCAGCCGAATCTTGTGCATATGCGATGCTTGGTACCGTCGCAGCCGACGCCATCAAAGTTACTAAGGCCGCCGAAGCCCATTTTGCAGACTGAAATGCCATTCTTCATCCTCCCCGGATTATGTCGAACGCCTTCTATCACCGAAGCGTATCACATAGTTCTAATTCGTTCGAAAATCGAAGTCAAGTTCGATATGCGAATATTTATACGGATGAATCCGCCTGTAACGCGGTGGCCAACGACGGAAATCTGCGAAGCGAGGATTCAATCTCTGCCGCGGCTTCGCGAAGCAGCGGGAGCCGCGTCGTAATCAGTTCTTCTTGGGATATGCGAGTCGTTGATGTCGAACAGTTCACCGCGGCAATTACGCGCCGTGATGAATCAAACACCGGCACAGCCACCGACACGATACCAAAATCCAGCTCATCAAAGGCGGAGTCATATCCGCGTTCGCGGATGAACCGCAACCGCTCCCGCATGGCATCCGCTGTCGTCACCGTATGCTCTGTAAATTTGTCAAACGGTGCGGTCTCTAAGAATGCCGCAATCTCGCTGTCCGATAAGAACGCCAATATGGCCTTGCCCATTGACGTGGCATGCGCCGGAAAGCGCGTGCCGACATTTACCCCCAACCGGATACGCCGGTTGGTCGATACATGCGCGAGGTATAAAATATCCTTGCCCGCCAGAGAAACGATCGACGCGCTGTCGCCCGTTTCATCGCGCAGCGATTGCAAGGCGGGAACAACCACCTGTTCCAGATGCATCGACGAATGAAAGGCGGAGCCGAATGCCAGAACTTCGGGTTTCAGGAGGAAGCTGCGATCATGCTGGGCAATATAGCCCAAGGCGACAAGGGTATTGAGACAGCGCCGGGCGACGGCTGGGCTAAGCCCGGTCACCGCAGCGACCTCACTTAACCGCATTTCGGGATGTTGGTCGTCAAAGGCCCGCAAAACGGAAAGACCACGTTCGAGCGTCGAGAGATACTCGGGGTCTTTCTCGATTTTAGCCATTAATCCGACCTTTCCAATGTCTTTCGCAGCGGCGCCACCAGCTCTTCATCATGCGCACCAAGCACTGGCGGAGCGGTCACTTCAAGAGCACGTTCGCCGTCAAAAGTCACGGGCGATCTAATCGTCCGGAACACACCATGCGGACCGTTAGGATCCTCCACGCACAGCTGCAGCGCTTTGGCCTGTTCAGATTCAATTGCTTCTTGCGACGTGTTAACCGGCGCATGCGGCACTTCCAACTGACGCAGCGTGTCGCACCATGTCTGACGATCTCGTGTCTTGAAGATCGGCGCCAAGAAGCCAATCACATTTTCGTAATTGGCGATGCGTGCTTCACGGCTTTCAAACATGGGAAGCGACAGCATGTCAGGTTGCCCAACCGCCGTCGCAAGATTTTCCCAGAATTTGGGCGGCGACGACATGTGCAAGGCGATCCAGGCGCCGTCTGCACATTCAAACACATAAGACTGCGACACGTTGGGGCGGCTATATGGCCCCATGATTTGGTTGTCGGAGAAATAATGCGTGAAGTCATCAAGATTGAAGTGCGCCATCGATTCAAACATCGACGTTTCCACCAAGCGGCCTTTGCCCGTCCGCTCACGTTCGTACAACGCCGCCAATACACCATAAGCGGCGTAGAAACCGGTCAGCGAGTCCGCAAGCGCCGGGCCTACGACACGGCGATGCACGGGGTTTACGAGCAAACGCAAAAATCCGCTAACGGCTTGCGCCACGGTGTCGAAAGCGGGTCGATCACGGTCGGGACCTTCATTGCCGAAGCCGGAAATAGACGCATAGATCAAACGCGGGTTGAGCGTCTGTAATCGCGATGGCGAAACACCAATTTTGTCGGCAACACCGGGACGAAAATTCTGAATGAAGACATCTGCGTCCGCCAACAACGCATCGAAAACCGCCAAGTCTTCGGGCAGCCGTGTATCCAGCGTGATGCTCTTCTTATTCCGGTTATACGTTTGGAAATGCGGACTGTATAATGCGCCGCGGAAGGCACGGAACGGGTCGCCGACCTTGGGCTGCTCTATCTTGATAACAGTCGCGCCCAAGTCAGCCAGCAACATTCCGGCCGCAGGCCCAGTGATAAATGTTCCCATTTCGAGAACAGTGATATTGTTCAGCGGCTTCGCCATTTTGTGTCTCCAGACTTGACTTCATCGTAGAAAATTCGAATAACGAAATCAACTTCGAAATTCGAAATATGGAGCAGCTATGCGTATCGGCAAACAAGACGCACCTTTCACCTCTATCTGCACATCGGATGCGCACAGCATCCACGTGCGCGGTATGGATTTGTGCGAAGAGGTAATCGGCAAAGTCGATTTCACCAGCTACTTCTGGATGCTTGTGACAGGCACGCTGCCCACACCGACTCAACTGTTCTTTTGCAATGCGGTGCTCGCCGCGATTGCGGAGCATGGCCTAGTGCCAAGCGTCGTCGCGTCGCGGATGACCTATGCCGCAGCGCCAGAAGCATTTCATGGTGCAGTAGCCGCAGGCCTGCTGGGTTGTGGCAGCGTCGTCTTGGGCAGTGCAGAAGTCGCCGGACGTTTTTATGCGGAATGCGTTGAGGCGACGGAAGCCACGGGCGCCAATGCATCAGACATTGCGAAAGAGAAAATCATCGCGCTGCGCGCCGAGAAAAAGGCAATCCCCGGATTTGGGCATCCACAGCATTCGGATGGCGACCCGCGCGCCAACCTTTTGCTTCGCCTTGCTGAAGAACATGGGATTGTCGGCAAGCATATCGGGATGCTTTACACCATCCGCGATATTTTACCGGATGCGATTGGCCGCACACTGCCCATCAATGTCAATGGCGCGATCCCTGCGGTCATGCTTGATGTGGGCTTCCCGCTTGCGGCGCTGAAAGGTATTTCGCTGCTCGCCCGCACGGCCAGCATTATCGCCCATCTGCAGGAAGAAACCGAACGGCCCATCGGCTTCATCATGTCCGGCGCGGCTGCAAGCCAGATTGAATTTACGCCAGCGGCTGAATAGCAAGCAGCGCAAATGTCGCGAGCCAATGTTCGCCCATATAGTCACCGGTGACATGCGGCAGGCTGGCATCAAGATGTTCAAGCGCGGTTCGTTCGGCCACGGACGAGACAGGGTGCTGCGGACCCAGCCGCGCAGCAATCGCGCGCCAACACCACGCGCGGCTTAAGTTCAATCCGTCGAGATGCGCGATCTTCCCGTCGCTGCGGTCCGAAACAATGGCTGGGGTAAACAGGCTATCAGGACGGCCCGCAACGGCTTCTGGGAGGAACGCGTCAAACCATGTCTGAAACTCCGCCTTTGATAAGACGCGGCTCATCAACAGCGCTTCGGTCAATGCTGATGACAAAAACTCGTCACCGCCCGGTTCCCATGCCTGACAATTTCGGTCGCCCGAAAACCAGCCTTTCGCTTTCGCCGCGATAAGGTCTGACAAGACTGGATCGCGATTTTCGGCCCATTCACCAGCGAGCACCAGCGCAAACGAAATGTTGAAATGCGTGCCAACGCGTAAGGGATAAGTCAGCTTTGGCAGAAACGCGTGGAATCGCTCCGCAAAGGCAAGCGCAAGCGGTTCCAGCGCCCTCGCCCAAGGGCCATCATGGCGTTCGAGCTCCGCATGCAATGCCAGCAGCCACGCCCAACCATAAGGACGTTCAAAAGCTGCGGACATTGGACGGTCAAGAAAGGCACGCTCACCCGCAACTTTTTCAGGCACCAGCATTTCGTTAGCGCGGGCGTAAATGGCAGCCGTTTCGGGCATATCGGGAAACAAGCGCGCAAGACGCATGATTTGCCACCAGCCATGCACGCAACTGTGCCAGTCAAAGCTGCCGTGGAAGATAGGGTGGAACGCAGACGGCACGCGCGCATCCTCAGGTCCGTTCAGCACAAGGTCCATTTTATAGGGATATGGTTTTCCCAAATGGCTGAGCGTGGTGCGCGCAAATTGTGACGCGATTGCGGGTGTTAAATGGGTCATCGGAACGCCAGAAAATAAATGAGTGCAATGTTGACAATCAGCAGCGGCACGGCCGTTGCGATTTGCGTTTTGACGACCGCATTTTCGTCTTTTAGTTCCAGCAAAGCCGCGGGTACCAAGTTGAAGTTTGCCGCCATCGGCGTCATCAGCGTTCCGCAAAATCCGGCAAGCATACCGATCGCGCAGATGATCGCTGGGTCGCCATCATATTGCTTGATAAGCAATGGCATACCAATCGCCGCGATCATCACCGGAAATGCGGCAAAGGCATTGCCCATAATCATGGTGAACAACGCCATCCCCACACCGAATGCAATGACCGCACCAGCAAGACTGCCTGCGGGAATGGCTTGCTGGATCACTCCGCCCACCACATCGCCTACGCCCGCCAACGCGAACACGGCGCCAAGGCTTGCAAGCATTTGCGGCAATATCGCCGCCCAACCGACCGAATCCATCAAGCGCCGCCCCTGCGACAGCGGCAATGCAGGCGCCGCTCGCAACCACGCATGACCCACCGCAAGCGCAAGCAATACGCCCAGCGCCAATGAGATCAGCGTCACTTGCTTTACATCGAAATATGCGGGGAATTGTTTGAACAAAAATGTACCCGCAAGCGCGGTCGCGGGAATGACCAGCGCGATTGCAAACAGGCCGTTACCATATTTTGCCGCGCGCTGATTTTTGGTCGCCTCCGGAACGTCGCCCGCCTTTATCTTGCCGAGCCCGCCGAAGCCAGCAATCGCCACCAAAGCGAGCACAAGCAGCCCATTGCCGAAATCACCCAGCACATCGCCCGCCCACATGCTCACGGCCATTAGCCCCCAAAAAGCGGCATTACCGAAACGGCGCGGATTGGCTTTGTCGATGAGGTTGAACGTGGCGAACGCCGCAAACGCGACGCCGGCGATTACATAGACCCACGTCAGCGTAATCATGCTGCTTCGTCCGATGCGGTCACAGATGCTGCCCGGGCATGTAAGCGACGGTCCAGCAGCCAGAGCCTGAAGCCATGTATCAGAAATGCAGCAATCGCGGTCGGGATCGCCCACACCGAAAGCTCGAACGGTTCCAATATAATGCCATATTGTTCGAGCAATCCCTTCATGAGCAATATCGAACCGATGGCGAGGAAAATGTCCTCGCCGAAAAACAGGCCGATATTGTCCGTGGCGGCGGAGAAGGCTTTCACTTCCTCCCGTTGCTTGTCGTGCAAAGTGCCTGCCTGCTTTTCAGCTGCCGCCTCTGCCATTGGCGCGACCAGCGGGCGCACGGTTTGCGGATGACCGGCGACTGATGTTAATCCCAACGCCGCCGTCGCCTGACGCATCAAAAGATAGCCCGCCAATAGCCGCCCCGTCGTTGCGCCTTTCAGACCAGAAATCAGCCCGCGCGCGCGCTCCTGAAGCCCGAATGCCTCCAGCATTCCAATGACGGGCAACACAATCCAAACAATGGACACATATCGCGCGTCATTAAAGGCTTTGCCAAATGCCGAGATTATCGCGTGCACGTCCAACCCCGCCGCTATGCCCGTTACGGCTGCGGATGCGATAATGACCAGCAACGGGTTGAACCGCAGCATGAAGCCAATCACAATGACGGCGATCCCCAGCAAAACCCACATCAGTCTATGTCCCCTTTTGCCTGCGCCGTGCCATATCCACCGCCGCCCGGTGTTTCGATTTCGAAAACATCGCCGACATGCATTTCAACGGTAGCGGTTGCCCCGAAAATTTCCACACTGCCATCGGCGCGCTGGACGCGATTGATGCCGCGCATACCATGTTCACCGCCCGCCAAACCAAAAGGCGGCACTTTGCGTCGGTTCGACAATATGCCCGCCGTCATTGGCTCAAGGAAACGGACGCGGCGCACTGCGCCATCGCCCCCATGATGCAATCCGCGACCGCCGGAACCTGCGCGTACGGAGAATTCCTCAAGCAGAACCGGAAAGCGCGTTTCCAATATTTCGGGATCGGTCAGACGGCTGTTGGTCATATGCGTCTGCACGACTGAGGCACCGTCAAAGTCGGCCCCAGAGCCAGAGCCGCCAGCTATCGTTTCATAATATTGATACGTCGCATTACCGAACGTGAAATTGTTCATCGTCCCCTGCGCGCCCGCCATCACGCCAAGCGCGCCGAACACCGCGTCGGTAATAACTTGGCTGGTCTCAACATTCCCTGCAACGACCGCAGCCGGATAATGCGGGTGCACCAATGTGCCTTCGGGTGCGATTATGGTAATCGGCTTCAGGCATCCTTCGTTCATCGGAATATTGTCATCAATCAACGTGCGCACAACATACAGCACCGCGGCGCGCGCCACGGAAACAGGGGCGTTGAAATTGTCGGGCAGTTGCGCGGACGTTCCGTTGAAATCAATCGTCGCCGTACGGGCCGCATGGTCGACCGACACCCGCACTTCAACCACGGCATCATTGTCCATCGCATAGCGGAAATGGCCATCGGAAAGGCGCAAGATTAACCGCCGCACCGCTTCTTCGGCATGGTCCTGCACATGATGCATATAGGCGCACACCACATCGGCGCCGTAATCGTTACTGATGCGCACAAGTTCTGACGCGCCCTTTGCACAGGCGGCAATTTGCGCTTTTAAATCCGCAATATTTTGTTCGATATTGCGCGACGGCCATGTGCCGGATGCCAGCAGATTGCGAACCTCAATATCCCGGAACCGACCGCTTTCGACGATCAGCATATTGTCGATTAAAACGCCTTCTTCGTCCACTGACCGACTGTTGGGCGGCATAGAGCCCGGGGTAGTCCCGCCAATATCCGCATGGTGCCCACGTGCGGCAACGAAATAGGTAGGCGATCCATCATCGTCCGCCACAAAGACGGGCATGATAACGGTTATGTCGGGCAAATGGGTGCCGCCGTCATAGGGCGCGTTCAATGCGTAAACATCTCCGGCGCAGATACCACGGCCATCGGCTTTATCGCCACGCCGTGACAATATGGTCCGCACGCTTTCGCCCATTGAACCCAAATGCACGGGCATATGCGGCGCATTGGCAACCAGATTCCCACGGGCATCAAACAGCGCACAGGAAAAATCCAGCCGCTCGCGGATGTTCACTGATGAGGCGCTATGTTGAAGTGCAGCGCCCATTTCCTCGGCAATGGCCATGAACAGGCCGCCCATGATTTCCAAGCGAACGGGGTCGACTTCTGTGCCGACCACGCCGCCCGCCGTGCGCGCCGTTGATCGCGACAACATCAAATTGCCGATGGCATCAACCGCGACTTTCCAGCCCGGCTCGACAATCGTCGTCGAAACCGGATCAATGATGATGGCTGGACCCATTGCTGAAAATCCACCAGCCAAAGCGCTGCGGTCATATAATGGCGCATCATGATGCGCGCCGGCCATATAGCACGAGACGTTACTGATCGGCAGATTGGAACCGGCCGATCGCGCAAAGTGGACATCGGCGTCAAATGCACTCGCATGAATGGCCTCCACCCGAACCATTTCGACCACCAAAGCTTTGTCGCTGACGAAACCAAATTGGCTGCTGTGCCGTGCCTCAAACGCCGCCTGCATCGCGGTCACATCACCAAAAGCTATCTCGATACTGCTATCGGTCCCCACATAGCGGATGTGCACAGTGGCTTCGCTTTTGATGTCGCCATCAACGCCCTGCGCGCGCAATTCTGCTTCGGCTTCGGCCGACAGGCTTTGCACAATCGGACCAAGCGTTGCCTGTTCAAGCGCGCCGCCAAATGTGCGCTCGCGTATCGCCCGCCGATCCGCAAGGCCCATGCCATAAGCCGACAGTACCCCCGCCAGCGGATGGATCATCACCCGGTCCATGCCAAGCGCATCCGCAACCAGACAGGCATGCTGTCCCCCTGCTCCGCCAAAGCAAGCCAAGGTATAGCGGGTGACATCATGCCCGCGTTCGATCGAGATTTTCTTGATCGCATTGGCCATGTTGGCCACCGCGATCGCAACGAAACCTTCGGCAATTTCCTCCGCGGACATCTGCTTTCCGGTCGCCGCGGCAACGTCCACAACAAGCGCTTCAAATTTATCGCGCACCATGTCGGCGTCGAGCGGCTGGTTGCCGTCGGGTCCAAATATGTTCGGGAAATGCGCAGGGACAATCTTGCCCAGCATGACATTGCAATCCGTCACCGTCAGCGGCCCACCACGCCGGTAACAGGCAGGACCCGGGACAGCGCCTGCCGAATGTGGCCCAACTTGGAAACGCGCGCCATCAAACGTGCAGATTGAGCCACCACCCGCGGCAACGGTATGGATCCGCATCATCGGCGCCCTTATCCGCACGCCTGCGACCATTGTTTCGCTTTCGCGTTCATAATGTCCGGCATAATGCGACACGTCAGTGGACGTGCCACCCATGTCAAAACCGATGATATCGGTAATGCCCGCCTGCGCCGCCGTTTTCGCCATGCCGACAATGCCGCCTGCGGGGCCAGACAAGATAGCATCTTTGCCGCGGAAGCTTTCGCTGCTGGTCAGGCCGCCATTGGATTGCATGAACAATGCGGATATGTTGCCGCCAGCGTCGGCCTTCAACTGCTCGACATATTGCCGCAACACAGGAGACAAATAGGCATCGACCAACGTCGTATCGCCGCGCCCGACCAGTTTGATCAGGGGCGCAATAACATGGCTAACCGAAATTTGGGGAAAGCCGATTTCGGCCGCGATCTGCGCCAGTCGCTCTTCATGCTGGCTATACAAATATCCATGCATCAAGACGATGGCGAGCGCGCGATATCCCGCATCATACGCCGCTTGCAGGCCCGTGCGCGCAGCATCTTCGTCCAGCGGCGTTAGCACGTCGCCCTTGGCATTGATCCGCTCGTCAATCTCAATGACTTTGCCATGCAACGGTTCGGGCAGTGCAATATGCCGCACGAATAATTTGGGTCGCTCTTGATACCCAATGCGCAGGGCATCGCCAAAACCCCGCGTAATGGCAAGGCACGTGGGCTCGCCCTTATGCTCAAGCAACGCGTTGGTTGCGACCGTCGTGCCGATCCGCATTTCAACGGGCGGCAGCGGGCCATCGGATATGCCGGTAATCATACGGACTGCAGCAATAGCGGCATCGCGATATTGTTCGGGGTTTTCCGACAAAAGCTTGACGGTTTCGATTGCGCCATCGGGCGAACGGCCAATCACATCGGTAAATGTCCCGCCGCGATCAACCCAGAACTGCCAGTTACGTGAATCCATCTGCGCCGACTAACCGCTGGCATAGTTTCGTGCCATTAAAATCGCTTCACATGACTGGCGCACAGGCATACGGTCCACCGCAAATAGATGGAGAGTTTATGAAAATTATTTTGAAAATGGGCGTCGCGGCCGTGTGTGCCAACCTGATTTTGCCAGCCACCGCTATATATGCCCAAACCCCGGCCACGTCCGTCGGCATCGCAAGCGAAGATGCGCGGCTAACCGCATTTTTGGATGCGGAATTCAGCGAATATCTCAAGCAACAGCCGCAGGTGGCAACGCGCCTTGGTCTCAAGGACGGCGGTGACCGCTGGAATGATATCAGCGACAAAGCGGCAGCAGAACAGGTCAAATGGCGTCAGGCAAGCGTCGCCCGCATGAAAGCGGCATTCAACCGCGCCGACCTTTCGCCCGAAGCACAGGTGAATTTCGACATTTGGGCATTGGAAGCCGAGCGCGCTGTCATGAGCGAAGCAAACCGGATGTACCGCCCGCCTTTCTACTCGCGTCTATATTCGGTGCACAGCCAGCTGGCGGACTTTTTGGTCAACACCCATGGGGTCGCCGATGTCACGGACCTCAAAAATTATATCGCCCGGTTGCGCGGCATGCCTGCGGTGCTGGACATGGCGATTGAGCGCACGCAAGCGAGCGAACGCGCTGGCATTCGCGCGCCCAAATTTCAGGTCGAGTCCGTCATTTCCGGCAGCGAGAAGCTCACCAGCGGCGCGCCATTCACGGCCGGGCCCGACTCGGCGCTTTGGGCAGATGTTCAGGCCAAGACCGAAGCATTGGTAACCGCGGGCAAAATCTCGCGCGGCGATGCAGATGCCATGCTCGCCGAAGCGCGCGCAGCCATTCTTGATCTGAAGCCTGCTTATGGCCGGGTGATTGCATGGGGCAAGGCAAGCTTGCCAGCTGCGCCAAGCGGCCGCGTTGGTGCCATCTCGCTTCCCGGCGGTGCGGACTATTATGCCAACGAACTGAAGCTCAATACGACCACGGACTATACCGCAGACCAAATTCACAAAATTGGTCTTCAGGAAGTGGCGCGCATTGAAGCGGAACAAGACGCCCTCGCACAAAAGGCAGGGTTCAAGGACCGCAGCGCTTTTTACGCCGAACGCGCCAAGCTATATCCGCCAAAGCCTTTTGACGACGCCGCGCGTGCCGAATATCTCGCCACCGCAAATGCCTTTGTCGCCAAAACGCGCGCGCTGTTGCCAGCCTATTTCGGCATGACGCCAGCTTTCGGCATTGAAGTGGTGCGCGAACCTGCGTTCAGCGAAGTCGCCGGCGGTGCCGCGCACGCGTCTGCGCCAAGCCCCGATGGCAAGCGCCCCGCCCGCACCTATGTGCATCTTGTGGGTACGACCCCCGATCCAGCGGCGCTGTACACGCTGATGTGTCATGAAGCGGTTCCCGGCCACAACACGCAGGGCGACATTCAGGTGCGGCAGCAAGGCGGGCCCAAGTTCCGTTCGGTCACGGGCTATGTCGCATTTGGCGAAGGCTGGGGGCTGTATGCCGAAGCATTGTGCAAGGAAATGAATGCGTTTCCCGACATTGCGGCGGATTTCATGCGGCTCGATGCAGAGCTGTTCCGTGCAGCGCGTCTCGTCACCGACACGGGCATCCACGCGCTGGGTTGGACCGAAGACCAAGCCGTGACCTATATGAACACGACGGGACGGCAGCCGATTGAACGGTCACGTTCCGAAGTACGCCGCTATATCACGCTGCCCGGGCAAGCCACTGGCTACAAAATCGGCATGCTGAAGATCATGGCGGAGCGCAAAAAGGCCGAGGCTGCGCTTGGCGCAAAATTCGATATTAAGGGTTTCCACGACCTTTTGATCGCGTCGGGTTCGCAACCTTTGTCCATCCTTGAACGCCGGGTCGATGAATGGATCGCCGCGCGGGCGAAATAAGACCGCACTTTTAGGATTGGGGAGGCAGTTGACGCCGCCAAGGCACAATCTGTGCAATGGCGGCGTCAAATGCGTGCAGCGGCAATCCGATTATGCAGCTTGCTGCTTAATCGTTTCCATCAATGTCTTCATTTTATCGATGGTGTAGAGCATGCTCTGCATTTTGCTTTTGTCGCCCAGAAGATCGCTCACGCGGGCATCAATCTTGCTTTCAACCTTCGCGGACACATTATCCTTGGCCTTGTCCCGCATGGCTTCCAACTGGCCAAGATAACCAAAGGGCGCGGTGAACGAAATTGTCCCCAAGCCAACCGTCTTGTCGTCGCCGCTATAATGGAAAACTGCACAGGCTTTCAGCTTGATCGTATCGCCATCAATGCTGTCAACACCAAGATACAGTGTCGCGGTCACATGCCCGCCATAAATGATTTTGATGGGGATTATTTTTCCGCACGATCCGGTATCTGAACCCTTCATCTCACGCAGCCGCTTGACGACGTTGAGCGGTTGGCGACCATCATCCGACCATTGCAACCATGACGCATAGACAAAGCGCTCTTCAAGCTTGTTTTTGTCGAGGCCCTTTGAGCTAAGTCCGGAGGCAACGGACTTCATGTTCTTTTTACAATAATCTAGCTCTGTCGTGATCGTCGTTGTCTGGTCACCGTCTGGTGAACCGCAAACACCCGAGATGAACGGGTAAAATTGCAACTGCAGTCCCATTTGAATGGTACGGTCATGCCCGTCATAGCTTGGCGTCGCCCGGGCGTAGCGTTGAAATAAGGTTATTCCATTGTCTTTAATTTCATTGAACTTTTCAATTCGCTGCTGGAGCTTGGCGGCCCGGCTGACCAACAGACAGAATTTGTCCCGAACACGCTCATAACGGGCTTCCTGTTCGTCAGACAAAGCAACGCCTTTTGCCTTAAGCGTATTATACGCGACCTGTGAGGCACATAAATCGCTTGCGTAGCCGATTTTCTGCGCCGCAGTCTTGCCGGTGAAGTTCACTGGATTAGGAACTACGTTCACATTGTCTTGGTAGAGATTGCCACCATTGTTGAATGACATATTGTAAACCACATCGTCGCTACCGGTCGCACTGGTCACCCCGAAATAGCCTTGATAAGACGCATTCATGTCGTCGACACTGGCCTCATAATCGGCATACGCACTGGCGTTCGCCTCAATATCCTGCGCAAACGCCGTTACAGGAGCTCCGATAAGTAACGAACCAATAAGAGCTTTAAATAATTTTCTATTTTTCATAATATTTTCCCTGATAAATTCTCATTAATTCACTTTTTTGGTCCGTATATTGTCTGTGTGCGCCGCGAACGGGTGATATTACAATCGCGCATCAATTTAACTTGGACGGTAATAGCATTTGGAACGACGGCGCTGGTGTTTCGGAGGGGCGTCGTCCATATTGCTTGGACGGAGACAAAGTCGCGCCGAACAATATTTGACCCCACTCCGAAGGGCTGCGCGACGCCCGGTTATCGCTATTAGGTGCACGCGCTGTAAGCACGACGAGCACCTCACGGCGATCGACTGACAGGCCCCGCCGCGACAGCCCTGGTATCGCAACCGGCGTTATGGAACGGCTATTCGTGCTCCGCCGATTCAGCGAGTCTCCCGATCCGACGACGATCGCCTTGCCATAAGGCAGTTTGACCGACACCTCGACATGGGTTTTGTCCGTTTCGAGGATGCTTGCACCACGCCCGACATTCACCGATGATTGTCCGGTAATGTTCGACATTTCCAAAACGACGTCGAGATCGACGTCGGTTGAACCAATGCGCTGCGGAGTTACTTCAAGCGTTACACCCACATCGCGCTCGATTGGCTGGCTGCGATCCGACAGGGGAACGATTAGCACCGATCCGCCTTCGGCAAATTTGGACTTCTTGCCTTCGCGCGCAAGGACAACCGGGCTTGCTTCAAGCGTAACGTGCGATTGGCTGTTCGAAGCCAGATTAAGCGAATAATTGATGGCTGGTGCGGTGATCGTGAGGTCGCCTGTCTTCGTGTCTGTGCTGTCCGCTGCCAAATCGTAACTGTAATTGAGTAACGTTCCGCCGAACTGCACAGAGAGCCCATCGAGCAGATTCAGTCCGCGATTTCCCGATGAACCGCGCGTTTCTCGGATCAGATAGGCTTCGATGACTACGCCTGGTCCCTCGTCACCCGCAGCGGTGGCTGCTGGACTGCCAGTGCCGGCGTCAGCCTGCTGAATAATAAGTGCGCTGGACGATGAGGGAGGCGTTGACGCAGGGCGCCAGCCGGTGCCTGCAAACGCAGAATCCAGAAAGTTTAACCCAATCCTATCCACGTCGCCGGTTCGGTCTGCGCGCTCCAAAGCCGCCCGGGCGAATTCCGGTTCACCCGCACGATATGCCAGCAATGCCATGGGCACAGCCATTGGCCCAGCTTCGCCGCGACGTTCAATCGCTTGCGCCATCTGGTTCATGGCCTCGCGGACATTGCCAAGCTGGTATGATGTTAATGCGGCCCCCGCGAGCGGCTCCCAAAGATCCGGCGCCAATCGGGCAGCGGTTTGAAAACCGCTCAACGCCATTTCAAGGTCGCCGCGTGTGACGGATGGTCCATTTAAGAAGCCCATGGCGGTGGAATAATGGGCGGCAGCTGACAGCGGGCTGTTGCGGACGGAAGCGAAGCTGTCAGCTTCGGCGCTTCGGCCAATGTTCTTCATCGCGCCCTGCATGTGCACAGGCGCACAGCCTGAACTGGCCAGTGCCATTAAAATCACAAGGCTGAAAGGCCGCTGTAAGAAACGCAATGGCATATGTCCCCCGCTGAATGCACTGTAACTTTGTCATGCAGGAAGGCCATGATGCCTCTTGGCCATTATACTCCAATCCCCGCTGTGCAACGGCATGGCAGAACAAAATAGAATAATGCAAACTTACAATTGTGAATTATGCGTCACATTCGCATTAGAACTGATGTTATGTGTTATTTTATAGTCAATTACTATTCAGACAGCGGGTCGTACAAATAGCATCCAGCACGCGCGCTATGTCCTTGGTTCACCGTATCTAATGCACATGAATCAATCTGTAGCGGAGGCAGAGTCCGCTTCACACTTACACATATCCTAAAATCAACCCGGCCCTGCACCGCATTGACCTCAGCTCGTGAGCCGGGGTCTTTGCAATACAGGGCCGGGATAATGTTATGTGGAATGCGGCGCCTTAGAATGGCCGTGACAACTGCACCTTGATGCCTGAGGTCAATGTCGCGCTGTTGTACGTCAGCGCATATTCCAGATCGAATGACCAGTCGCTCTTCAGGTCGATCATCGTGCCGATCGAGGTCTGATAGAAATTCTGTTCATTGAGGCGTCCCTGTATGCCGCGTGATGTGCTGCCAGCGATGTCGGCATAGTCGACATACTGCACATTAGCCTTGCCAAATTCACGGCCAAACTCACTGCGCAAGCGCGGTGTGACTATGCCGATGCCCGTGGCAAAAGCCTTTTGCAGACGGAACCCTAGTCCTGCGCTGTACGATGTGTCGTCCAGTGCAGACAGGTGCAGGTTATTGCGTGATCCACCGCTCGTCTCGGTATAGGCGGCAAGCTTTGCATCCATATATTCAAGCTTGCTGTAGAAAGACCAGTCGAGATCTTCGACCTGCTTGTTGAAGCCGAACGAGATGGCGGCGAGGTTCATGGTGCCGGTCCGGCTGCCAAGCGCGGTCAGTTCCGTGCCATCAATGCGCCGGCGCGTCTTGTAGTCCAGGAACCCGCGTCCAACAACCGCATCGACAAAACCGTTCTCAAACAGCTTGGTGCTGCCATAGACCGCGACCAGATTGCTGGTGGCATCAAGCTCGGCTGCCTTGGCATTGATATGAGAGCTGACATTGCCATAGCCTGCGCCAAAGCCGATGGCGGTGCGCTTGCTGATCTGGAAGTCTACGCCGCCGCTAATGCCTTGCGTGGTAGCCGACAGCTTTGGTGCAAAGCTGCTGGCATCGCGCGTTGCGATATCGATCGCACCGCTGACCCACATCGACATTGCACCAAGTACGCCAGCTGGCTTCTCGTCCGGTGCCGCAGGTGCTGCGTAGTGGGACTCGGTTACGTCCGGCCTATCGCTGTCACGCTTTGGCATGGCCGCAACGGCCATGCTGTCTTCGGGACGACGTTCGCGGGTCGGATCGATGATGTTAACGCTGATGTTCTGCGACAACCGCGCACGGCCGCTGTGCAATTGTTCGTTGCGGCGCATGAAGTTCGCGATCTGGCTGCGGCCGAACTGGCGTGTGGCTTGCACCTGCGCATCGGTCAAAGCACGGACCTTGGGATCGTTGGACGGATCAGGTCGTGCAGCAACAGTCAACGTCACCACACCCGCTGGTGAAACACCAAAGGCGTTGGTCAGCGTGTAGTTGATGGTGATCGTTCCACCAAAACGAGCGGCAGGTGTGGCTTCGACAAAGTAACGACGGGCCGCACCATCGCCCGTTGACGTGATGCTGGTCGTCGCTGCATTCGCAGGGCTGACGCTGACGACCTGTGCTGCTGTGAACGGACCAATGGCTGCGCCACGGGTCAACTCGATGCTGACCATCTGGCCATCGCTGGTGCTGCCGCTTTGTGGTTGTACGCGCGGGGCAGAGCCAGCCACGGTCAACGACACGGTTGCAGGTGCAGATGTGCCGCCGGGACCTGTTGCCGAATAGGTGAAGCTGTCTGCACCAAATGTATCTGCATTAGGTGTGTAGGTCACAACGTTGCCAGCGATCCGCGTGGTTCCGCGTGCAGGTGGGGTAACAATCGAGATGCTCGATGCAACACCCGACACTGAACTCGAAAGATCAATCGCGGTGCCTTGGTTGTTGAACGCTACCGCTACGCCCGAGCGGGCCGCAACGACAGGTGCCACCGGGGGCGCCATGGCTAGATACACAGTCGCAGGTGCAGATGTGCCGCCCGGACCGGTTGCTGTATAGTCGAAGCTGTCTACACCATAATAGCCCGCTGTTGGCGTGTAGGTGACGACGTTGCCAGCAACACTGGTCGTGCCATGTGCAGGGGCCGTTGTCACTGCAATGCTCGACGCAATGCCGGATACGAAGCTTGAAAGGTCAACCGCAGTGCCAGTGCTGCCATAGGCAACAATAACGCCCGAACGGACAGCAACGACAGGTGCCGCCGGGGTCGCAACGGTCAACGACACGGTCGCAGGTGCAGATGTGCCGCCCGGACCTGTTGCGGTAAACGTAAAGCTGTCTGCACCATAATGGCCCGCTGTTGGCGTGTAGGTGATGACGAGACCTGCAACGCTGGCCGTGCCATGTGCAGGGGCCGTTGCCACTGCAATGCTCGACGCAATGCCGGATACTGAGCTTGAAAGGTCAACCGCAGTGCCAGCGCTGTTATAGGTAACAGCCACGCCCGAACGGGCCGCAACGACGGGTACCGCCGGGGTCGCAACGGTCAACGACACGGTCGCAGGTGCAGATGTGCCGCCCGGACCTGTTGCGGTAAACGTAAAGCTGTCTGCACCATAATGGCCCGCTGTTGGCGTGTAGGTGACAACGTTGCCAGCAATACTGGTCGTGCCATGTGCAGGGGCCGTTGCCACTGCAATGCCCGTCGCCGAACCCGTGATCGCGCTAGTCAAGTCAATAGCGGTCGCTGTGTTATATGCCACAGCAACGCCCGAGAGGTTTGCCGTTGTCGGTGCAGATGGCTGTTGCTGTACAGCGACATAGGTAAACCCACCGCTTGTTCCCCGTCAGCACCAATGGCACAGATTTGATGTTGTGATTTAAGGAGTGTTTTGGTCTCATCGTAGTGACGAAGGAACGAAGATGAGACCAAAACACTCTGGCCAGCCCAAGGCCTCTG
>Ga0187843_10000273_pt1 | contig 40053 bp, 29 predicted proteins | sample SpaLakP09_SKY_43_FD_134516 | JGI IMG/M metagenome (GOLD analysis project Ga0187843, IMG submission 134516) | Oligotrophic lake water microbial communities from Sparkling Lake, Wisconsin, USA - SP09_SKY_43 | ecosystem: Environmental > Aquatic > Freshwater > Lake | place: USA: Sparkling Lake... | reverse complement strand
GTGTTCGTTGCAGCAGAGAGGCGAGATTATGAGGCGTTTCTTCGTAACCGTCAACCCCTATTTCTTCCAGCGTTTCTTTCGATTTGCTGCCCCGTTTCATCGGGGAGGCGAACTATAGCAAACCGCCCTGCAGCTTGGCAAGACCTATTTGCGGCACTGCGGCAAAACGCGTGGCATGGAGATTGCGTGCTGACTCGCTGCAACGCCAATAAAAACAGCGCCTGCCCCGGAGACGCAATAGGCCGAAAGACCTACTGTGTTCAGCCATGGAACAGGTGCTACATTATGGGACAGTCATATGCACTTACAGTCCGCCCGCAGCAGCCTGCCATCCTCACCTTTGTGCTGGGAAGCCACCATGCCCGCAATTATCGAAACTTCGCACCAGCGATCGCAGGCATTCGGGCTATGTCCGGATATCACTCCCGACTTCAGCCCGCTGCCCCGCAGCGACCTGGCGGAACTGATCGAACGGAACCGCCTGCTGCACGCGCACGCGGTGCCGGCCATGGAAACGCTGTACCAGCAAATCATCAACACCCACAATATGGTGATCCTGACGGACGCTCATGGCGTGATCGTCCACTCGCTGGGCGACGACGATTTCCTCGAGAAAGCCGACCGCGTCGCCCTCAAACCCGGCGTCGCCTGGTCCGAACAAAGCAAGGGCACCAATGCAATCGGCACCGCCATCGCCGAAAAGGCGGCAACACTGGTCCACGCCGAGCAGCACTATCTGGCTGCGAATCACTTTCTTACCTGTTCGGCAGCGCCCATCACCGACCACCTGGGCAATGTCATCGGCGTGCTCGATGTCTCGGGCGACCAGCGCAGCTTCCACAAGCACACCATGGCCCTGGTCCGCATGTCTGCCCTGATGATCGAAAACCAGCTGTTCTCGGCCACCTTCGAAGATGCGATCACCCTCCACTTCCACGCCCGGCCCGAGTTCATCGGCACGCTCATGGAAGGCATCGCCTCGTTTTCGCCGGGCGGGCGCTTCCTGTCAGCCAACCGGAATGGCCTGTTCCAGCTCGGCCTGTCGTTTTCGGCACTGCAGTCGCACACCTTCAGCTCCTTGTTCGGCCTGCCCGTATCGGCCTTGTTCGACCATTACCGCACCGCGGCGCCCGGACTGCTCAATCTGTGCCTGCACAGCGGCGTGCGCGTGTACGGCCGCGCCCAGCTGCGCCTTGCCAATGGCGCGCACGCGCTCACGGACAATAACGAGGTCACCAGCGCACCGCCCGTCGCGCACGCGGCCAACGCCACGCGCCGCCTGTCCGGCCTGCGCTACCTGAACACGGGCGATGCCCAGCTCCAGCTGGTCATCGACAAGGTCAACAAGGTGCTGGGACGTGACATTCCTATCCTGGTGATGGGCGAAACCGGCACCGGCAAGGAATTGCTGGCCCAGGCCATCCACAACGATTCGCCGCGCGCGATGGGCCCCTTCGTGGCGGTGAACTGCGCATCGATTCCCGAGACCCTGATCGAGTCCGAACTGTTCGGCTACGAAGACGGCGCCTTTACCGGCGCGCGCAAGAAGGGCTCGATCGGCAAGCTCCTGCAGGCCAACGGCGGCACCTTGTTCCTCGACGAAATCGGCGACATGCCGTTCGGCCTCCAGGCCCGCCTGCTGCGCGTGCTGCAGGAGCGGATGGTCACGCCGCTCGGCAGCGGCAAGTCGATTCCGGTGAATGTGGAACTGATCTGCGCCACCAACCACAACCTGCGCGACCGTATCGCCAGGGGCCTGTTCCGCGAAGACCTGTACTACCGGCTCAATGGCCTGGTGGTCAAGCTGCCGCCCCTGCGCGAGCGTACCGACCTCGAACCCGTGGTCAGGAAGATCCTGTCCACCGAATCGAATGGCGGCAAGTACCACCTGTCCGACGAGGTGCTCAAGCTGTTCCGCAAGCACAAATGGCCTGGCAACTTCCGCCAGCTGACCAACCTCCTGCGCACCGCCATCATCATGGCTGGCGACGAGCACGAAATCTGCCTGCGCCACATGCCGGATGACTTCCTTGACGATATCGACAACTGCGACCAGGTCCATGCGGGCGCCGATACCGACCGCCTGGTCGCCAGCGGCGCCAATCTCGAGGAGGTCGAACATTCTGTCATCCTCAAGTCGCTCGAAGCGCACGGTGGCAATGTCTCTGCCACCGCGCGCGCGCTCGGCGTATCGCGCAATACGATCTACCGCAAGATGCCGGGCCTGAAGTAAGCCGTCAGAAGAAGATGATCCCGCCGACAGACACGCCATTCATCCGCGCGCTGTTGCCGCCAAATCCAGTCGACCGGGTCTGCCCCAGTTCGCCGACCAGGGTGATGGCACTGTTGAGCGCGTAGTAGGCGCCCAGCGTCAGGTTGGCGTTCGATTTCAGGCCGCCCGTGCCGGCCGCATTGTCGTCGTTCTCGCTGACGCCGTAGCCGGCCCCGAGCTTGAGCTTGCCGCTCACCTTGTAGGTCGCCTGCGCCAGGTAGTTGAGCGACCTGGCGGCCCCCTGGTCCGCGTCGGAAAGGATGCCCAGCCCCTTGCCCGACTGCACGTTGACCAGCACGCCCAACGGCCCTGCCCCGTACGACGCGCCCACTTCCAGGCCCGCCATGGTGAAGCCGGGCAGCCCGGGCGTGGCCGATGCGAACTTCTGCGCCTTGGCGCCAACCCAGCCCTTGAATCCTTCCGCCGCATAACTGACTTGCGCCTGGACCTGCGGGGTCGCGTCCGCCGTGTAGGCCGACCCGGCGACCACCGGCGTATCGGCCACCGGGTTCAAGACGCCCACGTCAAAGCCGATGCCCGACGCCGACTTCGGCGTGCTGTACGCCATCAGTCCATAGGTCCCCAGGTAGGTATAGCCGGCGCCAATGTGGCCCAGCGCGACGCGCCCGCGCTGGGTGGCCTGCACCGGCGCGCCGGCGCCTAGCAGCGTCATGTCGCCCAGGATCGCATTGGCGCCGAAGATGCCGTAGTCGCGGCCCAGCTTGACCGTGCCCATGCCAGCATTGCCGAAGGTGAAATACGCCTGGCGTACATCGACCACGCTGTTCTGGCCGATGGCGCTGTCGGTCGCGGTGGCGCTGTAGATCCCGACCAGCGCCTTGACGTCGTAATCGCCCTGGCGCGTCGATGCCGACACCACCAGGCCGTTCGGCAGCAAGCCATTGCCGATCGTGGTGCGGTCCTCCTGTCCACCACAACCGATGCCCTGCGAACCGAGCGCCAGGCCGCCAACCGCGCCGCCCGAGCACGACACGGACGTGTAGTAGGCGTTGACGATGCCGCCCACGCCCACCGTCCAGTCACCGGCCTTGATATCGACTGCGTGGGCGCTCTGCAAGCTTGCCGCGGCGATGGCGGTCAGCACAAACAACTTCTTCATGGGTCTCTCCTCTTTCTGTTTTATTGGATGAACACATCAGGTGATGTACCTTCCTCATTCGCAATTAGCGTGCCCGTCGCCATGCCGGGGAAAGGCCAGCAATGTGTGCTGTCGCGGATCAAGCGGCGGGAACACTGTTCTGTTTTTGCCCAGGCAAAAAAAATGACGGCCAAAGCCGTCATCAAGGACACATCTCAGGACCGCATCAGGATTTCGGCAGCTTGAACACCCACACCGAACCGCCCTGTTCGAGGAAATTGACTTTCTTGGCCACTTCGCCGCCCCACAACGGCACCGCGCCACCCCAGCCGGACACCACGGCCACGTACTGCTCGCCGCCGTCCTGCCAGGTCACCGGCGGCGCCACGACGCCGGAGCCGGTCTGGAACTTCCACAGTTCCTTGCCGGTCTTCGCGTCGACCGCTTTCAGGAAACCTTCCGGCGTCCCGTAGAACACCAGGCCGCCGGCCGTGCTCATCACACCACCCCACAGCGGCGCCGTGTTCCTGACTTCCCAGACGATCTTGCCGGACCTCGGATCGATGGCACGCAAGGCGCCAATGTAGTCGTCGAAGATGGGCCGGATGGTGAAGCCCGCGCCAAGGTAGGCCCCGCCCTTCTTGTAACTGATCGGCTCATTCCAGATGTCCATGCCCCATTCATTGGCCGGCACGTAGAACAGTTTCGTCTGCGGGCTGTAGGCCATCGGCATCTGGTTCTTGGCGCCCAGGAAGGCCGGCGCCGCGAACACCGAAGCGCCCTTCTTGCCATCTTCGCCCTTGGTCGGATCGCCGGGACGATTGGCCGCCACGAAATTGGGGCGCCCGGTCTTGAGGTCGATCCCGGTGGCCCAGGTGATCTTTTTCACGAACGGAAACGCGTTTTTCAGCTTGCCGTCCCTGGCATCGATCACGTAGAAAAAGCCGTTGCGGTCGGCCTTGCCGCCATAGCGCTTGCCATCCATGTCGAAGGTGACGAATTCGTTCGAGCCGTCGAAGTCCCAGGCGTCGTTCGGCGTGTTCTGGTAAGACCATTTGATCTGGCCGGTGGCCGGGTCGATCGCCACCGTCGACGACGAATACAGGTTGTCGCCCGGACGCAGATGGCTGTTCCACGGCGCCGGATTGCCGGTGCCGAAGTAGGCCAGGCCGGTGCTTTCGTCATAGGTGCCGCCCATCCAGGTCGAGGCGCCGCCGGTCTTCCACAAATCGCCCGGCCAGGTTTTGTTGACGGTGCCGGAAATGCCGTTGTCGCTGGCCTTGCCTTCCTTGTCGTACTTGTGGCCCATATGGCCTTCCACCGTGGGACGCGACCACAGCAGCTGGCCGGTCATCGGATCGCGCGCTTCCACCCGGCCCACGATGCCGAACTCGCCGCCGGACACGCCGGTCAGCAGCAGCCCCCTGGCGATCAGCGGCGCGGCCGTCATCGAGTAGCCGGCCGCATAGTCGTCGACCTTTTCCTTCCACACCACGGCCCCGGTGGCCTGGTCAAGCGCGACCAGCTGCGCATCGAGGGTGCCGAAAATGACCAGGTTGCCGTACAGGGCGGCGCCGCGGTTGACCACGTCGCAGCAGGGCATGATGCCGTCCGGCAGGCGATGCTCGTACTTCCACAGCTTGCGGCCGGTCTTCAGGTCCACCGCGAAAATGCGCGAGTAGGAAGCCGTCACGAACATCTTGCCGTCGTGGATCAGGGGCTGCGATTCCTGGCCGCGCTGCTTTTCACCACCGAAAGACATCGACCATGCCGGCACCAGCTTGCCGATGTTTTTCGTGTTGAGGATGGTCAGCGGCGAATAGCGCTGCCCCTCGCTGCCCATGCCGAAGGACAGCACGCTGGCGGGATTTTTGGCCGTGTTCGACAGCATGGCGCTGGTAACGTCGGCAGCCTGCGCAAAGGACGCGGCCGCCAGCCCGAGCAAGAGCCCTGGTAATTTATTACGCACAATCTTCTCCTCTTGTTATGTATCGTTATGATTATTTTTCGCGATGCGCCACCGGTTCGGCGCTGAGGATGCGAAACTCCTCGTCGGTGAACAGGCGAGAGCGCGTCAGGAAGCGCCTCCCTGTTCCGTTATCGAGTGAAAACATGCCGCCGTTGCCGGCGACCACGTCGATGATCAGCTGGGTATGCGCCCAGTATTCGAACTGTTCCAGCCCCATGTAAAACGGTGCGCCGTTCAGGTTGCCGAGGTAGACATCGGTATCGCTGATACTGAATTCACCTGCCGGATAGCACATCGGCGCGCTGCCGTCGCAGCAGCCGCCGGACTGGAAAAACATCACCGGTCCGTGCTTCTGGCGCAGTTCATCGATCATGGCCAGGGCGGCATCGGTGGCGACGACACGGGCAAGCGCGTGATGCATGGGGCCTCCTGTCAGAAGAAGCCGAGCGCGTTCGGGCTGTAGCTCACCAGCAGGTTCTTGGTCTGCTGGTAGTGGTCGAGCATCATCTTGTGGTTCTCGCGGCCGATACCCGACTGCTTGTAGCCGCCGAACGCGGCGTGGGCCGGATACAGGTGGTAGCAATTGGTCCACACCCGGCCGGCCTGGATGGCGCGCCCGACCCGGAAGGCGCGCGAACCGTCGCGCGTCCACAGGCCGGCGCCCAGGCCGTACAGGGTGTCGTTGGCGATGCGCAGGGCGTCCGCCTCATCCTTGAAGGTGGTCACCGACACGACCGGGCCAAAAATCTCTTCCTGGAAAATGCGCATGCTGTTGTCGCCCTTGAACACGGTAGGCCGCACGTAGTAGCCGCCGGCCAGGTCGCCCGCCTGCGTATTGCGTTCGCCGCCGGCCAGCAGTTCGGCCCCTTCCTGCTTGCCGATGTCCATGTACGACAGGATTTTTTCCAGCTGTTCCTGCGACGCCTGGGCGCCGATCATGGTGGAAGAATCGAGAGGATTGCCTTGCTTGATGGCGGCCACGCGGACCAGCGCCCGTTCGATGAATTTTTCGTAGATCGATTCCTGGATCAGCACGCGCGACGGGCAGGTGCACACCTCGCCCTGGTTCAGCGCGAACATGGCAAAGCCTTCCAGGCATTTGTCGAAGAAGGCATCGTCGGCATCCATCACGTCTTCGAAAAAGATGTTCGGAGACTTGCCGCCCAGTTCCAGCGTGACCGGGATCAGGTTTTGCGCGGCGTATTGCATGATCAGGCGGCCGGTGCCGGTTTCGCCGGTGAAGGCGATCTTGGCGATGCGCTTGTTCGATGCCAGCGGCTTGCCCGCTTCCAGGCCGAAACCGTTGACGATATTGAGTACGCCTGGCGGCAGCAGGTCGCCGATCAGTTCGATCAGCACCATGATCGAGGCCGGGGTCTGTTCGGCCGGTTTCAGCACCACGCAGTTGCCGGCGGCCAGCGCGGGCGCCAGCTTCCACACCGCCATCAGGATCGGAAAGTTCCAGGGAATGATCTGGCCCACGACGCCCAGCGGCTCGTGGAAATGGTAGGCATAAGTTTCATTGTCGATCTGGGCGACAGAACCTTCCTGGGCCCGGATGCAGCCGGCGAAATAGCGGAAATGGTCGATCGCCAGCGGAATGTCGGCGGCCATGGTTTCGCGGATCGGCTTGCCGTTGTCGATGGTTTCGGCGGTGGCGATCAGGGCCAGGTTCGCTTCCATGCGGTCGGCGATCTTGTTGAGGATATTGGCGCGCTCGGTCTGCGAGGTCTTGCCCCAGGCTTCCCTGGCGCCGTGGGCGGCATCGAGCGCGAGTTCGACGTCTTCCGCGGTCGAACGGGCAATCTCGCAAAAGGGCTGGCCGGTGATCGGGGTAATGTTGGCGAAGTACTCGCCCTTGACCGGCGCCACGAACTGGCCGCCGATGTAGTTGTCGTAGCGTTGCTTGAATGGATTGGCCACGCCCAGTTTGCTGATGTCCGCGAGATTCATGTCATCCTCTTTCTAGAAGGTTGGTAAGGCCGTTGCGTTTGCACGGCGCTGTGTCGATCACCATCCCCTTGTCGCAAGCGCCGTGCCAGCTGGCCGCGGCGCCACGCACAGGGAAGCATTTCAGAGTAGATCTGGCTTAAAACAGGCTATTGATCAATCGCAAGGATGTGTGCCGGACCGCTGTACCAAACTGGAACAGCTGTTCAGCGAATGAGCGCTCCCCAGGGCAGCTCGCCGACAGCAATGTCGCCCAGCCTGGTGGCGCTGGCGGTGTCGATCACGCTCACGCTGTTGGAGCGGCCGTTGGCCACGTACAACTTCCTGCCGTCGGGGGTGATGGCCATGTTCCAGGGGCGCTTGCCGACCGCGATGGTGGCGCGCACGGTATTGCTGGCCGTGTCGATCTGCATCACCGTGCCGTCGCGCCCGTTCGACACATACACTTGCCTGCCATCCGGGCTGACGGCAATCCCGTTGGCATTCTTTCCAGCAGGAATTGAAGCCACCGCCTTGCGCGTGGCCAGGTCGATCACGAACACCGTGTCCACCAGCTCGGATGCCACATAGGCGCGGCTGGAATCCGGCAGGAATCCGATGCCGCGCGGGCGCAGTCCCACGGCGACCGAACCTACCTGGCGCCGCGTGGCGACGTCGATCACGTCGACCTGTTCCGCCTCTTCGGCGCTGACCAGCAGCCAGCGCCCGTCGGGGCTGAACACGGCATGTTCCGGGTTCTTGCCTGCCACCACGATGTCGGCCACCTGCTTGCGCGAGAGGGCGTCGAACAGGGTGACGCTGTTGCTCTCCTCTACCGCCACCGCCACATAGCGGCCGTCGGCCGAGGCATGCACGCCCTCTGGCGATTTTCCGAGCGGGAGCGGCGGCGCGGCCTGGCCGCCGGCCGCGTCCAGCACCAGCAGCGTGCCGGTGCCGGCGTCCGTGACATACAGCGTGCGGCCGGCCGGATCGCCGGCGATGCCGCGCGGCCGTTTGCCGGCAGCAATCTCGCGCACGACCGTGTCGGTGGCCGTGTCGATGACGCTGATGGTGCCGGATTTCTCGTTGGGGATATAGGCGAACGGGCTGGCGCCGGCGGCAGCGCAGGCGAACAGGGACAAGGACATCAGGGTGGCAAGTTTCATGGGAACTCCTTCAGGAATCTGGCGCAGACCACGCGCGCACACGGCTGTCATGCAAGCGCCGTGCCATTCCTGCAGGAATTCGCTCTGGCAGGTATATTGCTTACCGTTGAGGGTACAGACCTGGCGATCATCCGTTCAGGCAAGCCAACAACCAGGAGAATCAATGAAGCCGCACCCTTTTCGCCTCAACGCGATCGCCAGCCTGTTCGCCGTCCTGGCGCCGCTGGCGCAGGCAGCCGATCCCGTGGCTGACGTGATCGTCGTCAGCGGCAGCCGTATCGAACATGGCAGTTTCGACCTGCCGGCCGCGATCGACGTCGTCGACGCGGCCCGCATCCGCGACGGCCAGATGCGCGTCAACGCGTCCGAGGCGCTGGCCGCCGTGCCCGGCCTGGTGGCGCAGAACCGCCAGAACTATGCCCAGGACCTGCAGATATCGTCGCGCGGCTTCGGCGCCCGATCCGCCTTCGGCGTGCGCGGCGTGCGCCTGATCGCCGACGGCATCCCGGCCTCCATGCCGGACGGCCAGGGCCAGGCCGCCACCTTCAACCTCGACATGGCCGAACGCATCGAAGTGCTGCGCGGGCCGTTCTCGGCCATCTACGGCAACCACGCCGGCGGCACCATCGCCCTGTTCACGCGCGACGGCCAGGGCCGTCCCATGGTGGAAGCGAACGTCGCCGGCGGCAGCTACGGCGCACGCAAGGTGGATGTCAATGCCCAGGGCAGCGAAGGCGGCATCGGCTACGTGGTAGACGCCTCGCGCTTCGACACGGACGGCTACCGCGCGCACAGTGCCGCCACGCGCGAGCAAGCCTTCGCCAAGCTGACACTGGCGCCGACAGCCACCAGCAAGCTGACGCTGACCGCAAGCGCACTGCGCCAGGGCGACACGCAGGATCCGCTGGGCGTCACCTGGGCCACCTTCGTGCGCGATCCGCGCGCCGGCGAAACCGACGCCACCGACACCCAGTCGCCGCGGCGCACGCTGGCGGACCGCTACAACACGCGCAAGAGCATAGCCCACACACAGGCAGGCCTGTCGTTCGAGCAGCGCTTTGGCGACGACCGCCTGCGCGTGATGGCCTACGCCGGCAATCGCCAGGTGATCCAGTTCCAGGCCTTTTCCAAATTCGTCCAGACCCCGGCGAGCCAGTCCGGCGGCGTGGTCGACTTCGACCGCGATTTCCGCGGCACCGACATCAACTGGGTGGCGGTGCGCGATGCCGCCGGCGGCAAGCTGACCGCGACCTTCGGCCTGGACTACGGTTACTCCAGCGACGATCGCCAGGGCTATGAAAACTTCATCGGCAACGACTTCGGTTTGCAGGGGCGGCTGCGGCGCGACGAAACGAACACCATTGCAAGCATCGACCCGTATGCGCAGGCCGAATGGCAAGGCGGGGGCTGGGTGCTCAGCGCGGGCCTGCGCCACAGCCGCATGAAGGTGACGGTCGATGACCGCTACCTGGGTAACAGCGACGACAGCGGCGGCGTCGAATTCCGCCATACGACGCCGGTGCTGGGGGTGCTGTACAAGGTGTCCCCAGTCCTGAACGTGTACGCCAGCGCGGCACGCGGATTCGAAACGCCAACGCTCAACGAGTTGTTTTACTCCGGCTCCGGCGCCGGTTTCAATTTCCGCCTGCGGCCTGCCACCAGCACCCATCTCGAGGGCGGCGTCAAGGCCATGCTGGGCAGCAGCACGCGCATCAACGCGGCGCTGTTCCAGGTCAGGACCAGCGACGAACTGGTGGTCGATGTCGCCAGCGGCGGGCGCACCAGCTACAAGAACGCCAGCAAGACGTTGCGCCAGGGCGCCGAAGTGTCCGTGGACAGCAAGCTTGGCGCAGGATTAAGCGCGAAACTGGCCTTGACGGTTCTGCGCGCGGAGTACGACCAGCCGTTCGGCGCGGTCAGGAAGGGCAGCCGCCTGCCTGGCGTGCCGAATGCGAACCTGTTCGGGGAGCTGGCATGGAAGAGCAGCGGCGATGCCCTTGGCGTGGCGCTCGAAGCGATCGCCAGCAGCAAGGTGTATGCCGAAGACGCCAACCTGGAGAAGCCGGCGCCGGGCTTCGGCATTTTCAACGCGCGCGTGCAGGCGAAGCAGGCATTCGGCGGCTGGCAGTTCCGCGAGTACGTCCGCGTGAACAACATCGCGGACAGGCAGTACGTCGGTTCCGTGATCGTAGGAGACGCCAACAAGCGCTTCTATGAAGCGGCTCCCGGCCGCAATGCCATGGCCGGTGTCAGCGCGCAGTACGCGTTTTAGAACCGGTAGCGCGCGCCCAAGGTCACCGACCTTGGCGCGCCGGGGGCGACGAAGCGCACATTGCTTGCGCTGTCCGCAGACAGGGGATTGGGAGAGACGGCGCCGAAAGTCTCATGGCGGCGATTCAATACATTGTTCACGCGCCCATGGAGCTCCCATCCGGCTACCGGCTTCCAGCTGGCCCGCAAGTTCACCAGCCCATAACCGCGCACGCGCATGTCGGCCGTGTGCGGCGCTTCACCCGCTTCGGGATCGGCCAGCAGTCCATCTTCATTGCCCTGCGTCTCCAGGCTCGACATCGCCTGCGCGTCGGCGCCCAGCGCCAGCGTGCGCGACAGCTTCCAGTCCGCAGACAGTTTGACCGTATGCTTCGGCAAGCCGGCGATGCGGCTGCCTTTGGCGATCCGCACCGTCCGCACACCCGTAAACAAATCGCCATCGGCGTCATACTCGGCCTGCAGGAAACTGTAGCTTGCCCTGAACGCCAGCGCGCCCGCGGCGACAGCGTGGCTGGCGTCGAGCCCCTGATGCCGGGTGCGCCCGAAATTGCTGAAGTAGCCAAGCCGGGTGCGCCCCGAACTGAGGAACAGGATGTCATCACGATTGACGGTGCGGTACAGGGACAGCACGCCATGTTGCCAGCGCAGGCCCGCTTCGGCGGTACTGGCCACGACCTGCTTCAGGTAGGGATCGGACTGCAAGCCTACCGGCAGCTGGCAGGGCTGTTCCGGGTCGGCGCAGCCCAGTTCGATCACGGTCGGTACCCGGTTGTTCCGCGCCAGGTTGGCGAACAGGTCCGGCCCGGCACTGTGCTCGCGAACGAAGCCGATCGAAGGATTCAATCGCGCATAGCTGAAACTCTCGGCCGGCTGCGGTCCGCGCGCGCTGGTCAGGGTGTTGTTTACCCGCGCGCGGTTGTAGCGCGCCGAGGCGGTAACGTGCATCGCCGGCGCCACCGTCCAGGTGTCGGCCGCGTACAGTCCGAAGGCACGCGAACTGCCCGCCACCGACGATGCCGGCTCGATCCCTGCATGCGGATCCGGCACGACGCCCCGTTCCGGCGTGAGGATGCCGGCTTGTTCGAACTGCGCGAAAGCGACCTCGCTGCGGTCGACGGTGACGCCAAGGTCGATCCGGTGCGCGCCACGGCGCACGCTCAGGTTGGTGCTGGCGCCCTGGCTATGCTGGCGCGTGCTGGTGGTGTTGAATTCGCCCTCGCCTTCGGCGTCGCCCACGTCGCCGTTGACCGTGGCGCGCCGGCTGCTGCGCGCGTAAGCCACGCCCGCCAGTTCGGTATCGCCGTCAAACCGGTGGCGGCCATGGAAGGTCCCCTGCACCAGCCGGTTGCGGGTCAGGTCGGGAAAGGTAAACACGGCGCGCCGGTCTTGCTGGTACAGGCTGTCGGGCAGCAGGCCGTTGCCACGCAGCGTGCTGCGCCCGGCCAGCAAGGACACATGCCAGTCGCCGCGCGCGCCGCTGTGGCCCGCTTTGGCGAACAGGTTGCCAATCCGGCCGGCCGAGTGGTCGCGCCAGCCGGCATCGTCGAACAGGGTCGCCGCGACAAAGGAATGCCAGCCGCTTGCCTGCCGCGCGCCGTGTGAAACGTCGAACCTGCGCCGGCCGGCGCTGCCGGCCGACAGTTCCGCCTCCAGGCCCTGCTGCTCCAGGCCCGAGCGGGTGGTCAGCGCCAGGGCCCCGCCCAGGGTATTGAGTCCGTACATGGGATTCGACCCCGGCACCAGCAGCACGTTGCCGATGGCCGCTTCCGGCACCATGTCCCAGTTGATGACATCGCCGAACGGTTCGTTCACGCGCACTCCGTCCAGGTACACCGACATGCCCTGCGCTGTGCCCAGCACGGGCGACGCACGGAAGCCACGGTAGCTGATATCGTTCTGGTACAGGCTGCCGGAGACTTCATTGACGTTGACGCCAGACAGGTTGCGGGCCATGAAGTCGGCCAGGCTGTCGCTGCGCGACCTGGCCAGCTGGTTCTCGCCGGCCGCCTGCACCGGATACGGCAGCAGCCGGCGGTCGATGCCCAGGCCCGGAACGGGAGCGGCGCCGACGATTTCCACCACGGCCAGCATGACTTCCGCGAGCACCAGGCTCATGGTGTCACCACGGTCACTCCATGCCGGGCGAAGATTGTTTTCAGTTCGCCGCTGGCGGCCAGTTCGTTCATGGCCTGCTGCAGCAGCTTCGCCACGTCGGTATCGTCCTTGCGCACCGCCATGCCGACAATCCAGCCGGATCGCGGCAGGCGCTGGAATCCCACTTCGTGCAAAGGGAACCCTTCCGAACCGCGCATGACGGATTCGATTTCCGAACGGTTGGCAAGAACGGCATCGAGCTCGCCCGCCTTCAGTTTATCCAGCGCCTCGGCCGCGCTCGGAAAGATCGTGACACCGTCGCGGAATTTTCCATTGTCCTCGCCCAGGATCACCATCCCCGAGATCGATACCTTTTCCACGCCGATGCGTTTTCCGGCCAGCGAGTCGATCCCCTCGAAGCGTGGAATGGCGCTCGCGCTGCGTACCAGGCGCACCGTTTCGACGTGGTAGGGCGCGAAGATCTCGACCTGCCGGTTGTCGGCCATGAGGCGGCGATCGACCGGAACATGCAGCATGACGTCGGCCGGGCCGTATCCCAGGTAGTGTCCTTTCCAGACCATGTTGCGCAAGTCGTCGTTCAGGTTCTCGCCGGCGGGGAATGGCAACAAGGTCAGGCGCAATCCCAGCTTCTTCGCGAGCGCCTCCGCAAGGTCGATATCGATGCCCGCGCCCTTGTCCGAGAATGGCGCGAACTCCTTGTAGACGGCCACCTTCAGGCTGCCGGATTGCTGGATCCTGTCCCAGCCGGCCCGCGCGGGAAGCGCGGCCAGCACGGTCAGGCAGGCGCAGGCGAGCAAGGCGCCAAAGCGTGGCATGGTCATGGCGGGCTCCTATTTTGTTTCGCGGCGGGTTTCAAGATAGGCCTTGATGGCCCACATGGCTTCCTGGTTGAAGGTGCCCTCGAACGGCGGCATGTAGACCGCGCCGTTGCGCACTTTTCCGCTGCGGACCGAGGCCAGGAAATAGCTGTCCATCTCCTTGTAGCAGGCCTGCTTTTTGGCGTCGGCTTTCAGGCCGGTACAGTCGCGGTCCAGCAGGCGCAAGTCAGGCGCAATGCCGCCGGAGATGGCTTCGATGCCGTGGCAGCGCGCGCAATTCTGGTTGTAGGCCGACGTGCCCACCTTGATGGCGGCCTTGTTCGCGCGGTAGGGATTTTCGTCGCGCCATTTCGCTCCCAGCACGGGCAGGCTGGCGGTGTCGACGCTCTGTGGCGTCACGTCGCCGTGGGCGAAGGCGAAAACGGAAGTCAGTACGGCCGCCACGGCGAGGGCGGTGGTTCGGATCGGGTGGTTCATGGTGTCTCCTGCTGTTTTGATGGATTGGTACATCAACAGGAGCAAGCGCCATGCCATGGAAGTCGCGCAGGCAGCCGGGCCCGCGTTGTTCCAGAATGGGACAGGTGTTACATCGCGCCGGGGTACAACTGCGCCAGGGTGCGGCGGGTAGTGTCCGTGACGACGGCGAGGACTTGCTCACCGTCCTTGGCCTGCCACAGGTCCGCGCCCCGGGGCAGCGCACTTTCGACTTCGGCCTGCCAGAACGGTGGTGCTTCACCTTCCACGAAATTGCCGCGGCCACGGCCGAAGTGCGCCACCGCCAGGTAGCGCAAGATGCTCCCGACCAGGAGCGTTTGCAGGAATTCGTCCGCGAACTGGATGGTCGTGCTGTTGCGGTCGGTGCTGGTGTTGAAGCCCCAGGCCGCGCCGGCCATCGTCAGCGCGCCGACGATGCCGCCGATCAGGGCGCCTGCGCCAAAGGTCAGGCCACCCGCCATCAGGTCGGCCGACAGGCCGGTGGCCGCCCCCGAGACCACGGCGCCCAGCAGGCCCGCCTGCGCCTTGTCGACCGGTGCGCGCACCTTGAAATTGTCGCGCACGCGGGCGTTGATGCGCGGCGCCTCGCCCGGGTCCAGCTGGTGCAGCTGCAGCAGGCTGCGCGTGCATGCCGCGATATGTTCATTGAGCCGTTCGAGCATCACGCCCATGGCCTGGTCCTGGCGCTGCTGGGCGGCGGACTTGCCCAGGCCGACAGCCTGCATGGCCGTTTTCAGGAAGGACTTGTCCTCGGACGGCAGCGGTTCGCTGTCGCGGGCCGCCGCCAGAAGCAGTTCGGCGGTAAGTTTCATCGCTTCGCTGAAGCGCTGCTGGTTGCGGGCCCGCCATACATCGAGCAGGCGCGCATACCCTTCCCGCTTCGATTCGTCGACGACGTCGCCGACCGCTTCGTAGAACACGCGTTCATGCACCCAGCAACGGGCAAAGGCGTCCAGCGCCAGCACCTTGCGCACGATCGGGTACTGGTCCAGATGCTGCTGCCAGCGGGCCTGCTCGGCATGCTCCTCGGCCGGCGGGCGCGGCGGCCCCAGCTGGTTGAGCAGCACCACGACAGGCTTGCCCAGCCAGTCGAGGATCTTCATTTCGGCGGGCAGGTAGCCGGCGTCGCGCGGCAGCTCGGACGAGTTGACCAGGTAGAGCACCACGTCCGCCGATTCCTTGGCGGTGCGCAGCGCTTGCTGGCTGAGCCAGAACGGCTTGTCGCGGTAGCGGTCGAAGACTTCGCGCAGGAACCAGCCGATCGGATTGCCGGCCATGGACAGGCGGCGAAGCAGCCGCACCGAATCGCCGAAGCCCGGCGTATCCCACAGCGACAGCGTGTCGCCCTGTTCCGTGGCGAGCAGCGTGTGTGATTCGGCCAGCACCGTCACGTGCGCGGCGTCGCGCACTTCGCCGACGTCGACACCAACCAGTGTGCGCGCAAGCGTGGTCTTGCCATTGTTGGTGTGCGAGATCAGTGCGAACTGGATGTGGGTCATGGCTGGGGATGGAGCAGGTTCACGAAGGTGGGGCTGGTGCGGTGGAACTGGCAGAACTGCTGCCACAATGCCCTGCGTTCAGCCACGCGGTCGGCGCCGCTGCGTTCGAGCAGGGCCGATTCGTCGATCAGCACCGAAACGGCGCGCTTCGAATTGCGCACCAGGTGATCGAGGAAGACGCCGTGGTTTTCCTTTTCGGGCGTCGCTGCGAGGTTGAACAGGACCGCCGTGACGTTCGCGTCATCGAGGTTGACGTCGCGCAGCAGGTCTTCCGGCTCGTCGCCGTAGGCACTGGGCGGACGCAGCATCACGCGCGCCTGGTCGCCGAACAGCATGGCGGCCAGCTGCGTCAGGCCCTTGTCGCGCGCTTCGTCGACGGTAAAACTGTATGGCAGGACGCGCAGCACGACCGGACCGCTGACGCCGGCCTGGCCTCCAAGCTTCTTGAAATAGGGATGCTCCAGGTCGAGCGGAAAGTGGCGCTCGAGCCGGCGTGCCTTCCAGTGCGCCACGGCGGCCATGGCGCCACGTGGCAGCACCACCAGCAGGAACAGCGTGGCCGCGTACAGGTGGACCCAGCGCGCGCCGCCCGCCGCGCCGGCAGGAAAGCGCAATGCTTCAATGTCGGCCAGCGAGAACCCCTGCAAAGGAAAGACGAAAACGGCCGGCGCGAACAGGACCGACAGGATCGCATGCACTTGCGGCCCGTTGAGGAAGGTGCTTTCCCAGCCCGCGACGTACTGCGAAAAAAAGCCGCGCGCGTAGAGCGACAGGATGGCGCCGAGCGCGAACGTGGCCGCCGACAGATGCATGGTGCGGTGAAAACGGGCGCGATTCAGGCCTGCACTGAGCGTGCCCCACTGCAGCATGAATTGCGTGACGGCGCCCGCCAGCGCGTGCGGCAGCTTGCGCGGCAGCGCCTTCGCCACGCCATTCATCCAGGCCGGCCCGCTCCATTTCACGCGCATCAGCGGCACCAGCAGCAGGTACACCGCCAGGTTCCAGCCGATGATGCCCAGCAGCGGCGCCGACAGCAGGTCCATGCGGTGCGGATCGCCCAGGCGGTCGAGCCCCGCGCCGAGTATGAGCGCGATCACGGGCAGCGCAATCGACAGCCCCGGCATGCCTCCGCGCCGCTGCAGCAGCGCCGCGAATACCGGCACGCGCTCGCCGATGCGCTTGAGTATCTGCTCGGCGCGCTGCTGCAGGAAGTGTTCGGCCGTGACGGCCGACTTGCTGTCGGACGCCTGCCACTGCGCCAGTTCGCGCGCGCTGCGGCTGGCGTACATGCGGTCGTCGTCGCTGAGAATTTCGCGCTTGACGTCCGCCGTTTCGATCGCCTGCACCAGCACCACGTCGCGCGCCACCTGTTCGTTCATGCTTGCCTTCGTGCCTGTGCCATATGTATGAAAAGACAATGTTTGATGACCCAATTGTGCCCCACTTTTGCCCTGCACGGGAGCCTCGTGCTATCTTAGCGCCACGAAACATTGCCACCTTTTCATCATTCAGCCCATGTCCCTGCCGCTTATTTCCCCCGTATCCAACCCTGAACTGGCCGCCAGGCTGGAACGCGCAATCGCCACCAAGACCAAGCCGCCCGGCAGCCTGGGCATGCTTGAAACGCTCGCGCGCCAGATCGGCCTGATCCAGCAGACGACAGCGCCTGCGCTCACCCAGGGCACCATCCTCGTGTTCGCCGGCGACCATGGCATCGTGGCCGAAGGCGTATCGCCCTATCCGCAGGACGTCACCTGGCAGATGGTTGAAAACTTCCTGGCCGACGGCGCCGCCATCAATGTGTTCGCGCGCCAGCACGGCATGGCCTTGCAAGTGATCGATGCGGGCGTCAACCACGACTTCGGCGCGCGCGCAGGCCTGATCGACCGCAAGGTCGCGCGCGGCACTGCCAACTTCGCGAAGGATCCCGCCATGACCGCCTTCCAGTGCGCGCATGCGATGGCGCACGGGATGCTGGTCGCCGCCGCGGTCGAAGGCAATGTCATCGGCTTCGGCGAAATGGGCATCGGGAACACGACCGCCGCCGCCGCGCTGATGCACAAGCTGACCGGCGTGCCGGTGGCCGACTGCGTGGGCGCCGGTACCGGCCTGTCGGCCGACGGCGTGCTGCACAAGCAGCGCGTGATCGAAGCGGCCGTCGCGCTGCATGCGGGCCTTGCGTCTCCGCTCGACATCCTGGCCACGTTCGGCGGCTTCGAGATCGCCATGATGGTGGGCGCCATGCTGCGCGCGGCCGAACGGCGCAAGGTGCTGCTGATCGACGGCTTCATCGTCACCAGCGCCCTGCTGGTCGCGGCGCGCCTGCAGCCGGCCATCCTGGACTACTGCGTGTTTTCGCACTGCTCTGGCGAACATGGCCACAAGCGCATGCTGAACCATCTCGATGCACGGCCCTTGCTCAACCTGGACATGCGCCTCGGTGAAGGCACGGGCTGTGCGCTGGCCATGCCGCTGCTGCATTCCGCCGTCAATTTCCTGCGCGAGATGGCCACCTTCGAATCGGCCCAGGTCAGCGACCGGCCCGCATAGCATGCACCAGCTTCGGCTTTTTTTCATCGCGCTGCAGTTCTTTACGCGCATACCGATTCCGCGCTGGGTCGGATTCGAGCCGGAATGGCTGCACCATGCCGCGCGCTACTTCCCCCTGGTCGGCGTTGTCGTGGCGGCGGTGGCGGCGGGCGTCTATGCCGCCGCGCTGCTTTTTTGGCCGGCGCCGGTCGCCGTATTGCTGTCCACTTGCGCCGCGGTCTACCTGACCGGCGCCTTCCATGAAGACGGCTTTGCCGACATGTGCGACGGTTTCGGCGGCGGCATGACGCGCGAACGGGTGATGGAAATCATGAAGGATTCGCGCATCGGCACTTACGGAGCGCTTGGCGCGGGCCTGCTGATCGCGCTCAAATGCGCGCTGCTCATGGCCATGCCGCCGGCGACCGCCATCGCCGCCCTTTTCCTTGCCCATCCGCTGTCGCGCCTGGCCGCGTCCGCGCTGATCTGGAAGCTCGACTATGCACGCGACGAAGGCAAGGCCAAGCCCCTGGCGCAGGAGATGAGCAGCGCCGAATTTGCCATCGCATCGGCCTGCACGCTCATTCCCCTGGCCGGCACGGTGGCCTGGCTGGGCTGGACGGCAGTCGCCGCCTCCATCGTGGCAGCTTTCGCGGCGGCCGCCTGGCTGGCGCTCAAGTTCGTGCGCCGTATCGGCGGCTACACGGGCGACTGCCTGGGCGCCGTCCAGCAGGTCGGCGAAGTGACGGTCTACCTGTGCGTATGCGCCTCCATCTGATCCGGCACCTGGCGCCCGACATTGCGAAAGGTATCTGCTACGGCCGCAGCGACCTGGCGGTGCCGCCCGATGTCCTGGTGCACGCCCTGCCCGCCCTGCGCGCGCAACTGCCGGCCGGCTTGCCAGTCATATCGAGCCCGCTCCAGCGTTGCGCTTCGCTGGCGCGGGCACTGGGCGCGGCGCCCCGCTTCGACCCGCGCCTGGTGGAACTCGACTTCGGCGACTGGGAATTGCGCGCCTGGGACGACATCGGCGGCGTCGATGCCTGGGCCGCCGACGTGGTGCACTACCGTCCCGGCGGCGGCGAAAGCGTGGCCGCCATGGCGCAGCGCATCAGCGATTTTTACGATGCGCTGATGCGCGAAAACCTGCCCGCCGCGATTGTCGTCTGCCATGCAGGCGCGATGCGCCTGCTCGCCGCCCGCCAGCGCGGACTTGCCCCGGAATCCATGGCGCGCGAGGCCGCCGAACGGCCCCACGCCATCGGCTACGGCGAGATCATGGTCCTCGACTGTGTATAATTGACGGGTTTTGGTGCCCGCGCCCATGTTCATTTGGGTGCAGTTAAACGGGAAACACGAAGCCTTCCAGGCTAACGTGTGCTGCCCCCGCAACGGTAAGCAAGTGTCGCTCGACGAGCGACGAGCCGCCTCGAAAAACCACTGTGCATTGCATGGGAAGGTGAGACGGCCGCACTTGCCAGCCCGGATACCGGCCAGGACAGGTGGAAGTGTGCGGACGGGGATGTTCGCGACGCAGTCGGTTCTCTCAGCTACGCACGCTTCTTTTCAATCTGGCCCACGGGGACGTCGGCCGGTTGCCTGCTAACTGAAGAAAAGTCATGACCTTTACTGTATCCCGCAAAGCGGCGCTGTCGTCGCTCGCGCTAGCCATTTCCTCGTCCTTCGCATTTGCCCAGAACGCCCCCGAAGTCTTTGTCACCGCCACCCGCGCGCCGCAGGCAGCGGCCGACGTGCTGAGCGACCATGTGCTCTTGTCCAGCGAAGACATCGTGCGCTCCGGCGCCGTCACCATCGTCGACCTGCTGCAAAAGCAGCGCGGCATCGAGGTCGCCCGCAATGGCGGCCCGGGTAGCAACGCGTCGGTCTTCATCCGCGGCGCGGACTCCAAGCAGACCGTGGTCCTGGTCGACGGCGTGCGGATCGGCTCCTCCACCTCCGGGATCGCCAACTGGAGTGCCCTGCCGCTGGCCAATATCGACCGCATCGAGATCGTGTACGGCCCGCTAGCGACTATGTACGGCGCCGACGCCATCGGCGGCGTGGTCCAGGTATTCACCAAACGCGGCGCGGGCGCCCCGCAGATGACCGGCGCGATCGGTGCCGGCAGCGACAAGGCGCGCAGCGCCGACGCATCCATTTCAGGCGGCGCCGGCAGCGTCAGCTATGCCTTCACCGTGGCGCGCGACCAGGACGAAGGCTTCTCGGCGACCAAGCCTGGCAGCTTTTCATACAATCCGGACCTTGACGGCTACGAGAAAACCAGCGCCAGCGGCCAACTGGTATTGACCGTGGCGCCTGGCCACGAAGCCGGCGTCCTGTTCATGCGCAGCAAGCTCGATGCGCAGTTCGACGGCGGCGTTTCCGCTTTCGACGTCCGCTCGAGGCAAGACCAGAACAATATCGCCCTGTTCTCGAAACATCGCCTGGCCACCGGCTGGAACCTGAAGCTGCAAGCGTCGCGCGCGGACGACAAGTCGATCAGCATTGCCAATGCCAGCGCTACCGGCACCAGCGCCATCGACACGCGCCTGAAGGCCTACAGCGCCCAGAGCGATTTCGCGATCGGGACCGACTTGCTGCAAATGCTGCTGGAACGCCGCGAAGAAGATGCCACTTCAAACTCCAGCGCCGCCCTGAACGTGGGCCGCACCACCAATTCGGGCGCCCTGGCGTACTCGCTCAAGCGCGGCGCGCACCTGGGCAGCGCCAGCGTACGCCTGGACGACAGCTCGCAGTATGGCTCCGAAACCACCGGCGCCCTCGGCTACGGCTACCGCATCACCCCTTCGCTGCGCGCCAACGCCAGCGTCAGCACCAGCTTCCGCGCGCCGGCCTTCAATGAACTCTACTACCCCGGCTATGGCGTGGCCAGCAACCGCCCGGAACAGGGCAAGAACGTCGAAGCCGGCCTGGCATGGCACAACGGCAGCCTTGAGGCGACCGCCGTCTACTATCGCAACCGCCTGACGGACCTGCTGGTCAGCACGTCGCGCTGCCCGGTGGAAGTGGCAACCCACCCGTTCGGATGCGCATACAATGTGAACCGGGCCACGCTGTCCGGCCTGTCGGTCGGTGCCCGCGCCAGTTTCGGCAAGCTTGACCTGAACGGCACGTTCGACTTGCAGGACCCGCGCGACGACACCACCGGCAAGCAGCTCGTGCGCCGCTCGCGCCGCCATGCAAACCTGTCGGCGGAATACAGCATGGGCGCAATGGTGGCCGGCGTTGGCGTGCACCTGTCGGGCAAGCGCTTTGACGATTCCGCCAACCGCAATGCGCTGGGCGGCTATGGCCTGCTGAACGTGTTTGCGTCGTACCGCTTTGCCGAAGACTGGACGCTGATCGGACGCTGGAACAACGCCACCGACAAGCGCTATGAACTGGCCCGCAACTACGCCACAGCGGGATCGCAGGTGTTCGCCGCGATCCGCTACGGCGCAAAATAGGAGACTGTTAGTGCATCCCTTTTTCCGCAACATGCGCCACCGCGCCATTGTCGTCATTTCCGCACTGGCGGTGCTGGCCTTTGCCAGCCTGGTCATGTCGGGCATGATCGGTTCGGTGCCGGTGCCCCTGGCCGACATGCCGGGTGCGCTGATGGAGCTTGCCAGCGGAGACAAGGGATCGCTGGCGGCCACCCTGCTCGACCTGCGCCTGTCGCGCGCGCTGGTGGCCTTCGTCACTGGCGCGGCGCTTGCGCTGGCCGGCGTCATGATGCAAGCCTTGCTGCGCAATCCGCTGGCCGACCCCTATGTGCTCGGCATTTCGGCCGGCGCATCGGTGGGCGCGCTGGCGGCGCTGCTGTTCATGTACGCCATGTGGGTGGTCGACGCCGCCGCCTTTGTCGGTGCGGTGGCCGTGTCGATGATGTTGTACCTGCTGGCCCGGCGCGACCTGCGCGGCGGCACCGCTGCCGAAGGCGGCTCGTCGGTCCTGCTGCTGACCGGCGTCATTCTGTCGTCGGGTTGCATGGCCATGGTCACGCTGATGCTGTCCATTGCGCCCGAGAGCCGCTTGCGCAGCATGATTTTCTGGATGATCGGCGACCTTTCCGGCGCACCGCTGCGCGCCATTCCCTGGGTGGTGCTGGCGTTCGGCCTCCTGTTCGCCCTGCGCAGCGCACGCTCCCTGAATATCCTGGCCCTGCATGCGGAAGCCGCCGCCACGCTGGGTATCCGCGTCGGCGCACTGCGCAAGGGCCTGTTTTTTGCCTCCGGCCTGCTGACCGCAAGCGCCGTCACCAGCGCCGGCAGCATCGGCTTTGTCGGCCTGATCGTGCCGCACGCCTGCCGCTTTGCCTGCGGCCCCGATCACCGGCTCCTGATTCCGGCCGCAACCCTGGCCGGCGGCGCCTTCCTGGTGCTGGCCGATACGCTTGCGCGCACGGTGCTCGCGCCACAACAGCTGCCGGTGGGTGTCGTCACCGCGCTGATCGGCGCGCCCGTGTTCCTTTACCAGCTTCACAGGTTGCACCGCAAATGATCGCTACCCACAAGCTCACCCTCAAGGCTGGCGCCCGTACGCTGGTCCATCAGCTGGACTGGCAGGTCAACGCCGGCGAGTGCTGGAGCATCATCGGCCGCAACGGCGCCGGCAAGAGCACCCTGATGCGCACCCTGGCCGGTTTGCGCGATCCCGATGGCGGCAGCGTGGCGATCCAGGGCCGTCCATTGGCCGACTGGCCGCTGGCCGACCTGGCGCGCCAGCGTGCCTTCCTGGCGCAGTCGCGCAGCGACGCCTTTGCCTATCGCGCCATCGAAACCGTACTGGCCGCGCGCCACCCCTATCACGCCAACCGCTACTGGGAAGGCAGCGACGACGACCGTATCGCACGCGAAGCGCTGGCATCGATGGAAGTGCTGGACCTGGCCGAACGCGACGTGCGCACCCTGTCGGGCGGCGAACGCCAGCGCGTGGCGATCGCCGCCATGCTGGCCCAGGACACGCCGCTGCTGCTGCTCGACGAACCTGCCAATGCGCTCGACCTGGCGCATCAGTCCAGCGTCATGCGCCTGCTCACGCGCCTGTGCCGCGAACAGGGCAAGACCGCCATCATGATCGGGCATGACCTGGGGCATGCGCACCATGCGTCGAGCCATGCCCTGCTGCTGATGGGCGACGGCGAATGGCAGGCAGGTCCCGCATCGGAACTGATGCAGGGACCACTCCTGAGCCGCTACCTTGGCCATCCGATCGAAGTGATCACCCACGGATCGCGCCGCATCTTCATCCCTACCGAGGAATCAGAATGAGCGATATCAACGAGCGCCATCGCGTGCGCATGGAACGCAAGAAGGCCATCATCGACGGGAAGATCGCCGCGGCGCAGAAGGAAATCGGGATCATCATCGTCAACACCGGCAACGGCAAGGGCAAGAGCTCGAGCGGCTTCGGCATGGTGATCCGCGCGCTGGGGCATGGCATGAAAGTGGCCGTGGTCCAGTTCATCAAGGGCGCCATGTCCACCGGTGAGGAAAAATTCCTGCGCCGCTTTCCCGACGAAGTGAGCTTCCATGCCATGGGCGAAGGCTACACCTGGGAGACCCAGGACCGCGAACGCGACATCCTGAAAGCCGGCGAGGCATGGGAAAAGGCGCGCAGCTTCCTGCAGGATCCGTCGATCGGCCTAGTGCTGCTGGACGAACTCAATATCGCCCTCAAGTACCGCTACCTGGATGTGGACACCGTCATCGTCGACCTGCTCGAACGGCCCGACATGCAGCACGTGGTCATCACCGGACGCGGTGCGCCCGAAGAACTGATCGCCATCGCCGATACCGTCACGGAAATGGCGGTCGTCAAGCACGCATTCAAAGCCGGCATCGCGGCGCAGGCGGGTACGGAATGGTAAGGGACGTGCGCGTACTGCTGGTGACTGCCGCCGCCTCCGGGCAGGGCAAGACCAGCGTCACCGCCGCCCTGGCGCGGGCCCTCGTCAAGCGCGGCAAGCGCGTGCGGGTATTCAAATGCGGCCCGGATTTCATCGACCCCATGCTGCTGGAACGCGCCAGCGGTGCACCCGTTCATTCGCTCGACCTGTGGATGGTCGGCATCGACCAATGCCGCGCGCAGCTGGCGCACGCTGCCGCCGATGCGGATGTGATCCTGATCGAAGGCGTCATGGGCCTGTATGACGGCACGCCGTCGTCAGCCGACGTGGCGCGCGAATTCGGCATTCCCGTCCTGGCCGTCATCGATGCATCGGCCATGGCGCAAACTGCCGGCGCGCTGGCGCTTGGCCTGCGCGACTATGGCCCTGTCGACATGGCCGGCGTGATCGCCAACCGCGTGGCCAGCGCCGGGCATGGCGCCATGGTGGCAGCTTCCCTGCGCGGCATTGCGCTGCTGGGCGTCCTGCCGCGCCAGGCGCGCCACCTGCCGGAACGCCACCTTGGACTGGTGCTGCCGTCCGAACTGGGCGATATCGATGCGATGCTCGACGAGATGGCGGACCAGCTGTCGTTCGACGATACGTCGTGGGACGCGGTGCGCACCACGCCAATCGACCTGTCCGCGCGCGCCGAAGCGCTACCGCAACTCCTGGCGGGCGCCACAATCGCCATCGCGCGCGACGCCGCTTTTGCATTCCTGTATCCGGCCAACCTGGATACGCTGCGTGCGCTTGGCGCCACGCTGCAGTTCTTTTCACCGCTGGCCGACGAGCCGGTGCCAATCGGCGCGGGCGCGGTCTACCTGCCTGGCGGCTACCCCGAACTACATGCGAAGGCCCTGTCCGAAGCCACGCAATGGCAGGTATCGATCCGCGGCGCGCACACGAACGGCATGCCGATCCTAGCCGAGTGCGGCGGCATGATGGTACTGGCCGATGCGATCACGGACCAGGCGGGCGCCACCTGGCCGATGGCCGGGCTGCTTCCGGGCCAGGTATCGATGCAGGCGCGGCTTGCTGGTCTTGGTTCCCAAGGGCTGGAAACGCCGCAGGGGCTGCTGCGCGGGCATACCTTCCACTACTCGCGCATGGATACCAGACAGGCGCCGCTGGCCACCACCGTCAAGCATCCATCGGGAATTGCCGGCGAAGCTGTGTACCGGATCGGATCGATGACGGCATCCTACTTCCACGCCTACTTTCCGTCCTGCCCTGCGGCGGTGGCGGCACTGTTCAAACGGAGCGCGGCATGACAACCACACTGGTGCTTGGTGGCGCCCGGTCGGGAAAGAGCGGCTATGCCGAACGGCTTGCCATCGCATCCGCAAAGGACGTGGTGTACATCGCCACCGCCCACGCCGGCGACGACGAAATGGCGCGCCGCATCGCGCACCATCGCACCAGCCGCCCCGCCGAATGGCTGACGGTGGAAGAGCCGCTGCTGCTTGGCGACGCCATTGCACGGCATGCCGCGCCGGGAACATTCATCGTGGTCGACTGCCTGACCCTGTGGTTGACGAACCTGCTGTTTTCAAAGGACCCGGGCGACGGCGAGATCGTCCTGCCTGCGCAATTCCACGAGCAGCGGGCCAGGCTGCTCGATGTACTTCTATCGGCCGCCGGCGACGTCGCCCTGGTCTCGAATGAAGTCGGCATGGGCATCATTCCCATGGGCGCCGCGTCGCGCTGTTTCGTCGACGAAGCCGGACGCCTGAACCAGGCCGTGGCGGCGGTATGCGAGCGTGCCGTCTTCGTCGCTGCCGGCCTGCCGCTCGTGCTCAAATGCTGACTGGCCTGACATTGCTGCAGGTGGCGCTCCTGCTCGTTGCAGGCGTGCTGCTCGACTACCTGCTTGGCGAAGCGCGCCGCTGGCATCCGCTGGTCGGCTTCGGCAAGCTTGCAACATTGATTGAATCGCGACTGAACCGCGGCCGCATGCGCTTCGCGCGTGGCGCCGCCGCATGGGCGCTGGCAGTGCTGCCGCTCACCGCATTGAGCTTCTCGCTTCCCTGGCTGGCTGTGCACGCGGTCCTGCTGTATTTCTGCCTGGGCCTGCGCAGCCTGCGCGACCACAACCTGCCGATCGCCAGCGCGCTCGAACAGGGAGACCTGGCCAACGCGCGCCTGCTCACGGCGCGCATCGTCAGCCGCGATACGGCTGACGCGAACGACGCCGACCTGGCCAAGGCCAGCGCCGAATCGCTGCTGGAGAATGGCAACGACGCGGTGTTCGGCACGCTGTTCTGGTTCGCCGTCGCGGGCGGCCCTGGCGCCCTGCTTTTCAGGCTCGCCAATACCCTCGATGCCATGTGGGGCTACCGCAACGCGCGCTTCCTGCAATTTGGCTGCATGGCCGCGCGCATCGACGACGTACTCAATTTCATTCCTGCGCGCCTGACCGCGCTGTCCTACGTGCTGCTGGCCGACGACCGCAAGCGCGCGTGGCGCTGCTGGCGCAGCCAGTCGCCGGCCTGGCCAAGTCCGAACGCGGGCCCGGTCATGGCAAGTGGCGCCGGCGCCCTGGGCCTGGCGCTCGGCGGCAGCGCCACCTATGACGGCATTGCCGAAATGCGTCCGCCACTGGGCGAAGGCAGCCCGGCAAATCCAGGCGACATCCGGCGCGCCTGGCGCCTGGTCGAAACGGCCACCATGCTATGGCTCGGCGTTGCCGGCGCTGTCGCCTTGATAGGGAGCTTGTCCGATGCTTGAACATGGCGGTAACCTGCGCAGCGCGCAAGCACGCTTCGGCCGCGAACCGGCCGACTGGATCGACCTGTCGACCGGGATCAATCCGCAATCCTATCCGGCGCCGGTGCTGTCGGCCGATGCCTGGCACCGGCTGCCCGAAGCCGATCCCGAACTGCTGCGCGCCGCTGCAAGCTATTACGGTGCGCCTCATTTGCTGGCGGTCGCCGGCACCCAGGCCGCGATCCAGATGCTGCCGCAACTGCGCCCGCCCTCGCGCGTGGTGGTGGCGTCGCCTTCGTATGCCGAACACGCGCACCATTGGGGCTTGCACGGGCACGCACTGCGCGAGGTGCCGTACGACGCACTGGAAGCCGCCCTGCCGGACTGCGATGTCATAGTGCTGTGCAATCCGAACAATCCGACCGGCGCCACGGTGACGCCAGAACGACTGCTCGACTGGTCCATGCAACTGGCGCAGCGCGGCGGCTTGCTGGTCGTGGACGAGGCGTTCGGCGACGTCACCCCGGCCACCAGCGTTGCAGCGTGGAGCAAGCGCCCCGGCCTGATCGTGCTGCGCTCGATCGGAAAATTTTTCGGCCTCGCGGGCGCACGGACAGGATTCGTCTGCGCGCATCCCGACCTGCTGTCGCAACTGGCCAGCGCACTGGGACCATGGACCGTCAGCGGTCCGGCCCAGCAGGTGTCGTGCGCAGCACTGCGCGACACGGAATGGCAGGCGCGCACGCGCGTCCAGCTGGCGCGGCAGGAAGTGCGGCTGCGCGTACTGCTGGCAGAACGCGGCATCAGCACGCACGGTACCGCGCTGTTCCAGTGGTGGCCGGAACCTCGTGCGGAAGCGTTCTGGGAACACATGGCACAACGCGGCATCTGGGTACGCCTGTTTCCGCAAGCTGCGCGCGGCATACGGTTGGGACTCCCGCGCGACGAAGCGGCATGGCAGCGGCTCGAAAACGCACTCGACGAATGGACAACACGATGAAACGACTCACCCTTGCGCTGGCGGCATTGCTGGCGTCGCATGCCCACGCGGCCATCACCGTGCAGGACGACGACGGCAATATGGTCACGCTGCAAAAACCCGCGCTGCGCGTCATCGCCATGGCGCCGCATGTGACCGAGATGGTGTACGCGGCCGGCGGCGCCGACCGCATCATCGCGGCGGTCGACTACAGCGACTTCCCCGAAGCCGCCAAACGCCTTCCACGCGTGGGCAGCAACCGCCAGATCGACATGGAGCGGGTGGCGTCGCTCAAGCCAGACCTGATCGTCGTCTGGATGCATGGCAGTTCCGAGCGCCAGATCGAACAGATCCGCGCGCTTGGCATTCCCATGTACCACAGCGAACCGAAGAAGCTCGACGACATTGCCAGCAACCTGGTCCGCATCGGAAAACTGATGGGCACCGAAGCGGTGGCCGATGCGGCGGCAGCGGACTTCCGCAAGCGCCTGGGCGCGCTCGCGGCGCAGTATGCGCACCGGCCGCCCGTGCGCACCTTCTACCAGGTGTGGGACAAGCCGCTCTACACGCTCAATGGCGGCCATATCGTCAGCGATGCGCTGCGCATTTGCGGTGGCGTGAATATCTACGCGCACATGAAGGTCACCGCGCCCGTGGTCAACGTGGAAGCGGTGCTGCAGGAAGATCCCGAAGCGTTGATCAGCTCGGGCGAGATCAGCGCCGAGGAAGGCGGCGTGGCGATCTGGAAGCCGTACACGATGCTGACCGCGGTCAAGCGCAACAACCTGTTCCGCATCAACGGCAACCTGCTCAATCGCGCGGGCCCGCGCATGGTGGCCGGCACCGCGCTGATGTGCGAATCGCTGGAACTGGCGCGCCAGCGCCGCAAGACGCCATGAGCTTCCCCTTCTACACACTGATGGTGCAGGGCACCACCTCGGACGCCGGCAAGAGCACGGTCGTCGCCGCGCTATGCCGCCTGCTGAAAAACGAAGGCGTGCGCGTGGCGCCGTTCAAGCCGCAGAACATGGCGCTCAACAGCGCTGTCACGTCCGACGGCGGCGAGATCGGCCGCGCCCAGGCGCTGCAGGCCATTGCCGCCGGCGTCGCGCCGCATACCGACATGAACCCGGTGCTGCTCAAGCCGTCCTCCGACACCGGCGCCCAGGTCGTCATCCACGGCAAGGTGCGCGCGGAGATGAATGCGCGCGACTACCATCAGTACAAGACCGTGGCCATGGCGGCGGTGCTCGAATCGTACGGCCGCCTGCGCGCGCAGTACGACGCCGTTATCGTGGAAGGCGCGGGCAGCCCTGCCGAAATCAACCTGCGCGACCGCGACATCGCCAACATGGGCTTCGCCGAAGCCGTCGATTGCCCGGTGATCCTGGTGGCCGACATCGACCGGGGTGGCGTGTTCGCCCACATCGTCGGTACCCTCTCCTGCCTGTCGCAAAGCGAACGGGATCGCACGATCGGCTTTGTCATCAACCGCTTCCGCGGAGATATCGCCTTGCTTGAACCCGGCCTGGAATGGCTGGAGCAGCAGACCGGCAAGCCTGTGCTGGCGGTGCTGCCCTACCTGCACGGCTTGTTCCTCGATGCCGAAGATGCGGTGCAGCCCGTGCAAGCGTCGCGGGGCGCTTTCAAGGTGGTCGTGCCATCGCTGCCGCGCATGAGCAACCATACCGATTTCGATGCGCTGCGCGTGCATCCCGACGTCGACCTGCAATTCATCCGTCCCAATGAAGCACGGCCGCCCTGCGACTTGCTGATCCTCCCGGGCAGCAAGAACACGCGCGCCGACCTGGCTTTCCTGCAGGCCGAAGGCTGGGACGACTACATTGCCCGCCACCTGCGCTATGGCGGCAAAGTGATCGGCATTTGCGGCGGCTTCCAGATGCTGGGCACGAGCGTCGCCGATCCGCGCGGCGTGGAAGGACCGGCCGGCGAATCGGCGGCGCTTGGCTTGCTAGACCTGCGCACCGAACTGACGGCCGAGAAAACCCTCGCGCTGGTGCACGGCACCTGCGCCTTCGCCGACGCATCGGTGACGGGCTACGAAATCCACATGGGCGTTTCCACCGGGCCGGCGCTGGACAAGCCCGTGTTCCGCATCGACGGGCGCGACGAAGGCGCGCGCTCCGGCGACGACCAGGTGCTGGGCAGCTACCTGCACGGCCTGTTCGACACACCCGCTGCCTGCAACGCACTGCTGCACTGGGCCGGCCTGGCCAACGGACGCGCGGTCGACACGGCCGCCCGGCGCGAAGCGAGCCTGGAGCGCATCGCCGAGGCCGCGCGTCCGCTCTTCGACGCGCTCTGCAAATTTTCAGGGAAAAACAACAGTGGTAGTAAAACTACGTAAACAATTTGACTTCAAAATACGTGAAGAGTAGATTCTGTCTACGTTTCAGCGAGCATCTTTATTTTTTGGTAGTCGAAATACATAGCCCTGCTTGAATCGCACGGCTGCGAGGTGGCGTCCGACCCGGACTGGCCGCGACGCAGGCGCACGCGCAGAACACTGCGTAGTCCCGTTCCATCATCTGACGTAAGAATCCCCGGCGCTGTCGGGCAGCTCCCGCACGCCCCTATCAGGAGAACGACACATGCACCTTCGTAAAAAGCCGCTGGCCCTGTGCCTCGCGGCGGCCTTCGCCACTGCCTTGTCCGGCCCCGCGGCCACGCAGACGATTCCGGCAGCCCACGTGTACCACAACCACATGCCCAATTTCTGGCCCTTCTATGCGGTCGACGTGCTGGCCAAGTACAACGCCACGCCCACCGGCGGTCCGATCCGCTACACCTATGACGGTGAAGTGATCAACCTGAAGACCAATCCGCCGGCCGGCTACAGCTACTACCTGCCGGCAGCGCTGGGCGGCACCATCATGCCGCACGACGACCTGGTGGCCTACTACACGCCCGATGCGAAAACCGGCGCCTACCAGTACTGGCCAATGCAGGTGGCGAACGAGATGCAAAGCTGGTCCTCGTCCAAGGGCCAGGTGCACGTCACCATGTCGGGCGCCGTGATCAACAATGTACAAAGCCTGGCGACGCTGCAGAACGTGCCCGGCTACTCGAACCCGAACTGGGGCCAGGCCTGGGCCAATACTTTCAACAACCTCAAGACCACCAACAACTTCCGCACGCTCGACACGATCCACTTTACGGGCCACCACACCATGGGACCGCTGGTGGGCCCGGACTACTTCCTGAAGGACCTGATCTACCAGAACGTGACGCTGGCCCAGCCCCACTTTTTGGGCAGCAGCTTCGTCGCATCAAAGGGTTATTTTCCGACCGAGCTGGGTTTTTCCGACCGCCTGATTCCGGTGCTGGCCAAGCTTGGCGTGCAGTGGTCGGTGCTGGGGAATAACCACTTCTCGCGCACGCTCAAGGACTACCCATTCGCGACCTACGACGCCACCGGCGACACGCTGACGTCGCCGCCGAACCGCGCGGACCTGCGCAACACATCGACCGTGGGCAGCTGGGTCGCGGCGGGCATGGCGCACGAGCAGCAGAACATCGTGAACAAATTCCCCTTCGCTTCCACGCCGCACTGGGTACGCCATGTGGATGCCGCCACGGGCGCGGTCAGCAAGCTGGCCGGCGTACCGGTGAGCCAGAACGGCTCCTGGCTGGAAGGCTGGGAAGGCTCGGTCACGGTGGACGAAATCGCACCGTATGCGGCCCTCGAACCACGCCAGTTTTTCGTGGTCGCGCATGACGGCGACAACTCGGGCGGCCGCGCCGGCGCGCTCAGCACATGGCAGGCCGGCCACAGCTCCACCTGCACCGGCGCCGGCTACTGCATGGGCATCGACGAATACCTGAAGGCCAAGCCGATTCCGGCGGCCGACGTGCAGCACGTGCAGGACGGCTCCTGGGTCGATACGCGCGATTCGTCGTCCGACCCCACCTGGTACCACTGGCGCCTGCCCTTCCTGATCTGGAAAGGCCAGTTCACCGAATTCAATCGCGTCAATGGCCTGAACCTGGCGCCCAAGACCAACCTGAAAGGCCTGCAGGAAGGCGCTACCGTTTCCCTCGAATACGGCTGGCACTACCTCGAACGCAATTTCGCCCTGCTTCAGGCGGCGCTCAATTACGCCAAGACGGCCGAACAGGTGTGGCTGGACGCGCACCCGAACCACTGGAAGCCGGTCAGCACGCTCGACAACCAGGTCACGCACAGCGGCAACCAGCTCAATCCCTGGATGATGTCGTACCCGGTCAAGGGCAACCCCGGCGCCGACTATGCGGGCGGCGCCAACCCCGCCGAACTGGCCTGGTATTTCATGCTGCCCGCGATGGATTCGGGCTTCGGCTACTACGATGAAAACAAGGACGACAGCGTCAAGCCCACGCTGGCCTTCAACAATTCGCTGGCCTTCTCGAAACCGTACGTGCAGGCCAACCTGGCCAGCGACCGCACAGGTCCATCGGCATGGTGGCCGCAGCGCTATCCCTACAATCCGGGTTCGGTCAACGGCTCGAAGGCGGAAGGCTGGACCGTGCAGCACTACAGCCGCGACTTCGCCCTGTACACCTATGCCTACGATGTCTCCGGCATCACCAGCGCGCGCGCGATGGTGCGGGTCCACGCCAGCAACAACATCGACGCCACCGACGACACCTACAAGGTCTACGACCCAGCGGCCATGTCCGGCCAGCCCGGCCTGTCGATCACGCCGTCGAAAGTGGGCGCATGGCTGCCGTATAACATGCAGGTGCGCGACCTGCAGGCGGACATGAACGGCGTGGCCTGGAACGCGGCCACGCGCGACACGCTGGCCGTGCTGCCGGCGCAGGAAATCGGCGACCTGTACTACGTGTACCTGTCGGACTTCCGCAACCAGCTGCTCGACTACTACATCGAGCTGACCGACGCCAAGGGCAATGTCACCAAAACGGAAATCCAGCAGGTGTTCGTTGGCGCCGGCAAGTACCGCGCCACCGGCACCGGTTCGGGCTACGTCGAGGACATCAACGGCACCGTCAATGGCGTCTATCCATTCCTGGTCATCGACAGCACCGCGCCAGGCGCGCCGGGAGCGATCACGCAGTCGGCGCTGACAGACCGTTCGGTCACGCTGTCGTGGACCGCGTCGACCGACAATGTGGCCGTGACCGGCTACCGCATCTATCGCAACAATGTCCTGGTTGGCAGCAGCGCCACCAGCACCTTTACCGACAGCGCGCTGACGCCATCGACCGCGTACAGCTACACCGTGCTTGCCTTCGACGCGGCTGGCAACCAGTCGGCGATGGGACCCGCGGCAGCAGTGACTACCAAGGCGCCGGACACGGTGGCGCCGACGGCGCCTGGCCAGCCTGCGGCGGCGGGCATCACGTCGAGCAGCGTGAACCTGAGCTGGACCGCGTCGACCGACAATTATGGCGTGAGCGACTACGTGGTGCGGCGCGACGGGGCGCAAGTCGGCGTTGCGGGCAGCACCAGTTTCGCCGACAGCGGGCTCAATCCGGCCACCGCATACAGCTACACGATCGTGGCCAGGGATGCCGCCGGCAACCTGTCGCCGGCATCGCCGGCGCGCGCGGTGACCACGGCGGCCGGCAACGTGGCCAAGGTCTACTACAAGCTCGGATCCGGCTGGACCATGGCCAATATGCACTACGCACCGACCGGCGGCACCTGGACTGCGGTGCCCGGCGTGCCCATGCCGCTCGCCTGCGCGGGATGGGGCATGCTGACCATTAACCTGGGCAGCGCCACCGGCCTGACGGCCGCATTCAACAACGGCGCCGGCACCTGGGACAGCAAGGGCGGCGCAAACTACGTGCTGGGCACCGGCGTATCGGACGTGCAGAACGGCGGCGTGAGCACGGGCGTCAATCCATGTAATGTGGACACCGTGGCGCCGGCGGCACCGACCGGCCTTGCCGGCACGGCCTTCGATGCCAACACCGTCAGCCTGGCGTGGACCGCGGCGACCGACAATGTGGGCGTGGCGGGCTATTACGTGTTCCGCAACGGCGTGCAGATTGCCAGCGTGGCCAGCGGCACCAGCTACACCGACAACACGGCCGCGCCGTCGACTACCTACAGCTATACGGTGAAGGCATACGACGCCGCGGTCAATGTATCGGCAGCGAGTACGGCGGCCAGCGTGACCACGCCTGCCATTGTCGATACCCAGGCGCCGACGGTGCCAGGCGCGCTGGCCGCGTCCGGCGTCTCGGCCACCGCAGCCACCGTCAGCTGGAATGCGTCGACCGACAACGTCGGCGTCACCGCCTACCTGGTCTTGCGCAACGGCGTGCAGATCGCGACGACCGCCGCGACCAGCTACAACGACAGCGGCTTGACCCCGTCCACAAGCTACAGCTACACCGTCAAGGCGCGCGACGCGACCGGAAATACATCGGCCGCCAGCAGCGCACTGCCGGTGACCACCACGCCGGCCGGCGGCAACAGCGCGACCGTGTACTACAGGAATACGGCCAACTGGGCGACGGTCAATATCCACTACGCGCCAACGGGCGGCAACTGGACCGCCGTTCCCGGCACCGCGATGGCCACCGCCTGCACGGGCTGGAAATCGAAACAGGTGGCGCTGGGTGCGGCGACCGGTTTGCAGGCGGTGTTCAACAATGGCGCCGGGACCTGGGACAACAAGGGCGGCGCCAACTACGCGCTCGGCACCGGCCTGTCGGCCGTCAATGCCGGCGTGGTGAGCCTGGTCGACCCGTGCAGCGGCGACGACGCCATCGCGCCGTCGGTGCCGACCGCGCTGGCCAGCAACAATGTCAGCGCTTCCTCGGTCGGCTTGAGCTGGACCGCGTCGACCGACAATGTGGGCGTGACCGGCTACCAGGTGCTGCGCAATAACGTGCAGGTCGGCAGTGCGGGCAGCACCAGCTACACCGATAGCGGCGTGGCGCCCGTCACCAGCTACAGCTACACCGTGCGTGCCTTCGATGCGATGGGCAATGTATCGGCCGCCAGCAGCGCGCTGGCAGTCACCACGGGCGGCTCCGGATGCCAGGTCCGCTTCACCACGGCCAATGCGGCCACGGTGAGCGGGCAGAACCTGCGCGTGGTGGGCAACCAGGCCGCGATCGGCAGCTGGGCGCCGGCGAACGGCTTTTCCCTGGCCATCCAGGGCAGCGGCGCCAATGTGCCATGGAGCGGCACCGTCACCCTTCCACCCAACACGACGATCCAGTACAAGTACGTGAAATGGAATGGGACGGCGGCCGTCTGGGAAAGCAACCAGGCCAGCACGTCCGGCAACCGGGAATACACCACGCCGGCCACCTGCAGTACGGTCATCGACCGCAACGATGGCAATTTCAAGTTCTAGCGCCAGTGTTGGAAATGCGCCCCTGCGGGGGCGCATTCCGATAATTTCCTCGCGTCAAAATCTCGGTCAGCGCATAATTGCAAAATGGAATGACCGAATTGTGACGAGAGTTACTCATGAGAATCCCGTGGTTCCTGGCGCTGGCCGGGACAGTCGCTTCGGCGGCGGCGCAGGATCCAGCCGCGCCGCTAGAGACGGTTCACATTTTCGGCACCGGCCAGACGCGCCAGGTGCACAACATCACGCGCGACGACCTTGCCGGCGCCCTGCCCGGCACCAGCCCCCTCAAGACCCTGCAAAAACTGCCCGGCGTCAGCTTCCAGTCGGCCGACGTGTTCGGCGCCTACGAATGGTCCACGCGGCTGAGCGTGCGCGGCTTCAGCCAGGGCCAGCTCGGCTTCACGCTGGACGGTATCCCGCTGGGCAACATGAGCTACGGGAACAACAATGGCTTGCACATCAGCCGCGCCATCAGCCCGGAAAATATCCGCCAGGTCGATTTGTCGCAGGGCGCGGGATCGGTCGGGACGGCATCGACCAGCAACCTGGGCGGCACCGTGCAGTTTTTTTCCAGCGACCCGCTGCCGCAGGCGGGCGCGGCGGCATCGCTGACGGTGGGCAGCAACCATACCCGGCGCAGCTTTGCGCGCTTCGATAGCGGACTGATCGGCAGCGGGACGTCGCTGTATGCAAGCGCGCTGCGCCAGCATGCGGAAAAGTGGAAAGGCGTCGGGCCGCAGGATCTGGGCCAGTTCAACAGCAAGCTGGTGCAGCGCTTCGGGCGGCATCGCCTCAGCGCTTTTTATAATTATGCGGACCGCAGCGAGAACGATTACCAGGACTTGTCGCTCGATATGCAGCAGCGCCTGGGCTGGGAATGGGACAACTATGCGCCCGACTGGCAACGGTCGCTCGATGCCGCGCGCGGCGTATTCAGCGGCGCCGTCAACAATCTCGATGACGCCTATTTCACGGCGCGCGGACTGCGCAAGGACCACCTGGCCGGCGTGGCCCTCGAGCTGGAAAGCCTGGACGCCGCCCTGCGCGCAAAAGTAAGCACATACTATCACCGCAATGAAGGCCAGGGGCACTGGTATACGCCCTACCAGGCTTCGCCCTCGGGCATTCCCATCGCCATTCGCACCACCGAATACGGTGTGCGGCGGCGCGGGGTGCTGGCAGATGCGAGCTGGACCCTGGCCGGGCACAGCATCAACGGCGGCGCCTGGTTCGAGCGCAACACGCATGTCTTGACGCGCAATTTTTACGCCGTGAACGGCCCGCAGGATAGCAACCGTTTCCTGCGCGATCCGTTCGCGACCGGCTTCATGCAAGAGTTCCATGTCCGCACCGCGCAGTTCTACCTGCAGGACACGCTGCACTTGCTGGACGACCGGCTGACGGTCAACGCCGGGATCAAGCATCCGAGCGTGACCATCGTCGCTGGCAGCATCAATCCGGCGCGCGCTGCCGGCACGCTCAAGGCCGGCAAGAAATTTCTGCCGCAACTGGGACTGAACTACGACCTGAACCGCAACGATGAAGTGTTCGCCTCCGTGTCGCGCAACCTGCGCGCCTTCGAGGCTGGCGTGTACGGGCAATTTTCGCAAAGCCAGGAAGGCTTCGACGAGAACGGTGCGCGCCTGAAACCGGAAACGTCGACCAGCATCGACCTTGGCCTGCGTTTCCGGCGCGGCGCGCTGTCGGGCTCCGTGGCGATCTACAGCGCCGACTTCCGCGATCGCCTGCTCAGCGTGGCGACCTGTCCGGGCGTGGTGGGCTGCCCCAACACGGTGGTCAACGTGGGCCGGGTTGCCACCAGGGGACTGGAATCGGCCGCCAGCGTGGTGCTGGCGCGCGGATGGACCTGGTTCAACGCGCTGACGGTGAACCAGTCGCGCTACCGTTCGAACTATGTCGACAACGGCGCCGTGGTGCCCGTGAGCGGCAAGCGCGTCGTCGACACGCCGGGCTTGCAGGCGCACTCGGAACTTGCCTTCGACAACAAGCAATGGTTTGCCAAAGCGGGTGGCAAATATACGGGCGAGCGCTACTACACCTTCATCAACGATGGCAGGGTCGGCGCCTACACCGTATGGGATGCCAGCGCCGGCTGGCGCCACAAGGGGCTGACGGTCCAGGTGCACGCGAACAACCTGTTCAACAAACGCTATTTCGGGACCATCGGATCGAACCAGTTCACCACCTCGGATCCGCGGGGCAGCTTTGCCACGATGCTGACCGGCGCGCCGCGGGAACTATTCATCACAATCAGCGGGAAACTGCCCTGAGGGGAGTGCTACACTTGCGTGATTGCTAAGGCAAAGTGAGTTTCGACAATGAACATCTTCAGCCCGCGGTGGCTGCTTCTCGTACTGGCGTTCAGCTTACAGGCTGGCATCTGCCATGCGGCACGCCTGGATGCTCCCGCCGCGCCGGCCGCGCCGCTGCACATTTCGATCTGCGACGACGAAAACGAATGGCCTCCCTACTCCTATTTCCAACGCGTGGACGGCAAGAAGACCGGCATCCTGGCCGGCTACGCGGTGGCCGTCATCGGCGAGATACTGGGCAGCCGGCATATCACGCACAAGATCGAGCTGATTCCCTGGCCACGCTGCCTGGCAGTAGTGACGCTCGGCCAGCAGTACGCGATGGTGCTGAACATGTCTTTCAACGCCGAGCGCGAGCGAAATTTCCTGTTTTCCCGGCCGTATTACGCAACCACGGCCTATTACTACTATTCCAAGCGCAACAATCCGCAAGGCTTGCAGATTACCAGGCCGGCCGACCTGCACAAGTACCGCGTGTGCGGCGTGCAGGGATACAACTACGAAGGTTACGGGATGAAGCCGGGAGAAGTCGACCAGGGCGCCAAGGGTTTTGCCCCGCTGATCAGCAAGATGAAGCTGGGCCGCTGCGCACTATTTCTCGAGAAAGATGAAGTCATGAACGGCTATGCCGCAATCGGAAAGAACTTCCTGGCCGACCCGGATATCGGCAAGGCGCCGCTGCCCGGCATGAAACCGAACCTGTTCTATTTCGCGGTCTCGAAACGCTTCGAACGCGCCGAAGAATTGCGCGCCATCATAGACGAGGAGTTGATCCAGATGGAGGCGAACGGCAAGCTGGGCGAGATGTGGAAAAAGGCCCACGCCGCGGCGTCCGGAAAGTCGTAAAGCCGGCCTGGCTTCATCCCTGAATCGGGGAGTTCCATCGCGAATTCCGGTGTATTTATCCCTTCTCCCATCCTCGCCTTCAGCGCCTGGCTTACCTTGCATGATCGCACTAGCGCTCACGCCAAGGAAACCAGATGCACACTCAAAAAATCCTGATTGCCCTCGCGGCAGTCGCCCTGTCCGGATGCGGCCCCGGAAAGCCGGCACCGCGCACCCCGGTTGTTCCCGATGCGCCGACAACCGCCAGCCGCGGCACGCTGCTAGGACCGGTACAAAAGGTCAGTTCCCTGCATGGAGAAAGCCTCGCTGCCAAGACCCGGGAATTTGGTGGATGGGGCGCCTTCGTCGCCGGCATCGCCTCGCCTTCGCCGTGCGGGGTGGACCTCTACTATTTCAAATACAGTACGGTCGGCGCCGCCAACGAGCCCACCACCGCCACGGGCGCCATCATGGTGCCGGGCGGCACAGCCGAGAAATGCGGCGGTGCAAGGCCCGTGATGCTCTACGCGCACGGCAACACGCGCCGGCAAGACGCCAACATGGCCGACATGCGGCCGGATGCACCGCTCGGTTACGAATCCTACCAGCAAGCCATGATGTACGCGGCCGCCGGCTATATCGTCGTGGCCCCGAATTACGCGGGGCACGATACGTCCAGCCTTGGCTATCACCCGCACCACATCGCGGACCAGCAATCGAAGGACATGATCGACGCACTGTCGGCGGCGCGGTCGGCCTTCGCCGGATTGGCGGCGAGCGACAACGGAAAACTGTTCCTGACTGGATTTTCCGAAGGTGGTTATGCGACCATGTCGACGCACCGCGCGATGCAAGCGGCCGGCATAGCGGTGACCGCTTCAGCGCCCCAGGCTGGCAATTTCGCGGAAGCGGCAATGTACGAAACCCTGCTGGCCTCGACGTCCTCGCTGGCCGACATGAGCAAGCCGGATTTCGAAGCCATGGTGCGTTTCGTGGTCAAGATCACAGGCTGGCAAAAAGCGTACGGCAACATCTACAGCAACCCGTCGGAATTGTATCCCGCCGCCTATGCCGACAAGATGGAAACCATGTTTCCCAGTGTGCTCAGGCCGAGCGAGCTGAAGCCGAAGATGCCAGGCTTCCTGCTGCCGAACGACATGCCGGGTGTGTCGGCGCTGAGCGTTCAGCAGCAGTTGTCGTTTGGCCCGCCGGAGAACAGCCTGTTCAAGAGTAGCTACCTGGCCAGGCTGATGGCCGATAAAGCAGCCATTCCCTGCGATGCCAACGCTGCAGATGCTCCATTGACATGCGGCGCCACCCACCCGATGCGCCTGGCCTGGTTCAAGAATGACCTGAGGACCTGGGTGCCGCGGCAGCCGATGCTGATGTGCGGAGGGAATCGGGACCCTGTCGTCAGTTTTCAGAATACGAGACTGACCGATGCCTATTTCAAGGCGCATGGCGTGCAGCCGGGCGTGGTGACGGTCGTCGACGTTGACAGCGCGATCGGCGAGAACGACTTCTACGGCCCGGCGAAGCGCACCTTCCAGCGCGTGGAAATGGACTACATCACGGACACCGGAATGACCAACGTGACTTCGGACTATCACGGATCGTTCGCGTTCCTGGCATGCAGCCAGGCCGCCCGCGACTACTTCAAACAGTTCTAAGGCAATACTTTCCTCTCAACCGGGGTCAGACCTCGGCGGAGGAACATTACTCGCCGGAGGTCTGACCCTGGTTGGGAAATTGTGGACGAAAAAAAACCCCGAGGCCATTGGCTCCGGGGTTTTTTCATATAACTAGCCTGACGAT
>Ga0187843_10000272_pt1 | contig 40117 bp, 45 predicted proteins | sample SpaLakP09_SKY_43_FD_134516 | JGI IMG/M metagenome (GOLD analysis project Ga0187843, IMG submission 134516) | Oligotrophic lake water microbial communities from Sparkling Lake, Wisconsin, USA - SP09_SKY_43 | ecosystem: Environmental > Aquatic > Freshwater > Lake | place: USA: Sparkling Lake... | reverse complement strand
TTACTTGCCACCATTTTAAATCTTTTTGTAAAGCATTTTTCTCTAATGTTGCTAAATCTTTAAAACTACCTAAAGCAACTTCTTGCGGAATATTTCCACCCAAAGATGCACTCAGCCAAGCAGCGTTCAAAAATTCTTCAGAAGTTTTTAGAACTTCTGCTGCCCTAGTTTTTACTTTTTCAGCATCACTTAATAACACCACACTGTTTTTAGGAAATAGGTCTGTAAATAGTTGTAATTTTCCAACTAGTTCAAATTCTTCATTTAAAAATGGTTCATAGCAGGCAGGTGCCCATAGTCCGTGCGGAGCTATTTCTAAACTTCTTTGATCTGCTACTGAAAAGTTTCTTATTTCTTCAACATCATCGCCAAAGAATTCCACACGTAACGGGTGCTCATGTCCGGGCACAAATACATCCAGAATTCCACCGCGCACAGCAATATGCCCGCGTCTTTCTACCATTTCAACTCGTTCATAACCAATTTCCACAAGTTTGGTAACAGCTCGGGTTAAATCAATAGAGTCACCAACATTAAGTGCTAATGGTTCAATTTCTGCTAATGAGGCAAGTAATGGTTGCATTAAAGATCTAACTGGGGCAACTACCACATCTAATTTTGCTGCTTCTTTAAATTTGTCATCAGGATGAATAAGGCGTCTGATAACACTAATTCTTCTTCCCACAATGTCTGATGTTGGTGCAATTTTTTCGTGTGGAAGTGTTTCCCAAGCAGGAAATTCTGCTACAGATAAATCTTTATGCCACAGCTTTAATGCATGTGCTAAATCTTCTGCCTCCCTGGCATTGGAGGTGACAGCTAATAAAACTCCTGCTGAGTTTTTTGCGACGTGATTGGCAATAATAGGAAATAGTGAATTGGGGCTAGCAATTTTGTAAGTTGATTCACTATTTAGTGCTTGAGCAATTTTAAGCCAAGGTTCAACTTTGGTTATTTCTTCCAATACTAATTTTAGACTCATGCAACTGCCTGTAACACAACCTTGAGTAGTTCAGGACGACAAATGATCACATTTTCCACACGAACATTTTCTTTATTTAGTATCAGCGGATTACCTTTGATGTCGCACACTGAAAGTCCTCCAGCAATAGCAATTGCTAAAGGTGCAGCAATATCCCATTCATAAAATCCGGTGGTGTGCACATACAAATCGGCATTACCTTCCAATATTTGTACAACTTTGGCACCAACTGAGCCCACACTCTTAATTTCCACTCCACCAAATACTTCATCAAAAATTGCTGTTAGCTTTGGCATTTCTAATGGTGGTCTTGACCCAGAAACTAATAATCTGGGAATTTCGTGTGATTTAGTTGCTGTTATAACTTTTGAAGTGTCATAAATTGTTTCTTGAATTGGCATAGAAACTGCAGCCGCAGAAATATTTGCACTTTGCGGGCAATCTTTTTCCCATAACGCAATTTGTACAGCAAAGTCGTTTCTATTGTTTGCGAAATAGAAAGTTCCATCCAGAGGATCAATAATCCAACATCTTCTCGAATTAAGCCTCGCGGTTGGATCAGTTCCTTCTTCACTTAATACCAAATCATTTGGTCTGGCCTGTGCAAATGAATCCATCAAAAAGTTATGACTTAAACGATCTGCTACTTGCCCATATTCTTTTCTTTTGGTCACATCTTCTGGCATAGGATTATTTTTTCTGTGCTCTGCCAGTATTTTTCCTGCTTCAATAGCTAATCTTCGAGCCAGTGCTAAATCAGATTCATCTTTCATTTAGGCATTACCGTTATTTAAATTTTGTGCCTGATCTACACCTAGGTTGACAATGTCGGATAAAGATTTTGCCCCGAATTGTAAATAATCTGTCATTTGAGATTTTTCAAAGAAATTAAAAGGTTTTAAGACAAAGTCACCTGGATCCATTGGTCCTGGTGGTCGACCAATTCCTAAACGAATCCTAATAAATTCTCCTGAATTAATTGAGCCTCTAATTGATTTCAAACCGTTATGGCCGTTATCGCCGCCACCTTGTTTGATTCTGATTTCACCAAATGGCAAATCTAACTCATCGTGTAATACCACCATGTTTTCTACCGGAATTCTATAAAAATTCATTAATGCTGAAGTTGGTCCACCGGATTCATTCATATAACTTCTCAATGTTGCTAGCACAACTCTTTTAGTACCTAATCTTGCTTCGCAAACATCTGAGGTGACTTTTTTGTTATGGGCTAATTTTTCACCTAAGTCACTAATGACTTGGTCGATTATCATTGCCCCAACATTGTGGCGAGTATTTTTGTAATCACGCCCGGGATTGCCTAGGCCAATGACTAACCATGGTGAGTCAGTCATTTACTCGCCTTACTTTGTTGTTTAGGTTTTTAAACCTTAATTATTTTTTGTCTTTATCCGCTGGTGCATCTTTAGCATCAGCAGCAGGAGCTACAGCAGCAGTTCCATCAGCAGCAGGTGCTGCGGTTCCATCAGCAGCGACTGCCACAACAGCAGCAACTTCGCCCAGATCCATTTTGGACTTAGCAGCAATTTCCAGACGAACTTTAAGAGCAGCAGCAGCAATTTCATCAGCTCTGTCTGCCAAAGCTAATCTTTCTTTTTGCTCTTTTTCGTTTAAGACAACTAAGTCAACGTGTTTGTAAATTGGCTTAATGGGATCTTTTTGAATTTCTCTTGGAGCAACCACAAATTTTTGGCCATCAAGTTCCAAATTAATTGTTACGTAAGGAACACGCAAAATTAATGATGCACTGTGATGATCTAGTGAAACGTGAACTGGTGTTTGGTCTTTGCCATAAACAACAGCTGGAATGCGATCGTTTTGACGATCACGACGTGATGCACCCTTACCGAAGTTGTCTCGTTTTTGGGCACTGAGTGAAAATACTGTTTCTTTTTTAGCCATAATTAATCGAACCTTTCCGTCGATCACGGTGATCTAGTCACCCTCGCCGAATTGCGTAAGTAGAAGATTACCGGTGGTGCATTTTTAGGATGCCTTCGAGGTCAAATTTGTTCTAAAACAGTGAAGGTTGTCTTTCATCAAACAAGCTAGTCACAGATCCTTCATGGAAAACTTCTCTAACTGCGTTGGCAATCATTGGGGCTATCGGCAAAATGGTCAATTTATTAAATCTTGCTTCAGGAACAATTGGCAAAGTATCCGTTACCACTACTTCGGCGATACGGGAGCCTTGCAGTTTTTCTGCTGCTTTACCGGACAAAATTCCGTGAGTGGCCGTAACTATTACTGCTTTGGCACCGTATTCAAATAAAGTTTCCGCAGCTTTCACAATGGTGCCACCGGTGTCGATCATGTCATCCACCAGCACACAAACACGATCTTTAACTTCACCCACCACTTCAAACATTTTTACTTCGTTTGGTACATCTGGATCTCTACGTTTGTGAATGATTGCTAAAGGGGAACCAAGAATATCTGTCCAACGTTCAGCAACTCTTACTCGACCTGAATCTGGGGAAACAATTGTTATTTCGCTTCGATCATATTTTGATTGCACATGTTCAGCCAAAATTTTAATTGCGAACAAATGATCCACTGGTCCATCAAAGAATCCTTGAATTTGGGATGTGTGCAAATCAACTGTCATGATTCGATCAGCACCAGCTGTTTTAAGTAAGTCAGCCATTAGTCGAGCAGAAATTGGTTCACGGCCTCTGTGTTTTTTATCTTGGCGGGCATAACCGTAATAAGGCATGATCACTGAAATTCTTCGAGCTGATGCTCTTCTTAAGGCATCAACTAGTAGTAGTTGTTCCATGATCCATTTGTTAATGGGGAAAGTGTGTGATTGCAATACGAATGCATCTGTACCACGAACTGATTCTTCGAAACGAACAAATATTTCACCATTAGCAAAGTCATAAGCAGAAAGTTTTGCTAACTCCACACCAAGTTCGCGAGCAACGGCTTCAGCTAATGCTGGGTGGGAACGACCTGTGGCAAGAAGAAGCCGCTTACTGGTTACGGTTTCTATATCGGCCACTTGAATCCCTTTTCTCAAGAAAGATTTCTAGGTGGTGCTAACTCTAATTCTGTCGGTTACTTCTTTGGCTTCTTTGCTCGGGTTCGTCGTGCCGCAGACGCGGATTTAGATTTTCCTCTTTTTCGCTCCACCCAGCCTTCAATATTTCTTTGTTTCGTTCTTTCCACACCTAATGCACCAGCGGGCACATTTTCGGTGATCACTGATCCTGCGGCGGTGTAGGCACCATCACCAATTTTGACTGGTGCGACCAACATCGTGTCTGACCCAATTTTTACGTGATCGCCTACCACTGTTTTGTGTTTGGTTTCTCCGTCATAGTTAACAAAAACTGTGGCAGCACCAATATTTGTTTCTATACCTATAGTGGCATCTCCCACATAAGAAAGGTGTGGCACTTTAGAACCTTCTCCTACTGTGGAGTTTTTGATTTCCACATAAGCACCTGCTTTAACCCCATCTTTTAAAACAGTTCCTGGTCTTAAATATGTGTAAGGGCCAATTTTGCAATTGTTTCCAATTTTTGCATTAGTGGCCGTTGTTCTCATCACATGCGAACTCTTTCCCACTAAACAATCTTTCAGCATTGAATCAGGTCCAATAACTGATCCTGTGTCAATAGAAGTTTTACCTAACAAATGAGTGTTGTTATCAATGAATATGTCTGAAGTTAAAGAAACTCCCATATCAATTACCACCGAATCTGGATTTCGCATGGAAACACCTTTACTCATCCAATATTCGTTAATTCTTTGTTGCATGATTTGTTGGCTCATAGCTAATTGGCTTCGATCATTAATTCCTAATGCTTCGGTGTAATCTTCACAAATAACTGCTGTTACTGATTCACCTAAGGTGTTAATAACTGCTATCACATCAGTTAAATAAATTTCGCCTTGTTTGTTATCACTGGTTATTAAGCTGATGGCTTTCTTTAAAATTTCTGCTTCAAATACATAAACCCCGGTGTTTATTTCTGTTATTTCTAATTCTTCTTCGCTGGCATCAGTTTGTTCCACGATGCGATCAACCATGTTGGCTAAGCGGATGATGCGACCATAACCAGTTGGGTCAGGTAATTCTGCTGTCAATACCGCAGCGTTTGACTCCGCTGCTGATGCTACTAATGCTTTAAGTGAAGTTGTGGACAATAAAGGAGTATCCCCTGCCATTACCAGTACTAAACCTTTGAGGTTCTTAACTTGCGTTAAAGCTATTTGCACAGCATGACCTGTACCTTTTTGTTGTTTTTGTTCAACTATTTTTACTTTTTTAAATTCTGATTTCAAATAATTTGCAACACGTTCTTTACCATGACCAAGCACAGTAATGATTTGGTTTGGTTTAAGAAGTTGTGCAGTATTTAAAACATGTCCCAGCATTGGTTCACCACAAATTGGGTGTAAAACTTTTGGGGTGGTTGAATGCATTCTTTTGCCCAAACCAGCGGCCAACACAATTACCGTGTTTAAATTGCTCACGTAGTTAAGTTTATTAGGTAGTTGTGCTTTGCGCGTGGCTCCGGGACAGGGACTCGAACCCCGATTCACGGCTCCAAAGGCCGGTGTCCTGCCAATTGGACGATCCCGGAATAGCTTTTATCTGATTTGTAGTGCAAGTGAACCAGCGCTCGCATAAGCCTAACCATCTGGAGTTGTAGCGTTGATTCGTGGCTACCAATTCAACGAGTGAACCTACCAAGGAAGAACTCAAGGCTTCGAAGAAATTACTTAAGGCCCAAGAAAAAATGCTACAAGAAGCAGAGCGTGCTCGCGAACGCGTTAGTAAGGCCGCACTGGAAGTAGAACGCGAAGCTGGGCGCACTCGCATGAGTGGTCATGAAAGACGCGAACAATTAATAAACGTTGCTAGACATTTATTTGCAGAAAAAGGTTATGAAGCAGTCTCTGTTGAAGAAATTGCATCATGGGCATCTGTTTCTAAACCAGTAATCTATGAACACTTTGGTAGTAAAGATGGTTTGTATGCAGTAATTCTTGATCGTGAAACAAGAGAACTACTTGACACTGTGACATTTAATTTGAAACCAGGTCATCCTCGTTTGATGTTAGAACAAGCTGTGTTTGCTTTCTTTTCCTATATTGATGAACATCCAGATGGTTACCGGGTGTTACTAAAAGATGCACCAGCAGCAAAAGGTGCGGGTGCTTATTCTGGTTTAGTTAATGACATTGTTGATAAATGTGAAACTGTGTTAGCTGATGCTTTTGGTCGATTTGGTTTACCTAGAAAATCTGCAGGCATTTATGCTCGAACTTTAGTTGGATCTGTGGCATTAACAGGGCAATGGTGGGAAGAAGAAAGACATATTTCGAAAGAAGAAATAACTGCCCAAGTTGTTAACTTTGTGTGGAATGGTTTAACAGATCTACAAGCAAACCCTACGTTAACTGCCAAGAAAATTATTTAATTCTTGCTCCAGGAACTGGTCCATAAGCAGTAACTGCTGAAGTGCAAGTTCCGCTACTTAAAAGATCAATAGCAATATCTGCTGCAGCGGTTGCATCAAAACATAAAAATACACAAGTTGGACCAGATCCAGAAACTATTCCAGCTAAAGCTCCTGCTTCTTCTCCTGCTCTAAGTAGTCTTCGTAGTTCTGGTTTCAAAGATAAAGCAGCTGCTTGTAAATCATTAACAAGGTTAAGTGCAACTTCGTTAGGGTTTCCGTGAGCTAGTGCTTGTAATAATTCCAAAGATATTTCTGGATCTGTGATTTCTTTATCTTTGTTTAAATGATCAAATTCTGCATAAACCTCAGGTGTTGATAAACCAAAATTATTTGAAGCAATCACCCAATGCAAAGAATCTCTATGTAACACCGGGGTTAATTGTTCTCCCCGACCATAACCTAGAGCTGTGTTTCCGTGTAATAAAAATGGCACATCTGAACCAACTTTGGATGCAATTAAATTAAGTTCATCAATTGTTAAATGAAACTCCCATAAATGATTTATGCCAATAATGGTTGCTGCTGCATCCGCACTGCCACCCGCCATCCCTCCAGCTAAAGGAATCGATTTATCAATATGAATACGGGCATAAATTGGTTGGTTTACATGTTTGGCAATTTCAGTTAATGCTTTGGAAACAAGGTTGTCTCTATTGGTCGGAATTTTTTCTGCGTTAATTCCGCCCACTGAAATTTCTTCTTGTCCAGGTTTGACCATGCTTATTGTTATTTCGTCATAAATTGATACCGCATGAAACACAGTTGCTAGTTGATGAAAACCATCTGGGCCTAAAGGTGCAACTTTGAGCGATAAATTTATTTTGGCAGGAACTTTTACGGTGATGTGTTTTGGTGCTAATTCTTTAATAGATACAGTCATGATCTATTTGAGGTAATAGTTATGCCACTTTTTTTCATGGCAATAGTCAATCGCACATAGTCAGAAACATTCAATGCTTCCCCACGTAACTGTGGGTCAATTTGAGCTGATTCCAGAATTTGAGATGCTTTTTCTGAACCACCACACATTGAACTTAAAGCAGAACGAAGCATCTTTCGTCTTTGAGCAAAAGCGGCATCAACCACAGCAAATAGTTCTTTTCTGATTGTTTCATCAATATCATTTCTTCTCTTCATGTGCACTAAATCCGAATCAACATTTGGTATGGGCCAAAAAACATTTCTAGAAATGGAACCTGCTTTGGAAACTTCGGCATACCATTGCAATTTCACACTGGGTGAACCATAAGTTCTAGACCCAGCAGGTGCAGCTAAGCGATCTGCTACTTCTGATTGCACCATCACTAAATAGTTTTTGATACTGGGAAAGTTCTCTAAAATATGAATGATTACTGGCACGGAAACGTTGTAAGGCAAATTTGCCACTAAAACATCAGGATTTTTAACATCGTTGTTGGTTATTTCCAAAGCATCTTTGTTGATAACACTTAATAAGGAATCACTAAAACCTTTAGATTTAGCAGTTATAGGCAGTAATTCTGCCAGACGAGAATCTATTTCGACTGCAGATACTTTTGCTCCTGTTGCCAGCAAAGCAAGAGTTAAAGAACCTAACCCCGGTCCTACTTCTAAAACATGGGAATCTTTTGTGACGTTACTGATTCGAACTATTTTTTCAACAGTATTTTGATCGGTGACAAAGTTTTGGCCAAGTTTTTTGGTTGGTTTTAAATCTAATTTGCTGGCAAGTTCTCTTATTTCAGTGGTGGTTAATAATTGATTTGTCATTCAAACTTTCCGAAAAGCTTCTCAGCATTTGTTCTAGTGGCATCAGCAACTATGTTGATATCCACATTCATTTCTTTTGCCATGGTGGCAAGGGTTAAAGGAATCAGATAAGAAGAATTTGGGTAACCCCGATATGGCATGGGGGTGAGAAATGGTGCATCGGTTTCTACTAACACGTTTTCTAAAGGTGTGACTTGTAGTGATTCTCTTAAGTTTTGAGCGTTCTTAAAAGTGCAAGTTCCAGCAAAAGATAAATACCAACCTCGTTTTACTAATTCTTGAGCGAATTCTTTATCTCCCGAATAGCAATGAAAAATTACTTGTTGAGCTTTCTCTTCATCAAGAATTCTTAACGCAGCTTGGTGGGCGTCTCGATCGTGCACCATGACTGGTTTATTTAGATTATTAGCAATTTGAATATGGGCTCGGAAAGATTGTTCTTGGAATGCTCTGCCTTCTTCACTGGTTCGATAGAAGTCCACTCCGGTTTCACCTATTGCTCTAACTACATTTTCTTTCGCTAATTCTGCAATTTCTGCGATAGCTTCCATTAATGCGTTTTCACCTTTTTCTAAGCCAATAACTGGTGCTTCATTGGGATGAAGTGCGACAGTGGCATGAATTTGAGAAAATTCTTGGGCAGTTTTTATAGCCCATCTGGAACTAGGCACATCAACTCCTACTTGCACAATTCCGGTAATTCCTACAGATTTTGCTTTTGCTAAAGAATCTTCCACACTCATAAAAATGTCTTCATCTTCAATATCTAAATGACAATGCGCATCAACAGTTGTGGTGGTTAATTTTTCTGGAAGCGGCGGATATTCACGCTGCTTTGACTCGGTCACACCAAAATCTTTTCTGGCGCGTAGTTCATTGTCTTTATTGTTCATCTTCTGCCAGGCGAGGAAATACTGCTTCACCTTTGTTTACTTTGCTTCCGGCAGGCAAAATTCCCCAAGTTCCAGCATTACTAATTAGTTGCTTAGCAATATCACCAATTGATTCATTGGCACCTAAAATGTTCCAAATCTTTTTTGTGCTTTCAGGCATGATTGGGTGGTACAAAACTGCGACCGCTCTTAAAGATTCGGCTACACAATATAAAACGGTAGCTAATCTTTCTTTATTTGCTTCATCTTTTGCAATTTTCCATGGTTCTTGTTCTGTGACATAAAGATTGGCTACATCAACAACTTTTCTGATGGCATTTATTCCTTCAGAGAAATCAAGTTTTGTTATAAAATCATCAGCCTCTTTTGCTGCTTTCTTTATTCCTTCAACTAATACTTGATCAGCGGCTGTTAATTTTCCTGGTTGTGGCACAACTCCGGCAAAGTATTTTTCAATCATGGCAGCTTCACGTGAGGCAAGATTTCCTAAACCGTTTGCTAATTCACTGGTGTATCGAGCTGTTAAATCTTCCCAAGAAAATGATCCGTCTGTGCCAAATCTAATTGCTGATAAAAAGTAGTAGCGGAAAGCATCTGCGCCAACATAATCAACAATCAGAGCAGGAGCAATTCCAGTTAGTTTTGTTTTGCTCATTTTTTCGCCACCAACTAATAACCAGCCATGGGCGAAAACACATTTAGGTAGTTCAACTTCTGCAGCCATTAACATTGCGGGCCAATAAACAGCATGGAATCTTAAAATGTCTTTACCAACTAAATGAACATCAATTGGCCAAACGCTTTTAAATAGTTTTCCTTCTTCACTATCTGCTGGTGCGCCATAACCGGCAGCAGTTAGGTAATTAAGTAGTGCATCAAACCACACATAAACCACTTGCTTGTTATCCCAAGGCAAAGGGATTCCCCATGAGACAGCAGATCTTGACATTGAGATGTCATCTAGTCCTTGTTTCAAAAAAGCCATTACTTCGTTGTAAGCAGATTGCGGTTGAATGCTTTCAGGATTTTTGGTGTAGTGATCAATTAATGCTTGTTGGTATTGTTTAAGTTTAAAAAACCAGTTCTTTTCTTTTAACATTTCTACAGGTTTGGAATGTGTGGGACAAAGTTCTTGGCCGTTTTCTTTTAATAAATCACCAGGTAATTTAAATTCTTCGCAACCCACACAATATGGTCCTTCATAGCTTCCTTCATAAACAGCACCATTTGCTTTTACTTTTTCCCAAAACGCTTGCACACCTTTGATGTGTCTTTCAGATGTTGTTCTGATGAAATCATCATTGGCAGCATTAATTGTTTCTAGCACTGGCAACCAAGCTTCACTTACTAATTTGTCTGCCCAATCTTGGGGTTTGAAATTATTACTTTCCGCTGTTCTTTGTACTTTGGTGCCGTGTTCATCAGTGCCAGTTAAAAACCAAACATTTTCACCTCGTTGACGATGCCAGCGAGTTAAAACATCTCCGGCAGTTGTGGTGTAGGCGTGACCAATATGTGGAGCATCATTTACATAGTAAATAGGGGTAGATAAATAGAAAGTATTTTTGTTGTTACTCATGAGTCCAATCTTAGGGAAGCTTCGTAAAGTTCTCGTCTAGACAATCCTCGTTGTGTTGAAACTTCTTGGACTGCGTCTTTAAAACTGGACCCAGCATCAACTAAGCGCTTAACATTGTTAACCGCTTCTTCATCAACTTCTTTTTTGCCTACGTTTTCAATACCTGCAACCACCAATGTGATTTCACCTAAAACCTCTTTTGAATTTGCCCAGGTGACTAATTCTTTTATGGTGCCCCTAATTACTTCTTCATAAGTTTTTGATATTTCTCTTACCACCGCAGCTTTTCTTTCTGGCCCAACTATTTCTTTAATATCTTCAAGTGTTTGTGAAGTTCTGCGCGGAGATTCAAATAGCACCATGGTGCGTGATTGGGTATTTAAATTATTTAGTATTTCAGTTCGCTCTTTACCTTTGCGAGCAATGAATCCTTCGAATGCGAAACGATCAGTGGGTAATCCTGAAAGTACTAATGCTGAAATAACAGCACTGGGTCCTGGAATAACTGTGATCGCAATATTTTCTGCAATTGCTTTGCTAACTAATCGATATCCAGGATCACTTATTGCTGGGGTTCCGGCATCACTTATCACTACTACTTTGGCACCGTTTTTAAGTTTTTCAATAATATCTGGAATTTTTTCTATTTCATTTTCTTCAAATAGTGAAATAACTGGAGCTGTGATTTCTAGGTTTAAATCAGCAAATAATCTTTTAGCTCGTCTGGTGTCTTCAGCAGCAATTAAGTCTGCTTGTTCCAATGTTTGTTTTAACCTCGGGGAAGCATCCAAAATATTGCCTAAAGGTGTTGCCGCCAAAATTAATTGCCCGCCACTCATAGGCCTTATCCTTTCAGGAGCAAGTTGGTCGTAATCTTTCAGCCGTGGGAAAAACTATTCCGGCACATGCCAGAAAAAAAACAGACATTCATTTGACCAACGAATTTGTCGATATTGCCCCGCGCCATAACTTGCTTAGTTGGGGTTTGACTCTGGGTGTTACCGCTTTAGCTGCCTTATTGAGATGGCCTCGCTTAGGTGTGCCAAATGAAATTATTTTCGATGAAACCTATTACGTCAAAGATGCTTACGCTCTGCTTACTAATGGTTATGAAAGAGAAGCACTTGAAAAAGCAAATGAATTTATTTTGGAAGGTAGAACTGATGTCTACCAAACTGTGGGATCTTTTGTTGCCCACCCACCATTAGGTAAATGGATTATTGCCTTAGGTGAACATCTATTTGGTTTGAATTCTTTTGGGTGGCGTTTCGGGGTTGCTGTAATGGGAACTCTTTTGGTTTTGGTTACTACTCGTGTAGCAATCAGATTACTTAGATCAATTTGGTTTGGTGCTTTAGCTGGATTTTTGTTAGCAATTGATGGTTTAGCAATTGTGATGAGTAGGACAGCGTTACTTGATGGCATCATGGCAACTTTTGTGATGTTGGGTGTTGCGTGCTTAATACTTGATCGAGATTATGCCCGAGATCGTTTATCAAGAAAATTAAAGCCTAAATCTAAATACGGAGGTAGATTTACGTGGCATCCGTGGAGAATTCCTGCCGGAATTTTCTTAGGTTTAGCAATTGCTACTAAATGGTCTGCATTGTGGTATTTAGCAAGTCTTGGAATTCTCACTGTTATTTGGGAATACTCATTTAGGAAAAAACGATTAGCTAAAAGACCAATTATGGGAACATTATTGAGGGACACTTGGTGGGCAAAAATTCAATTACTTGTTCCTGCTTTCTTAGTTTATTTAGCGTCATGGACTGGTTGGATAATCACCACAGGTGGTTGGGGTAGAAACCCTGAGAGTACCGGTTTAGTAAATATTTTTAAATCATTATTCGAATATCATAAACAAATTTGGAATTTTCATATCAACTTAGTAACAGATCACAGCTATGAATCTTATGCATTGAGTTGGCCAATATTGCTTCGTCCTACTTCATTTTTTTATAAAGAAAACTTACCTAACTGTGCCAGCAGTAACTGTGCCGCAGAAGTTTTAGCAATTGGTAATCCCCTTATTTGGTGGCTTGGGGTAATCGCTTTAATTTTGGTGCTCATTAATTTTTTGAAATCAAGAAATTGGCGCTCCGGAACTATTTTGTTATTGTTCTTAGCTGGTTGGGCACCGTGGTTGCTGTTTCCTGATCGCACCATGTTTTATTTCTACTCCATTGTTTATTTACCATTTTTAGTCATTGCTATTGCCTATATTGCTAATTCAATTTATTGGGGATTTAATTTAAAACATTTGAACATGAATGTATTTTTTGCTGTTGGTGGTTTTATTTTGATAGCTATTATTAGTGTTTCTATTTATTACTATCCATTATGGACTGCAATTTCATTACCTAAAGAGGATTGGTTAATGCGTATGTGGTTAAAGAGTTGGATCTAGGCGCCTTGCGCGCGTCTTTCTTCTTCAACAATTTGTGGTGGAACAACAATTGGTGCAGCAATCTTTTCAAAGGGTCTTTCATCCATAATTAAATCTCGTTCTGGATCTGGTTTTATTAATGTTTTGGATAACTCAGGATTTTTATAAATTGCATAATTCTTTCTGATAACCACTTGATTGGTATTTGTTTGAGTTAGATTTTGTTGTCTTTGGGCAGCAACAAAAGCAATACTTAACCACATTAATAATGCACCCACTGGGATAAAAGAAAAATATTGTGGAACATAACCTAAGAGAGAAGCAACAATTACTCCCACGTTTATGACAAACAAAAAGTAGGTAACATTTCTTCTTCTGATCGCTGCTTTTCTTTGCAGCTCCATTTCTAATTTATTTTTAGTGGGAGCTAAATCACTAATCAAGTTCATAGCCTTATTGAAGCGTTCAATTGATTTAGTTTCACTGGTATTAATGCGACCCTTGGAAAGGGTCGGATATAGCACTAATCCCCAAAGGCCTAACACGATTGCTAACAGAAACCCAGAACCCATGTAAATAGGTTAGAAGTGGAGTTAGTAATTTTTTCCGACTCCTGGGGTGTGTCGGTAAGTGACTTAGATTATTTAAGAATTAGTTAACTTTGAAACTAATGAACCAGTAATTTCATCTTCATTTATTGCAAAAATCAAATGATCTCGCCATTCACCATTTATGTGTAAAAACTTAGGTCTTGCACCTTCTGATCTTAAACCAAGCTTTTCCACAACTCTTAAAGATTTGATGTTTTCTGGTCTTATTGCTATTTCAATGCGGTGCAGTTTCAAAGATTTAAAACAGTGATCGATTGCCATTGCTACTGCTAAGGGGGTGTATCCCCGACCTGCGAACTCCTCACCAATCCAGTAACCAATGTAGGCACTTCTAGTGGAGCCGTAATTAATATTTGCCACAGTTACTTGGCCGGCTAGAGATCCATCTACTGTTATCACAAACGGTAATGCTCTGAGACTTCTTGCTTCATCACGCAAGTTTTTTACAACTTGATAAAAACTAGCTGGACTAAAATTAGATTCACCAGGAAGAGTTGCTTCCCATTCTTTAAACCAATTTTTATTGTTATCCCTGATTTTTAGCCAGGCACGTCTATCTCTCAAACCAAGAGGACGCAGCACAATATTGTTGTGTTTTAATACCACGGGCCAAAAAGGCGCCATCTTTAGTTTCCTAAATTGCCAACGAAAGTTTTAAGCCACTTTTTAAACGCTGGTCCCAAATCTTCTCTTTCACTTGCTAATTGCACCACAGATTGCAGATAAGACAATTTATCTCCAGTGTCATATCTTCTGCCTTTGAAAATTACTGCGTGTAATCCTCCGCCATCTTCTTTTTTGACATCTTTGGCTAAAGTTTTCATGGCATCTGTTAATTGGATTTCTCCGTTTTTGCCCGGTTTTGTTTGGGCAAGCACTTCAAAAACTTTTGGATCAAATAAATATCTACCAATAACAGCGTAATTACTTGGTGCATCTTGTGCGTTTGGTTTTTCAACTAAGTCGGTAACTTTCACAACGTTTTCTTTATTTGTTTTTTCAATTTGAGCTGAACCGTAAAGGTGTATCTCGGTTGGTGCAACTTCCATTAACAACACCACAGATCCACCATGTTCTGCTTGAACTTTCAACATTTCATCGAGCACAAAATCTCTAGGGTCAATTAAGTCATCGCCTAGTAACACCGCGAATGGTTTATTGCCAACGTGTTCTTTGGCCATAGAAACAGCGTGACCTAAACCTTTAGGAACACCTTGGCGCACAAAATGTATTTTTGCTAATTCGGAAGGGTCTTTAACTTTTTCTAATAAGTCATTTTTGTTTTGCTTAGCAAGCTCTGCTTCTAATTCAGGTGAGTCATCAAAGTGATCTTCTAATGCCCTTTTACTTCGACCAGTAATAAACAGCACATCACTTAACCCAGCAGCAACTGCTTCTTCCACTACATATTGGATGGCCGGTTTATCAACAACGGGCAACATTTCTTTGGGGGTTGCTTTAGTGGCAGGAAGAAAACGGGTGCCGTAACCAGCTACTGGCACAACTGCACAGGTAACTTTCGACATCGCTTATTCCTTTTTCCCTAAAAGTGATATGAGTAAAGATTACGCGCTTTGAGTATGCTTCTAGGTCTATGACTACGCCAGATACTCAAGAGACCAAGCAAAGTTTGCGCAAAAGTCTGCAAGAAACCAGACGAAAGACGCAACTGGGCTCATTTGATGTTGAGCAATTAACTAAACGCGGCTTATTTGAATTAGCTAAAACAACTGGTGATGTTGCTATATATATGTCACTTCCAGAAGAACCTCCTACCCAAAATTTGATCAAAGAAGTAAGCCAGTTGGGTAGAAATGTTTGGTTGCCCCGAATTGATGGTGTTGATCTGTTATGGGTAAAAAATCCAACTAACTTTGAAGTTGGACCCTATGGGATTAAAGAACCATTAGGTGAAGCTTTATTAGCTAAAGACTTAACAGAACTTGGGGCAATTGTTTTACCTGCTTTAGCAGTGGATGTTAATGGCACCCGCTTAGGTAAAGGTAAAGGTTTTTATGACCGGGTTTTAGTTGAGTTAGATGAAAAGGTAAAAAGAATTGTGTTGTTGTTTGATTTAGAATTTATTCTGGAAATTCCCCGGGAATCCCATGATCAACCAATTCACACTATTGCCACACCATATAGATCAATTCACTTCACAAAACCTGATTAAATTGGAACAGAAGTTCCTAAGAAAATTCCTATACTTAACACAATTAAACCTGTCACAAAAGTAAAGCTGGCATAACCAATACTTTTCCTCCAACCATGTTTTGTATTAGTTTCGTGCATTTCCAACATGAAAGATGAGAAGGTGGAAAGAGAACCAGCTACACCCACTGTGAGAAATGGTTGAAACCATCCTTGCCAACTTTTCATAGCAAAAAAAGCATCAGCAAATAATGCGCTCACAAAACCAAGTATTAAACACGCGATAAGATTTGCGGGCAATGTTCCCATAAAAATTGGAGCATTTTGTGTTACATAACGCAATCTAAAACGAAGCATGGCACCCAATGCTCCACCTAAAGCAACGGCGAAAAGTGTTGGCACTGTTTCGTTCATCGATTACTTCTTTGTTCAGATTTTTTTAGCGTAAAAGCTGCCGCTGCATAACAAGCTGCAAAGGTAACTAACACATACAAAATTGTGTAAATCCAATTTTGTCCTTGAAGTTGCCAAGAAGTTTCCATGATGAAAGTTGAAAAAGTTGTGAAACCACCTAAAACTCCAACTACCCAAAAATGCCACACATCAAGGGAATGTTTTCGATGTCCCGCAATCCAACCAATTGCTAAACAACCCACAACATTTACTACCAAGGTGGGCCAAGCAAATCCTCCTCTTCCTAACGGCAGTTGACCTAAAGAATCATCTAATCGAATAGAAATCATCCAACGCAGCACGCTGCCAATTGCTCCGCCCAGACCAACTAAGACATATGGAGAGAAGTGCATGTAGATAAGAGTACGGCTTTGCATACATAAAAATATGTAATTGGCACAATATGTCTTGTGCCTACTTATCAATATGCGTGTATTAAATGTGATCATGAATTTGAAGTAGTACAAAGCTTTGCTGATGAGGCAATTTCTAAATGTCCAGAATGTGGTGGCGAAGTAAGAAAGAAGTTTGGTGCCGTAGGAGTTGTTTTCAAAGGATCAGGTTTCTATCAAACCGATTCCCGGGAAAAGAAGAAAACTGAAACGACCCCTAAGAAAGACGACAAAGCTGTCAAACCGGAGAAAACTGAAAGTAAGAAAGAAACCAAAACTGAAACCAAACCAGTCAAACCTAAGACTGAAAAGTAAGTTATCCACAGTTTTACAAATGTATTAAGCAGAATTTTTTCAAATCCTTTATTTTAGAAGGATGCAACTACCTCGAATAGATATCCAGAAATCAGATCTCGTCACACTTTTTCGGATTTATCGAAAAACTATCGCTTACTGCCTTTTGGCAGTTGTGGCTTATTCCATAATCGATAAAGCTGCCAGTAATTTTTCCACTAAAGCTGTGGTGGTGGCCAGTAAAGATATTGCCGCTGGCGCAACTTTAACTAGTAGTGATTTAAAAGAAATAAGAATACCAATTTCAGCTTTAGCACCAAATCTTTTAACCACAGAGCAATTAATAGGCCGAATGCTTTCGGCTAACATTGCCGAAAACGAACAGTTATCTAATACCAGAGTTTTAGCAACCAGTGAAATTATTGCTGATCAAAGAGTAGTGGGGATAAGAATTATTGATAGCGAAGTTGCCTCAATTCTTAAACCCGGTTCCCTGATTGATGTGGTGCGCATCAGTAACAACTCTGGAGATTTAGGTGCAGTAATTGCTCGAGATGTTTCCGTGGTTGCCCTTGCTAGTAAAAAATCTTCTTTTGGGTCAAGTGCAGGATCTGTGGTGATGGTTTCAACCAATAATGACAATGCTGTTACTTTGGCAATAAATTCAGGTGAAAAACTAACTGTTTTATTGCACTAAAGATACCGAGCAGTCTTTGATGAATTAGTATTTAATTTGTTAGCTAAGTCTTAGCCCTCGTAGCTCAACGGATAGAGCGACTGCGTCCTAAGCAATAGGTTGGGGGTTCAATTCCCTCCGAGGGCACATTTAAATTTAATGACTTTACAACCATTTTGATTTTTTAAATTTATAAAAAAGAAATCCGCTAATTATTGTGATACTTCCCAAAACTAATGCGTAACCATATTTCCAACCTAATTCTGGCATGTAGTCAAAATTCATTCCATAAATTCCCGCAATCATGGTTGGGGCTGCAGCTAGTGCTACCCATGCAGAAATTCTTCTGACGTCTTCGTTTTGTCTTACTTGAACATGAGCTAAATCTGCTTGCAACACTGTGGTAAGTAGTGAATCCAAACCACTTGCATGTTCACACGCATGTTGTAAATGATCAATAGTGTCTCTAAAAAATGGCTTAATTGTATTTTTGGCTAAAGAGAAATTATCACTCGCAATTTTTTGTAATGGTGGAACCAAAGGTTCTATTGCGTGTCTATATTCTATGACTTCTCTCTTTAAGAAGTATATTTCTTGGCTGTAAGTTTTTCTTTTTCCTCCGAAAACTTTTGTTTCGATATTTATTACATCATTTTCTAATTGATTTGCTATTTCGGTGTAGCCATCAATGACTCGATCAACTACTGCGTGTAGAACTGCAAAAGGACCTATTTTCACTTGTTCTGGATGTTGTTCGAAATCATGACGCACTGTTGATAAGGGAGAACCTGATCCATGTCTAACAATCACGATGAAGTACTCATCTACAAAGCAAAGTAATTCACCCGTTGTAATTTCAGACTTAACTTCATCGTAGAAAACCGTTTTTATTACAACGAAAGTTAATCCATCATAATCTTCTATCTTTGGTCGCTGCTTTGCTGAAATTGCATCTTCGACAGCTAAGGGATGAAAATTTAATTCACCAACAATTTTGTCAAATTCCTGTTGAGTGGGTTCGGACAAACCAATCCAAACGTAACCATTTTTTTGGCGAGCAATTTTAACCAAATCTGAAATATCTTCTGGCCCCGGTGTTCTTTCACCATTTACATAAAGTGCAACGTCAACTATCACATATCTTAGTATTCAGTAAACCACAGATTAGTTCGCTCGTTTAATGGCGATTTCATCAAGAATTAATCTATCTATGCTCAAGATAGTATTTATTTAAGAGTAATCCACTCTCCCGTATGAAACTCTTTTGGCATAAATATTGGTTTTAGCCAATCGCAATCCTGGACGTCTGGCGTGCCAAATCTTTTCATTACCAGCATAAATTGCTACGTGGTAAACAGTTCCTTTTTTATTATGATAGAAAACTAAATCTCCTGGTAACAATTCTTCTTTAGTAATTTTTGGGGTTTCACGTCTCATATCTCTTGAGGTTCTATTAAAAGTCACCCCAACTGGTTTCATGGCATAAAGCACGAAACCGGAGCAATCAAATCCTTTAGTGGTTACGCCCCCTAATTTATAACGTGTTCCTTTAACGCTTGCCGCTCTTGCTAAAACTTTGGAAACTTTTTCTGCTCTAATTGTGGCTGCTGCTAAATCATCACCAATTACAACTTCTTCTGGTTTAACTTGATCAACGGTGTTGTCTTCCACCACACCTTCTTCTGTTGCTGGGGTGTTACTTTCTTCTCTGTTTATTGCTTCAAATATTGCGTTCCAACCAGCAGGACCAAGTGTTGTGCCATCATCGGTGTCACCTTGTACTTCATAAAATTGTGCAATGGCAGCAGTTGTGGCTGGACCATATTTTCCATTAGCAACCGGAATTGGGTAACCAAGTTTTATTAAAGCTTGTTGAACTTTCTTAACGGCACTGTTTTCCACACCTCGTGTTAATTTTTCCACCCCTGGATAATCAGGAATAGCATCAGCCATTGAGGGTGTGGCATAGCCAGTAGCTATTAACAATGTTGCCAAAGTGCTGATAAATAGTTTTCGCATCACCAACCCAAAATAACATGATGAAGAGATTTAGGCGCTATTAATATAGTCACTTTTGTGAATGAAGTGACAAGAGTCTCACTGAATTTGTTCGTCAAATTTGTATTGCAGGTAAGCAACTCCTAATCTAGAAGCATGCCTAGTGTGATGTGGTTTCGTCGTGATCTTCGATTGCATGATCACCCTGCATTAAATGCAGCAATTGAGTCCTCCCTTAATGATGGTGATGGCCAAGTTGTTGCATTATTTAATATTGATCCGAAAGTTTTTGATGGTGCTGGAACTCCATTGCAGGCTTATCAAAATGCTTCCTTGACTGCTTTGAATGAATCAATGAATGGAAGTCTATTGATTCGCTATGGCAATCCCCAAGAAGTTTTACTAGAAGTTGTTAAAGCCAGTAATGCAAAATCTGTTCATATTTCAGAAGACTTTGAACCATATGGTCGAATAAGAGACATCGAAGTTGAAAAAGAATTAGCAAAAATAAATGTGCCCTTAATCAGAACAGGTTCACCATATGCGGTGGCACCTTTTAGGGTTACCAAAGATGATGGCACTCCTTACCGAGTCTTTACCCCGTTTTATAGAACTTGGTTGAAACATGGCTGGCGAAAACCGGCACAAAAATTTAATAGAACTCCCCCCTGGTTTATGCCATTGCCTAGTCAAGCTTTACCCCAAGTAAATAGTGAAATTGAAATACCAAAAGCTGGGGAAACAAATGCTTTGGATTTATTCGATAAATTTCTTAATTCTGCTATTCATGGTTATGACCAAAACAGAAACAGACCTGACTTAAACGGAACTTCAAAATTAAGTATTCCCCTTAGATTTGGGGAAATTCATCCTCGCACCATTTTGATGGAACTAAATGAAACAAAAGATCATGACACCTTTAGAAAAGAAGTCTGCTGGAGAGAATTTTATGCCGAAGTCTTAGCAACCGCGCCGGAAAGTGAAACTAAATCATTAGACCAAAAATGGGAATTAATGGGCTGGGATCAGGAAGAAGACTTTGCACAAAGATTAAAAAAATGGCAAGAAGGTAAAACTGGTTTTCCTATTGTTGATGCAGGAATGCGCCAGTTAAAACAAACTGGGTGGATGCATAACCGTGTCAGAATGATTGTGGCTTCTTTCTTAGTTAAAGATTTACACATTCATTGGATTCATGGTGCCAATTGGTTTATGAAACATTTACTTGATGGAGATATTGCAAGTAACTCTCATGGTTGGCAGTGGACTGCTGGTTGTGGCACAGATGCTTCTCCTTATTACCGCATCTTTAATCCAATGATGCAAGCAGAAAAATTTGATCCAAATGCTGAATATGTTCATAAATTTATTCCCGAACTAAACCATTTAGCAGGCATAAAAGCTCATACTCCGTGGGAAGAACCTGATGGATATCTCAATAATTACCCAACCAGAATGGTTGATCACAGCCAAGAACGTGAAGAAACATTAAGAAGATATCAAGCAAGTAAGGGTGAAAAAGTTATTACGGAGAAATTCTCTCAATAGTCCAAGCGTTACCTTTTTTGGTAAATCTAATTCGATCATGCAATCTAGAAGGTCTGCCTTGCCAGAATTCGATAGTTTCAGGTTTAACTAAATATCCGCCCCAATAATCTGGCATCGGCACATTTTCTGGATATTTATCCATGAATTCTTTAACTCTTATTTCTAATTCTTCTCTGTTGCTTATTACTTGTGATTGTTCACTTACCCAGGCGCTAATTCTTGATCCATATGGTCTGGTTTGAAAATATTTATTTGATTCTGCTGTGCTGATTTCGCTAGCTTTTCCTTTTACTATTACTTGGCGGTGTTGGCTTAACCAGGAAAATAAAAGCGTGCAATTAGGGTTTTGTTTTAAATCAGATGCTTTATCCGAAAGTTTGTTGCTAAAGAAAATAAATCCATTCTCATCAGCTGATTTAAGTAATACGTTACGAGCACCAGGTTGTCCATCTTGGTTAACTGTGGCCAGCACCATGGCGTTTGGTTCAGGAACTTGGTTCTCGATTGCTGCTTGTAACCAGTTATTAAACTGCAGTAATGGGTCTTGGTTTATGTCACTCTCGTTTAGTTCACCTTGTTCATAGGAGACTCTTAAAGATTCAAACCATTGTGTGGAATCAGACATAACCCGATTCCACCATGTCGAATGCTTTAGGCAAAGATAGAGATAGTGCAACTCCTCAACAAGAAGGTGTGAATTGGCAGATTTCGTTCCCGGTCTTGAAGGAATTATTGCGTTTGAAACCACTATCGCCGAACCAGATCGTGAAGGTGGCGCACTTCGTTATCGCGGTGTTGACATTGAAGATTTAGTTGGTCGAGTTTCATTTGGTCCCGTATGGGGATTGTTAGTTGACGATAATTTTGCTCCAGGTTTACCAATTCCAGATGTGCACCAAATTCCTTGTAACACAGGGGATACTCGTGTTGATGTGCAATCTTCTGTTGCTCAATTAGGGGCACGTTGGAAATTAAAACCAATGTTAGATATTGATCATGTACAAATTAGAGAAGACTTAGCAAGAACAACTGCCACAGCTTTGATGTATGTTGCGCAATCTGCGCGTGGAGACCAAACTCCAGTTTCAGAAGCACACATCACAGATTCTAAAACTGCGGTGGAAAGATTTATGAAGAGATGGCGCGGTGAACCAGATCCAAATCATGTCAAAGCAGTTGATGCTTATTTTGTTTCAGCAGCAGAACATGGCATGAATGCTTCTACTTTTACAGCAAGAGTAATTGCATCAACTGGTGCCGATGTAGCAGCTGCAATTTCTGGTGCAATTGGTGCCATGAGTGGACCACTTCATGGTGGAGCACCAAGTCGGGTGTTACACATGATTGAAGATATTGAAAAAGGAATTGATCCCACTACTTATATTAAGAATTTGCTTGACTCTAAAGAAAGATTGATGGGTTTTGGTCACCGTGTTTATAGAGCACAAGATCCAAGAGCAAAGGTATTAAGAAGAACAGCTAAAGAATTGAATGCTCCTCGTTTTGAAATTGCTGAAGCTTTAGAAAAAGCAGCTTTGAAAGAATTGCACGAAAGACATCCCGAACGTGTTCTGGAAACAAACGTTGAATTCTGGGCTGCCATTGTTTTGGATTACGCCCAAGTTCCAGCTCACATGTTTACCTCCATGTTTACTTGTGCACGTTTAGCTGGATGGTCAGCACACATTTTGGAACAAAAAAACACCGGCAAACTTGTTCGACCTTCAGCTACTTACATTGGTAAAGGCCCTAGAGATGCTGACACCGTCGCAGGTTTTTCAGACAAAATAATTCCTACTTATTAAACATGGGTAAAGAGATCCCTAATTTAGTAATTCCTGAGAATCTAAAACCAAAAGATTCAAGATTTGGTTCTGGTCCCTCAAAAATAAGAACTACTCAATTAGCAGCTTTAGTTGCTTCCAATCCTGGATTTTTAGGAACTTCGCATCGACAAAAAACTGTGCGCGATGTTGTTAAGTCTTTAAGAGAAGGTTTAACTCAGTTATTTAATTTACCCAGTGATTATGAAGTAGTAATTGGAAATGGGGGCGCCACTGCTTTCTGGGATGCTGCCATATTTGGTTTGATAAAAGAAAATGCCCAATTTTTATCTTTTGGTGAATTTTCCAACAAATTTGGGGTGGCTGCTCAAGCTGCACCGTTTTTAAAAAATATTGAAATCATCAAGGCTGAACCAGGAGATGCTCCTGATTATCAGCCAAGTGATGCATTTGATGTTTATGCCACAGCGCATAACGAAACCAGCACTGGAGTTATGAAGGAAGTTAAGAGACCAAAAGCTGCAGGTTTGCATTTAGTTGATGCAACTTCTGCCGCCGGTGGATCAATGGTTGATCCGCAAGAATTTGATGTTTATTATTTTGCGCCCCAAAAATCTTTTGGTTCAGATGGTGGTTTCTTCACCGCGTTAATGAGTCCAGCAGCAATAGCAAGAATTAATGAAATCAAGGCAACTAATAGATGGATGCCACCGTTTTTGGATTTGTCTATTGCCTTAGAGAATTCTCGTTTGCAACAGACCTATAACACTCCAGCACTTGCAACTATTCATATGTTTGAAAATCAAGTTTCTTGGTTTAACCAACAAGGTGGTCTTACTTGGTCAAGTAATAAATCAAAACAATCAACAGATTATTTATATAATTGGGCTGAACTTAGAGATTTTGCTAAACCATTTGTGGAAAGAAAAGAACTCAGATCAACTGTGGTAGCAACAATTGATTTTATTGACTCTATTGATGCTTTAGAAATATCAGCAATTTTGAGAGCTAATGGAATTGTTGATACAGATTCCTATCGGAAACTGGGTAAAAACCAAATAAGAATTGGTGCTTTCCCATCAGTGGAGTTAAGCGATGTGCAGGCCTTAAGTGCTTGCATTGATTGGATTGTGGAGCAGCTTTAGTCTGGTTTTCCTCTTTAGATATTTAAATTATCGTTGATTTGGGTAATTATTAGGAGTATTATTTGCCCATGACTTTACTTGATGCAGAAATCCTTCAGAGAAGAATCTCGTTTGGAAGATGTATTAAGTCTTTAAGATTAACAGCAAGATTAAGTCAAGAAAGATTAGCTGAAATAGCAGAGATTGATCGTAAATCTATTTCTAGAATTGAAAATGGGCATCTGTCGCCTTCGTTGGATTTGTTGTGGGCCATTGCCGATGCTTTAAAAATTGATGCCTACGAATTACTACTTCCCATGGCACACAGAAAGCTGCCTAGATTGCTTGAATTAAAACGGCGATAACTAGACCAAATAACACAAGTAATGTGACTATTCTTCTGGTTTTGAAGTTCATAAAATAACTCTACCCATTATGTGTTTGTATACTTTGAAACATGTCAACTGCTTTAACCCCTACGGAGGGCTTTGATGAATGTTATGACTGACCAATTTAAACAAAACTATGAGAAACGTGCTTCAGGTCTAGCTCAATTTATTCATGATGCAATTATTGCCAATTCAGTGGATAATATTTAAATGAGCGAATATCAAATAACCAGTTGGCGAGTAATCCCTTCCATGGTGGTAGCCCGTGAAGGTGACAAAATTGTTAAAAACCAATTGCCGATGAGATTTCAAGAAGCAATAGATGAAGCGGCCATGAGACTAGGTGAATCTGATGCTGATTCATATATGGACGGATGGACACGATCTGAATGGATTTCAATGGAAGGTGATCCGGCTACAATTGTGGAACAAGTTGTTGCTGGAATAGAGAATGATTTCTCCGAGGCTCGCCTCGCTGCAGTGCTTGATGAATTAGGACCAAAACAAAACTAATTATCATTGACGGAGAAAACTTTTATGGCAAATATTTATGAATTATTGGATCAAGGTCAAACTTTAATAAGTGATGGTGCCATGGGCACCATGTTGCAAGACGCAGGTTTAATCGATGGTGGTGCACCTGAATTATGGAATGTGGATCATGCAGACAAAGTTGCTGACATTCTTGATCAGTACGCCAAAAATGGTGCCAACCTTTTAACTACTAATACTTTTGGTGGCACTAAACCAAGATTACAAATGCACCAGTTAGAAGAAAGAGTTTTTGAACTAAATAAAGCAGCAGCAGAGTTAGCTAAAAAAGTTGCTAGCAAATATCCAAACTGTTTTGTCATGGGCGATATTGGTCCAAGTGGTGAACTAATGGAACCAATGGGTGTATTAACAATTGATACTGCCAAAGAAATATTTGCTGAACAAATTAAAGGTTTAGTTGCAGGGGGCGTTGATGGAATCTTAATTGAAACCATGAGTGATCTGAGTGAAGTTGAAGCTGCTGTAAAAGCTGCTCAAGAATTTGCCCCTGGTTTACCAATTGCGGTAACTTTTTCTTTTGACACAAATTTAAGAACCATGATGGGTGTTAAACCAGAAACAGCTGTGAAAACAATTTCTGCCTTAGGGGTAAGACTTATAGGTGCAAATTGTGGTCGTGGCACTGATGAAATGAAAGTCATAGCGCAAGAATTAACAAACGCCAGACAAGAGGGCACATACATCATGACTCAATCAAATGCAGGTTTACCAAAACTTGTGGGAGATGAATTTATTTATGATGGTACCCCTGAAGAAATGGCAAAATATGCCAAAGAAATGAAATCCTTTGGTGTCAATGTGATTGGTTCCTGTTGTGGTTCCACACCTATTCACACCAAATCAATTAGTGAAGCTGTTAAATAGTCATTAATGGATAGCGAAGAATACGTAGTTAATAGACCAGATCTTGGGGATCGAACCGAAGTTCAAGCTGGTGAATTTTATCCAGTTGTTGGTGTTGGTCCTCATCCTTTGCCTTGGCCAACAGGGGAACAATACGATCCTGAATATTTAGAAAATGGTGATAAAAGAAATATTTTAGATCAATATCGTTATTGGTCGGTGGCAGCCATTGTTAAAGAATTAGATAAAAGTCGCCATCCTTTACATATTGCAATTGAGAATTGGCAACATGATTTAAACATTGGTTCCGTTGTCAGAACTGCTAATGCTTTCAATGCTAAAGGTGTGCACATCATTGGCAAACGTGATTGGAATAAACGCGGTGCCATGGTTACCGATAGATACCTACATCTGCATCACCATCCCACCCCGCAAGATTTTGCTAACTGGGCTAAAGAAAACAATGTGCCCATCATTGGTATTGATAACGTGGAAGGTTCTAAAGAATTAGAATCTGCCACATTACCTAATCCTTGTGCATTACTTTTTGGTCAAGAAGGACCTGGATTAACAGATGCAGCAATTGCCATGTGTGAGGTAACTTATGCGATCAGACAATATGGTTCCACCAGATCAATGAATGCTTCGGCTGCTGGTGCTATTGCCATGTATGCCTGGGCAATGCAGCACTTAAATAAATAGATCAATTATTCAAAAGGAACAGAACTGATGGCAAATACAAGAATTCTACTTCCCGATCAATTAGGTTCTCATTTCCATGATGATCACCAAGGTGAAATAGTAATTCTGGTTCCTTTCCAAGACTTATGGAAAAGAAAAATGCATAGGGCAAAAGCTCAATGGTGGTTAAGTGCCATATTGCATAAAAAAGAAGAGCTGGGTGCTCGTTGCCAAATAGTTGAATGCGAATCAGTTCTTGATTTTGCTAACAATTTTAAAGAAAAAGCCTCAGTTATTGCCCCCACAAGTTTTGCTAACCGAAAAGCTTTCATGAATAAAGATAACTTCGAAAAACTTGCCTCTCGAGGTTTTGTCACCAGTGAAAAAGAATTTGCTCAATGGTTTGAACCTAGAAAAGATAAAAGACTTCGCCTAGAAGATTTTTATCGTCACGCTCGGGTTTTACATTCCGTATTGGTTGATGCCCATGATGAACCCATAGGTGGTCAATGGAACTTTGATGCTGATAACCGTCAATCTCCACCAAAAAACCAAACCAAACTAGATCTAAAAAATGCTTATTATCCGGTGGAAGACGAAATAGACAAGATTGCCCGAAAAAGAATAAACGACTTAGAAAAAGATGGTTATGTATTCATTGGCAAAGATGAATTACGTGAATTTGCTGCAACTGAAGCAGAAGCTAACAAAGTATTTAAAAACTTTATTGAAACTAGACTTAATACTTTTGGTCCCATGGAAGATGCCTCTTTAACAAATGATTGGCATATGGCGCATTCTTTAATGTCTGCTCCGTTAAATATTGGCCTTCTTGATCCTATGAAACTAATTAAAGCTGTAGAAAAAGAACACAAAAATGGTGCCCTTATTGCTTCAGTTGAAGGATTCATCAGACAAATAATGGGATGGCGAGATTATGTATGGCACTTGTATTGGATATTTGGGGAAAACTACACCAAAGATAATAACTATTTAAAGGCAAATAACAAATTGCCTGAGTGGTTAGCAAATCTTGATACCAAAAACGTTAAAGCAAATTGTTTGAAAACTATTGTTTCTGATCTGGAACAAAGAGCTTGGGTGCATCACATTCAAAGACTGATGATGTTAGGAAATTGGTGTATGCAACAAGGAATAAATCCACAGGAATTAGTTGATTGGTTTGATCGTTTATTTATTGACGGTCATCCTTGGGTGATGGCTGCAAATGTTATCGGAATGAGTCAATATGCAGATGGTGGAAAAATGTCCACCAAGCCCTACACAAGTGGTGGCAGCTACATAAACAAAATGAGTAATTTTTGTGGTGGTTGTGTTTATAAACCAGATGTCAGAGTAGGAAAAGATGCTTGTCCTTTTACGGCAGGTTATTGGAAATTTTTAAACACTCACAAAGATAAATTTGCTAAAAACCCTCGAATGAGCCAAGGAGTTAATGGTTTAAAGAGATTAAAAGATTTAGATCAATTACTGAAAGAAAAATCAAACACTATTTAAGCATCTACTGGTTCTAATAAACCAGTTGAAACGTTATAGATTGCTCCGCCCACCACAACTTCGTTATTTAATAATGGGTAAGAACGAACTCTAATAACATCAGTAATAAGTGCACCTCTTTGATCACTAACTGTTCTAAATTCTAAACTTCTGGTATCAACACCATGTTCTTTTCTAATTTTTTCATGAATTGCAGCTTCATCCCCATTGGCCATTCGACAATCTGTATGAGGCATGATCAAAATTCTTTTCACACCTAATAGATAGCTTGCCAAAACTAAAGTTCTTAAAACGTCATCTGTAACTCTTGCTCCTGCGTTTCTTAAAATCTTGGCATCTCCTGGTTTCATTCCTACAACAGCCAGGGGTGAAATTCTTGAATCCATACAAGTAACAATTGCTAAACCTTCTTTAGCTGTTCCAGTCAATTCCTCATGTTGGAATGTGGAAACAAAGTTTTGGTTGTGCTTTAAAAGATCAGCAAAAACGTCTTTATCAAATGTTTGAGGTTTGCTGGAATCACTTAGGGGCATATAAATCACATTAGCAAATTGGACGGCTAATTAACATCCAGCATAAGAGTGCTGGGTAGACCCGGTTTCGCGCTTTGATATTTACCTTTTTGGTACTAAGCATGACTCTTTTGCAAACCGGTCTGCCCTATAGCCTAAAATAGAAGCAAAACGAGGAGAAGAAAATAAATTGAATAAGTACCTAACCCCAGCAACTAAAGCTGTTCAAAAGTGTTTGCAAAATTATGCTGTTTTTCCAGGCCGTGCCTCCAGAAGTGAATTCTGGTATTTCTTCATCTTCTTTTATGCCGCTAACCTTTTGGGAAATCTAATTGCTGATTTTGTAGGTTCTTTAGTAACTCTTGGTTTACTTCTTCCCTACATCTCAGTAGCGGTGAGAAGAATTCATGATCGTAATAAAGCTGGTTGGTATTTATTAATCCCATTATTGAATATTTATCTTCTTGCTACCCCTGGAGATTCAGGTAGCAACAGCTTTGGTGGCAAACCAGAGAAGTTCTAATTAATTAAAGCATTAAAGAGGGTGTTTGCATTTTTTGCAAACACCCTCTTTTTTTGAGCTTGATAGATTTCTAGTTAACTGCTTTTTTGTTCGCATTTCGCCAATGGAAAATAAACAAAGGAATTACCAGGACATATGCGGTGATATTTCCAATTAGACCGGTGATTCCATTTCTAAATTCTGTTTGGGACTGTTGTTCTTTGAGTAAATCAATATTTACTTTCACAGGTTCAGCTATATATGGATCAATGTAGGCAGGACTTGGATAAACCAATCTCAGGATGTTATCTACTAGAGAAAAGGTGGTAAAAATAATTGTCACAATGCAAATCAAGCAAACAAGATATAGATATAGAGAGCGCCAATCAGTCAAGCTCGGTTTTTCCATATTTTTAATCTAACAGGTATTACTAGCTAATTGACCCTTGTTGGGTTTCCAAGTTTAAAATGGCCTATTTTCTCAAATTCTCACCTCAGTTGGGACAACGAAAAGAGTAAAGATGCGCATGACTGCTGCTGAAAGTAGACTGTTTATATTGCTTTTGTACAACTTTGGGATACAGGGGAAATTAAATGCCAGCAGTAACAGTCAGTGACATCACAGTTCTTCCTAGAGTTATTACTCGTTCCAATGCCAGTGTGCGAAAAGTTGTGAAAGTAACAACTGCACCCCAAGGTTTTGAAGGTGAAGGTTTTCCAGTTAGAAGAGCTTTCCAAGGTGTGGCCACAACAGATCTTGATCCTTTTATTCATCTTGATCAAATGGGTGAAGTTGAATATTCTCCAGGAGAACCTAAAGGAACTCCTTGGCATCCACATCGTGGTTTTGAAACTGTTACCTACATCATTGATGGAATTTTTGATCATTACGACAATCACGGTGGTGGCGGAACTATCAGCAATGGTGACACTCAATGGATGACTGCCGGTTCAGGAATTTTACATATTGAAACTCCTCCAGAACACTTAGTTGTTTCTGGTGGTTTATTTCATGGTTTTCAATTATGGGTAAATCTTCCTAAGAGTAAAAAGTGGAGTCCACCAAAATATCAAGACTTAAGAGCAAAAGACGTAAAACTTCTTACCTCTCCTGATGGTGGAGTTTTAATCAGAGTTATTGCCGGAGATGTTGATGGTCATACTGGTCCTGGTTCAACTCAAACTCCAATCACAATTGTTCATGCCACTTTGCAACCAGGAAGTGAATTAAGACTTCCTTGGAAAAAGGAATACAACTCTCTTATCTACACTCTTAATGGTTTTGGTTCAGTTGGGGAAGAAAGACAACCTGTGCAAATGGGTCAATTAGCAGTATTAAAAGATGGTGATCTTTTAGTTGTCAGAGCTGATAAAACTCAAGAATCAAGATCTCCTGAAATGGATGTATTAATTCTTGGAGGTCTTCCAATTAATGAACCAGTTGCTTGGATGGGACCTTTTGTGATGAACACCAAAACAGAAGTCTTGCAAGCATTTGAAGATTTCCAAAAAGGAAAACTAGGAATTATTCCTCCTAATTGGAGTAAGAAGATTAGACCTGATGGAACACCTGGAGATATTGCTGGAGTTCATGGAACTCCTGAAGGATTGATCGAAGGTTAATTGGTTCTTACCTAGTCAAAGTGCCCTTCCTTTTTTATCGTGTTATCTTGAAAAGAGACCTTTAATAAAGGAGTACCCCAGATGTTAAGAAAGTCCGTTTTAACATTTCTTGTGCTAGGTCTAAATTTAAGTTTTCTTAATAGTGCTCAAGCCTTAGATATTGATGTTGATATTCAATCAATGAATATTTCAAAAACTGTCACCAGAGCAGATAACGGTGAACGAGGACCAGCTTTAGCAGTATTAAAAAATGGCAATCTTTTACTTGGTGGTGGCCCAAATGGTGGCACAGTTTTTCTAGGTGATGGCAAAAAAAGAGCCGTAATCACTATGGGTGACGTAATACCTATGAATAAGAGATTAAAGGATTCCCGTTTTGCTATCACCGATATTGCGGTGTTAAGTGAAACCACAACTTCAGCAAAACTTTTAGTTTCCTATCCCCGTTTAGGTACAAATAACAAATGTGTGGAAGTAGTAGTAGATCAAGTTGATGCCAACCTTAAAACTAACAAAATCAGCAAGAAGAAAACCTGGTTTATCAGCAAACCTTGTGTGCCCATCAGTGCAGTGCAACATGCAGCAGGTCGTATGGAAAAAATAGATGAAAATAGCGTTTATCTATCTATTGGAGATCTTGGCTACAAAGAAATAAATAACACTACCAAACGTGGAGATCTAGGTTCTGTTTTTAGATTAAGTGAAAAAGAAACCAAGAAAGTATCCTTTGGTCACAGAAATGTGCAAGGCATAGTTTTACTTGATTCAAAAGTGTTATTAACTTCTGAACATGGTCCTCGTGGAGGCGATGAAATAAATATCATCAAAGAAAACACAGATTATGGTTGGCCTTTTGTTACTTTTGGTAAAGCTTATACAAGTACAGATTATGTAAAACCCACAAAAGCAGGAACTCATGACGGGTTTGCAAAACCCGTCAAGTATTGGGTTCCTTCCATTGCTCCCACAGAATTAGTGCAACTGCCTGCCAATTGGGGTAAGTACTCCAAGCAATTAGTGATGGGAACTCTAAAAGAAGAATCTTTAGTGTTTATGACAATTACTCCTGCAGGACTTGTTACTGGTGAAAAAAGAATCAAAGTGGGAGAAAGAATTAGAGATCTAGATATTGATGAAAACCAAAACATTGTGGCCACCACCGATAGTGGCAAGATAATGATCTTTAAGTTCAAGGCCTAGTTCCTCAATCCTTGAGGACCACTTTCTACCTTCACTATTTATATAGCCCTCACAAAGGGCCAAATATAGATGTCGACTTTCCCAATCAAACTGTCCCATTTCTAGAAACCTAGTTCTAGGGTTATTTTTTAATGTTTCCTTTGGAGGGAGCAGAAGCCTCATAAAAGGAGTATGAAAATGCTGAAATGGAAATTACACGGTGATGGTTCTTTCATTAAACCGGGTGCTGTTGTTGGAATAAACGAACGTTTATCCTGGCCGCGCACTATCGGTTTTGGAATGCAACACATTGCAGCAATGTTTGGTGCCACCTTCTTAGTGCCAATCATTACTGGTTTTTCACCAACCACAACCCTGTTCTTCTCAGGTGTGGGCACATTGCTGTTTATTCTGATCACTCAAAATAAACTTCCCAGCTATCTTGGTTCATCTTTTGCTTTCTTGGCACCAGTAGCAGCAGCTAAAACTGAAGGCGGCATTCCAGCTGCTCTTGGTGGAATAGTTGCCGCCGGTGTTTTGTTAGCCCTAGTTGGATACATTGCCAAGCAAGCAGGAACTGCCTGGATTGAAAACTTCATGCCACCACTTGTAACAGGAACAATTGTGATGGTAATTGGGTTGAATTTAGCTGGAGCAGCTAAAAATGATTTTGTAACTTCTCCCTTACTGGGAATAATCACCCTGTTATCTGTTGGTTTTATCGGTGCCTTCTTTAAAGGATTCATCGGTCGAATCAGTATTTTTGGTGGTTTGATCATTGGTTATGTGGTGGCAGCACTGATGGGTGATGTTGATTTTGCTGTTATCAACAAAGCTGCTTGGGTTGGATTGCCAACATTTACTACCCCAACCTTTAGTTCAAGTGCAATTCTTTTATTCTTGCCAGTTGTTTTAGTGTTAATCGCTGAAAACATTGGTCACGTAAAAGCTGTTGCTGCTATGACTGGTAAAAATCTAGATAACCAAGTGGGAAATGCTTTAATCGCTGATGGTGCAGCCACTGCTTTGGCTGGATTAGGTGGCGGTTCAGGAACAACCACATATGCAGAAAATATTGGGGTAATGGCAGCAAGTCGTGTTTATTCCACACTTGCCTACATTGTTGCTGGTGTTGGTGCAATCTTGTTAGCACTTTCTCCAAAATTTGGTGCAGTACTTGCTGCAACTCCAGCTGGTGTTAAAGGTGGAGTAACAGTTGCACTATTTGGAATGATTGGTGTTTTGGGTGCCAGAATTTGGATTGACGGGGAAGTCAATTTTGCTGACCCAACAAATCTTTACATTGCAGCCTCAGCACTAATTATTGGTATTTCAGATCTGTCATGGACCAGTGGAAATTTCGCATTCAGCGGAATTATCAATGCCACCCTTATGGCAGTAGTGGGCTACCAAGTATTTACGCGCATTGCAATTGCAAGAAAGAATCGAAAGAAATAGTTAACTAAATAAAGAGGGCTTGGATCCGTTTTGGATTCAAGCCCTCTTTTGTTTTTAATCTTTTAATCGTGAAAATCTCCGCCACGACCACTGACTTTACGGACATTTTTTAGATCTTTGTTTTGTCTATTAAAGACTGCAACAAAGGCAATTGAGACCACAATAATTACTGCAATTACTATATATAAACTCATCTCAATTGCCTTTCTTGTGTTTAATTCTTTAGTAAATTGCTTGAACTAGTGTTACAAATAGTCCTATTGCAAATACCACCATTACTACTGCGGTTAATTGCAAATAAGCACCTGAAGCACCAATGATTTTGCCGGTGTTTGATTTAGCTTTAGCTAAATCTTTAACAACCATGCTTGCTTCTCTGATAATGGCAAATTGGCTAATCAAAGACAAAAGACCGGTGGTGCCAACTGCAACTAGAGCTGCAAGTCTTACTTCATCTGTGGCTGTTACAAATTGACCTGTAGCAACTAATGCCACTACAGCAGAAATGATGATCACAGAAACTAGTTGGGAATGAGCAATGCTTTTTCTTTGCGCATTCCAGGTATTAATCAGTGTTGCTTCATCCATGTTTTTCTCTAGACTCGTTTCTTTTTTAGAAGGGTAAAACCTTATTTCTCTGTTAATTGTAAACTCAATCCCCCCATTATGCCTTTTCAAAAGATGTGGGGATTTTGAACTATGGGTAAACTTCAGGGGTTAATAGATTAAATTAGGAGAAAGTTCCCTTGTCTCAGACAAATTTCAGAGTAGGCCTTCTTGCCTATGGTGCTATTGGGGATGAACACAACCTGGCAATTTTAGCTACCCCTGGTTTAACCCTGGCAGCAGTTTGTGACACCAACCCTGATCGACTAAAAGTTGCTTTAGAAATTTCTCCTGATGCCAAAACTTTCACCGATGCTGAAGTAATGATTGCATCAGGAGAAATTGATTTAGTAGTTATTTCTACCCCACCCAATAGTCACTACCTATGGGCGAAGAAAGCATTAGCAGCTAATTTGCATGTTGTGCTAGAAAAACCAATGGCACTAACCACTGATCAATGTGATGAACTAATTGCTTTAGCTAAAACAAAAGATAAATTACTTGTGGTTTATCAGAACCGTCGATATGACTCTGACTTCTTAACTGTTAAAGACTTAATAGAAAAAGGCTCAATTGGGGAAGTTTTCTACTTTGAAACCTTTGTGGGAGGTTATTCCAAACCTTGTTCATATTGGCATTCAGATAAAGAAGTATCAGGAGGAGCAATCTTTGATTGGGGCAGCCACTTCCTTGACCAAATAATGTCCGTTATTTCATCTCCCCTAAAAACTGTTTCAGGTTTAAACCAGAAAAGAGTTTGGGATCATGTCACCAATGCTGATCATGCTCAAGTGACTTTAACGTTTGCTGATGGAGTCCAAGCTGTATTTACTAATTCTGATTTAGCAGCAGCTAGAAAACCTAAATATTTTGTGTTAGGAACAAAAGGCTCAATTGTTGGTGAATGGGACAACAGTAGTGAAACTGTGACAGATCTTCCTGCCCTTATTTCTCTTTTCAAGCCAGATGGAACCAAACAAACTGTGGAAAACTTAAAACCAACCCCGTTTAGTTTTCATGCAAGTTTGGTCTCCTATCTATTAAACAAAACCCCGATGAGTGTCACAGCTCAACAATCTCGTGATGTGGTGGCAGTTATGCAAGCAGCTGAAGAGTCAGCTTTAGAAATGGGTGCTTTGAAGAAAGTTGATCAGTTACTCAGGTAAGTCAAAATACCTAATAAATACCATTAATAGTTCAATTTATGTCATTTAAACTATATTAATTAAGCAATATAGGTAATAGTCTTTGCAAAATGCAGCATAGATTTTCGGCATCATTAATAACTTTGTCACTATTACTTAGTCTCTGTGCAGTTCCATCGTCTGCTTTAACTCAAATTCCAACTGAACCACGTGTGGGCGATAGATGTGAAAAGGATCCAAAGGTTCCTCCTGCTTGGAAAAAATATCAAGACTTCACCTGGAATTATCCAGCTTGTCCTCATCCATATAGATATGTAAGTGGGAAATTAACTTCCAAAACTCCTAAAACTGCTCAAAGTGATAGATCAGAATTACTTGGTGCTGAACAATGCATGATCGCTAATTACTGGGGTTCACAAAGAGCAAAACAAGCAAGAGGTGAAATCTTAGGTCCGAATTATACGCTGCAATTTGTTCCATTCCAAACACCTGATTACAAAGCTAAGTCAAATCCTCAAAAAGACTACAAAGACTGGGTAAAAGCAATGGAAGACGTCATGAATAAACAAAGTGATCTTCCATTTAATTTCAAAATCGTTGTGCCAGACAAATACTTCATGATTCCAAATAATTTAAAAACTTATGGAGTTGGATCTAAATCTGGTGGAAATATGATTAATTTTTTGAAGCTTGCGCAAGATGTAGTCGCCGTAGCAGATACTGAAATTAATTTCGCAGGTTCAAACACTGTCTGGTTTGTTGGTCCCCCAAATTCTAAAAAAATAGATTTGAGTGGGCTTGCTCTATATAACCAGAATATAGTGACTCAAGAAAAAACTTTTCCAAGAACTCTAGTAACAAGCCATCCATATACCTATGAATTAAAAAATCGTCAAAAGTCGGGAAACGAGTGGGATGGTTCAGGAGCACTTGGTTTTATGCATGAATGGGGACATTCTTCAGGCACTTTCACAACATTCGGTGAAGTTGTCGGACTTCCAAATCAAATGATGAATTGGGGCGTAATGTTCCAAAAAGATAGTGACTGGCAAGCATTACATAAGTGGATACTCCAAATGATCAGTGATGATCAAGTTCGATGCGCTGCTAAAGACAAGGTAACGACTCACTGGATAAAGCCATCAACAATTAAAGGTGGGTATGAAAAATTGCTCATGGTTCCACTTTCTGGTTCAGATTATATTGCCGTTGAATCAGTAAGGCCCTACGGTTACAGTTTTAAAATTCCAAAATGCCAACAAGGTGCCCTTGTTTATGTGGCACACCTTTATGGTCAAGGCTATAACGAAAAAACATTTCATATTCCTTCCCCAAATAAAAAGAAGAATTGTCCTGGCCAGAGTATTTCTGAAAAAGGAGCACTCGCAAATGGTGACTCAGTTAGCTACGGTGGAGTCAAAATCACAGTTGTTGAAGCAGGAGATTTTGGCGACGTAGTAAGAGTTGAGCCAGGGGCTTAGTAACTTTCTTAACTAAATTCTGTTTGCTTTCTTCAGTTTTTCAACCACTTGATCATGTGGCAGTGCATAACTTGTATGACCATTTCGACCGGTGACATCTTTATTTACTACAAGTGCATTTACCACGGCTTCTTCAACAGCTTGCACAGTTGCTGCATAAAAAGCATCCATTCGACCCCATTGAATTGATTTCATTTGGTCGTAATCTTTATCTGTTACTTCACTAGTTGGAAATCCACTAATGAGTGCACCTTCATTTGCGGTTGAAAAAGCTAAGAAAATATCACCTGAGAAATGACTTCCGGTAGTTCCGGTTCTTGCTAAACCAAGGGGAACTCTTTTTGCTAATGCTTTACATTGTGCTGGCAGCAGTGGTGCGTTGGTGGCAATAATGCAAATTACTGAACCTGCCCCACTTGGTGCTTTTGCATTTATTTGATCTTGTAAAAACCAATCAGTATCACTTAAAGGATTTGGTTTATCAAGATCTGACATAGGAACTCCAGCAATTGCTAATTCGTGTCTGGAACCAAAATTTGCTTGCACAAATGCTGCTATCACATATTCATCTTTCCCATATTTAACAATTCGGGAAGATGATCCATTGCCACCTTTAAATTCATAACAATTCATGCCGGTGCCACCACCAACGGAACCTTCATCAATTAATCCAGATTTGGCAGTATTGATTGCAGTTATGGCATGTTCTGTTTTTACATGAGGACCGTTAATATCGTTTAAATATCCATCCCAAGTTTCTGCTACTACTGGTAATAACCATTGCGCAGCTAATCTTGGTTTGTTTTGATTAATCCAATCAATAACTCCGCGATGAACTGTTCCTACTGCGTGAGTATTGGTAATCATTACGGGCATTGCAATTGCGCCAGTTTCTTCAATCCAAATACTTCCAGTCATTTCTCCGTTGCCATTTAAAGAATAAAATCCAGCAGCACAAGCTATGCCAATTTTGTCTTTACCTCTAGGTAAAATTGCTGTTACACCTGTTTTAACATTTTCTGGGGAATCAATAGTTACGTACCCAACTTCTACTCCGGGCACATCGGTGATCGAATTGTTTTTGCCGGGGGTTCCTGGAAATGGAATACCTAGCCCACGTGCTCGTTTATGCCCGCTTGCTGAAGTTAACGACATTTCAAAAATTCTCCTCAGGGCTAATACTTACTCATAGAACTATTTCTGGCAAGGCCGACTGATGTTCTTGACTCAAGTCCTCATCAGGAGTTGCATAGGTTCAAACCTTAGGGAGGGTTAAATGAGTTCTTATAAACAAGAGCTTTCTAGAGAACTATCACTTCGCCAAAACATCCTGATCACACTTTCAGCAGTTACCCCTGCATCAAGTGTTTTCATTATTGTTCCAGCAGTTTTACTTGCTGTTGGTGGAGCTTCAGTTATGGCAATGGCATTGGGTGGATTAGTGGCACTCTTTGTTGGTATGTGTTACGCAGAACTTTCTGCACGCTATCCAATCTCTGGTGGTGAATACACTTGGGCTGCTCGCATACTTGGAAAACCGATAGGTTTTGCAGTTATGTTATTAACACTTGTTACAGGTGTGTTGATCATTGCAGTGGTTGCGCTAGGAACTGGTTTATATCTTGGGGTAGCAGTTTCAGGATTATCAGGTAGCGAAGTAGGACTAGTAGTAATTGTGTTGTCCACAATTGTTGCTGCTCTTCGCATCAAAACAAATGCTTGGGTAACAGGTTTGTTTTTGGCAGTGGAATTGTTAGCAATAGCAATTTTCACAATTTTAGGTTTCATTAACATTTCTCGTCCGATCAGCACTTTCTGGACACCAGAGGCCCTTGGGTCTTCTGGCATGATGGAAGGCGTTTCTTTGGGACTAGTTGTTTCCACAATTGCGGTGGCCTTATTTGCTTATAACGGATATGGTCAAGCAGTTTATTACGCTGAAGAAACAAAGGGTGCAACTAAAAACATCGGTAGGGCAATCATGATTTCCTTAGGTGTTGCAGTAGTTGTAGAAATAGTTCCTTTGATGGCAGTTGTTCTTGGTACCGGATCTCTAGAGAAATTATTAGCTGATCCTGCCCCAATGAATTACTTCCTAATTGAGCGTGGTGGCGAAACTGTTAACACCCTCGTGAGCTTGGGTATTGCGATTGCAATTATTAACGCTGTTATCGCAATCATTATTCAAATGGCTCGCTTAATGTTCTCAGCATCTAGAGATGGTTCTTTCCCAGATGTAATTGGTAAACCAATGGGAAGCATCAATGCTAAGTACCAAACACCTGTCGTTGCTACAGCAGTAGTTGGTACTGCTTCTGTATTAGTGGGAGCATTTGTGCCCTTTAGTTTACTAATTCTTGCCAGCGGTGCTTCTTTGATTGTGATTTATGCAATCGTGGCAGTAGCAGCTTTGCGAGTTAGAAGCATGGGTTCAAGTCACCAAGATGCATACACAATGCCATTTTGGCCACTTCCTCCAATCATTGTGATTGTGGCAATTATCTACATCGCCTACCAAGGTGTGTTAGCTGATTCCCGACCACTAATGATTGCAGTTGGCACAATGTTGGTAGGAGTTGTTTATTACTACATCTACATTAACTCTCGCACTGATTCACGTTGGACTCTTCCAGAAGCCCTTCATGATCACAACGATTAATTAAATAATTAATCAAAGTAAGGGGCCGGTTAATACCGGCCCCTTACTTATTTGTTCATAAAAGTAATTTTTTGAATCTTGTTGTCTTTTTCAGGACTCATCTGCACTTCGACAAAAATAGAACTCTTTGAGCCTTTTAGCTCAGCCTTAGCAGTAGCTGGGGAATCTGATTTAATGTCTTTGACCTTAAATTTGCCTAGTTTTGTGTTTACTTTTTTGAATTCTTTTACTCTGTCTACTCTTGGTTTATCCATATCAACATTCATGGCAAAGTTCCGATCAGCAATATTTTCATCCCATTTGTTTAGTAAGCCAACTACTGTTTCCACTGCTTTTTGAGTTGATTTCCAGATATCTAGCTCTTTTGTGGCTGGCAAGGCATTTACTTCAACTACTATTTTGTTCATTACTTCGGTGGCTAATTCATTCATTGGTGCATAAGTTAAATTACCTAACGCAATAACACCGTATCCAGATTGTGGATGCCAACGCATATGAGATCCAAAGCCTGGATATCCCCCAGAATGTGACACAAATCTTCCCAATAAAGAATCATCATCAATAAATAAACCAAAGCCATAGCTGGTAGTAATAGTTTTAGGTTTCTTTAAGTTTATGTCTTTTAACATCACAGTTGAAATATGTCGTTGTGGCTCTTGCATTTCTCTCACACTTGAAATCTTTAATACAGATTTTGTCTTTACTTTCCAAGCTGATTGGAAATGGGCTACCCAGGAAACTAGATCAGTTATGGAACTTGATATTCCTCCCATGGCACTAAAAGATCCAGGAAGAGTAATTGCTTGCAAGGTTAATCCTTGGTCGTACTTTGCATAGCCATCTAC
>Ga0187843_10000270_pt1 | contig 40418 bp, 19 predicted proteins | sample SpaLakP09_SKY_43_FD_134516 | JGI IMG/M metagenome (GOLD analysis project Ga0187843, IMG submission 134516) | Oligotrophic lake water microbial communities from Sparkling Lake, Wisconsin, USA - SP09_SKY_43 | ecosystem: Environmental > Aquatic > Freshwater > Lake | place: USA: Sparkling Lake... | reverse complement strand
GAAGATCGATGTGGTGGTCACGGACACGAGTGTGGAGGTCACGAATGACGGCGACGGCATTCCTATAATCGAACATGCAACGGAAAAGTGCTATATTCCTGAGCTGATCTTCGGGCGACTTCTGACCTCGAGCAACTATACGGAGGGCGAGGAGCGCATTGTCGGCGGCAAGAACGGGTATGGCGCGAAGCTAGCCAATCTCTTCTCCACAGAGTTCACGGTGGATACCCAGAATCCGGAGTCGGGCAAGAAGTATGTGCAGACCTGGTCGGCCAACATGAGCGTGAAGGGGAAGCCGTCGATCAAGAAGGCAACCGGGGCCAAGGGCTATGTCCGCATCGCCTTTACGCCTGATGCGGATCGGTTCAAGGGCGCGTTTCCGGACGGCGCGCTGAGTGCGGATATGAAGTCCGTCTTTGAGACGCGAATCCTGGAGCTGGCCGCCATGGTCGGCACCGGTGTCAAGGTCTCCTGGAACGGCGCCGTGCTAAGCACGAACACCTTCGAGAAGTACATGAAGCTCTTCCTGAAGGACGGGATCACGGGCTCGTGCTTCGAAGTGGCGGGAACGCGTTGGGAAATTGGTGCGGTGTTGAGTCGCCATCTCTATTCGGACGAGGAGGGCTTCGACAAGCAGATCAGCTTTGTGAACGGCATTCAGACACGGAAAGGTGGTAAGCATGTCGACTATGTCAGCCGGCACGTGCTCACGGACTTCTGCGCGGCGGCCTTGAAGAAGAAGGTCGACATTAAGCCCGGTCAGCTCAAGGACCACGTGGTCTTCTTCGTGAACTGTACCATTGTCAATCCGACCTTCGACTCGCAAACCAAGGAGTTCCTGACGACCCCGCCCAACAAGTGGGGGTCCACGCCGGCCTTTGGGGGGAAGCTCGTGGACGGCCTCATGAAGCTCGGTCTGCTGGACGAGGCCAAGTCCGTTCTCGATGCACGGGCCGCACGGGACGCCAAGAAGTCCGACGGCAAGAAGCGCACGGTGTTGCGGGGCTTTCCCAAGCTCGAGGACGCATTGCTGGCCGGCGATTCGAAGCGGTCGAGTGAATGCACCTTGATCTTAACGGAGGGAGATTCGGCCGCCACCTCGGCCATCTCGGGCCTCCAGGTCGTCGGCCGTGAACTCTGGGGCGTCTTCCCTCTGCGAGGCAAGGTGCTCAACGTGGACGAGATCTCCATCCAGAAGTTCAATGCGAACGCGGAACTCACCGCCATCAAGTCGATCCTGGGCCTGGAACACAAAAAGGTGTACAAGACCACCAAGGATCTGCGCTACGGGCGCGTCATGATCATGGCCGATCAGGATCACGACGGGTCGCACATCAAAGGCTTGGTCATGAACCTGTTCCACACGGAGTGGCCGAGCCTCTTAGAAATGGGGTATCTGTGCACGTTGCAGACGCCCCTGTTGAAGGCGATTCGCGGATCCGCGTCGACCTCCTTCTACTCGAGCCAAGAGTTCGACGCCTGGCGCCTAACACATTCACTTACAGGGACGCGTGTGAAGTATTACAAGGGTCTGGGCACGAGCACCCCGGCCGAAGCCCGCGAATGGTTCCAGGATCTGCACGAGATCAAGTACGAGTGGGAGGGGCTCCCCTCCAAGCAGGCGCTCACCCTCGCCTTCTGCAAGAAGGGACTGGACGGAAAGAAGGGGTCGGATGATCGCAAGGACTGGCTTGCCAAGTACGATCCTCTTGCGACCATGCCGATTGCAGGCGGCAAGGCGACCTACAAGGGCTTCGTGGACGGGGAGCTCATCCACTTCAGCAATGCCGATAACATTCGTTCGCTGCCCCATCTGATGGACGGGTTCAAACCGAGTCAGCGCAAGATCCTGTGGGCTTGCTTGAAGCGTAACTTGAGATCCGAGATCAAGGTGGCGCAGCTGGCTGGCTATGTCTCCGAGCACGCGGCCTATCATCACGGAGAGCAGTCCTTGAATATGACCATTGTCGGCATGGCGCAGACCTTTGTGGGGTCGAACAATCTGCATCTCCTGAAGCCGCTGGGACAGTTCGGCTCACGACTGCTCGGCGGCAAGGATGCGGCGAGCCCCCGATACATCCATACGCACCTGGAAGCCATTGTGGATGCAATCTTCAAGAAGGAGGACGCAATCCTGCTGAAGGCCGTGGACGATGACGGAGACAAGGTGGAGCCCGAGTACTATCTGCCCGTCGTGCCTCTGCTGGCCATTAACGGCTGCGTAGGCATCGGCACGGGCTATTCGACGGATATTCCTCCCTATTCGCCTGACGACATCGTGACGCTGTTGGAGCACCGGCTGAAGGGGTCTTTAAGTACTCTGGAGGGCCGGGCGCTCGATCCCTGGTGGTTCGGATTCCAGGGTACCCTGAAGCGCCAGGACGCGGCGACCTGGATCACGAAGGGCCTGTACACGCTGGATGAGGAGAAGAAGACGGTGACGATCGACGAGCTGCCGGTCGGCGTATGGACGAAGACCTACAAGGTGTTCTTGGACAAACTGCTGACCCAGGAGGGCGGGAATGCCTTCGGCTTCAAGAACTTCGATGACCTGTATGACGATGTGAAGGTGAAGTTCGTGCTGTACTTTACGGAGGAGGGCTTTGATGAGGCCCAGGAGAAGCCGGAGTTGTTCGAGAAGAACTTCAAGTTGACGAGCTCCTGGACGACGACGAATATGCACTGCTTTGATGCGGAGTTCGCCATTCGGAAGTTCGACTGCATTGGGGATGTGCTGGAGGCCTTCGTGACGCAGAGGCTGCCGGCCTATGAACAGCGGAGGGTGAAGCAACTGGAACAGCTCGTGAAGGAGGTCACAGAACTGGAGGCGAAGCGGGCGTTCTTGAAGGCTATCCTGGAGGACCGGCTGATTCTCATGAAGAAGACGGATGAGGAGATTGTAGCCGGGCTGAAGACCTGCGGCATTCCGCCGCTCTCGGACCCGACCGATCCGGACTCGGTTAGTTCCTATGAGTACGTACTGAGGTTGCGTATTGATAGGGTGAAGGCGAGTGCTGTGCTGGAGCTGGAGAAGGAGGTGGAGGAGAGACATGCAGTCCAGAGGGGATTGGAGGGAATGACACCGGCTGCGATGTGGCTCCGGGATCTCGACGAGTTCAGAAGCGCCTGGTTGGTGTACAAGGAGGCCAGGGCTGCGGAGATGGCGGTTTCAGGGACGAAGGAGCCTACGACGAAGAAGAAGCGGTTGGTTCTTAAGAAGAAGGCGGCTGCAAAGGCATAATGCGTACCGCTTAGTATTATTTGATTTTTAACGCAAATTTGATCGACTTTTCAATGTACTGATAGGGCACGTTTCAACCAGTAGGCCATTTGCATAGATTCCGTAGTTCATGTTGGGATCTGTATGTTCTAGGGCTAAGTGCCAGATCGGATAATGGCCGGCAGAGTTCCATGGCTGGGCGCGCTCATCCACACACGCGGGCAACCGGTACTTCCTATCCGTCACAAAGATCCGGCCGAGGATCTTGCTCGTCTGTGCCCGTTCGGAAGGGGTTAGGTGATCCACTAGAATAGCATGAGAGCCAGTGATATAGAGATCCTCCGTCAGTTCTGGATAGTCTCGAGGTGAACACTTATAGAGTCTGCTTTCGATTCGTGCGCTTTCTCTGGGGTTCTGAATCGAGCCGCTTGCAATGAGGGCGACGGGCTTGTAGCCGTCGAGGCTTGTTTTGACGAGTGTGCCGGGCTTCACAGTTTCAATCGATTTGTAGGTCTCTTGGCCGTTCACGAGACAAAGGATTTGGGTGCCTTCTTTGAAACAGGCGGCGGCTGGATACACGCGGTAGACGCCGTCATTAATTAATACCGACCCAACACCGTATATTGCGCTTTGTGAGGAGGTTCCGGTTGAATTAGAGGCTATTCTCCAGAAGTTGTACCCGCCGGCAGAAATAACAGTGTTTGTAGAACCGGTAATATAATTCGTATAGGCTAAGGCATCTGCTTCCGTCGGATAGTAATTAATTACCGCAACCATTTCTATCAGTGACTCGGGAAAATGAATGCATTCACTTTCCTCAGACGTGGGACAGACCCTTATAATGTAAAAGAGCGGGGGCTCGACGGATTTACGGGGACAGGGGTTGAAGGGGAGGCAAGTCTGGCCGCCTTCGGCGACCAGACTTGATGTCCCCTCACATGAAAGGCTCCCCACGCTAGCGTGGGGAGCCTTGTATCTAGGCTCAGGCGAAGCCTGAGCCTACATGAAAGGCACGGTCGGCTTAGCCGACCGTGCCTTGTATCTGAACGCGAGCGAAGCTCGCGTTCACATGAAAGGCTGAAACGGCAGCGACCTCGTACCGGCACCGGACAACGACATCGGCTGCGCCAAGGGCACCGGAAGATGGCTGATATCGTTCAGGTAATAGTGATAGTGGTCGACTTCACTCAGAATCCGGGGTGTGCACCAGTCCACGATGATCTTGTTGAGCTCCTTCACCTGTCCCGCCACGTCAAAATCATTGTTCTTTGCATATTGGTAATAGATTCCACGCATAATCATCTTGAGTTCATCCACATCCTGGTCGTCGATGACATACTTCTTGGGACCGCTACGGAGATAGACCTCCTTACGGATGGCGTCCTGGAGCAGCGCGACATTGCAGGTCGTAAAGAAGGCAAAGGCCACTTCGGAGGGCGTCATATTCCCCCGGAGCATGTCGGCGACAAAATTCGGTTCCGCCTTCTTTCCATACTCGAATCCAGGGACTTGAAACGTCCCACCGGCGCCTTCAGGTCCCCCCGTAGCCGTACTAAAGTTCATACGACCGTTCTGGCCGTTTAATGCGTATTGTGTGTACGGGAGTTCAAAATCGGGAGGATTCCTGGAGGCCATACTCTGACTCTTTACAATTTTTTATTCTTATGTCTGAATATACGATGAGCTCGATCCTCTCCAGCCTCAAGCAGCGCCCTTCCGATGTTCAGTACTTCACACCTCTCAGTGGCTCTTCGGCCCTGACCATCAACGTGTTCACCCCTGATACGGCGACCTCGACGACGTCCTACGTCTCGGGTGCACAGGCGGGCCAGTTCACCTCCTCCAACATCAGCGCGGCAGTGATGGCGGCTGCCGCGAACGGCGGTGTCCCCCTTTTCCGTGATCTCGGCATCACGCTCGTCTCCTCTCAGCGCACCTTCCGTGGCGTTCAGCTCCTGACCTCCGATGGAAACGGCGCCACCGGCTGGACGAGCTCCACGGGCGGCACGCCTGGCGTCTGGAAGGCGTCGGCCGAGGGCATCCGCGGCAGCCCCTCCGTTACGGCGATCGACAATGGCTTCAGCGTTGTCTTCTTCGAGACGGGCGCCAACGGCCTCGGCATTGCCCAGGGCCTTGTTCGGTACGGGTAAGCGGCATTCGCCGCTTACCCCTAGATGCAGGCAACGCTTTGCGTTGCCTGCAGGTACGGTTAAGGAGCACTTCGTGCTCCTTACCCCTAGCCTTGGTGGGCAAAGCCCACCAAGTGGTACGGGTAAGCGGCATTCGCCGCTTACCCCTAGATGTGGGCAAGGCAAAGCCTTGCCCACAGGTACGGTTAAGCATCGCGCAGCGATGCTTGTCCCTAGCCTTGGAGCGCAAAGCGCTCCAAGTGGTACGGTTAAGCGGCATTCGCCGCTTACCCCTAGATGCAGGCAACGCTTTGCGTTGCCTGCAGGTACGGTTACACACCCCTTACAGTGCGTATTTCCATCCGGCATTCCCACTTTTAGTCCATCTCTAATCCGGCATAAATTCAGAACCGGTTGTTCCAAACAACTATTTTCCGAATTCACAATTTAATTTCTCCTGTACAGATATAGAACCATGTCCTCTGTTACGCGCTTCCTCAAGCAGATTCCTACGGATGGTCAGTATTTTGTCCCAGTGAGTCAGGACGCCAGTAACGTCCTCCTGAATTATTTTACACAGGATGCGGCATCCGCCACGACAAGCTATGTCTCGGGTGCGGCGGCGGGCAATTTCACGACCTCCAACGTGCGCCTTGTATCTCCCCAGGATCCTAATTCCACAGATCTGTCAGGATCTCTCTTTCTCTTCCGGGACATGGGCAAGACCATCGTGAGCTCTCAGCGCACCTTCCGCCGCGTGCAGCTCCTCCAGCTGAACGGTGTCTTGAGCAATTTATCGATGAACGGTGGCTGGACGAGCAGCAATGCTGGTACACCGGGTGTCTGGGCGCCCAACAATGGAGGTGTCAATGGTTCCCCATCTACCAACCCACAGATCGACTCCGACTTCGGCTGCTTCTACTTCGAGACCGGCGCGAACGGCCTGGGCATTGCACAGGGTCTGATCCGCTATGGTTAATCATCATCATTTCAATTCTCTACTTGCAACATGAATTCATTTTGCAAATAAAGAAACAATTAGTAGGGAACAATGGCTGCTTTCGGATATTTGAACGGTGTAAACATCAGCATGGTGGTGTATATCATTATGTGCATCTTGGTCGGATATTACGGTGGTCGCTATTTTTTTACGAAGGGCGATACCATTTCAGGAATTCTCTTTCTCATCGGCTGCCTCACCATCTTCATTATCTACGGCAAGCGCTGGTTTGATCCAAACGGCATATACAATACAGGCACTGTCCAGTGGCCCCCTGTTATTAACACATGCCCCGATTTTCTGACGGCCTACACCATGAAGATATCAAACGGCACAGTGCAGGGATGCGTCGATACAATCGGCGTGAGCCGCAATGGCGCATTCCAAAAACTCCCTGCAAGTGGTAACCCCGTTACGCAGGTCACGGCGCCCTATACAACCACGAACGGAACTCTGCGGGCCTCGCTGATCGACTTTTTCCCTATCAATGTCTCGGGCGAAACGCCCCAGGCCCTCTGTGATCGCCTCGGAACCTATGGGCTCACCTGGGACGGCGTCTTTGACGGAGACAACTGCATGGCCACAACAACCTAAGTCCCGTTTCGTGGAGTGTCTCAGAGATGCGCCCGTCGCAGGAAACCGCATGTCTTCATCCCGAGCTCGAGGACGCCATGCTGACCTGGCTCCAAACTCGCTCCCATCCCGCCTTTTTGCTCATCGGTAATCCAGGGGTCGGCAAGACCACCATGGTCTATCGAGTCTGCAAGCAAGCCAAGTTCTGGATCCAGGAGTTCAACGCCAGTCATACGCGCACCGGCAGCTCCTTCCGCCAAACCATACTGCCCCTTTTAGTCGAACCCGGCATTTCGGCCCTCATTCATCCCTCCACGCCGAATGGGCGCGCAATTCTTCTGGACGAGATGGACGGCTTGAGCCAAGGAGAAAAGGGTGGCCTCCAGGAACTGCTGGACTATCTGAAATCCAAGCGGGATTTTAAACAGGATGCCCCCCTGTTCCTTATCTGCAACGTCATGGAAGGCCGTGTCATGCAGCAGCTTCTGAAGCACTGTCTCGTGAAGCACGTGGGTATGCCCAAAAAAGAGTATTTGGACTCCTTTTACAAGGCTCCGGTCGCCGAGTCCCTCTATAAGCTCGGGGATATACGAAAAGTGAGTCAGGGACTTCTGTGCTCGGGCACGAAAGAGGCCTACGAGCAGTCGGCCCAGGACGACCTCGACAAGAACATCCATATTGCGATTCGGGCCGCCTGGTTCACCCTCTTCGAGAAATGGGGACCCTCCGATGAACTCGATCTCGAAACGAAGGACGCCAATCTGGCGGGCCTTCTCTTTCACCAGAATCTGCCGTTGTACCTCGAAAGTCCGGGTACCGATTACAGCCTCTATGAAACCATTCTGGACTATATTCGGTTGTCGGATCGGGCCGACTTCTGGGCCTTTTTCCATCAGTGCTGGAATCTGCTGCCGCTCTCCTATCATCTGAAACTCAAGTATCCGAACCGAATTCTGCAAGCCTATCCGAAACCGCCGACCGTTCCGAAACTCCAGGAACTCGTCTATACTCAGGTCCTCACGAAGCAGTCGGCGCTCTTCAATTCCTGGAAGGAGATGAATCGTGTCTCGAATGAACATACGATTCCCTTTCGATGCGTGAGCCAGTGGGCGACGAGTCAAACGGGGAAACTGAAAGAGACCTTAGGACTGCCTTTACTGCCGCCTACAACGGCGACAGCAACTGCAGCACCGTCTTCTGTCTCTGCTGATCAAGTCGCGCCATTGAGTGCAAAAGAACCTGTCGCCGTTCAAAAACGGGTATCTCGTAAAAAAGGATCAAGCAATCCGCCTTTGACAGGTTGAGCCCCCGAATCAGATCCAGATTCGATACAAAGAGAACGGAGGTCGACCCGGTCTGAAAGGCCTGCAGGGATCGATTGAACCGATTCAACGGGAGATCCAGGAGCTCACAGCTGATTCCGTTCTCCGCCAACAGAGGCTGAATCTGATAATAGGTGTTCTCGAAGATCGTGTAGACAAGAAAGGACTGCGTCCGATGATTCAGAATATAGTCCACACAGGTATCCTGTTTTGTCAGGATCGGGGCCCGTTCTTCAGAGGAACCACGGAGCGGCAAAAGCGACGGAAGCACTAAGAGGGATCGGCACAAGGGACATTGGGCGTGCATGATCAATTGGCGAAGGATGCAGGCCCCGCAGAACACATTCATGCAACACGGCAAAAACACCGCGTTCTGTGGATTCTCAAGGCAGATCGTACAGCAGGCATCGTGCAGCTTCGAATCGATGAGCTCCGATCGGCCGTGCACACCTTTTAGTTGGTCCACGGTCCAGGAGCGAACCCCGAGCGCCGAAAAGAGGTTGGGGATCGCGTCGTGCGTGATCCCGCTGTAATTGGCTCCTATGATTGACATGGGCAGATTGGCCAGTGTATACTGGGAGGCACACTCCATCGTGACGGTGTTGACGGGTACATAGGGTATGTCGCAGTCTCTGTTCTTCAGAACAAGAGTGTGGCGTTCGGGATGGGTCCAGGGCACAATAGACCGATAGAAGGAGGAGGCTTCGGTTGTACAGAGAACGGTTGGGCCGTGGGCCTCCATCCATGTTCTGCAGTCCTTGTGAAGCGAAGAATAGGGTACAAGAGGCAGATGCATATTTTTAAAGAGCAGATGGTGCCATTGACTCGTAATGCACCAGAGGAACTCCACGTCGGGCACGGGATCGTTCGGACTCAGATAGAGGCTTGTGGCGTCGTCTAAGAACAGGTTGGCCCATCGAATACTGCGTTCTTGACAGTAGGCATAGACCTCTCGATACATTCGATTCGTTATAAGGAAGAGATTGCTGTTCTGTGTGCTGCGATTCCGAAGAGGTCGACGATTTTGAATGACAACGGGCTTGAAGTGGGTATGGGTCTGAATCTCGGTCTCCCACTGATGGAGCAAGGTACTGGGAACTACAATGACATTCACGCTAGAACTATCTGTGCGAAGAGGTCGATGGAAGGACGAAAAGAATCGGTTCGAATGGGGGCTTAGTTCGCCGAAGGTGGAGGGACTTGGCTGCTGTTGAGCCAAGAACGCGGAGGGACTTGGCTGCTGTTGCTCTGCAGCCAAGAACGCCAGAACCGTGAGGGTCTTGCCGCTTCCAGGAGGGTCGGCTATAATTCCGAGCTTGCCGTGAATGAATTGCTGCTGGCGATCATATCCGTGGAGCATGACACGCTTGTGCTGCTGCATGGCGTTCAAAAGGCGGTTCTGATGAGGGCGAAGCTCTGTACGGATAAGGGAATTCTGAAAGGGCTCGGGTCCTGGGAGATCATGAAGAAATACTTTATTGAGTAATGCGATCAAATCGTCCATGGAAGGATAGGGGCGGATCTCTTTAATACGGGAGGGGGACATCAGGGTGTCCGCCGAAGGCGGACACCCTGCCTCCCCCTTACCCCCTGTTTACTTGAGTTATATAGGTTACAGGGGGTGGTTTGATAATTTCTGAAGATAAATGCCGGAGTGATACCTGCCGCCTTTGGCGTCAGGTATCTATCATTTTATCCTCAGACCTTCACGAAGGGTTTAGTAAACAGGGGGTAAGGGGGAGGCAAGTCCAGGCCGCGAAGCGGCCTGGACTTGATGTCCTTTGCGGGAAGCATAGCTTCCCGCAAAGCATGCTCTCTAGTCGCCTTTGGCGACTAGAGAGCCATCCCCTCAACAGGTGGAAAAAAACTCTCGCATCCCCTTGTCCTTAATAAATGTTCTCAAGTTCATCGACGTATCCTTGAGCATCGGATTCTTCCCATCGCGCAGATTGTTCTTATCAAAGGTGTTGTCCGCGTGACACATCACCAAAATGCACTTAAAGGGATCGAGCTGAATCATCGGATTCGAATAATTGTCCAAGAATGACTTTTCCTCCGCATGGGTCTGCGTCTCGTCATAGCGATGTGTGAGCATATAGGGTCTGCGATACGCCATGGTCCCATTTGTGCAGTGGTTCGGATTGTACGGTCCCGCCTGAATGATCTTCCCGTCGCTTCGAAAGTACAAGTACATTTCCGAAGAACCCGCGAGCTGAATCTGGGGCTGCGAGGCAAAGCGCATCACCACATGGCTCACGCGTTCGGGGGGATAATAGTCGTCGTCGTCCATGGCCACCATAATATCGCCCCGTGCATTGTCGTTCAGCAGATTGCGCTTCTGGCCAATGAGCAGCTTCTCGTCCAGGGCGATGTACTTGATATTGGGAATGGTCTTGGAGGCCTCTGCAAAGAGATCGCCCACCTTGTCCGTGCCGTCGTCCACGATGATCCACTCCATGCGATCCTTCGGATAGTTCTGTGACTTGTAGATTGCAATCGCCATCGGAATGAACTTGCGGCGATTGTAGGTAGGGGTTAGAACGGATACAAAGGGCTTGCCGCTCATGTCACTCTATAGAGAAGAGGGTCGGATTATTTAGGTTAGTTAATTTGGTTTTTGCTTCATAGAATTTACACCTGAAAACGCATTTGATTTGCCCTGCTGAAGAGCAGGTGGAGCAGTAGGAGCGAGAAGACGAGTAGGAGAAAGAGCAGGAGAAGGAGCAGCAGCAGGAGGAGATGTACTTGCAACAGGAGCAACAGGAGCAGGAGCAGCAGGAGGAGATTTACTTGCAACAGGAGCAACAACAGGCTTTGCGGTTATCTTAACAGGGCTATAATTCAATGTACTCATATGCATATCATACGCCAACTTCAAGGCTTTTCCAACGTCTGTTTTAATAAGTTTACTGTATCCAGGGATCAATTGTTCACAGTACAGTTCTAATGCAATTTTGCTATTATTATACTCTACTTCCACCTGCGTAGGATTATTGTTTGTATATAGAGCAGGGGATCGGATGGCTCTATATTTAAAAGGAAACAACAACGTTTCAAATGCCCAGAGACTATCGGTCTTCCATGTTGAGAGCGGCAAGAATCCGCGTATATCAGGATAGTATTGTTTTTTTCTTGCAAGCATTTCGACCGGTGTGAGTGTCGATGGTAAATTGAAATTGTGATATGCACTAAATAAGGCATTCAGAATATAGTAGACTGGAACTCCAACTGTAAACACTGGATAGATGCCCATATAGATATACACAAATATGAATGCAAAGAGGCGAACCTGCCACGGCATAAAAATCAGATGGTTTGCAACAAGGACGGCAAAGAAGATCGGAAATATATACAAAAAAATTCGTAATACTAAAAAGCCCGTACTTATCCAAGAATAAACAGTGCCCGATTCAGCTACAGTTACTAATGGCGGTACTGCAGCATTTGCTGCAGTAACATCATCCGCCCCCTCCACGACAGAGGTCGGCTGAAACCAGTTTCGAACCCTGTCAAGATGTACAGAGTCTAATAACGACCCTATTTTTGCCTGCACGGTCGAAACGGTTGTTTCATATAGTGTTGTAAGAGGCGTGAGCATGTCCCTAATTATTAGAGAGCATACTTGAGTCCTCCCAAACCCGAGGACACGGACACCCAGTTTATGTTCTCCACATAGATCGTGAAATCATAGGCGTAGTTCGTCGTCGCGAGCAACGGATAGGGGTTCAGGTCGATCTGCAGAAGACGGACTCGGCTCGTGTTCAGGGAGCCGTCAGGCTGGGTCGAAGGTGATTGGAGACCAAACGGGTAAATCGCCAGATTGGGATCGGGCTGCCCCGTGAGATACTTCCACGGCACCACCGTCGAGTAATAGGCAATGCTCTTCTCCTCCTGGAGCTCATTGCCGTCGCCCAGGAGCCGTAGGGTCTGGAGAATCGGCTGCGCCCCGCCCACTGCAATGAGCTTCCCCGTAGCCTCACCTGTTAGTATATAAGCCGGATACGGGGTCGTCGGCGCGATCCAGGGGGTCTTGTTCGGAAAGGGCCAGTTCGACCAGTTGGCGTTGTCGTTGCGGAACAGAAGGGCATCCGAGCGGCGCGGGACAATCAGGAGGCGATTGATCGGATTGTGCGTGCGCAGTTCACAGTACTGGCGGCTCACGATCCCAGGAAACTGATAGGCGGTGACTTGGCGCATGAGGTACTGCAGGGGCGTAGAGGCGAACTTCGTGCGCTCCTCGTCCGTCAGGTAGACATAGGTCGCCTGGATGCGGGGATTGAGCGGCCACGTCGGAATGAGGGGATTGGGGACCGTCCAGTCCGTCAGGAAGTTGCCGATGCTGTCGTAGACCGAATTGGACTGGACGTACGAGGGATTGGCCGGCTCGGTGGCCGGCGGGGGAACTTCAACGAATCCAGGGGCGACCGTGGATCCGTTCGCGTCGAGCACCTGATAGAGCTGGTTGATCGGTCGAAAAATCACCTGGACTTCGCATTCCTGGTACTGGAGCGAGAGGAGCGGCAGTGCACTGTAGGTCGATTCGGTGAACCAGAAGGGCAGGGGAATGTAGAGGTCGCGGCCGAAGATCGAGGGGCGATTGATGTTGCCGCCGAGCCGGTCCGGATAGACGAGCGGATAGCCGCCGTTAGAGGAGCCGCCCCCGTAGACGCCGGCTGCCGGGTTCACAAGCTCAGGAACGTCGCCCACCAAGGTGCGCCATTTCTGGAACTGGTCCACGTTGTAGTCGCACTGGGCCTTTGCAATCAGGTAGGTCCCGTCAAACTCCTGGATCTTTTGGCCGCCGATATAGAATCCCACCTGCTGAATGAGCTGACAGCCGATGTAGCGGCACCAGTTGAAATTCAGTTGACTTGCACGCTGCGTGACGGCGCTGTTCAGATCGAGCCACTTGCAGTAGATGTCGGGCAGAGTCACGACAAGGTACATGTCGCGGACGAGATCCGAGATTCGCTGCACCTTAAAGCGGACCTGGATGGGCTGGTCGATCGAGAGTTCGGTGGGGCCGTCCATCGTCTGGGTCACAGACTCCTCGGCAAAGTGCGTATATTTCTTATAGGTTTTATACCAGAAGGTGAAGTCTGGATTGCCGCTCAGAATCACGTTCTGGGCTCCGTAGGCCACGAGTACATACAGACCTCCGCCCGGCATAGCTACTGTCTAAAGGGTTAATAATGGATCCTTTAACTCTTAGTATTAATCGAACAAAGACTACAAGGCCTTTGTTCGATAAATAGACTGACAGCATCTACGCACTATTAAAATCTGCCGTCCACCACGTATCCGCCAAATAGGTCTGCGTATTGGTGCTGCCGCTCACGGAGTCCACTGTGCTTGAAGGCCCTTGGTTAAAGAGCGAGTTGATCTCCGAATAACTGAGGGCATAGTTGAAATAGAAGAGGCGGCTGAACTGTCCGTTGACGGCCCCTGATACAATAAAATCATCCGCAAGACTCGGAATCTTTGACTTCAATAATGTGAATCGGCGCTGCGAAAAGGCATAGACATCTCCGTAATTCTGATAGGGTGGCGTGAGATCGAAGCCCAGGCGGCTCTTAATATTTCCGTTTACGAAGACCTCCAAGTGACTGGCCTTGCACACAATCACAATATGGGCCCACTTGCCGACAGGGATATTGTCAACATCCACATAGTTGTTCCAGGTGTCATAGGTACTCATATAGACACGGAGTGTATTGGAATCGCCGTGCATATAGACACCGGGGCCCAGTAAAGGGAACTGGCTGGGACTTCCCTTGTGGAAAATATGCTGCAGTCCTGCACTACCTGTATAGGACGACTGGGGTATATTGATTAAAAAACTGTAGCTGAATTCAATGCCCGTGAGCTCATTGGTCGAGGGCTGCACCAGAAGGGAATTGCTCAGATTCGGATTCTGGGGAAGTTGAAACGTCTTATTCGCCGTAGAATAGGTGATCGGCAACAGTTCCGTCCGATTTCCCTGCAAACGATTAAAATAGGAATTCACAAGCTCAATACTCCCTAAAAAGAGATAGAGGACTGCGACCGCTGTGAGCCCGATCACAATCTGTTTTACGGGCCCTGTTGCAGCCCCACCACTGTTCATTGCATTTGTGCTCATCTACTCTACTTGGAGGGTGCAAAAAAGGACGCCAAATACTGCCAGAAACTTGTGATCTGATTGGGGCCTCCCAGATAGTTGGTATAAATCACATCAGGGGACAGCGCATAGCCGTACATCGTGGTGGTCGTAATAGAGCCGCCAAATCCTCCAACACCTCCTTGGCCATCGTCCAAGAGATAGGCGGCATAGTTCTTGTCCACCAAGAAATAGCTCGGAAGAATGCAAGAACGGGTGAGTTTGCCGTCCAGATAGACGTCGCAGGTCATACCGTTCACCACGACGCAGACATGGACCCAGCGCTGCATTTCGATGCTGGGAATATCGCAGATGCGTGTCGATTCGAAGGCACTGGCGCCCGTCTGTAGGTCGGTAAAGGTCTTGTCGTTCGCGCGCAAATCATGCTTATCGTCGCCATTGTTCACCCGTACCATCAGCGTAGGAGTGGAGGAGCCCAAGTAGATACGAAGAGTGTCAAACGAATTTCCGCCAATGCGAAGAATCGACTTGTTCTTGTTCTGGTTCACCGACCAGTTATTGACATAGATCCATGTGCTCACGCTGAATTCGCCGCCCTGGTAGAGCGGCGGGAGATTGTCACTGCGAATTACGGGCGGCGCCGTCTGGGGATTTCCTGGCTGGGTCCCTGATAAGAGCGTCACAGTAGGAGGGGCCGATGTGCTCAGATACTGATACAGCGAATAGAGACCCCAGAGCCCCAGGAGGAATATAATCACTTGAATCACGACTGTTTCGGTGGCCATAGCTCTCTTATGAATGGTAGGATTTTAATTGGTTTAGCTGTAGATAGACGTCCACATTTTCATACGATTGGGCGGGGGTTCCGTAACAGGCGTGCACGGCAGTCCCGGAATGCACCAGGTGCGCAGATCAGGAAAGGAAAAGAAGAAGGACGGCAGAGGGAAGGGCAGGGGCTGCGGCGGGGCTCCTGTTGTATCGGAATTCTGCGCGCGCAGGGTGACCAGATCGGAAGGGGTCAGGCGATAGTTCATGGCGAAGATATGCTCGGCAGTTCCCAAGAATCGGGGAGTTCCTGTGGTCGGGGATACAAGCAATGGATTCCCCATAAGAGTCGGATAGCCATTCAGGCGATGAGACCCCACGATCTGATCATTGTACATTACATCGAAGCGCCGCCCCTCCCTCAGGATACAGAGAAAGATCCACTTTTGCTGCGGCATCGGAGGAAGCTCGAGATATTCGATCGTGTTCGTCCCCGTAATAATGCGAAGGCGGGCGACGTAGTCATTCATGTTCACGCCGGCGGGCGCCAATTGAAACTCAAAGGAGTTCTGCACCCCTATCAGTGTTGTATAGTTGTCTATATTTGTATTTTGATAATGCGTGGTTCGGTCGCCCATGGTGACATTGAAAAACCCGCAGACGGTGGATCCAGAGCCTGAAAACAGATCGGTTGCCTCTTTACTGGACAGGAGCTGTGTCTGTGTATTCAATTGGATAGGTGTCGGAGCCAAATCATTGGGGCTCTGCTTTCCATAGACATAGGCTACAAGGAGGTAGACTGTCAAGGCCAGCAGCAATATAACGAGAAGCCAGAACAACATGGTTGGTCGATCATTTGACCAAAAGAGTTGGCCCACGTTCGATGTAAATGATTCCATTCCCTACCGTTATAAATAGAATTTAACTTGTTGGTGGCTTGGGTATGGCCGAAGAATACTTTGCATAATCGGCCGATAACTTGGCGCTCTGGTCGGCAATACTTTGTGTAGAGGGAGCTGCAATCTCTTCTCCGCCGGTAAAATCCTCTACAAACGTGGGACAGGCCGCCCCTGACCCTATGAGGGTGCAGGCCGCATCGGCGGCGAGAGCCGGCATAAGAGATGGCTGGGCATAGCGGATTTCAGAGGGAGATGCAAGACGCGACCAGACATTGAGATTTCCTACGCGGACAATATCGGTCACATCCGTTGCAGAACCGCTGCCCTTCTGCGGGCCATGGAACAGTCCCTTGTTTGAATTAATGGACTGCTTAATTGTGGAGGTCTGTACGAGCTTCCCGTTCAAATAGACCTCAAACGCCATATCCATCAAGCAGACGCCAATTCGGAACGGCTGATTCACAATAATATTTGGAATCGTGATCTCTACAGAATTACTATTGCCGTCCAGAACACTGACAATAAGGTCATTTGTGGCGGGGGCAAGAGCGATCGCCACATTATAACTGTTCAGAACACCTTGAATCGTATCGCTTGTGATGGCCGCAGGCGTAACGCCGCCGCGGCTAAAAATGAGACGGTAGGCCGGCTTATTCTTATTTCCTGTCACCTGCTTCAAGGGGCACACGATGCAGATGTCCAGTGTGAACGCCCAGTTCGATGTCATGGGATCGCCGTTCGTAAAGACCTGCTGGTCCGAGATATCGGGCAACGGATTCGTAAGGGGCGACGTCGGCTGCCAGAACGTCCGATTGTCTTTGAATCCTGGAATCGGCACCAGGCCCTTGCCGCCCGGCTGGAACTGAAAGATGGGATAGAGGGTATAGTGAATGAAGAGAAGGATTCCGAGCAGAACAAAGAGAATTGCAAAGGTCCAGGCGAGCCCCGACTTCCATGTAAGGTTGTTCGTGTCAAATACGGAACTGGATGCCGTATACTCGTTGACACGGCGGCTGTTATTTGCGCCAAACATCTCCATGATGAACTCCTATCCTCCCTGGAGATTATTCGCGTTACCAATAACAACCGCGCTCCACCTGTTGGAACTGGGCCGGCGTCTCGTCGGCAGACGGTCTGGTCCAGAACTCATTGAAGAGGCGCTGGAACTCGGGCATGGTGTCCCATCTGGACCCGCGGATCCCAAAGAAGAGCTGGGTGGCGCCGCCCAGATGAATCCCTTTTCGGCCCTGATGAACAGCATGGGCCACAAGCGGCAACGAATAGAGGCCGGCGCCGACCAGAACAACATCGTAGGCCACGGCGTCCATCTGTTTCTTTAAGTAGTTCAGGAGGCCGGCGGAGTCGGTATAGGTCGCGAGCATCGCATGCTGCTTCTCGGAACTCTGAATGCCCCACGAGAGGGGCATGGTGATCGTGTCGAAGTGCAGATCAGGGGCCCAGAGATTCGGAAGGGCCTTGTCGAGATTCGGAATCTGCCGTTTCACAGAGGCTGCGAACGGGCTGATCACGAGGACACGGGTCTTCGGTGGTAGTTGGGCCGTCCACCAATGCGTGGGATCGGGGCTCAGAAAGCACTCGAGGCTCTGCAGCGACACATGGGTGGCGCCAGGGGCTAGTCTCTGAAAGAGTTCGAGGGTAGGCTCGATCTGCCACCAGGGACTGAGAGTGGTCATGGCCGTCAAGGAATCGAGTAATTCCTTGGCCATCTTGACGGCTGCGTTGACGGTTGGCGGAAACAGGCCGGCGTTTCGGCACAACGTGGTCAACAGTCGCTGAGGCTGAGGCGGCAACGCCCCTAGTTTGAAATACGTATAAGCGAGCTCGAGTTCAATCGTGCCGAGTTTTCCGACGCCGGCAGGGGACGGTCCGAGCATCTCCGCACAGACGGCGGCGAATCCATTGGCTCCTTCGAGAATCGATTTAGACATACAACTACAGGGTGTATGTCTAAATAGCTTAGGTTGGAGCTGGATGAGGAGTTCTTAAGAACTAAGAGTTATCCTTGAACCCGATCCGCTTGTAATAGGCGTCCGTCTCTCCCTTCTTGCAATCCTTTAAGTCCTCGCGGACATAGCAGACGAAGGAGATGCGGGTAAAGGAGTCGGCAGACCCCATCGCCCCCGTTTTCGTCTTATAGTACTTGATGGGTTCCAGCGTCTTGTTGAACTGCTTGTCTTCGGGCGTTTCATACATAGCCGTATTGCAGTGCCATTGATGAACATCCATCGCAATGAAATCGCCGGATCGGAGATCGAAGCCCACGCCGAACTGGGGGAACAGGGTCTCACCGCCGTGGTATTTTCCGCGTTCCAGAACGGTCAGATTCCCGTAGCCGTCCTTGAAGTCGCCGGCATCCTGGTGCAGCGCCGTGCGGAAGTTCCGGTTCACCGTGATCGACGAAAAGGCGGTGTCTTTGATCTGGTAGGCCGGCGTGGAATGAATACGGTTATACTGTTTCTTATGGGCGTCGGGCACCAGCTTCTTGAACTCCCGGTCAATGGCCTCAATGAAGGGGAGCCCCTGCTTGTATTCATCGAAGAAGGTCTGGGTATAGTTGGTGAGACGGCACGGCAGCTTCATGAAGGGGGTCTCTTCGAAGTAGCCGACTACGGACGAGAATACGGTGTTGTTCACGCGCATCTTGCTCGTCTTGTTGGTCTTCTTATCCTTGTACTGGGCCCACCAGCCATTCGTGTTGACGAGCTTGCGTTTCTTCCAGTATTCAGACTTGGGATTGATGGGGCCCGCTGCTGCACCCCTGGATCTAGAGGCGGCCGCAAGCCGATAGAACGCATCCCAGGCCTGCTGCGTCAAATCGGTCGAGAACACGTTCTTGCGGAACTTGGCCAAGAGCCGTCTGCCCCCTGACGCCTCTGGATCCTTGCCCCAGACATCGGCGTCGTGATCGACGATCAGATAGTCTTTTGCGTCAAAATAGGTTCCTTCCCGCGCCTTGATCTGGTCGTTCGTGAGAACGGGATCCAGCGTATAGATTTTGATTCTGTTTTTTCTTGTTTTCATAAATCCCTACTATACCACATTCATTTTATTCAATGCCCATACCGATCCCCCAATAACAGCGACTCCACCAAACCCCACCAGTAGCCCTCGAAAGAAGCTCTGCATGTCGATCTCCTTCATATCCTCCTTTGTCCACACAGGACTCCTATCCCTCTTGCCCAATCGCATATAATAGCCCATGACTTCCTGTTCGGTCCACGTGGGCTTGTTCAGCGATTTGTTGACCTCGTTGTGCACCGTGATTGTCCAGCGAAACAGATCGGCCCGCCGATCCAAAAAGGTACTGATAGGATGTGATTGAATATGCTTGGCGTAGTGTTCTCGGCACACACCACACGGCAGCATAAACTGGAGTGATTCGAAGAACTCCTTGGCCGCCTTCTTTTCCGTATAGCTCGGTTCTTTTGGATACCCGAGTGCCGCAACATGTATCGTGTGCCAGAAGAAGGGTCCCCAGACATTTGGACTGAACTGCATGATCCCTATTGGGTCTTCTGATTTTCTGTGTGTTCTTAAGAACACAGCTCTCTAACCTAAGAAGTGGGCGTATATCTATTACCAATGTCATTCGGTAATCGCTGTAAAAAGATCTACTGCTCTAATTGCGGGATTGAAGGCCACTTCTTTCGGGACTGTGATTTGCCGATCACCAGCTATGGAATCATCGCCATGCGGCAGACGCCAGAGACCGAATACTTGTTGATCTGCCGCCGTGATTCCCTCTCCTTTATCGAATTTGTCCGTGGAAAATACTCGTCAAGCGACTATCTGCACATGCTCCTTGTCAATATGACCCAGGCAGAACACGACAAGATCGCCTCTCTCTCCTTTGAACAGTTGTGGCGCTCCGTCTGGGGCGCCGCGGCCGACACCCATAAAACGGACTACGAGAACTCCTTGCGGAAATACAAGACCTTGGAGATCGGTTCTCTGCTGAAGGACCATCCCGCCAAGTGGCTGGAGCCCGAATGGGGCTTTCCCAAGGGGCGGCGGAACGTGAACGAATCCGATCTGGCCGGCGCGATTCGGGAGTTCAAGGAGGAGACCAATCTGCGCGACAGCCAGTTCCAGATTCTGCAGAACGTGGTGCCGCTCGTAGAGTCCTTTCGGGGGAGCAACCAGATCCAGTACTGTCACAAGTACTATCTGGCGGTCTGCGCGCAGACCGCCAGATAGTACTTGTGACAGTACTGGATCTGGTTGCTCCCCCGAAAGGACTCTACGAGCGGCACCACGTTCTGCAGAATCTGGAACTGGCTGTCGCGCAGATTGGTCTCCTCCTTGAACTCCCGAATCGCGCCGGCCAGATCGGATTCGTTCACGTTCCGCCGCCCCTTGGGAAAGCCCCATTCGGGCTCCAGCCACTTGGCGGGATGGTCCTTCAGCAGAGAACCGATCTCCAAGGTCTTGTATTTCCGCAAGGAGTTCTCGTAGTCCGTTTTATGGGTGTCGGCCGCGGCGCCCCAGACGGAGCGCCACAACTGTTCAAAGGAGAGAGAGGCGATCTTGTCGTGTTCTGCCTGGGTCATATTGACAAGGAGCATGTGCAGATAGTCGCTTGACGAGTATTTTCCACGGACAAATTCGATAAAGGAGAGGGAATCACGGCGGCAGATCAACAAGTATTCGGTCTCTGGCGTCTGCCGCATGGCGATGATTCCATAGCTGGTGATCGGCAAATCACAGTCCCGAAAGAAGTGGCCTTCAATCCCGCAATTAGAGCAGTAGATCTTTTTACAGCGATTACCGAATGACATTGGTAATAGATATACGCCCACTTCTTAGGTTAGAGAGCTGTGTTCTTAAGAACACACAGAAAATCAGAAGACCCAATAGGGATCATGCAGTTCAGTCCAAATGTCTGGGGACCCTTCTTCTGGCACACGATACATGTTGCGGCACTCGGGTATCCAAAAGAACCGAGCTATACGGAAAAGAAGGCGGCCAAGGAGTTCTTCGAATCACTCCAGTTTATGCTGCCGTGTGGTGTGTGCCGAGAACACTACGCCAAGCATATTCAATCACATCCTATCAGTACCTTTTTGGATCGGCGGGCCGATCTGTTTCGCTGGACAATCACGGTGCACAACGAGGTCAACAAATCGCTGAACAAGCCCACGTGGACCGAACAGGAAGTCATGGGCTATTATATGCGATTGGGCAAGAGGGATAGGAGTCCTGTGTGGACAAAGGAGGATATGAAGGAGATCGACATGCAGAGCTTCTTTCGAGGGCTACTGGTGGGGTTTGGTGGAGTCGCTGTTATTGGGGGATCGGTATGGGCATTGAATAAAATGAATGTGGTATAGTAGGGATTTATGAAAACAAGAAAAAACAGAATCAAAATCTATACGCTGGATCCCGTTCTCACGAACGACCAGATCAAGGCGCGGGAAGGAACCTATTTTGACGCAAAAGACTATCTGATCGTCGATCACGACGCCGATGTCTGGGGCAAGGATCCAGAGGCGTCAGGGGGCAGACGGCTCTTGGCCAAGTTCCGCAAGAACGTGTTCTCGACCGATTTGACGCAGCAGGCCTGGGATGCGTTCTATCGGCTTGCGGCCGCCTCTAGATCCAGGGGTGCAGCAGCGGGCCCCATCAATCCCAAGTCTGAATACTGGAAGAAACGCAAGCTCGTCAACACGAATGGCTGGTGGGCCCAGTACAAGGATAAGAAGACCAACAAGACGAGCAAGATGCGCGTGAACAACACCGTATTCTCGTCCGTAGTCGGCTACTTCGAAGAGACCCCCTTCATGAAGCTGCCGTGCCGTCTCACCAACTATACCCAGACCTTCTTCGATGAATACAAGCAGGGGCTCCCCTTCATTGAGGCCATTGACCGGGAGTTCAAGAAGCTGGTGCCCGACGCCCATAAGAAACAGTATAACCGTATTCATTCCACGCCGGCCTACCAGATCAAAGACACCGCCTTTTCGTCGATCACGGTGAACCGGAACTTCCGCACGGCGCTGCACCAGGATGCCGGCGACTTCAAGGACGGCTACGGGAATCTGACCGTTCTGGAACGCGGAAAATACCACGGCGGTGAGACCCTGTTCCCCCAGTTCGGCGTGGGCTTCGATCTCCGATCCGGCGATTTCATTGCGATGGATGTTCATCAATGGCACTGCAATACGGCTATGTATGAAACGCCCGAAGACAAGCAGTTCAACAAGACGCTGGAACCCATCAAGTACTATAAGACGAAAACGGGGGCGATGGGGTCTGCCGACTCCTTTACCCGCATCTCCTTCGTCTGCTATGTCCGCGAGGACTTAAAGGATTGCAAGAAGGGAGAGACGGACGCCTATTACAAGCGGATCGGGTTCAAGGATAACTCTTAGTTCTTAAGAACTCCTCATCCAGCTCCAACCTAAGCTATTTAGACATACACCCTGTAGTTGTATGTCTAAATCGATTCTCGAAGGAGCCAATGGATTCGCCGCCGTCTGTGCGGAGATGCTCGGACCGTCCCCTGCCGGCGTCGGAAAACTCGGCACGATTGAACTCGAGCTCGCTTATACGTATTTCAAACTAGGGGCGTTGCCGCCTCAGCCTCAGCGACTGTTGACCACGTTGTGCCGAAACGCCGGCCTGTTTCCGCCAACCGTCAACGCAGCCGTCAAGATGGCCAAGGAATTACTCGATTCCTTGACGGCCATGACCACTCTCAGTCCCTGGTGGCAGATCGAGCCTACCCTCGAACTCTTTCAGAGACTAGCCCCTGGCGCCACCCATGTGTCGCTGCAGAGCCTCGAGTGCTTTCTGAGCCCCGATCCCACGCATTGGTGGACGGCCCAACTACCACCGAAGACCCGTGTCCTCGTGATCAGCCCGTTCGCAGCCTCTGTGAAACGGCAGATTCCGAATCTCGACAAGGCCCTTCCGAATCTCTGGGCCCCTGATCTGCACTTCGACACGATCACCATGCCCCTCTCGTGGGGCATTCAGAGTTCCGAGAAGCAGCATGCGATGCTCGCGACCTATACCGACTCCGCCGGCCTCCTGAACTACTTAAAGAAACAGATGGACGCCGTGGCCTACGATGTTGTTCTGGTCGGCGCCGGCCTCTATTCGTTGCCGCTTGTGGCCCATGCTGTTCATCAGGGCCGAAAAGGGATTCATCTGGGCGGCGCCACCCAGCTCTTCTTTGGGATCCGCGGGTCCAGATGGGACACCATGCCCGAGTTCCAGCGCCTCTTCAATGAGTTCTGGACCAGACCGTCTGCCGACGAGACGCCGGCCCAGTTCCAACAGGTGGAGCGCGGTTGTTATTGGTAACGCGAATAATCTCCAGGGAGGATAGGAGTTCATCATGGAGATGTTTGGCGCAAATAACAGCCGCCGTGTCAACGAGTATACGGCATCCAGTTCCGTATTTGACACGAACAACCTTACATGGAAGTCGGGGCTCGCCTGGACCTTTGCAATTCTCTTTGTTCTGCTCGGAATCCTTCTCTTCATTCACTATACCCTCTATCCCATCTTTCAGTTCCAGCCGGGCGGCAAGGGCCTGGTGCCGATTCCAGGATTCAAAGACAATCGGACGTTCTGGCAGCCGACGTCGCCCCTTACGAATCCGTTGCCCGATATCTCGGACCAGCAGGTCTTTACGAACGGCGATCCCATGACATCGAACTGGGCGTTCACACTGGACATCTGCATCGTGTGCCCCTTGAAGCAGGTGACAGGAAATAAGAATAAGCCGGCCTACCGTCTCATTTTTAGCCGCGGCGGCGTTACGCCTGCGGCCATCACAAGCGATACGATTCAAGGTGTTCTGAACAGTTATAATGTGGCGATCGCTCTTGCCCCCGCCACAAATGACCTTATTGTCAGTGTTCTGGACGGCAATAGTAATTCTGTAGAGATCACGATTCCAAATATTATTGTGAATCAGCCGTTCCGAATTGGCGTCTGCTTGATGGATATGGCGTTTGAGGTCTATTTGAACGGGAAGCTCGTACAGACCTCCACAATTAAGCAGTCCATTAATTCAAACAAGGGACTGTTCCATGGCCCGCAGAAGGGCAGCGGTTCTGCAACGGATGTGACCGATATTGTCCGCGTAGGAAATCTCAATGTCTGGTCGCGTCTTGCATCTCCCTCTGAAATCCGCTATGCCCAGCCATCTCTTATGCCGGCTCTCGCCGCCGATGCGGCCTGCACCCTCATAGGGTCAGGGGCGGCCTGTCCCACGTTTGTAGAGGATTTTACCGGCGGAGAAGAGATTGCAGCTCCCTCTACACAAAGTATTGCCGACCAGAGCGCCAAGTTATCGGCCGATTATGCAAAGTATTCTTCGGCCATACCCAAGCCACCAACAAGTTAAATTCTATTTATAACGGTAGGGAATGGAATCATTTACATCGAACGTGGGCCAACTCTTTTGGTCAAATGATCGACCAACCATGTTGTTCTGGCTTCTCGTTATATTGCTGCTGGCCTTGACAGTCTACCTCCTTGTAGCCTATGTCTATGGAAAGCAGAGCCCCAATGATTTGGCTCCGACACCTATCCAATTGAATACACAGACACAGCTCCTGTCCAGTAAAGAGGCAACCGATCTGTTTTCAGGCTCTGGATCCACCGTCTGCGGGTTTTTCAATGTCACCATGGGCGACCGAACCACGCATTATCAAAATACAAATATAGACAACTATACAACACTGATAGGGGTGCAGAACTCCTTTGAGTTTCAATTGGCGCCCGCCGGCGTGAACATGAATGACTACGTCGCCCGCCTTCGCATTATTACGGGGACGAACACGATCGAATATCTCGAGCTTCCTCCGATGCCGCAGCAAAAGTGGATCTTTCTCTGTATCCTGAGGGAGGGGCGGCGCTTCGATGTAATGTACAATGATCAGATCGTGGGGTCTCATCGCCTGAATGGCTATCCGACTCTTATGGGGAATCCATTGCTTGTATCCCCGACCACAGGAACTCCCCGATTCTTGGGAACTGCCGAGCATATCTTCGCCATGAACTATCGCCTGACCCCTTCCGATCTGGTCACCCTGCGCGCGCAGAATTCCGATACAACAGGAGCCCCGCCGCAGCCCCTGCCCTTCCCTCTGCCGTCCTTCTTCTTTTCCTTTCCTGATCTGCGCACCTGGTGCATTCCGGGACTGCCGTGCACGCCTGTTACGGAACCCCCGCCCAATCGTATGAAAATGTGGACGTCTATCTACAGCTAAACCAATTAAAATCCTACCATTCATAAGAGAGCTATGGCCACCGAAACAGTCGTGATTCAAGTGATTATATTCCTCCTGGGGCTCTGGGGTCTCTATTCGCTGTATCAGTATCTGAGCACATCGGCCCCTCCTACTGTGACGCTCTTATCAGGGACCCAGCCAGGAAATCCCCAGACGGCGCCGCCCGTAATTCGCAGTGACAATCTCCCGCCGCTCTACCAGGGCGGCGAATTCAGCGTGAGCACATGGATCTATGTCAATAACTGGTCGGTGAACCAGAACAAGAACAAGTCGATTCTTCGCATTGGCGGAAATTCGTTTGACACTCTTCGTATCTACTTGGGCTCCTCCACTCCTACGCTGATGGTACGGGTGAACAATGGCGACGATAAGCATGATTTGCGCGCGAACGACAAGACCTTTACCGACCTACAGACGGGCGCCAGTGCCTTCGAATCGACACGCATCTGCGATATTCCCAGCATCGAAATGCAGCGCTGGGTCCATGTCTGCGTCGTGGTGAACGGTATGACCTGCGACGTCTATCTGGACGGCAAACTCACCCGTTCTTGCATTCTTCCGAGCTATTTCTTGGTGGACAAGAACTATGCCGCCTATCTCTTGGACGATGGCCAAGGAGGTGTTGGAGGATTTGGCGGCTCTATTACGACCACCACGATGTACGGCTATGCGCTGTCCCCTGATGTGATTTATACCAACTATCTGGGAGGCCCCAATCAGATCACAAGTTTCTGGCAGTATTTGGCGTCCTTTTTTGCACCCTCCAAGTAGAGTAGATGAGCACAAATGCAATGAACAGTGGTGGGGCTGCAACAGGGCCCGTAAAACAGATTGTGATCGGGCTCACAGCGGTCGCAGTCCTCTATCTCTTTTTAGGGAGTATTGAGCTTGTGAATTCCTATTTTAATCGTTTGCAGGGAAATCGGACGGAACTGTTGCCGATCACCTATTCTACGGCGAATAAGACGTTTCAACTTCCCCAGAATCCGAATCTGAGCAATTCCCTTCTGGTGCAGCCCTCGACCAATGAGCTCACGGGCATTGAATTCAGCTACAGTTTTTTAATCAATATACCCCAGTCGTCCTATACAGGTAGTGCAGGACTGCAGCATATTTTCCACAAGGGAAGTCCCAGCCAGTTCCCTTTACTGGGCCCCGGTGTCTATATGCACGGCGATTCCAATACACTCCGTGTCTATATGAGTACCTATGACACCTGGAACAACTATGTGGATGTTGACAATATCCCTGTCGGCAAGTGGGCCCATATTGTGATTGTGTGCAAGGCCAGTCACTTGGAGGTCTTCGTAAACGGAAATATTAAGAGCCGCCTGGGCTTCGATCTCACGCCACCCTATCAGAATTACGGAGATGTCTATGCCTTTTCGCAGCGCCGATTCACATTATTGAAGTCAAAGATTCCGAGTCTTGCGGATGATTTTATTGTATCAGGGGCCGTCAACGGACAGTTCAGCCGCCTCTTCTATTTCAACTATGCCCTCAGTTATTCGGAGATCAACTCGCTCTTTAACCAAGGGCCTTCAAGCACAGTGGACTCCGTGAGCGGCAGCACCAATACGCAGACCTATTTGGCGGATACGTGGTGGACGGCAGATTTTAATAGTGCGTAGATGCTGTCAGTCTATTTATCGAACAAAGGCCTTGTAGTCTTTGTTCGATTAATACTAAGAGTTAAAGGATCCATTATTAACCCTTTAGACAGTAGCTATGCCGGGCGGAGGTCTGTATGTACTCGTGGCCTACGGAGCCCAGAACGTGATTCTGAGCGGCAATCCAGACTTCACCTTCTGGTATAAAACCTATAAGAAATATACGCACTTTGCCGAGGAGTCTGTGACCCAGACGATGGACGGCCCCACCGAACTCTCGATCGACCAGCCCATCCAGGTCCGCTTTAAGGTGCAGCGAATCTCGGATCTCGTCCGCGACATGTACCTTGTCGTGACTCTGCCCGACATCTACTGCAAGTGGCTCGATCTGAACAGCGCCGTCACGCAGCGTGCAAGTCAACTGAATTTCAACTGGTGCCGCTACATCGGCTGTCAGCTCATTCAGCAGGTGGGATTCTATATCGGCGGCCAAAAGATCCAGGAGTTTGACGGGACCTACCTGATTGCAAAGGCCCAGTGCGACTACAACGTGGACCAGTTCCAGAAATGGCGCACCTTGGTGGGCGACGTTCCTGAGCTTGTGAACCCGGCAGCCGGCGTCTACGGGGGCGGCTCCTCTAACGGCGGCTATCCGCTCGTCTATCCGGACCGGCTCGGCGGCAACATCAATCGCCCCTCGATCTTCGGCCGCGACCTCTACATTCCCCTGCCCTTCTGGTTCACCGAATCGACCTACAGTGCACTGCCGCTCCTCTCGCTCCAGTACCAGGAATGCGAAGTCCAGGTGATTTTTCGACCGATCAACCAGCTCTATCAGGTGCTCGACGCGAACGGATCCACGGTCGCCCCTGGATTCGTTGAAGTTCCCCCGCCGGCCACCGAGCCGGCCAATCCCTCGTACGTCCAGTCCAATTCGGTCTACGACAGCATCGGCAACTTCCTGACGGACTGGACGGTCCCCAATCCCCTCATTCCGACGTGGCCGCTCAATCCCCGCATCCAGGCGACCTATGTCTACCTGACGGACGAGGAGCGCACGAAGTTCGCCTCTACGCCCCTGCAGTACCTCATGCGCCAAGTCACCGCCTATCAGTTTCCTGGGATCGTGAGCCGCCAGTACTGTGAACTGCGCACGCACAATCCGATCAATCGCCTCCTGATTGTCCCGCGCCGCTCGGATGCCCTTCTGTTCCGCAACGACAACGCCAACTGGTCGAACTGGCCCTTTCCGAACAAGACCCCCTGGATCGCGCCGACGACCCCGTATCCGGCTTATATACTAACAGGTGAGGCTACGGGGAAGCTCATTGCAGTGGGCGGGGCGCAGCCGATTCTCCAGACCCTACGGCTCCTGGGCGACGGCAATGAGCTCCAGGAGGAGAAGAGCATTGCCTATTACTCGACGGTGGTGCCGTGGAAGTATCTCACGGGGCAGCCCGATCCCAATCTGGCGATTTACCCGTTTGGTCTCCAATCACCTTCGACCCAGCCTGACGGCTCCCTGAACACGAGCCGAGTCCGTCTTCTGCAGATCGACCTGAACCCCTATCCGTTGCTCGCGACGACGAACTACGCCTATGATTTCACGATCTATGTGGAGAACATAAACTGGGTGTCCGTGTCCTCGGGTTTGGGAGGACTCAAGTATGCTCTCTAATAATTAGGGACATGCTCACGCCTCTTACAACACTATATGAAACAACCGTTTCGACCGTGCAGGCAAAAATAGGGTCGTTATTAGACTCTGTACATCTTGACAGGGTTCGAAACTGGTTTCAGCCGACCTCTGTCGTGGAGGGGGCGGATGATGTTACTGCAGCAAATGCTGCAGTACCGCCATTAGTAACTGTAGCTGAATCGGGCACTGTTTATTCTTGGATAAGTACGGGCTTTTTAGTATTACGAATTTTTTTGTATATATTTCCGATCTTCTTTGCCGTCCTTGTTGCAAACCATCTGATTTTTATGCCGTGGCAGGTTCGCCTCTTTGCATTCATATTTGTGTATATCTATATGGGCATCTATCCAGTGTTTACAGTTGGAGTTCCAGTCTACTATATTCTGAATGCCTTATTTAGTGCATATCACAATTTCAATTTACCATCGACACTCACACCGGTCGAAATGCTTGCAAGAAAAAAACAATACTATCCTGATATACGCGGATTCTTGCCGCTCTCAACATGGAAGACCGATAGTCTCTGGGCATTTGAAACGTTGTTGTTTCCTTTTAAATATAGAGCCATCCGATCCCCTGCTCTATATACAAACAATAATCCTACGCAGGTGGAAGTAGAGTATAATAATAGCAAAATTGCATTAGAACTGTACTGTGAACAATTGATCCCTGGATACAGTAAACTTATTAAAACAGACGTTGGAAAAGCCTTGAAGTTGGCGTATGATATGCATATGAGTACATTGAATTATAGCCCTGTTAAGATAACCGCAAAGCCTGTTGTTGCTCCTGTTGCAAGTAAATCTCCTCCTGCTGCTCCTGCTCCTGTTGCTCCTGTTGCAAGTACATCTCCTCCTGCTGCTGCTCCTTCTCCTGCTCTTTCTCCTACTCGTCTTCTCGCTCCTACTGCTCCACCTGCTCTTCAGCAGGGCAAATCAAATGCGTTTTCAGGTGTAAATTCTATGAAGCAAAAACCAAATTAACTAACCTAAATAATCCGACCCTCTTCTCTATAGAGTGACATGAGCGGCAAGCCCTTTGTATCCGTTCTAACCCCTACCTACAATCGCCGCAAGTTCATTCCGATGGCGATTGCAATCTACAAGTCACAGAACTATCCGAAGGATCGCATGGAGTGGATCATCGTGGACGACGGCACGGACAAGGTGGGCGATCTCTTTGCAGAGGCCTCCAAGACCATTCCCAATATCAAGTACATCGCCCTGGACGAGAAGCTGCTCATTGGCCAGAAGCGCAATCTGCTGAACGACAATGCACGGGGCGATATTATGGTGGCCATGGACGACGACGACTATTATCCCCCCGAACGCGTGAGCCATGTGGTGATGCGCTTTGCCTCGCAGCCCCAGATTCAGCTCGCGGGTTCTTCGGAAATGTACTTGTACTTTCGAAGCGACGGGAAGATCATTCAGGCGGGACCGTACAATCCGAACCACTGCACAAATGGGACCATGGCGTATCGCAGACCCTATATGCTCACACATCGCTATGACGAGACGCAGACCCATGCGGAGGAAAAGTCATTCTTGGACAATTATTCGAATCCGATGATTCAGCTCGATCCCTTTAAGTGCATTTTGGTGATGTGTCACGCGGACAACACCTTTGATAAGAACAATCTGCGCGATGGGAAGAATCCGATGCTCAAGGATACGTCGATGAACTTGAGAACATTTATTAAGGACAAGGGGATGCGAGAGTTTTTTTCCACCTGTTGAGGGGATGGCTCTCTAGTCGCCAAAGGCGACTAGAGAGCATGCTTTGCGGGAAGCTATGCTTCCCGCAAAGGACATCAAGTCCAGGCCGCTTCGCGGCCTGGACTTGCCTCCCCCTTACCCCCTGTTTACTAAACCCTTCGTGAAGGTCTGAGGATAAAATGATAGATACCTGACGCCAAAGGCGGCAGGTATCACTCCGGCATTTATCTTCAGAAATTATCAAACCACCCCCTGTAACCTATATAACTCAAGTAAACAGGGGGTAAGGGGGAGGCAGGGTGTCCGCCTTCGGCGGACACCCTGATGTCCCCCTCCCGTATTAAAGAGATCCGCCCCTATCCTTCCATGGACGATTTGATCGCATTACTCAATAAAGTATTTCTTCATGATCTCCCAGGACCCGAGCCCTTTCAGAATTCCCTTATCCGTACAGAGCTTCGCCCTCATCAGAACCGCCTTTTGAACGCCATGCAGCAGCACAAGCGTGTCATGCTCCACGGATATGATCGCCAGCAGCAATTCATTCACGGCAAGCTCGGAATTATAGCCGACCCTCCTGGAAGCGGCAAGACCCTCACGGTTCTGGCGTTCTTGGCTGCAGAGCAACAGCAGCCAAGTCCCTCCGCGTTCTTGGCTCAACAGCAGCCAAGTCCCTCCACCTTCGGCGAACTAAGCCCCCATTCGAACCGATTCTTTTCGTCCTTCCATCGACCTCTTCGCACAGATAGTTCTAGCGTGAATGTCATTGTAGTTCCCAGTACCTTGCTCCATCAGTGGGAGACCGAGATTCAGACCCATACCCACTTCAAGCCCGTTGTCATTCAAAATCGTCGACCTCTTCGGAATCGCAGCACACAGAACAGCAATCTCTTCCTTATAACGAATCGAATGTATCGAGAGGTCTATGCCTACTGTCAAGAACGCAGTATTCGATGGGCCAACCTGTTCTTAGACGACGCCACAAGCCTCTATCTGAGTCCGAACGATCCCGTGCCCGACGTGGAGTTCCTCTGGTGCATTACGAGTCAATGGCACCATCTGCTCTTTAAAAATATGCATCTGCCTCTTGTACCCTATTCTTCGCTTCACAAGGACTGCAGAACATGGATGGAGGCCCACGGCCCAACCGTTCTCTGTACAACCGAAGCCTCCTCCTTCTATCGGTCTATTGTGCCCTGGACCCATCCCGAACGCCACACTCTTGTTCTGAAGAACAGAGACTGCGACATACCCTATGTACCCGTCAACACCGTCACGATGGAGTGTGCCTCCCAGTATACACTGGCCAATCTGCCCATGTCAATCATAGGAGCCAATTACAGCGGGATCACGCACGACGCGATCCCCAACCTCTTTTCGGCGCTCGGGGTTCGCTCCTGGACCGTGGACCAACTAAAAGGTGTGCACGGCCGATCGGAGCTCATCGATTCGAAGCTGCACGATGCCTGCTGTACGATCTGCCTTGAGAATCCACAGAACGCGGTGTTTTTGCCGTGTTGCATGAATGTGTTCTGCGGGGCCTGCATCCTTCGCCAATTGATCATGCACGCCCAATGTCCCTTGTGCCGATCCCTCTTAGTGCTTCCGTCGCTTTTGCCGCTCCGTGGTTCCTCTGAAGAACGGGCCCCGATCCTGACAAAACAGGATACCTGTGTGGACTATATTCTGAATCATCGGACGCAGTCCTTTCTTGTCTACACGATCTTCGAGAACACCTATTATCAGATTCAGCCTCTGTTGGCGGAGAACGGAATCAGCTGTGAGCTCCTGGATCTCCCGTTGAATCGGTTCAATCGATCCCTGCAGGCCTTTCAGACCGGGTCGACCTCCGTTCTCTTTGTATCGAATCTGGATCTGATTCGGGGGCTCAACCTGTCAAAGGCGGATTGCTTGATCCTTTTTTACGAGATACCCGTTTTTGAACGGCGACAGGTTCTTTTGCACTCAATGGCGCGACTTGATCAGCAGAGACAGAAGACGGTGCTGCAGTTGCTGTCGCCGTTGTAGGCGGCAGTAAAGGCAGTCCTAAGGTCTCTTTCAGTTTCCCCGTTTGACTCGTCGCCCACTGGCTCACGCATCGAAAGGGAATCGTATGTTCATTCGAGACACGATTCATCTCCTTCCAGGAATTGAAGAGCGCCGACTGCTTCGTGAGGACCTGAGTATAGACGAGTTCCTGGAGTTTCGGAACGGTCGGCGGTTTCGGATAGGCTTGCAGAATTCGGTTCGGATACTTGAGTTTCAGATGATAGGAGAGCGGCAGCAGATTCCAGCACTGATGGAAAAAGGCCCAGAAGTCGGCCCGATCCGACAACCGAATATAGTCCAGAATGGTTTCATAGAGGCTGTAATCGGTACCCGGACTTTCGAGGTACAACGGCAGATTCTGGTGAAAGAGAAGGCCCGCCAGATTGGCGTCCTTCGTTTCGAGATCGAGTTCATCGGAGGGTCCCCATTTCTCGAAGAGGGTGAACCAGGCGGCCCGAATCGCAATATGGATGTTCTTGTCGAGGTCGTCCTGGGCCGACTGCTCGTAGGCCTCTTTCGTGCCCGAGCACAGAAGTCCCTGACTCACTTTTCGTATATCCCCGAGCTTATAGAGGGACTCGGCGACCGGAGCCTTGTAAAAGGAGTCCAAATACTCTTTTTTGGGCATACCCACGTGCTTCACGAGACAGTGCTTCAGAAGCTGCTGCATGACACGGCCTTCCATGACGTTGCAGATAAGGAACAGGGGGGCATCCTGTTTAAAATCCCGCTTGGATTTCAGATAGTCCAGCAGTTCCTGGAGGCCACCCTTTTCTCCTTGGCTCAAGCCGTCCATCTCGTCCAGAAGAATTGCGCGCCCATTCGGCGTGGAGGGATGAATGAGGGCCGAAATGCCGGGTTCGACTAAAAGGGGCAGTATGGTTTGGCGGAAGGAGCTGCCGGTGCGCGTATGACTGGCGTTGAACTCCTGGATCCAGAACTTGGCTTGCTTGCAGACTCGATAGACCATGGTGGTCTTGCCGACCCCTGGATTACCGATGAGCAAAAAGGCGGGATGGGAGCGAGTTTGGAGCCAGGTCAGCATGGCGTCCTCGAGCTCGGGATGAAGACATGCGGTTTCCTGCGACGGGCGCATCTCTGAGACACTCCACGAAACGGGACTTAGGTTGTTGTGGCCATGCAGTTGTCTCCGTCAAAGACGCCGTCCCAGGTGAGCCCATAGGTTCCGAGGCGATCACAGAGGGCCTGGGGCGTTTCGCCCGAGACATTGATAGGGAAAAAGTCGATCAGCGAGGCCCGCAGAGTTCCGTTCGTGGTTGTATAGGGCGCCGTGACCTGCGTAACGGGGTTACCACTTGCAGGGAGTTTTTGGAATGCGCCATTGCGGCTCACGCCGATTGTATCGACGCATCCCTGCACTGTGCCGTTTGATATCTTCATGGTGTAGGCCGTCAGAAAATCGGGGCATGTGTTAATAACAGGGGGCCACTGGACAGTGCCTGTATTGTATATGCCGTTTGGATCAAACCAGCGCTTGCCGTAGATAATGAAGATGGTGAGGCAGCCGATGAGAAAGAGAATTCCTGAAATGGTATCGCCCTTCGTAAAAAAATAGCGACCACCGTAATATCCGACCAAGATGCACATAATGATATACACCACCATGCTGATGTTTACACCGTTCAAATATCCGAAAGCAGCCATTGTTCCCTACTAATTGTTTCTTTATTTGCAAAATGAATTCATGTTGCAAGTAGAGAATTGAAATGATGATGATTAACCATAGCGGATCAGACCCTGTGCAATGCCCAGGCCGTTCGCGCCGGTCTCGAAGTAGAAGCAGCCGAAGTCGGAGTCGATCTGTGGGTTGGTAGATGGGGAACCATTGACACCTCCATTGTTGGGCGCCCAGACACCCGGTGTACCAGCATTGCTGCTCGTCCAGCCACCGTTCATCGATAAATTGCTCAAGACACCGTTCAGCTGGAGGAGCTGCACGCGGCGGAAGGTGCGCTGAGAGCTCACGATGGTCTTGCCCATGTCCCGGAAGAGAAAGAGAGATCCTGACAGATCTGTGGAATTAGGATCCTGGGGAGATACAAGGCGCACGTTGGAGGTCGTGAAATTGCCCGCCGCCGCACCCGAGACATAGCTTGTCGTGGCGGATGCCGCATCCTGTGTAAAATAATTCAGGAGGACGTTACTGGCGTCCTGACTCACTGGGACAAAATACTGACCATCCGTAGGAATCTGCTTGAGGAAGCGCGTAACAGAGGACATGGTTCTATATCTGTACAGGAGAAATTAAATTGTGAATTCGGAAAATAGTTGTTTGGAACAACCGGTTCTGAATTTATGCCGGATTAGAGATGGACTAAAAGTGGGAATGCCGGATGGAAATACGCACTGTAAGGGGTGTGTAACCGTACCTGCAGGCAACGCAAAGCGTTGCCTGCATCTAGGGGTAAGCGGCGAATGCCGCTTAACCGTACCACTTGGAGCGCTTTGCGCTCCAAGGCTAGGGACAAGCATCGCTGCGCGATGCTTAACCGTACCTGTGGGCAAGGCTTTGCCTTGCCCACATCTAGGGGTAAGCGGCGAATGCCGCTTACCCGTACCACTTGGTGGGCTTTGCCCACCAAGGCTAGGGGTAAGGAGCACGAAGTGCTCCTTAACCGTACCTGCAGGCAACGCAAAGCGTTGCCTGCATCTAGGGGTAAGCGGCGAATGCCGCTTACCCGTACCGAACAAGGCCCTGGGCAATGCCGAGGCCGTTGGCGCCCGTCTCGAAGAAGACAACGCTGAAGCCATTGTCGATCGCCGTAACGGAGGGGCTGCCGCGGATGCCCTCGGCCGACGCCTTCCAGACGCCAGGCGTGCCGCCCGTGGAGCTCGTCCAGCCGGTGGCGCCGTTTCCATCGGAGGTCAGGAGCTGAACGCCACGGAAGGTGCGCTGAGAGGAGACGAGCGTGATGCCGAGATCACGGAAAAGGGGGACACCGCCGTTCGCGGCAGCCGCCATCACTGCCGCGCTGATGTTGGAGGAGGTGAACTGGCCCGCCTGTGCACCCGAGACGTAGGACGTCGTCGAGGTCGCCGTATCAGGGGTGAACACGTTGATGGTCAGGGCCGAAGAGCCACTGAGAGGTGTGAAGTACTGAACATCGGAAGGGCGCTGCTTGAGGCTGGAGAGGATCGAGCTCATCGTATATTCAGACATAAGAATAAAAAATTGTAAAGAGTCAGAGTATGGCCTCCAGGAATCCTCCCGATTTTGAACTCCCGTACACACAATACGCATTAAACGGCCAGAACGGTCGTATGAACTTTAGTACGGCTACGGGGGGACCTGAAGGCGCCGGTGGGACGTTTCAAGTCCCTGGATTCGAGTATGGAAAGAAGGCGGAACCGAATTTTGTCGCCGACATGCTCCGGGGGAATATGACGCCCTCCGAAGTGGCCTTTGCCTTCTTTACGACCTGCAATGTCGCGCTGCTCCAGGACGCCATCCGTAAGGAGGTCTATCTCCGTAGCGGTCCCAAGAAGTATGTCATCGACGACCAGGATGTGGATGAACTCAAGATGATTATGCGTGGAATCTATTACCAATATGCAAAGAACAATGATTTTGACGTGGCGGGACAGGTGAAGGAGCTCAACAAGATCATCGTGGACTGGTGCACACCCCGGATTCTGAGTGAAGTCGACCACTATCACTATTACCTGAACGATATCAGCCATCTTCCGGTGCCCTTGGCGCAGCCGATGTCGTTGTCCGGTGCCGGTACGAGGTCGCTGCCGTTTCAGCCTTTCATGTGAACGCGAGCTTCGCTCGCGTTCAGATACAAGGCACGGTCGGCTAAGCCGACCGTGCCTTTCATGTAGGCTCAGGCTTCGCCTGAGCCTAGATACAAGGCTCCCCACGCTAGCGTGGGGAGCCTTTCATGTGAGGGGACATCAAGTCTGGTCGCCGAAGGCGGCCAGACTTGCCTCCCCTTCAACCCCTGTCCCCGTAAATCCGTCGAGCCCCCGCTCTTTTACATTATAAGGGTCTGTCCCACGTCTGAGGAAAGTGAATGCATTCATTTTCCCGAGTCACTGATAGAAATGGTTGCGGTAATTAATTACTATCCGACGGAAGCAGATGCCTTAGCCTATACGAATTATATTACCGGTTCTACAAACACTGTTATTTCTGCCGGCGGGTACAACTTCTGGAGAATAGCCTCTAATTCAACCGGAACCTCCTCACAAAGCGCAATATACGGTGTTGGGTCGGTATTAATTAATGACGGCGTCTACCGCGTGTATCCAGCCGCCGCCTGTTTCAAAGAAGGCACCCAAATCCTTTGTCTCGTGAACGGCCAAGAGACCTACAAATCGATTGAAACTGTGAAGCCCGGCACACTCGTCAAAACAAGCCTCGACGGCTACAAGCCCGTCGCCCTCATTGCAAGCGGCTCGATTCAGAACCCCAGAGAAAGCGCACGAATCGAAAGCAGACTCTATAAGTGTTCACCTCGAGACTATCCAGAACTGACGGAGGATCTCTATATCACTGGCTCTCATGCTATTCTAGTGGATCACCTAACCCCTTCCGAACGGGCACAGACGAGCAAGATCCTCGGCCGGATCTTTGTGACGGATAGGAAGTACCGGTTGCCCGCGTGTGTGGATGAGCGCGCCCAGCCATGGAACTCTGCCGGCCATTATCCGATCTGGCACTTAGCCCTAGAACATACAGATCCCAACATGAACTACGGAATCTATGCAAATGGCCTACTGGTTGAAACGTGCCCTATCAGTACATTGAAAAGTCGATCAAATTTGCGTTAAAAATCAAATAATACTAAGCGGTACGCATTATGCCTTTGCAGCCGCCTTCTTCTTAAGAACCAACCGCTTCTTCTTCGTCGTAGGCTCCTTCGTCCCTGAAACCGCCATCTCCGCAGCCCTGGCCTCCTTGTACACCAACCAGGCGCTTCTGAACTCGTCGAGATCCCGGAGCCACATCGCAGCCGGTGTCATTCCCTCCAATCCCCTCTGGACTGCATGTCTCTCCTCCACCTCCTTCTCCAGCTCCAGCACAGCACTCGCCTTCACCCTATCAATACGCAACCTCAGTACGTACTCATAGGAACTAACCGAGTCCGGATCGGTCGGGTCCGAGAGCGGCGGAATGCCGCAGGTCTTCAGCCCGGCTACAATCTCCTCATCCGTCTTCTTCATGAGAATCAGCCGGTCCTCCAGGATAGCCTTCAAGAACGCCCGCTTCGCCTCCAGTTCTGTGACCTCCTTCACGAGCTGTTCCAGTTGCTTCACCCTCCGCTGTTCATAGGCCGGCAGCCTCTGCGTCACGAAGGCCTCCAGCACATCCCCAATGCAGTCGAACTTCCGAATGGCGAACTCCGCATCAAAGCAGTGCATATTCGTCGTCGTCCAGGAGCTCGTCAACTTGAAGTTCTTCTCGAACAACTCCGGCTTCTCCTGGGCCTCATCAAAGCCCTCCTCCGTAAAGTACAGCACGAACTTCACCTTCACATCGTCATACAGGTCATCGAAGTTCTTGAAGCCGAAGGCATTCCCGCCCTCCTGGGTCAGCAGTTTGTCCAAGAACACCTTGTAGGTCTTCGTCCATACGCCGACCGGCAGCTCGTCGATCGTCACCGTCTTCTTCTCCTCATCCAGCGTGTACAGGCCCTTCGTGATCCAGGTCGCCGCGTCCTGGCGCTTCAGGGTACCCTGGAATCCGAACCACCAGGGATCGAGCGCCCGGCCCTCCAGAGTACTTAAAGACCCCTTCAGCCGGTGCTCCAACAGCGTCACGATGTCGTCAGGCGAATAGGGAGGAATATCCGTCGAATAGCCCGTGCCGATGCCTACGCAGCCGTTAATGGCCAGCAGAGGCACGACGGGCAGATAGTACTCGGGCTCCACCTTGTCTCCGTCATCGTCCACGGCCTTCAGCAGGATTGCGTCCTCCTTCTTGAAGATTGCATCCACAATGGCTTCCAGGTGCGTATGGATGTATCGGGGGCTCGCCGCATCCTTGCCGCCGAGCAGTCGTGAGCCGAACTGTCCCAGCGGCTTCAGGAGATGCAGATTGTTCGACCCCACAAAGGTCTGCGCCATGCCGACAATGGTCATATTCAAGGACTGCTCTCCGTGATGATAGGCCGCGTGCTCGGAGACATAGCCAGCCAGCTGCGCCACCTTGATCTCGGATCTCAAGTTACGCTTCAAGCAAGCCCACAGGATCTTGCGCTGACTCGGTTTGAACCCGTCCATCAGATGGGGCAGCGAACGAATGTTATCGGCATTGCTGAAGTGGATGAGCTCCCCGTCCACGAAGCCCTTGTAGGTCGCCTTGCCGCCTGCAATCGGCATGGTCGCAAGAGGATCGTACTTGGCAAGCCAGTCCTTGCGATCATCCGACCCCTTCTTTCCGTCCAGTCCCTTCTTGCAGAAGGCGAGGGTGAGCGCCTGCTTGGAGGGGAGCCCCTCCCACTCGTACTTGATCTCGTGCAGATCCTGGAACCATTCGCGGGCTTCGGCCGGGGTGCTCGTGCCCAGACCCTTGTAATACTTCACACGCGTCCCTGTAAGTGAATGTGTTAGGCGCCAGGCGTCGAACTCTTGGCTCGAGTAGAAGGAGGTCGACGCGGATCCGCGAATCGCCTTCAACAGGGGCGTCTGCAACGTGCACAGATACCCCATTTCTAAGAGGCTCGGCCACTCCGTGTGGAACAGGTTCATGACCAAGCCTTTGATGTGCGACCCGTCGTGATCCTGATCGGCCATGATCATGACGCGCCCGTAGCGCAGATCCTTGGTGGTCTTGTACACCTTTTTGTGTTCCAGGCCCAGGATCGACTTGATGGCGGTGAGTTCCGCGTTCGCATTGAACTTCTGGATGGAGATCTCGTCCACGTTGAGCACCTTGCCTCGCAGAGGGAAGACGCCCCAGAGTTCACGGCCGACGACCTGGAGGCCCGAGATGGCCGAGGTGGCGGCCGAATCTCCCTCCGTTAAGATCAAGGTGCATTCACTCGACCGCTTCGAATCGCCGGCCAGCAATGCGTCCTCGAGCTTGGGAAAGCCCCGCAACACCGTGCGCTTCTTGCCGTCGGACTTCTTGGCGTCCCGTGCGGCCCGTGCATCGAGAACGGACTTGGCCTCGTCCAGCAGACCGAGCTTCATGAGGCCGTCCACGAGCTTCCCCCCAAAGGCCGGCGTGGACCCCCACTTGTTGGGCGGGGTCGTCAGGAACTCCTTGGTTTGCGAGTCGAAGGTCGGATTGACAATGGTACAGTTCACGAAGAAGACCACGTGGTCCTTGAGCTGACCGGGCTTAATGTCGACCTTCTTCTTCAAGGCCGCCGCGCAGAAGTCCGTGAGCACGTGCCGGCTGACATAGTCGACATGCTTACCACCTTTCCGTGTCTGAATGCCGTTCACAAAGCTGATCTGCTTGTCGAAGCCCTCCTCGTCCGAATAGAGATGGCGACTCAACACCGCACCAATTTCCCAACGCGTTCCCGCCACTTCGAAGCACGAGCCCGTGATCCCGTCCTTCAGGAAGAGCTTCATGTACTTCTCGAAGGTGTTCGTGCTTAGCACGGCGCCGTTCCAGGAGACCTTGACACCGGTGCCGACCATGGCGGCCAGCTCCAGGATTCGCGTCTCAAAGACGGACTTCATATCCGCACTCAGCGCGCCGTCCGGAAACGCGCCCTTGAACCGATCCGCATCAGGCGTAAAGGCGATGCGGACATAGCCCTTGGCCCCGGTTGCCTTCTTGATCGACGGCTTCCCCTTCACGCTCATGTTGGCCGACCAGGTCTGCACATACTTCTTGCCCGACTCCGGATTCTGGGTATCCACCGTGAACTCTGTGGAGAAGAGATTGGCTAGCTTCGCGCCATACCCGTTCTTGCCGCCGACAATGCGCTCCTCGCCCTCCGTATAGTTGCTCGAGGTCAGAAGTCGCCCGAAGATCAGCTCAGGAATATAGCACTTTTCCGTTGCATGTTCGATTATAGGAATGCCGTCGCCGTCATTCGTGACCTCCACACTCGTGTCCGTGACCACCACATCGATCTTC